>Ga0105245_10001629_pt1 | contig 20423 bp, 16 predicted proteins | sample KBSM54metaG_FD_81523 | JGI IMG/M metagenome (GOLD analysis project Ga0105245, IMG submission 81523) | Miscanthus rhizosphere microbial communities from Kellogg Biological Station, Michigan, USA - KBS M5-4 metaG | ecosystem: Host-associated > Plants > Roots > Rhizosphere > Soil | place...
CGTGATCGGAGACGCAGCCGCGAACGGCCGAGCGGCTCAGCGCAGAAACCAGTGCCGGCGTGTGCAGCGCACCGGCGGCGATCCAGCCGCGCGCGGCTCGCAGCGGACGACCGTCGACCTCGACGTCCACGCCCCCCTCGTCGAATCGAATGTTCGCGGCGACGCCTGAGATCAACCTCAGCCGAGCGGCGGGGCGCAGGCGCGCGAGTCGCCGCAGTTCCTGGGCGGGTCGAATCGCCCGCCAGGGCACGAACGTGCCGGCGCATCCGAAGCGGCTGCTCCGCGCGGCATGCGGATAAAAGCGCGCAAACATCGACTCGAATGCGCTGCGATCGATGCTGTCGGTCCAGCCGGTCGGGATCACGCCGTGCCAATGAGTGCCGAGTCCGCCCTCGCCCAGGTAGGCGCAAGGAACGACGCGACGCGCGTCGTAATAGGCGAATTTGCCAGCCGCCGGGCCGGTCACGACGCCGACCCGCCGTTCGGGGTTCTGCAGCAGGCCAAGGACCACCCCGAGCGCGGAGATCCCTGATCCGATCACAAGGTCGTCGACGTCCACAACTTGTTGCTCAAGTACGTGTAGCCATACCAGCGGCAACCCAGCATGCGCAGCGCAAGATCGAGCGGGCGCAGCACGCAGGGAAAGCGACCGCTCCAGGCAATCAGCCTGCCATAGCAGCGATACGCAATGCGCTCGATGGCCAGCGGCATGTCGCGACGCACCACGTTGAACAAGCGTCTGGCGCGACCGTCGGCTTTTGCTCCCCAGTCGAGCTCGACAAAGAACCTCGCCAATTCGTCATACGAGGTCGCGACCGTGTCGCCGGCCGGCAGTTCGCTCGGCGATTCATACATCAAGCCGATGGTCAGCACATGCGCCCGGTCGATCTGCAGCGCACGCCGCTCGGCGAGCGCCTTCGCCTTCGGGTATTCGTAGCAGTCGGTCCGGCTCGCCACGATCGCAGCGCTGGAAGACACATAGACCAGCTCGCCCGCATTCGATTGCTCGAGCACGCGCAGCAGCCGTGCGTTGTCTTCGTCGCGGCGCGAGTAGGACAGAATCCAGACACGGTCCTGCGGGCCGAATTGGTGGGATTTCACTTCGTCGTGTCCGACCGCCTGAACCTCACGCCCCAGGGCACGCAGCCGAGGTTCGAGCTTGCGCCAGACCAGTGAGTGCCGGCCGACCACCACATCTCTAATGGACGAGCTCAAGGCCTGTCCTACCCACTGCTCGTCGAGGCAACTCCGCCTTCGTCTCTGGAGTTGCGCTCTTCTGCAGCCGGCGCGATCGCGCGCATACCCGATTCGCCTTCCAGCTGCTCGGCGACCATGCGAACGTCCGCAGCGGCGACCTGTGTCTTCGACTCGAGGTAAGCCGCCAGCAAGAGGCGCGTGCAAAGCAGGTTGACGCGTCGAGGAATGCCGCGGGTGCGGCCGAAGATCTCTGCCACCGCGGCGTCGTCGAAGATCGTGTCGCCGCTCCAGCCGACGAAGCGAAGGCGGTGATCGATGTAGGCGCGGGTTTCAGTCAGGGTCAGCGGCCCGAGATGGCACGATGCGATCACTCGCTGGCGCAGCTGCTCCATCGAAGGGGACATCAGCATGTCGCGCAGCTCGGGCTGCCCGATCAGAAAGCTCTGCAAGAGCGCCTGATTGCCGAGTTGAAAGTTCGACAGCATGCGCAGCTCTTCGACTTCTCGCTTGCCGAGGTTCTGGGCTTCGTCGACCACCAGCAAGGCACGCCGCCCCCCGGCAGCGACGGCTGTGAAGAACGCCTCGAGCGTGGACAGGAGCTGAGCCTTCGACGAATTTTGCGCCGGGATTCCGTATGCGCCGCAAATGGCCGCGAGCAAGTCGGTCTCGTTGAGTTGTGTATTGACGACCTGCGCCGCGACCACCTGCTGCGGATCCAGGCTCTCCAGCAGCGTGCGGACGATCGTCGTCTTGCCCGCGCCGATCTCACCTGTGACGACTATGAAGCCCTCGCCTTGATGCACGCCGAACTTCAGGTAAGAAAGCGCCTGTGCGTGTCCGCGACTGCCGAAGTAAAAGTTCGGGTCCGGACTCAGTTGAAACGGAGGGGCCCTCAGCCCGAAATGCGACTCGAACATGCTTCGCTCAAAAGCGATGATTCATTCCGACAAAGGCGGACGGTGCGCGGTAGGAGTCGATACCCGGGATGTTGCTGTCAAAGTTCGTGTATTGCATGCCGATCGATACGCCAGTGCGCGGCGCGATCATGCGCACGGCCGAAATCCGGAAGGTCCGATCGCGCGACGCATCACCTTTGCGCAGGCCCAACCCATCGATTTTCGAAAAGACAGCGCTCATGTCCAAGGTCACCTGAGGGCTGAGTCGCCGATTCAGGCTCACGGTCCCGCCCACCTGCCGGTTGTCCTGATTCGCAATCACCAGTCCGCCACCGGTCTCACCCTCGCGAGTCAGCTGCCGCAATCGCTGACCGTAGATGGAGAACACGATGATGTTGCGCGATCCCAGGAGCATCCACGTCGCCTGAGCACGGTCCTGAAGCTGCGCGTACTCCGCAAGGATGTCGACCGACCCTTGCAGTTTGGTCTGCAGGCCACGAGACGTGACGAGATCCGTGACGATCGCCTGTCGCGCTGCCGGATCCGGGAATCGCGTCGTCAGGATCGAATCGAGGAAGGTGCTCAGGTTCGAGCCCGACGCCCCTACCCCGAGAGACGAGGCCGTCGTGACGGGTATGCGCTCGACTTGAAGTGCGAATGACATGAAAGGCGAACGATGGTGGGCGTCGAGTCGCCCCCCGACCCCAAAGAAGCGCTTCTCGACCTCCGCCTTAAGGCTGACGCGCTCGTTCGGGATCCATGTGAGATGAGCACCGTAAAGCGCGTCGTTGTGGTCCTCGAGAAACAGCTTGGTGTGCTCCGCTCCAAGGGTTGGACCAAAAACCAGTTCACCAGCGATGCCGATGTCGCCCTTCGCCTTCAAGGTGTCATTGGACCACTTGCTGTCGCCGGCGCCGGAATACTGCACGGTATGGTTCGCGAATTCGAGCGAGCCGCCGAAAGGAAGTGGCTTTCTGGTCAGTCGAACCTCGGTGTTCGAAAACAGCTGGTTCGCCGCAAGGACCGCATTCGAGTGCGAATACAGCTCCTCATGGCGTGCGTAGAAAGACGACGCCGGAGAGATGTCGTAGTTGATGTAGGGGCTGATCCGGTAGGTCGTCAGGATCTGCCGGTTTTCGGTCGTGCCGCTGTCGGTCCGCGACGCGTATGCATCGCGCTCGGCGACGCGCGAGGACACGGCCGCATCTACAAAGAGAAAGCGCGGATTCAGGGTCGCATTGCCGTTCGCCAGGATCAGCGGATAAGCGCGATTCGGCTGCGTCGCATTGGCGTACGCGACCAGTTCTGCGCCGACGGTGGCATGGACCCGATAGAAGCCGGACTGGCCGACCAGATAGAAGCTCGGCTGAACCGAGGCGATGACGTCCTTGCGGGCCGCGTCGCCGGTGGCGTGGTTCGCATTGCTACTCGCCGTCACCAATCCGTCGACGGCCGAATTCACGGTCCAGCCTTGGGCAGCGGCCTTCGGCGGCAGGAACAATGAGGACACCGCCAACAGCGCCGACGGAATCGTCGCGCGCCTGATCAACGATCGCGCTACATAAGACCCTTGTCCATGTCGCCGTTCCCTCGGATGTGCGCTCATCTGGCGTAGTACCCGTACCCGTACCGGGCGGCGTCGCTGCTCTCGTCGCATTTGTTGAGCACGGACATCACGACGGGGCAGTGGCGCAGGGCCGCGAACGCCTGCTGTACCGCGTGCCGGGTCGTCTTTCCGTTCTCCACCACGACGAGGACCTGGCCGACCTTCGACGCGAGGACGGTCGATTCCGTCGTCACCAGGATAGGCGGGCCGTCGAAGATCACCACGCAATCCGAATAGTCGACCTCCAGCTTGGACAGCAGGCGATCCATGGCATCACTTGCAAGCAGCTCGTTCGATCGCGGATTCGGTTCCCCTGACGACATCAGCATCAACTTGGGAATGTTGGTTTCGACCAGCACGTCGTGGACCTCGCTGACCTCACCACTGAGGTAGTCAAGCAGGCCGGGTGGTCGCTGATCGATGCCAAGGCGCGAAAACACGCTCGGCCGCAACACATCGGCATCGACCAGGATGACGGATGTATCGACCTCCATCGCCATGCTCATCGCCAGGTTCGAGGCACAGAATGTCTTGCCCTCCCCGGGAAGGGCGCTGGTCACCATGATCTGGCTCGGATTGTGAGCATTCGGTTCGACGGGCGCGCGGGCGGCCTTGAGCAAGGGTCGCTTCAGGTGCCGGAACTGCTCGGCCATCGCGGAGCGGATCTGATCCGGAACGAGATCGCCGGCCTGGCGCAGGCGCTGCAGGTCGAGTTCGATCCGGTACTTTGGTTCGGCCCGCAGCGGCGGAGTCGTCGGCCTGACGCCGCCATGCGCCGCGATCGCGACGACGGAATCCGAGCGCGGCTCGGCAACCGGGGGCGGATCCACATCCCGCGCGTTGTTCAACGGTGCACGTGCTTGTAGATCGATACCCGCAGCGGCCCAAGGCACAGAGACGCCCGCGCGTTCGAGCTGCTCCAATCGCCTCGCCGCCTGCTCGATGATGTTCATGTTGGCGCTCATGTGGCGGTCGGCGCGGCCACGATCCACACGAGCCACGCAACTTGAAAACAGACGAGCAAGGCGCAAGCCCCGGCAAAGCGGCGAATCGCGACGCGATCCCTGCGGCGCGAGGCATCGGACTTCGACAGAGAGATCCCTCCGAGGACCGGCCTTCCCGTCGCTTGCTCCAGCGCCTGAGCGTCGCTGAAGGTGGGCCTCACCAGGTCCAGTCCAAGCGCCGCCGCGACGCCGCCTACGATCGACAGGATGACTGCGAACAGCGCCAGATGGATGCGCCCCGGAAACACCGGTGCAGATGCGACCCGCGGCGGTTCGACGACTCGGAAGTCAGCAAGTTGCTTGGATTCATCGAGCTTGACGCCCAGCGTCGCGGACTCACGACGCGCGACCAGCTGGTCGTAGTTCTTGCGCAGGACCTCGTAGTCGCGATTGAGTTGCGCGAACTCGGCTTCGACCTGCGGCAGTTTGCTTGCCATCGCACGTATCTGAGCGAGTCGCGCACTCTGAGCAGCGAGCTGCGAACGCAGCGACGCGACCTGGGCTTCGCTCTCGGCCAGCGACACGCGTATGCGCTGGTAGACCGGGCTGGTCGCAGCAGTGCCTTCGCGCTTCGGCCCGCGTCCCGCGAGCTCCTGACGCTTCTGCTCTTCGAGCTGACCGACCAGGCGCCGCGCCTGCACGACGTCGGGATGGGCGTCCGTGTACCGCCGCAGCAGTTCGTCGAGCTGGCGCCGTTGCGCCTCGATGCGGTTGTCGATCTCGAGGGTCGCGGCAGGCATCGCCGCCCCCGGCAGCGACTCATGCGGCAATTGGGGATCCTCGCTGGACAGTTCCTTGCGGTACGCATCACGCCCGTGCTCAGCCGCCGCGAGATCGTTGCGCAGCTTGCTCACCTCGTCGGAGAGCGTGGACATCCGGGCGAAGTAGTCCTGGTTCGACACCCCGCTCACGCCGAAATTGCGGACCTTGAAATCCTTGAGTCGATTTTCCGCCTCGATCAACTTCGCTTCGTTGGTCTTGATCTGTTCGTCGATGAAATGCACGGCTTCCAGCGACCCCTGCTTCTTGCCGCTCTCGCCAGAATCCACAAACATGGACACCGTGCCCTGAACGATCTTCAGCGCCGTTTCCGGGCTGCGATCCCGGTACGAGATCGTGAAGAGATTGCCTCGTTCGGCGGCCTGAATCTTCACTTGCTCCATCAGGCGCGCGATGGTCCGCTCTCTTTCATCGCCGCTGCGAAATTTCGCTTCGACCTGCGGTGAGTCGACGAGTCGCTCGATGTTGGGACGCGAGATCAACGTCCGGGCGAGCATGCGAACCTGTTGCTCGATGTCGGGCTGATACGTGAGCTCCTTCATCATCGGCTTCAGAACTGTCTGCGTATCGACATACACGCGCGAAGAGGCCTCGAAGCGCTGCGGAACCACGAAGATCACCACGGCGCAGATCAGCGCCAGGGCCCATGCCACCGCCAGCGCGACCCAACGCCAGCGCTTCAGTGCCTTCATGGCCCATTCGGCACGTACCAGCATCGGATTGGGTGCATTGACCATGGAAGTGTCTGCCCTGCTCATGACAGCTGCACGTGACAAACCGGTTTGGCGCACGGCACCTCAGAACCAGCTTTGCGGAACCATCACGATGTCGCCAGGCAGAACCGCCACGTTCGCGGAGATGTCGCCTCGCTTCAGCAGGTCCTTGATCCGGATGCTGTATTGCGTTCCCCCCTGGGAGCCGCGGATCAGGACTGCCGCGTTTCCATCGGCGAAATCGGTCACGCCGCCGACCTGGATCATCACGTCGAGCAACGTCATGTCCTGGCGGTACGGCACCGATTGAGGCTTCGCGGCTTCGCCGACGATACGGATCTGTTCGGCGTAGACGCCCTGAAAGGCAGTTACCACGACGCTCACGCCCGGGTCCTTGACGTAAGTCTCGATGTGCGGCTTGATGTCCTTCGCCAGATCTTCCGGGCTGCGGCCGGCAGCCTTGATCTCGCCGATCAACGGCATCGAGATGTAGCCATCGGGCCTGACCGTCACCGGGCCCGACAAGTCCGGATTGCGCCACACGACGATGCTGAGGTTGTCCAGCGGGCCGATCTTGTATCGCAGGTTGGGCGAATCCACCTGTCGAGGCGCCTGCGGCAGGCCACTGGTGGACGAGCAGCCCGCCAGCATCGTCGCACCTGCTGCCAGGATGAAGCACAAGGAGGTTCGAAACTTCGTGATCACGGCGTTCTGCCCTTCTCTTCGCGTACGGTTGAATTACTGCGAGCCTTCTCGGAACAAGACCACGCTCACTGTTTCGATGAGCACGAGCAGGTCCAGCGCAAATGTATTGTTCTTGACGTAGTACAGATCGAATTGGTGCTTGCGGCGCGAGTCTTCGATGGTGGCGCAATACCCGTATCGAACCTGCGCCCAACCCGTCACACCAGGTTTGACGCTGTGGCGAATATCGTAATAGGGAACGCTCTTCTTGAGCTCCGCCACGAATGCGGGACGCTCAGGTCGGGGGCCCACCAAACTCATCTCGCCGCGCAGCACGCTGAAGAGCTGAGGCAGTTCGTCGACGCGCGTCTTGCGCATGATCATGCCGAACTGCGTAATGCGGGAGTCATTCTTGACGGCCCACCGGGCCACTCCATCCGCTTCCGCATCGATTCGCATGCTTCGGAACTTGCGGCACATGAATATGCGCCCCCCGAGACCCACGCGTTCCTGCTTGTAGATGATGGGGCCGCGGCTCTCCAGCCTGATGGCGATGGCCGCGATCGCCATGATCGGCGAAGCGAGGATCAACAAAAGAGTCGAAAAGACGATGTCGAAGCAACGCTTGAAAAATATCCGGGCCGGGCTCTGTCCGAATCCCTTGCCGTAGACCAGCCAGCTCGCCTTCAGGCTGTCGGTGGGGACCTCGCTGTGCACCAGCTCGTAGAACCCTGCAAGATCGAGGACGCGAATTCCTCGGATCCGGCAGGCGAGCAGGTCCGACATCGGAACGCCGCCGCCTCGGTGATCGCGCACGGCGACGACGATCTCGCCGATGCGCTCCTCCCGAACAACCTGCTCCAGATTCTTGGACGCATCGAGCAGGCGAGCAGATTCGACCTCCGTCCGCTCGTCGCTGCTCGTGGGATAGAAGCCGACCAAGACTGCAGGCGTGCGTGCAGCGCGGTGAATATCGGCGGCCACCTGCTTGGCCTCCAGGCCCGTGCCGACAATCAGCACGCGGCGCACACCCAAAGCCGATTGGCGCGCCGCGTACGAAAAGGATCGCACCACGATGGCCCCGACCGCAACATAGCAGACCACTCGACCGAGGAGTTTGATTGCGTAACCGTCCTGCCCGTCGATCTTCAGCGCCAGGTATGCAATGCACGCGCCGAAGAACACGGCGATGAACGCTCGGCGCACGAGCGCCCAAATCCCGACCAACGCTGCCCCGCGCCGATAAAGGCCGACGAACGTGTACATCAGCGCCATGCACAGCGCGAAGAAAATGGCGTACTTGAGGACCCTCGGCTCGGAAATGAGCGCGGGCAGCGAGCCGAGTTGCTTGAATGCCAGTACCGCCGCCGCAAAACAGACGAACGCGTCCGCCATGAATTCGAGGACAGTCAACGCTTTCAATCGCTGAGCGAACACCTCCATCGTGAGTACCTCGCGAAAGCGCCAAAAGTCGGGCCGCGTCTGGGCTGGCGACGGGCATCGCCCCGTGAGTCAGTTCAGTCACAACAATGTTATTAAGTGTAAACCAGCCTCATGGGCGGGCGTATCCCGTGAATCGTGGGTACGCTGGAAGGCATACGTGTGACTTGCACGGGTTTGCGCGATATTTCGCCAGACGCCGATATGCGGCGTGCGTGTGTGCGAGCGCCCACCACGCCTCGCTGGCGAACGTTCAGGGGGCGTGGCGCTTGCGCTCGATGAAGGCAGCCAACTTGTTCAGCGAGTCCAGGTTTTCCGGGCTCAACTCTTCATCAGCCACGGTTACTCCGTACGCCTCTTCCAGGTACGCGACCAGCTCCAGAAAGCCAGATGAGTCGAGGATCTCCAGATCCGAGAATGATGCGTCGTCTGCGAAGTCACTCCGCCCGCTTCCCATCACGAAGTTTTCATTGACGAACCGACGAAGCTCGACACGCAGACCTGACATCAAAAGACTCCTACCTTGGTTTGTTCACCGCAAATCCAACTTTCGGATCTTTCCCGAATCCGTTCGTGGCAGGTCATTCAAGAAAACCACCGACTTGGGTGCCATGTAGCTTTCCATCTTCGATAGGCAATGCCTGATGACGTCTCGCGCCGTCAAGTCAACGCCCTCTCGCGCAACCACGTAGGCCTTGACCGCTTCGCCCAACAACGGGTCAGCGACGCCGATGACGGCACACTCTTGCACGCCGTCCATCGAGTAGATGGCGTTCTCGACCTCTCGCGGCGAAACCTTCTCGCCTGCCGACTTGATGATGTCGTCGCGGCGGCCGACGAAATAAAGGTACCCCTCTGCATCGGTGCGAAAGATGTCACCGGTGTGCAAAACCATCGTCTGGGTGGAAGGATCGAGCCGCAGCCGGGCGGCGGTCTCGTCCGGCTTTTCCCAGTACCCGAGCATGACGTGATCGCCGCACACGACCAATTCGCCCGTAGAACCGAACGGAAGGCGCTCTCCTTCATCGTTTGCCAGCCAGAGATCCTGGAAGGGCATGCCACGACCCACGCTCGATGGCCGCTTCGACAGCTCCTCGGGCTCGAGGTAGCTGATGCGCTTGCACTCGGTCATGCCGTACATCGAGTAGAACTTCGCCTGGGGGAAGCGCTGCCGAATGCGTTCGACGTGCCCCTCGGGAAGTGCAGCGGCTGCACTCGTGATGATCCGAAGCGACGAGAGATCGTAGGCCTCGAGGCGGGCAATGCCGAGGATGGCCGAGAAGAGCGTCGGTACGCCCGGGAAGATGGTAATCCGCTCTCTAGCGAACGCTTCGACCAGCTTGACCGGAAAACTCGTCGACCTTTCGATCATCACGGTGGCGCCAATCCCGAGGCCGATCAACACGTGATAGAGGCCATAACTGAACGAGGGCGGCAACGCGAGGCCGATGATGTCGCTCTCATGAAAGTTCAAATAGGCCTGGACCGAACGCCAGGCGCTGCACATGTTCTTGTGCGACAGCATGACGCCCTTCGGCGATCCCGTGGTCCCTGAGGTGTAGATGATCGCCGCAAGTGATGCAGGGTCCTGATCAGCAGGGTCGTCGGAGTGCGGATTTGCTGTCGTGTCTTCAGGCCATTGCTCCACCCGAGGGTCCGGCTGCTCTAGACCACACACCACACAGATCGGAGCACTCGTGCAATTCGGGAGTGCCCTTGTCCACTTGGACGCCAGGCGGCCATTCGTCAACAGTACCGTGGCACGCGTGTCATTCAGGACGTAGGTCAGCTTTTCCGGTTTGGTGAGCGCAGAAATTGGAACGAACACCGCGCCGACCGAAAGAACCGCGTGGATGGCGACGGCGAATTCGCTGCCAGGGTCAAGATACAGAACGATCCGGTCGCCCGCTGCGACCCGACGCGCACGAAGCAGCGCCGACAGAGCATCGACCCGCTGGCCGAGTTGCGCGTAGGTCAGCCTTTCGGCGCCGCACACGATCGCCACCTTGTCTGGCAAGCGCCGGCGGGTCGACTCGAATGCATGCTGAAGGAGCATCGCCAGGCCCAGGGGTTCGCTACAGTCTCGTGTTCGGTGGATGCTAGCACCCGACTAGAACCTGACCAAACCCGATTCGAGTGCCCCGCCCTACGTGAATGACAGCAAGACTCGTGTTATCAGCCACATGACGACGACGCTTGCAAGGCTCCCGACGAGCAGCTTGCCCCAGAGATCACCCCATCGCATCGGCGCCATGTCTGGGCGCTCCCTGCGAGCCATCTGGAACACCGCGACGATCAGCGCGATGTGGACATACAGGATCACGACATAGCTGCGACTCAGGAAGAACGCGGAGACGAGGCCGCCGACATAGCCGAACCAAAGCGTCTGCCCCGCGACGCGCAGCTCCTGCCATCGCGCGGCCGCTTCCGAATCGTCGTCAGGCGATGCTGTCGTCCGGACGATACGCCGAAGCATGAGCCACGCGATCACGATGTTCGAGAGCCAGAAGAAGTAGCCCACCAGTCCCAATTCGGAAAATGCCAGCACGTACGAGTTGTGAGCGGTGAGCCCAGCGTGATCGGCGAACTGTCCTTTGCCCACGCCAAACAACGGCCTGGAGGTCAGCATCTGGAAGCCTTCGTACCAAGCCTCGATGCGGTGTTCGGCAGACTCTTCGTCCGCCGACATTTCGCCCATTCGACTCGGGCCCAGGGCGATGAGTGGCAGCAAAATAGTCGGGATCACCACGAGGCTCTTGATCAGACCGAATCGCAAGATGCCATACATGAATACCATGGCCCCGAGTGCGAGCACACTGCCGCGCGAGTTGGTGAGGTACACCGCGTATGCCACCAGGCCGGCTGCCGCATAAACACCCAGTCGGACGAGACGGCCCACCATCGGGGCAAGGTACAGCAGCATGGGCAGGATCATCACCAGTGCCATCGCGAGATCATTCGGATCGTTCAGAAATCCCAGATAGGTGATTCGGGTGTCCTGACTCAGCTCCGCACCTGTCCACCCGATGCCCGCCTCGAGCTGGTCGACGCCGTGCAGCGAAATGACGGCGGCGCAGACCGAGAGCACGAGGAAGATCAGCCTCAGCCGTGACAGCGAGTCCGTCGTCGTTGCGATGAGGAAAAAGAGCAGGACGACGGGACCGAACTCACCGAGAACGACAAGGGCCCCGCCCGGCCATCCCGACAGGGCCACTGAAAGCGCCATCAAGAAAGCGAGGACCGGAATCAGCCAGAACTGAGGTGCTTCGAAATCCTTCTTCTGGTTCGACAGCCAGATCACCGTGGCCAGCACGAGCAGAATCGGCAGCACGGGCCAACCCATGAAGAACGGCACGAACTCATGCGGCCGGATGTACAGGACCGCCAGATATGCCAGCAGATAGACGAACGGCTGCCCCGGACTCAACACGATGCGAATGCCGACCCCGTGTCAGGCATGTTCTGCGATCGCGTAGCGTTGTAGCGCGCGCACGCGTGGTGACAGCGATGTGCCCACGCGCGGCACTCGCCCGATGACGCTGGCGAGCACCTCGAAGTCCCCCGCGCGCCAGGTGTGCAAGCGGACACTGAGCGCCACATATGTCGTGAGGAAGACCGCCGCACCGCCCAAAAAGGCCAATTTCTGGTGCAGCGCCTCGGCCACCACATACCCGAGCGCCGTCGCGATGGTGGCCGCCAGGCTCAGGCGTGCCATCGGCCCGAACGGCAGCCGAACCCTGGTGCGCCGCAGCGCGAAGGCCCAGCAAAGTGCCATATCCGAAACCTGCGTCACCCCGTAACTCGCAATCGCGCCCGTCAGACCGAATCGCGGGATCAGCGCAAACCCGGCGATGAGATTGATGGCCAATGCGCACGCATAGACCTTGATTCGATCGAGTTGTCGGTCGCTGGCGGTCAGTGCGGCGGCGGCAGCCCCGTTGGTGACCAGCAACCCGCCGATCACGAGGTGCCACTGCAACGCTGGAATGGCCCCTTCGTAGCGTTGTCCGTAGAGGAAGTGCACCAGGCCCGCCGAGACGGTCAGGCCGAGCCCGGCAATCGCCAGACCGACAAACCAGTAGATGCGGGTCGACTCGGACAGAATGCCCCCAAGCGAATGTGCTCCGCCCTGGCCGAATTTTCGAGACATGGCCGGCAGCAGCACCGCCGCCATGCCGCCGGCCAGCAACTCGACCGCGCCTTTGGTCAACGCCCCGGCGATCGCGAAATAGCCGACCGTCTCCGGCAACGTGTACGCCTTGAGCAAGGTCATTTCGACCGAGCGATTGGTACCCACGACGAGCAGGAGCATCAAACCGGTCAGCAACAGGTGGCGTTTGACACGCCGCGCCAACTCATCGGGGATGGGACCCTGGTGCGCGTGCACGCCAGACTTCGTCAGCAGGTACCTGATCAAGAGATTCGAGACCACGCCCAGCACTGCGTAGGCGGCAAAGAACTGCGCAACGCTTGCCTTGTACCAGGCCAGCACCACCACCAGCACGAGGTTCAGCATCGCCGTCAGCACCAGCGACCCGTTCTCCGGCACGAAGAGCTCATGACCCTTGCCGATCGCCCCACGCATCCAGAACCCAGCCCGCGACCAAACCGCCACCACGGCAATCGCCAACATCAGCGGGAGATGGTCGGTCCAGTCGGAAACGGGTCGAACCGCCATGACCAGCACGAACAGCGCCAGCACCACGCTCGAACTGGCGAGCTGGAGCCTCATGAAGCGATTCGCCAGCGCGGAGGCAAAGTCGGCGCGCTCGGCACCACGTGCCTCCGCCAGAAACTTGATCGACGACGTGGGCAACCCGTTGTTGCCGGCCATGATCAGCGCGCCGCACAACCAAATTCCGAACGTGTAATGCCCGTACTCGACCGGGCCGAGCGTTCTGGCAATGAGTACTCCGGCAAGGAGTCCGACTGCTGACTCTACGTAACTGGCCGACGCGACCAACGTCACATTGCGCAGCAGTGCGAGCTTTTCATTCACTGGCACTCCTCGAGGGAAGCCGAATGCTACGGCCGATCGGTGGCGCGACTGTGATGCGAAAGCGACGCTCCCCCCGATCCCGGGTTCAATCGAGCAGCCTGCAAGGCCGTCGGAACAGATTCAGCGCAAGCCAATCGGCGCGGAATGTTCCAGCTGCGTCGACAACGCTGGCCGTTTCGAAGCCCAGGCGCCCCAGCAGCCAGCCCAGCGGTGCGGCGGTGGGGTTCATGACGGGGACGCTGGTGAACACGAGTTCATAGCCGGAGGCCCGGGCACGCTCGGCGATCGCCGCGTCGAAGCGACCGTGCGGAAAGGACATCGTCGTCGGCGGTGCTCGATATGCCATGTGCGCAGCCATCGCGTCGCGTGCGCCGGCGAGCTCGGCGTCCAGGTCCGGCGCAACCGTCATGGGCGTGTGAGTCTTGCCGTGAAGGCCGATGGAGACCCCACTTTCGTCGAGCAAGCGGAGCTCGTCTGCACTCACCATATGCCTGAGCTCGTCGCCGAGTTCGTCGCGGAGCGATTCGAGCAAGCGCTCACGGTCCGCGGCGCCGAGGCCCTCGATCTGCGCGATCAGAGTTCGCAAGCCTTGCGCATCATTGGGTGGCGTCGGCGCTCCGCCCGGCAGGAACGGATGCAACGACAAGGCGAGGCGTTTCGTGTCGATCGCACCGCGACGCCACGCTCCGACGATCTGTTCCTGGAAGAACCCCGCGCGGCGATTCACCGCATCGGCGACGACAAACATCAAAGCGGGAATCCCGTGCTTGCGCAGGCACGGCACTGCGAAATCGAGGGTGTCCGACCATCCGTCGTCAAAGGTCACGAGCAAGGCACGCGCAGGAAGCACGGCCGCGCCACGCCTCGCAGCAAGAACATCCTCGACCGACACTGTGTTGTAATGCTTCAGAAAGAAGCGAAGACAGTGGTCGAAATGGTCGACCCTCAGGGTGTAGTCGGGATCGCAGCTCTCCCAGCGAGGATCGCTGGAATCGAGCACTCGATGAAACATGATCACCGTCAACGAACGGGAGTTGCGCAGGCGGTGATACAGCCTGAGTGCGCCACTGATGTAGAGCAGCCTCTTGATCAGATCCACAAACATGGCTCTCGACGTAGATGTTTCAGTCATCATACCGACGTACAACCGTCGCGAGTTGGTGTGCCGGGCCATCGATTCAGTGCTTGCGCAGAGCAGACCGGTGGCTGAGATCCTCGTCGTCGACGACGGCTCCACCGACGGCACCATGGACGCGCTTGGCGCGCGCTACGGCGAACAGCTGCGCTGCGTAAGCCAGCCGAACGCGGGCGTTGCCGCGGCCCGCAATCACGGACTGAGACTCGCCCAAGGTCGATTCATCGCCTTTCTGGACAGCGACGATGAATGGGAACAAGACAAGACCAGGCAACAGCGAGAGTGGCTCGATGACCACCCGGACTTCGGCATGGTTCTGTGCGACGTCATGCGCGTCAACGCGCGACACGAAGAGATCGAACACTTTCGGCGCCGCGACATGCTTCCGGTGGATGGCCTGATCCTCAAGTGGGTCCTGCTCCATCCAACGCTTGTTCCGACCTCGCTGATGATGAGGCGAGAGGTGGTCCAATCCGTAGGCGGCTTCGACGAATCCCTGCAAACCGGGGAAGACCTCGACTTTCATCTTCGCGTTGCAGCGCTTTGGCCCATCGGCGTGATCGAGGCTCCGCTGGTGCGCGCGATGCGAGGACACGACGGACTGTCCAGCCTGCCGAGAACCTACGACGACTACATCGCCGTCATCGAGAGGGCCGCGGCAGCAGCAGAAGGCAAGGTGGAGGAAGCCGATCGGCGCCGCGCACTCGCGCGCGCCTACGCGCGAAATGCGCGCGGCCTGCTGTATGCGCGGCGCTGGCGCGATGCCTTGCGTCTCGCGCGCAATGCCTGGCGACAGGAGCCCGACGTTCGAGAGCGCCTGCGACTGCTGCGACTTGCTCCCCTGGCGGCGCGCAGCGCTCTGGCGGCGATGCGAGCGAGCCGCTGAGATCATGAAGAAGACGCTCCTGGAACTCGTTGGGTCCGAATCCTCACCGGTCCGAAATCTGGTCTCGAAGGTCTGGCGGCGTTATGCCATGCCCGGCGCGCGCGACGACCCCCAGGCATTGGATCGCCTCTACGCCCTGCCGGATCCCTGGGGCATGACGACCGGGCGCGAACAATCGCGCTTTGCCCAGACCAACGCGATCATCAGGGAACACGTCGGCCACACCCGCACCATTCTCGAGGTCGGCAGCGGCGAAGGTCATCAGAGCGAATACCTTGCGACGCTGTGCGACGAACTGCATGGCGTCGATGTCAGCGCGCGCGCGGTGGAGCGCGCCCGCCAGCGAGTGCCCCAGGCACGCTTTGGCGTCGGAACCCTGGCAGCTTTGCCATGGGGACTTCCCGATGGCGGCAAGTACGACCTCGTGGTCGCCTGCGAGGTCCTGTACTACATGGGCGATATCGATGCAGCCGTGGTCTCGATGTCGAAGTTGGGCCGCTGCTGCCTCGTCACGTTTTTCTGCCCCTCGGCCCGACGTGTGGCCCAGCATGTCGAGTCGATCCCGGGCGCAACGCGCGGCTGGATCTACCACGACCCGTATGCATGGCTATGGGCATACTGGCGCCCCTCGTAGCACGCGCCGGGCCTGTCGGACTCCCCAGGCCTGCGGGATTGCCTGAAGCGTGCCTGTCGGTACGCTTGTGTCGGGTCGCGAAGTGCGTGCCGCCGACGAACCCGCAGGATCCTTTCTCTCGTGATAACCACCCTCCCGACGGGCAATGTCCCAGCCGAGCGTAGCGGTCCGCTTGCGCATGCGCACGTCGACTATTTGGACGGATGGCGTGGGCTCGCCATCCTGCTGGTCCTGCAGAACCACTTTCTGCCGATTCAAGGATTCGACACCGGAGAGCTGGGCGTCGACATCTTCTTCGGCCTGTCGGGCCTGTTGATGAGCAACCTGCTGTTCGTCAAGCGAATTCCGCTGCAGACCTTCTACAAGCGTCGTGTCAGCCGGATCCTCCCCGCCTTTGTCCTGTTCGTGCTCGTTGCCTATGGAACAGCCGCCTGGCTGGGGAACGCTCGAAGTGGGCTCGAGATCATCTCGACGCTGACCTTCCTGCGTACCTATATCCCGGCGGTGCCCAATATTTGGAGCACCGGCCTGCCGATCGGCCATCTTTGGTCGCTCAATGTCGAGGAACATTCCTACGTCTTCCTCAGCCTGATCGCGCTGAGTGCCGCCGCGCGAGGGCGCGAGACCTGGATCCTCGCGATAGTCAGCGCATTGATGATGGGGCTGTACCACATCTACCAGATGTCTCCGTCCATGGCGACGACTTCTTTCGAGATACGAACCGAGATCGCTGCAACGTTCCTCCTCCTGTCGGCAGGCTACTTTCTGGTTCGCAATCACTTTGCTCACTTGGTGCAGTGGTGGATGCCACTGGCCGCGATACCGATTGCGGCGCTGGGCTACAGCGACCGCTTCCACTGGTGGGTCGGCGCGATCGTCTCGCCAATCGCGCTGGCGTTCAGCGTGAACCATCTCCAGCAAGCGCCCAAGCTCTTCCTTGAATTTCTTTCCTCTACCGGCATGCGGTACATGGGTCTGTGGTCGTTTTCGATCTACCTCTGGCAACAGCCCTTCGCCACGTACAAGACCGCCCTGCCCCCTGGCGTCGCGCCCGCCGGTGCGCTGCTGGCCGGGCTCATTTCCTACTACATTGTCGAGAAGCCAAGTCGGGCGTGGATCAACGCACACTGGTAGTTGTTTCGTAAAACTCGGACGCTGTACGTGCTGCTCCCAAGAATCGCCTCATCGAGCCTGATCGTTTTGCTTGCGGTGCTGCCGCAAGGATGCCAGCGAGCCGACGCCGTACCCCCCATCGCCGCCTCCGCCGTCGCCCCATCCTTCACGATCCCGGACGCCCATCCCCGAATCTTGCTTGCCGACGAGGCGACAAAGGCACGACTCAAGAAGTTGCTCGCCACCCGGAGTCCTGCGGCGATCCGGTTCGAGGAACAGGTGACGGGACAGGTGATGGGCCGCAACGCTTATGCGTTCCAGCCTTGGTACGCGGCATTGATGTTTCAACTGACAGGACAGGAGCGCTACGCGGACTACGCGATCACGCAGACCGATGCCTACGTCGCGAGCGAGGAAGCAAGGATCTCGAAGGGCGAAGCGGCGTCAGTCGCGGGCGACAGCTACCTGGAGGTGGGCACGTTCATCGGCAATGTCGCACTTGTCTACGACTGGTGCTACCCGAAGCTGACCGCGGCCCAGCGGTCGCGCTGGATCGCCCATTCGAACAATGCGGTGGCCAACGTCTGGAACCACACCGGAGCAACCTGGGGCAACACCAAATTCGCCTGGACCGGCTGGTCGGTGGACAACCCTTCGAACAATTATTACTACTCCTTCCTGCGGGCAACGATGCTCGTGGGCCTGGCGACGAATGGAGAGAACGCGGCGGCGCCGCGCTGGATCCAGATGTTTCGCACGTCCAAGCTGGAGAACCAGCTGTTCCCCACTTTCAATCGCGACCTGCAGGGCGGAGGCTCACGCGAAGGCACGGGGTACGGAACCGCGATGAAGAGCCTGTGGCAACTCTACGATTGGTGGGAGCATTCGACCGGCGAGCGCATCAGCGACCGCACACCTCATACGCTTGCATCGATGGCGCATCTGATGCACAGCATCGTGCCGACGCTCGATCGACTCGCACCGACCGGAGACCATGCCCGCGACAGCACCGCGGCGCTTTTCGACTACCACCGCGAATACCTGCTCGAGCTCCAGACCCTGTTTCCGAATGAGCGCTTGTCAGGGGTCGCGCGCACGTTGTTGGAGTCCTCCTCGGTGCCGACGATGAAGAGCCCGTTCATGTATTTCGCCGACTTCCTGTACGAACAGCCCGACATCCCGCGCCGCCCGCTTTCGGATCTTTCCACGGCTTACTACGGTTCCGGAACAGGGCAGTTCGCGATGCGCTCTTCGTGGGACAAGGCGGCCACTTACGCGAACTTCATCTGCGGTCCCTACACGGAGAGCCACGCTCACCGCGATCAGGGGAGCTTCGTGCTGTTCAAGGGAAGCTGGCTTGCGACCGACTCGAACATGTACTCGCATTCGGGCATCGAGCAGGAGGAGAGCTTGCACAACCTCGTCCGGTTCGAGAATGCGGGCGAGACGATCAAGCAGGCCTACGGAACGACCTGCCATCTCATGGCCCTTGCGAATACGCCGGAGTACGCCTATGCCGCGGCGCGGGTGACGCCGAACTATCGCGGCAACCCGGCAGTCACCAAATCCGAGCGTGATGTCTTGTTCATCAAACCCGACACGGTCGTCGTGTTCGACCGCGCCGCCTCCCGGGCCGGCATCAGACGTGTCTGGACACTGAACCTTCCTGGCGCACCGACTGTCAACGGCGAAGCGCTGAGCTACGTCGACGGGCGCAATCGGCTCGATGTTCAACGCTTGTCCCCGACCGGGCTGACATCGGAAGTACGCGCATGGCCCGACCTGAAGAAGGAGATGCGCGCCGGTGCGAGGGTCGACGTCGCGGACACGTCAACCGGGCCGTCGGCCTTTCTTCACGTGCTATCGGTCAATGGCGCCGTGATCGCCACCTCGCGATCGGACGGGCAGGACCAGACCGGCGCGATGATCAAGTTCGCGGATGGTCGCGTCGCGACGGTTCGGTTTTCCACCCAAGGCTCGGGGGGTTGGCTCGAGTTGCGTGGCGTCGATCAGAACGTCCAGTTCACGGGCGCATTGCCGACCACCGTGAATCCTCCACCACTCTTCGTCAATTGACTTCACGCCGCATGCCCGTGTACGAGTCGCTGTTCAGGAAGGTCTTGTTCCCTGCGTACGAAACCGTCGTCAAGCGCAGAGGAACGGCAAGCTACGTCGCCGAGTACGAGCGCAACCAATGGCTGCCTGCCGCACAACTGGACGCGCTGCGCTTGAAGAAGCTGAACGCGTTGCTGGATCACTGCTGGCAGCATGTGCCAGCTTTGAAACTGCATTGGGAACGGCACGGTACTCGCCGGCGGCCGCTGTCGCACCTTGACGAGATTGTCGAGTTCCCGGTTTTGACGAAGACCGACATCAGCCAGAACTACGCCGACATGATCGCTCGCCCGTGGCGCGGCAAGACGCTGACGAAGACCACCGGTGGATCGACCGGGCAGCCGTTCCGCTTCGAGTACACGATGGACGCCTATGCGCGTCGCACGGCCGTCATGTGGCGCGGGTACGGATGGGGCGGCGCTGGGTTGGGCACCCGCACGGCGTACCTTTGGGGCACCGGCTTGCGCAAGGGTGGGTGGGGCGGCTTGAAAGACCGTCTCTACCATGGCGCGTTCAATCGACACTTTATCGATGCGTTCTCGATGACGACGGCCAACATCGATGAGCGCATCGACGAACTCGTGAGCTATCGGCCGAGTGCGGTCGTCGGCTATGTGACGCCGGTCGTTCTGGTGGCACGTCGAATGCTCGAGACCGGTCGCACGATCAAACACGTGCGTGCTGTCCTGACCGGCGCAGAAGCGCTGCATGAGCCGGATCGCGATGCGATCGGCCGCGCCTTCGGCTGCGCGGTCTTCAACACCTATGGCTCGCGCGAAGTGATGCTGATGGCCGCCGAGTGCCCGTGCCACGAGGGCTTGCACGTAAACGCCGACCATCTGTTGTTCGAGACGCTGGACGACGGCGCAAGGCCGGTCGAGGCGGGCATCTCGGGCAACGTTGCGGTCACGGACTTCCATAACTTCGGCATGCCGATGGTGCGCTATCTGAACGGCGATCGCGCGACGTACGCTGCGAAGAGTTGTTCATGCGGCCGCACCTTGCCACTGCTGGCGTCCATCGACGGGCGCATCCTCGACATGATCCAGACGCCCGACGGGCGACAGGTTCCCGGGGAGTTCTTCGTCTACGCCATGCTTGGGTGGCCGGAGGTCAGGCAATGGCAGGTGATCCAGACCGCGCCGGATCGTGTCGAGCTTCGTCTCGTGCTCCCGCCGGGCTGGCCGGCCGAGAGTCGAAGCCAGCTGCTCGAAAAGGTTC
>Ga0105245_10001631_pt1 | contig 20422 bp, 15 predicted proteins | sample KBSM54metaG_FD_81523 | JGI IMG/M metagenome (GOLD analysis project Ga0105245, IMG submission 81523) | Miscanthus rhizosphere microbial communities from Kellogg Biological Station, Michigan, USA - KBS M5-4 metaG | ecosystem: Host-associated > Plants > Roots > Rhizosphere > Soil | place...
CTGATCACCACCTAATTAGGCACGCGTCACGAAACTAAGCACGCGTCACGAAGTCGGCATTCAATCGACCGCGTAACGTCTCGGAGTACTCGAGCAAGCAATTGACGGCCCCGGTTGGATCTCGATCGCGCAGCCAATCGAGCTCACCCAGGTACGGCAGCACCTCGCGATAAACCTCGACGGCGATGTCATGACCCTGCGGCAGCCCGAGAAGTCGATCGATTGTCCCGAGGTCTTGAACACATCGTTGAAATGAGTCCATGCTTTCCAAGAACCACGCGGCGTGAACAAACTCAAGATGGCAAATGGCAACAGCGCTTAGCCGCACACTCTTGCCTGTTATTGGTCGCTCCGCCCCGCGACAAACTTAGACAAGTCCTCCAAAAGCCTGGAATTGGACTCCCGTCCCCGTCCGCGCCGCGCCGCGCTGGCAAACTCGGCGGGCCTCCGTTTGGCGCGGAGTCAGCCGCGAATCGGCTCGAGCACCCAGCCCTGGTTTTCCCGAAACTCGAACAGCTGTTTCGTGCAGGCGAGCTGCTCCTCGGGGTCGTGAGTCACGTAGAGAATCGTGCTCGAGCGGCTCGTGCCGATGTAGTCGGCGATGGTCAAGAGCTCGCTGCGGTGCCGGGCATCGAGGCCGTGGCACGGCTCGTCCAAAATCAAGAGCTCGGGCTCTTTGATGACCGCGCGCAAGATCAGCGCGATCCGCTGTTCGCCGTAGGAGAGGTGGGTGAATGGCTGGGCGCTCTTCTCGAGCAGCCCCACGACATCGAGCAAGCTCTTCGCTTTTTGAATTTCCGCGAAGGACGGCTCTCGATACAAACCGATCGAGTCGTAAAACCCAGATAGCAGGCTTTCCAGCAGGTTCGCGGTGCAACGGTAGGCATATTCCACGTGCAGCGCGTAGGAGACTTGCCCGAGCTTTGCCTTCACGTCCCAGATCGATTCGCCCGAGCCGCGGCGCATGCCGCAGATGGTGACGTCGTTGGCGTAGGCTTGCGGGCTGTCCCCGTTGATCAAGTTGAGCAGGGTGGTCTTGCCGCAGCCGTTCGGGCCACGCACGAGCGTGTGAGCGCCGCGTTCGATGCTCAGGTTCAGTTCGTCGAGCACGCGCCGCTCACCGTAGGTGACGGTCACGTTGCGGAGCTGCACCAAGAGCTCACGGCCGTTTGCGGCCTCTGGCGAAGCTTGGCCGTGTAGCGTGTGAGCCAGGGTTTCGTTCAGCGAGGCGGCCGCGCGCGCATCGAGGCCTTTGAGGGTTTGGGGCACGCCTTGGGCTTCGAATTCGGCGCGCGGACCTGCGAAAACCACCCGGCCCGCCTCCAAATGCAACACGTGCGTGGTGCCTGCGGGGACGTGCTCGTAGCGATCGGTGATCACGATCACTTGGGTGCGGGTGCTCTCCGCGCCCGCGCCGAGCGAGGCCGCGACCAGGCGATCGAGCTCCGCGGCCAGCACCACGCGCGTGGCAGCATCGAGCCCCTCGTAAGGTTCATCGAAGATCAAGAGCGCGGGCCCCTTCGACAACTCGCGGCACAAGAGCACTTCGCGGATCTCGCCCGTCGACAAAAACTTGAGCCCGCGGTCGAGCACGCTTTCGATGCCGAGCCGCCGGACGAGCTCCGTGAAGCGCCGTTCCGCCTCGGGCGACAGCGGCGGTTGAACGCGCGCGGTGCCCACTCGTGTGCGCTCCCGACCGAGCGCAAAGTCACGCGCCGAGGTGCCGGCATCGAAGCCGCCCTCCTTGAACTCACTGTCGTCGAAGTAGCGCTCGTCGAAGACCACGTCGCGCTGCCGCTCGAACGAAATCAGCGCCACGCTCGCCGGTGGTGGCCGCACGCTCGTGTCCTCCGTTGACGCATCGCGCGACAGGACGGGCAGCGCGCCCGCGAGGGCTTGCGCCAGCGCGCTCTTGCCGCTGCCATTTTCGCCAGTGATGACCCAGGCTTGGCCCGGCTCGACCGACCAGGAAAAATCGCGGAAAATCGGGCTGTCTGCGGCTCCAATGCGGGCCTGCTGGAACACGATCTGGGGGCTCTGCATGGCTTTTTTCGGCATATGTTGACAGGTCGGGGTGGGCGGACAAAGGTTCCGGCCCATTTTCAGGAAGCCCGAGGTTTGGTGATGAGTTACTTCAATTCTCTGCCGTTTCGCGAAGCGCTGAAACAGCTTGGCGTGTGTCGCTTCATGAGCAAGAGCGAGTTCACCGATGGTGTCGGTGTGCTGCGCGGCAAAAAGATCGTCATCGTCGGCGCCGGTGCGCAAGGGCTCAATCAAGGGTTGAACTTGCGCGACAGCGGGCTCGACGTGAGCTACGCGCTCCGCAAGGAAGCCATCAGCGAGAAGCGCGCGAGCTATCGCAATGCGACCGAGCACGGCTTCAAGGTCGGCACCTACGAGGAACTCATTCCGACGGCGGACGTGGTCGGCAACCTCACGCCGGACAAGCAGCACACCCCGGTGGTGGCGGCGCTCCTGCCGCTCATGAAGCGTGGCGCTTCGCTCTGGTATTCGCACGGTTTCAACATCGTGGAAGAGGGCATGCAGGTCCGGAAGGACATCACGGTCGTGATGATGGCGCCCAAAGGCCCGGGGTCGGAAGTGCGCGTCGAATACTCGCGCGGCTTCGGCATCCCGACCTTGATCGCCGTGCATCCCGAGAACGACCCCGAGGGCAAGGGTTGGGCCGTGGCCAAGGCGCTCGCTTCCGGCACCGGCGGCGATCGCGCGGGCGTGCTCGCGAGCTCCTTCGTGGCCGAAGTGAAGAGCGACTTGATGGGTGAGCAAACCATCTTGTGCGGCATGTTGCAGACGGGCTCGCTGCTCTGCTTCGACAAGATGGTCGAAAAGGGCATCGCCCCAGGCTACGCCGCGAAATTCGTACAATTCGGCTGGGAAACCGTGACCGAAGCGCTGAAATTCGGCGGCATCACCGGCATGATGGATCGCCTGAGCAACCCGGCGAAGCTCAAGGCCCACGCGCTCTCGCTCGAGCTGAAGAAGATCATGGCGCCTCTGTTCCAGAAGCACCAAGACGACATCATCAGCGGCAAGTTCTCCAGCACCATGATGGCCGACTGGAAAGCCGGCGATCCGGATCTACTCGGCTGGCGCGAAGCCACGGGCAAGACGCCCTTCGAGCAGACCCCTCCGGCGGACGTCACCATCAACGAGCAAGAGTACTTCGACAAGGGCCTCTTGATGGTGGCCATGGTCAAGGCCGGCGTGGAACTCGCCTTCGAGACCATGACCGATGCCGGCATCAAGGCCGAGAGCGCCTACTACGAGTCGCTCCACGAAACGCCCCTGATCGCGAACCTCATCTCGCGCAAGAAACTGTACGAGATGAACAAAGTGATTTCCGATACGGCCGAATACGGCTGCTATTTGTTCGACAACGCCTGTCGCCCGTTGCTCAAGGAGTTCATGAGCAAGGTCGACACGGACGTCATCGGCAAAGGCCTCGAGCTGAAAGACACCGCCGTCTCGAATCGCGAACTCGTGCGGGTCGACGCCGAGATTCGTAATCACCCGGTCGAGCAAATCGGTACCGTGCTGCGCGCTTACATGACCGCCATGAAGCCGGTGATCTGAAGCCGTTTTGCGGGGGTTCGGCTTGCCTGGCGGCCGAACCCCTCGCTCCGTGCCTTCCCTAATACTACTTGATCAGTTACAGGTGGCAGATCTCGATCGGCGCGAGTCGCGATAAGCCACGAGACGAAAACCCAGGGCGACGCGCTTCGCGATACCCGAAGGGGTAAATCCGGCGCCCGGCTACTTCGCTTCGAGCGAGGGTCGACTCTACCTTGCTGCGCGGCTGCCCCGGAAAATGTCTTTGCGCAGCCGAAACGCTTCGAGTCGGACACAAGTGACTGAGTAGTACTAAACACGGGGCTGAACTTCGTTATGTTATGATGTGACGGTTTCAGCCGGGACGGATGGGCCCGGTGAGGGACTTCACGAGCGATGCACAACGAAGTAGCCGAGGGGCACGTACTAGCCGGCAAATACCGCGTGGAGCGCGTGCTGGGCCGTGGCGGCATGGGCGTGGTCGTCGCCGCACACCACATCCACCTCGACGAGCGAGTTGCGATCAAGTTCCTGCTTCCCGAAGCGGCGGGCAACGCAGAGGCGTTGGCTCGCTTCGCTCGCGAGGCTCGAGCCGCAGTCAAGATCAAGAGCGAGCACGTGGCGCGGGTTTCGGATGTCGGCACGCTCGCCGGCGGCGAACCGTACATGGTGATGGAATACCTCGAGGGTAGGGACCTCGGGGACTGGTTGCAAAAGCATCGGCGCTTGTCGATGGAGCAAGCGACCGAGTTCTTGCTTCAAGCCTGTGAAGCCATCGCCGAAGCGCACTCGCTCGGCATCGTGCATCGCGATCTGAAGCCCGCCAACCTGTTCGTGATCCGCACGCCGAGCGGCGCGCTGTCCGTGAAGGTGCTCGATTTCGGGATCTCGAAAGTGACGCGTTGGGGTGGCTCGGCGCCCGATGCGTCGATGACCAAGACCTCGGCGCTGATGGGCTCGCCCCTGTACATGTCGCCCGAGCAGCTGCAGTCACCGAAAGACGTCGACGCGCGCTCCGACATCTGGGCGCTCGGCGTCATCTTGTACGAGCTCCTCACGGGTGAGTGCCCTTTCGGCGGCGAAACCCTGCCGGAATTGGTCGCCAAGATCTTGTCGACCGCACCGACTCCGTTGCGCGCGCTGCAACCACAGCTCCCCGCCGGCCTCGAGGCGGTGATCGGTAAATGCTTGGAGCGAGATCGCAACCGGCGCTACGCCTCCATCGGCGCCCTCGCTTCGGATTTAGTGGAGTTCGCGCCGCGCGAGGCGCGCATCTCGCTCACTCGCATCACCGGGATCATGCGGGGCAGCGGCGCCGCATTGCCTTCAGCCGCGCCGCCCGTCGCCGCGGAACCGGGGTCTTCGGTGGCGGGCCCGTCGGAGCGCGTCGCTCGAACCGCCGCCGGCACGCAAGCGGCTTGGGGGAAGACAGGCCCCACGCTCGGGCGCTCGATCACGAAGTGGATAGGCGCCGCCGCGTTGCTCTTGCTCGTGGGCGGCGGTGGGCTGTTCCTCGTGTTGCGTCGCTCGGTGCCGAACGATCCGCATTTGGCACAAGAGCCTCCGAGCGCGCTTCCCCCGGCCGTAGGCGTCGTGCCAGGAACCACCGTGGTCCCGGTCGAACCTGCGGCGTCGGCTACCGCCGTGGTCGCTGTTGCGAGCGCGCTCGCTGCGCCAGTCGCCAGTGCGTCCGTGGCTCCCGCGCTGGCGGCCGCGCCTGCCTCCATCGCGGTCGCCCGCCCCGCGCCAAAGCCGAGTCACCCTGCGCTGAACAAGCCCGCTGTCGCGGCCCGCCCCGCGCCCGAGCCCAAGTCGCCGCCCGAAGCCCCCAAAAATCCACTAAAAATGAAGATTGAGTAATGAGTCCACGTCGCGCCCTTCAGGCTTTTAGCTTCGGTCTACTACTCTGCGTGAGCCGCGTGGCGAGCGCTGCCGGGCCAGATGCGGCTCCGCGCCCGCTCTCGGCAAGCCTCACGGGAGAAGCCGCGACGGCGTACCAATCGGCGAAGCTTTTGTTCGACGACGGTGATCGCGCAGGTGCGCTCGAGAAGTTCAAACGCGCCCATGACTTATCGCAAGATCCGCGGCTCTTGTGGAACATGGCCGTGTGCGAGAAAGAACTTCGCCACTATGCGGCAGCGACCGCGCTCGTCACGCAATACCTCAAAGAAGGCGGCAGCAAACTCACCGCACAGAACCGCGCCGACGCCGCAGAGACCGAAACGGCGCTGCGTGCCTTCTACAGTTTGGTCACTATCGAAGGCGCTCCCGCTGGTGCTCGCGTCTCGGTCGACGGTGTGGAAATCGGCAAGGCGCCGCTCTCGGAAGCGGTGCCCATGGATCTCGGTCGGCGCACGATTCGCGTCGAGCTCGAAGGCTACGAACCCTTCAGCACCACGCTGGATGTACCCGGTAATACGGCCACCTCCGTGCCCGTGAGCATGAAAGCCGAAGTCGTGACGGCGCGGCTCGCGGTCTCTGCCACCGGCGAGCGAGATTTGATTAAAGTCGACGGAAAGGCCGTCGGAACCGCGCATTGGGAAGGCGTGCTCGCCCCCGGCCCACACGATGTGCGCGTCACGGCTGATGGCAAAAAGCCTTATCAGACGCACGTGCTCCTGGCGGCGCACAGCACCCGCACGCTCAGCGTGTCCCTCGAAAGCGAGGAGCACAAAGGCGCGGTCTGGCCGTGGCTCGTGGGCGGCGCCGCGTTGGCCGGCGGCATCGCCGTCAGCAGCTACCTGATCTTCAAACCCAAAGACGAAGCGGGCTCTTCTCCCGTGGGCAAGCTGGCCACCGTCTTCGTGCCGGCGTCGTACAAATGACTGCACCTTCTTCGAAGATTCGTCGGTTGCTGCGCGCGAGCGCGGTGCCTCTGTTAGCCGCCGCTCTGGTCGCTTCGTGCTCCAAGAAAGGCGCCGACCGCGGTGGCTTGATGTTGGAGATCAGCAGCGACGGCAACACGCCGATCGACCGCGTCGACGTCGAGATCGATACCGGCGGCAACAAGCTGCTCGCGAACACGTACAACGTGCCCGCCGAGGCACAGCTGCCCACGACGGTCGCCATCGTCTCGAGCGGCAATGCGGCCACCGTGGTGAGCATCACGGTGATTGGTTGGAACAACGGCGTCCCGGTGGATCGGCGCGACGCGATTGTGACGCAAATTCCGGCCGATCGCGTGGCGGCGCTGCGCGTGGTGCTCAGCGCTCGTTGCTCGAATCACGTGTCGCTACAAGGCGGTGTCGTGGTCTCCGATTGCGCGCAGGGCACCACTTGTGATCCGCTGTCTTCGGACGCGAGCTGTGGCAACTCGAGCGTCGCCGCCTCGACCCTCGTCAGTTATCAACCCGGCGCGGAGGGCGCCGACGCCGGGGTACCGATGGGCAATCCCGTCGGCGGCAGTGGTGGTAACGCGGGTTCCGGTGGCAGCGCGGGGGCCAACGGCGGATCCGGCGGCACTCGCTCGATGATGGGTGGTGCTGCGGGCGAGATGGACATGGCCGGCGCCGCGGGCGCGACCGAAACGGTCACCGTCTGTGGCGACGGGCTGCAGGGTTTGCAAGAAGATTGTGACGACGGCAACACCGTCAACGGCGACGGTTGCAGCGTCGCGTGCACCGTCGAACCCGGTTATCGCTGTCCGGTCGCTGGCACGCGCTGTGTGGCGGCGACGTGCGGTGACGGCATCAAGGTCGGCGCCGAGCAGTGCGACGACAGCAATACCAAGAGCAACGATGGTTGCAGTGCGCTCTGCAAGCTCGAACCGGGCTTCGTGTGTAGCGGCGTGGGCACCGGGAAAACCACGTGCAAAGCGACGGTTTGCGGCGACAACAAAGTCGAGGGTTTCGAAAGTTGCGACGACGGCAATACCGTCCCCTTCGACGGCTGTTCACCGACCTGTACGCGCGAAACCAAGTGCACCAGCAATTGCATGGCGGCCTGCGGCGATGGCATCAAAGCAGACACCGAAGAGTGCGATGATGGCAATACCACCTCCGGCGATGGCTGTAGCTCGCTGTGTAAGGTGGAAGCCGGCTTCACTTGTCAGGTAGTGACGACCTTTCCGCCCTCGGTCGATCTGCCGGTCGTGTATCGCGACATGCTGTACGCGGGCACCACCATGCCTGGCCCTGGGCATCCGGATTTCCAGCAGATGAACTTCGCTGGTCACGCGAACACCGGCTTGGTCGGGACTACCTTGGATGTAAATGGCAAGCCGACGTTCGCCTCGACCATCGGCACCACGGCTACCCAGCAGGGCCCCGCGCTGAGCACTGCCATCAACTACTGCTGGTGGTACAACGACGTCGGCTGCGATCCAGCGCAGCCAACCCAGCAGAACCCCTATGCCAAGAAGGTGACGGTCGACGGAGCCGGCAAGCCGACCGTGCTGACGCTCGCGACCATTGGCACGAACATCTATCGCATCAACAATCAGACCTTTTTCCCAATCGACGATCTCGGCTGGAATTCCCCCGTCATCAACAATCCACAGACCGAAGCGGCTTGCGGCGCAACGGTCACGCCGGACGACAACTTCTCGTTCACCACCGAGGTTCACTTTCCGTTTACCTATCAGGGCGGCGAGAAAGTCTCGTTCACCGGTGACGACGATTTTTGGCTGTTCATCAACGGGCAGCTCGCGATCGATCTCGGCGGCGTGCACACCGCAGAAACCGGCGCATACACGCTGGGCCCCGGGCTCGTCCTCGGCAAGACCTACGATCTTGCCATGTTTCAAGCCGAGCGTTACCACTGCCAGTCGACCTTCGAGCTGACCATCACTGGCTTCGGCCGAGCGCGGAGCAGCTGCTCCACGGTGTGCGGTGACGGCCAAGTCGAAGGCGACGAAGATTGCGACGACGGCGCCAAAAACGGCACCAGCGCCAGCGGTTGCGGTAGCGATTGTCAGTTCAAGTAGACGCCTCTCGGGGCGCCTCGATCTCACTCTTCCGGTACGCGCACCGCAAGCACCGAACACGGCGCATTCTCGACCAGGTTCGCAGCCACGCTGCCCAGCATCACGCGGGCGCCGCGGCTGCGGCCGCGCACGCCAACGACGAGTAAGCCGACGGGAAGCTCACCGACCAAGCGCAAGATCTCGGCGGTGGGTTCGCCTTCGGCGATTTCGATTTCGCCCCAAGCGTGAAAGCGCTCGAGCGCGCCGCTGATGATTTGGCTCGCAAGATCGCGGCGTTCGCGCGCAATTTCGGGGGTTTCCAGGATTGGATTGGCGCCCAGTAAGGCCATTGCCGGAGCCGTTCGGGCCGCGAGCGTCTCGGTCACGTGTACCACCACCAGGCGCCGTTTCAGCCGCGCCGCTTCGCGCGCACCGGCTTCGATGGCGGATTGTGACGGATCGGAGAGATCGGTAGCGACGAGCACTGCGCCGTCGGCCCCTTCGCGCGCGACGAGCACGCTGCAGGGAGCGTAACGCACGACGTGCTCGGCCACGCTGCTCACGAACAGGCGCCCGAGACCCGAGCGACCATGACCGCCAATGACGAGCAAGTCCGCGTCCCACTCTTCGGCGCGACGCACGAGCTCCGCGTAGTCCGAGCCTTGTTCGATGAACACTTCGGCGGGTGGCGCCGTTTCTCCGGCGATGCGTTCGGCCTGGGCGAGCAGGGCTTCGGCGACACGCGGTTGCAGCTCGAGCAATGCCTCCATGTCGCGACTGTGTTCTTGTGGAAAGAGCGTCCGCAACTGTGCCTCGGGCAGCACGTGACAAAGCCCGAGCTCGTCACTGGCGCTGCTCGTCAAGGCGATGCCCTGGCGCACCGCTTCATCGGAAGCCTTGCTCAAATCGGAACCGACTAAAATGCGCACGACTGCTCCTTTTGCTCGGCACGCACGGACGCGCCGCAACTCTTGAGCCGCACAGTACCCCTCGCCTCCCAGAACGCCACTACCCGCAATAAACCGGCGTTTATCACCAATTGCGCCTCACTCGAGAACGCTCGGCGCGGGCACGTGGCTTGCGTTGCAGCGCGATACGGCGCGGAGGCCGGATCGCTGTTGCTACGCTCGTCCCCACGATTTCTTCGGGATGAGCCAAGCGGTACGAAAGGCGCGCTCAGCGGTCGATTTGGCCGGCAGTGAGCTGGCTCGGGCCCTGGCGAATCAGCAGCCTGCTTTTCACGGCTGATCCGCCAGGTGGCGAGGTGCCGAGCGGCTGCCCTCGCCGTGGCCCGAGGCTCTTCAGTCGTTAGGCTGCGCGGCGGCGCCTCACGCTCTTCGGTGGCAGCGAGGGCGACTTGCCGCGTTTGGCAGCTTTGCCCTTGGCGGGCTTGAGTGCGCCCGCCAGGACCTGCTTCAGGTTGCTCTGCAGTGGCGTTCGGAAATCGAGCAGCTGGGTCTGGTCGAAGCGCGCTTGCATGCGCTTGGCGAGCTCCTGCAGCTTGGCCTTGCCGAGCGCCTTCTCCACCTTGGGGAAGAAATCCTCTTCCTCTTCCTTCACGTGGTGTTCGACGATTTCGCTCAGGACCTGACACTTGAAGCCGAAGTCGTCCGAACTCCGCGCTTGATCGGCTTGAAAAAGGCTGAATTCGACCACGCCGTGTTCCACGAGCGCTTCGCCCAACAGATCGGTCATGCCCATGGCTTGCTCACAGGCGGGATAGAAGATCTCACGCTCGATGGCGTCGTGACCGACCAACTTGCCGGCCAGCTCTTCGAACAACCGGGTTTTGGTGTCGTGCCGTGGCGTTTTTTCGATCTGTTTGAACAGCGCTTTGACCTCTTCGTGCTGGCTCTTCAGCAAATCGGTCGCAGTCTGCTCAGGCGAGAGAGTGTCTTTCACCAGGCGCATGGCCTTGCCCACGGCCGAACGCGTGCTGGTTTTCGAGGCTGATTTCTTGCTGGATTTGCGCTTCATTGGGCGTCCTTCGGGCGATGAGTGGAAAGCTTGCGGCGAGACTTCGCCGCGCACCCTGGAGCAAGTGCAATGCCAACGGCTCTACCCTCGAGAGCGTAGCGATCGCGCCACGAAATCCGCGACACGCGGGGCCCCACTGAGGCACGCCACACCGATCGGTGCCCGCGTTGAGACCGATTGCGACAGCACGATGTTCACGGCTTTGCATCGAGCCTGGTGCGGACGCCTCGGCGACTGGGCAATCATCGCGCAATTCCGTGTTGGCATCGAGCTGGCCAGCAACTTGCAATACCCCGTGCTGGAACGCCGAACCTCGGCTCAACAGGAAGCAATACGCATGTTGATGATGATCCTTTTAGTGCTCTTGGTGTTTGCTCTCATTGGCGGTGGCGTGGGTCACTCCCGCTACGGCTACGCAGGGTGGTCACCGGCTGGCATCTTGCTCGTCATCCTGCTGTTGTGGTTCTTCACCGGCCACAGCATCTAGCGCCCAGGCCCTGTTCAGGCGGCTTGTGCCGTCCTGAGCTCGCTGTCGAGGCTGCGTTCGCGCAGCGCAGCCTCGTACAGGCCTCTTTCGCGCTCCTTGTGCGCCGGGCTGAAGCGCACGAGCACCGCGCACACGGAGGCCAAGAGCGCGAAGCCGCCCAAAATCGCAAAGCACGTCTGCACGTTGCCGACGCCCTTCAGGAGAAAGCCGGCAGCAACGGCGCCGACGTTGCCCCCGGCGCCGATGATGCCGGCGACTCCGCCCAGCGCTTTGCGGTCGATGAACGGCACGAGCGCGTAAGTCGCGCCGCACGCCATGTGCGTGAATAGTCCGAAAGTAATCATGGCCACCACCGCACTCGCCGCGGTGCGCATGCTGGAGAACCAAAGTAGCCCCAGGCCTTCGCCGATCATCAAGGCGAAGAGCAGTAGCGTTCGTGCGTCGAGCCCCTTGGCCCGCGCCACGCGGTCCGACAAAATACCGCCCAACGCTCGGGCGAACAGGGCCAACAGCCCGAACGCGCCGGCCGCCATGCCGGCAGACTGCAGGTCGAGTTTGAAGCGGTCAGCGTAGTAGCTCGCGGCCACGTTGTGCACGAAGAGCTCGACGCCGAAGCACGCTCCGTAGGTGACGAACAGCATCCACACCCGGTAGTTGACCATGGCTGCCTTGAAGACCTGCAGGCCGCCCTTCTTGCCGCTTTCGATCTCGATGCCCCGAGCGCGAAGCTCGCGATAATTTCCCTGTGGGCAGTCTTGCGTGAACTTGAAATACGCTGCTGCCACGAGCAGCATCAACACTCCAGGGACGACCATCGAAAGCCGCCAGCCCAGGCTCCGCCCGATGCCTAGGCTGAGCAGCCCGGCAAAAATCCAGGGCATCACGGACTGCGTGACGCCGCCGCCGGAGTTACCCCAGCCTGCGCTCGTGGCATTGGCCGAACCGACCACGTTCGGCGCGAACATGACGGAGGTGTGATACTGCGTGATCACGAAGCTTGCCCCGATCGCGCCGATCAGCAGCCGAAAGATCAAGAATACCGCGTAGCTCTTGGCGAACGCGATGCCGAACACCGGGATCGCGCCTAGCGCGAGCAGCGCGGTGTAGGTCAAGCGCGGCCCGAATTTGTCGGCGAGTGGGCCGACTGCCAAGCGCACCAAGATCGTGATGCCGACCGCCGCGATGTTGATGTTGGCAATCTGATCTTTGCTCAAGCCGAACTCGGACTTGATCACGGGCATCAGCGGGGCGAGCGCGAACCAAGCGAAGAAGCACACGAAGAATCCGAGCCAACTCAGGTGAAACGCCCGCATGGCCGGCGTCGAAAACGAAAATAGCTGAATCCGCGTGGCTTTGCTGGCGCCGGGCGTCATGTCGGCTCCCGCACGTCGATCACGATTTGGCCGGATTTGCCGAGGCGCGCGGGGTACGTGCGCAGCGCGCATTGCCCGTTCGCCCCTTCACCCGAGGCCAGATCGAATTTCAAGGAGTGCAGCGGACAAATGACGGTCGCGTCACCGAGCAACCCATCCGCGAGCGGGCCACCCCGGTGAGGGCATTCGGCTTGTGTCGCGAACACGTGGCCGTTGCGGCTGCGAAAGACCGCAACGCGGGTGGCGCCAATTTCGAATACGCGGCCTTCCCCTTCGGGAATGGCAGTGATCGGACCGAGCGTAACTTCCATGATCGGCTCCTCCACTATTGAACGATGGGTAACGACGACCTGAATTGATTGGGCGTGGCTTGGGTGTGTGCTTCCTGCCAAGGGTCGCGATAGGCGTCCACGGAGCGCTGCAGGGCAGAGTCGAGCTGCTCGGCGATGCCTTCGCTGTCATCCACCACCACCGCGCGGATCTTGTCGATCCCGATGCGCGCGACGAAACCGTAGGTGCGCTCCAAATAGCGCGCGTTTTCTCGGTAGTATTGCAAGAATCTCCCGGAAAATTTCAGCACGTCGGCGTGCGAATCGACGCTGCACAACAGATCCCCTTTGCGCACGTGCGCGCCCGCTGCGCCGCCCACGTAGATCTCCCATTTGCCGCCTTCGACGGCGACTGCGCCCACGTCTTTGACCATGGCTTCCGAGCAATTGCGCGGGCAGCCCGCCGTTGCGAGCTTGAGTTTGCCCGGTGAGTCCAGCCCCTGAAAGCGCTGTTCGATCTCTTGCGCGAGCTCGATACTCTTGCCGAGGCCGTAGCGGCAATAGTCGATGCCGATGCAGCTCTTGCAGGTGCGATAGCGTTTGGCATAGGCGAACCCCGAGGGCATCGCGAGATCGCGCCACATGTTGGGCAAATCCTCGCGCTTCACGCCCACCAAATCGATGCGCTGACCGCCCGTCAGCTTGAGCAAAGGCACGTGATACTTCTCGGCCACGTCCGCGATGCGACGGAGTTCAGCGGGGGAGGTGACGCCGCCTGGCATTTGCGGAATCACGCTGAACGTGCCGTCTTTTTGGATGTTTGCGTGCACCCGGTCGTTGATGAACCGCGCGTCGCGTTGGTCTTCGTATTCGCCGGCCCAGAGCGTGTTCAGCAGGGATGCGAGCCCGGGCTTGCTGGCTGGGTCGTCTTCACCACCGGTGAGTGCGTCGAACACGGCCGACACGGACTTCAAACCGCGCTCGCGGATCACCGTCACCAGCTCGGGCTTCGAAAGCGGGATGCCCGGCACGTAGTAGTTCGCGGAAGGGTCTTCTTCCGTAGCAGCGCCACAAGCCCACGCGATGACTTGAGACACGAGCGATTTGCACGCACCGCAACCCAGCCCTGCGCGCGTGGCCTCCATCACCGATTTCGAAGTGCGCTTGCCGAGCTTCACGCAGCCGGCGATGGCCCCCTTGGTGACGCCGTTGCAATTGCACACCTGCATATCGGCCGGCATGGTTTCGACCGATGCCTGCTCGGACGGCGCACCGATGTCGAACAGCAAGGACAGCCGCTCTTCCGGCACGGGCGTGTTTCGCTCGAAGGCCTGGCTGAGGTACGGGGCTTTGCGCAAATCGCCGAGCAAAATGCTGCCGACCAAGCGCCCATTGCGAATGATGAGCTTCTTGTACGTGCCCTTCTTGGCTTCGGTGAATTGCACGACTTCGTCGCCCGCTTCCGAAGGCTCCGTGATGCCCATGGACGCGACCTCGACGCCCATGACCTTCAGCTTGGTCGCGACTTTCGAGCCGAAATAGCCCGAATCAGGGTCAGCGCCGGTGAGCTGGTCGGCGAGCACTTTGGCTTGCTCCCAGAGCGGTGCGACCAAACCATACACTTGACCGCGGTGCTGCACGCACTCACCCACCGCGAAGATGCGGGGATCTTCCACGGTGCGGAGTTGATTGTCGACCACGATGCCGCGCTCGACCGTCAGCCCCGCGCGGGCTGCCAGCCCCGAGTTGGCTTTGATACCGGCAGCGATGACCACCAGGTCACACTCGAGCGTCGAACCGTCGGCAAATTCCAAACCGGTGACGTGGTCCTCGCCGGTGATGCGGCGCGTGTCTTTGTCCAAGAGCACGCCGATGCCGAGATCTTCGAGTGTCTTCTTCAGAATGGCAGCGGCGGGTTGATCGAGCTGCTGGCTCATCAGCGCATTGCCGCGTTGAATGACGGTGACGCCGAGCGAAAAGTTCTGCAAACCGCGCGCAGCTTCTAGCCCGAGCAGGCCGCCGCCGATCACCGCGCCGGCGCGCTTGCCGGTGGCGTATTCGGTGATGCGCCGGCAATCGTCCAAGTTCCGGAATACGAAAACGCCCGGTTTTTCCCGGCCGTCGCCCAGTTTGAGGCCTTCGATCTGCGGAATGAAGGGCACGCTGCCCGTGGCGATGATGAGCTTGTCGTACTCTTCGACGATGTCGCCCTCGCCGATGACTTGCCGCGAGTGCCTGAGGATTTTCGAAACGCGCACGCCCGAATGCAGCCGGATGCCGTTTTCTTGGTACCAGGGCAGTGAATTCAAAAAGATGTCGGAAGCTTCGTGCGAGCCGTTCAGCACGTCGGAGAGCAAGATGCGGTTGTAGTTGCCGTAGGGCTCCTCACCAAACATGGTGATTTGAAACTGATCGGCGCCGCCGCGGGCCAAAATCTCTTCGACCGTGCGTGCCCCGGCCATGCCGTTGCCGATCACCACCAGCTTTTGCTTGGCTGCCATGGCTCAGATCTCGAGTAACCCCATGTCGATCAGCACTTGGCCGTCCACACCTTCGGGCGCCCCGATGCAGAGTTCGAGTTCGCTCTCTGGGTCGATGTCTTCGATGATCGAGAGCGGCACGTGAATGGCGCCTTTGGCTCCGATGGGGAAGTAGCGAATCGCACGTTGCCCACGATTGAGCGCGACGTAGATCATCTCCGCGCTCGAGTTGCCCGCGCGCAAATAAATCAGCTGCGCTCGTTTGTCGTAGGGGGTTTTGTAGGTGGCCGCGGGGCGCAAGGCCGAGGGTTTGTCCAGACCCGCTCCGCGGAAGGAGTAAACGCCTTGGATGAACTTCGGGGTTTCGCTCATGCTGAACTCGGATCTACGCCGGAGCGCGTTTCCGTCAGGTGTTCGGCGTTCGTCCGCCAGAGTTCGCCGGGGGCGGCTGTGTTTCGAGCAGGCGCTCGAGGCGTGCTGCGGCGATTTTGAATTCGGGGATCTTCGACACCGGATCGACCGCGTCATTGGTCAGGCTATTGGCTCGGCCGAAGCCCGCGAAATGAAACGGCATGAACAGCGTGTCGAAGCGAATGCCGCGACTAAACCGCGCCTTGCACGAGACGCTTCCGCGTTTCGTCAGCACGCGAACCTGCTCTCCGTCACGAACCCCGAGGCTGGAGGCGGTATCCGGGTGAACTTCGACGAACGCTTCGGGTTCGCTTTCGAGGAGTGACGGCACGCGGCGGGTTTGCGTTCCCGACTGGTAGTGGACGAGCAAGCGCCCGGTCGTGAGATACAGCGGAAACTCCTCGCTCGGGACCTCGGCGGGTGGCCGATACTCGACGGGAAAGAAGCGCGCTCGCCCGTCGGGCGTGGCAAAACGGCTTCGGAATGGCCGCGGAGTGTCCGGTCGATGTTCGTCGGTGCACGGCCAGAATACGCCGTTTTCCCGCTGGATTCGCTCGTAACTGACGCCCGAGTAGTCGGCTTTGCCGCCTGCGCTGGCTCGCCGCAGTTCATCGAAGGCAGCGTGTGGCGCGTCTTCGATGTACTGACCGCGGTCGAGTGCCGTGGCCACGAGCTTCATGATCTCGAGGTCGCTCTTGACGCCGGCGGGCGCCTTCGTGGCCGCGCGCCGGTACAAGACGCGTCCCTCGAGATTCGTCATGGTGCCTTCTTCTTCGGCCCACTGCGTCACCGGCAGCACCACGTCGGCGAGGCTGGCGGTCTCCGACAGGAACGAATCGCACACCACGAGCAAGTCGAGCCGACCGAGCCGCTGCTCGAGATTGCGCGCGTTGGGCGCGGACACGACCGGGTTCGCGCCCATGACCCACAGGCCACGCACACCGCCGCGCTCACCGAGCGCATCGAACAGCTCACAGGCGGGCAGTCCCGGTGCAGGCAAGTCGTCTTCGGGGATGCCCCACACGGCTGCGATGTGCGCGCGGTCCGCTGCGTTCGTCAGCTTGCGATAGCCGGGGAGCTGGTCGGCTTTTTGCCCGTGCTCGCGCCCGCCCTGACCATTGCCCTGCCCAGTAAAACAGCCGTATCCGGAGTTTTCTTTGCTCGCGAGGCCGAGCGCCAGCGTGAGGTTCGTCAAGGCCAAGACGTTGTCGACGCCGTGCGATTGTTGCTCGGTGCCGCGCGCCGAGAAGATCATCGCCGTTTCGGCGCTCGCCAAAAGCCGCGCTGTCTCCACGATGCTGGCGGCGGGTACGCCCGTGAGTCGCTCCACGCGATCCGGCCAATACGAAGTCACTGCTTTGCGCACCGCTTCGTAGCCTCGGGTTCGCTCGGCGATGAACGCTTCGTCGACGGCCTTCTCCTTGATGAGGACGTGCAGGATGCCGTTGGCCAACGCGGCATCGCTGCCGGGCGTGAGCTGCAGGTGCAAGTGCGCGCTCTCGGCGGTGCGAGTGCGGCGTGGATCGGCGACGACGAGCTTGCCGCCTTGGGCGCGTTGCGCCTCGAAATATTGCATCAACGGCGGCATGGTGTCGGCCGGGTTCCCGCCGAACAGCAGCACGAGCTTCGCGCCAGGGATGTCCGTCACGGGGAAGGGAAGCCCACGATCGAGGCCAAAAGCACGTTGATTGGCGACCGCAGCCGATGCCATGCAAAAGCGGCCGTTGTAGTCGATGTGCTTCGTGCCGAGCACCACGCGCGCGAACTTGCCGAGCATGTAGGCCTTCTCGTTCGTCAGTCCGCCTCCGCCGAACACGCCCATCGCGTCGCGCCCGTAGCCGTGCTGCAGCGCGCGAATCGAGGTGGCAATGAAGTCGATCGCTTCCGACCACGACGCGGGCGCGAGCGCGTTGTCCGATGCGCGACGTAGCCACGGTGTCGTCAATCGATCGGGCGCGGTGAGGAGTTCTGCGGCTGTCCAGCCCTTACGGCACAGGCCGCCTTGATTCGTGGGGAAGGCGCGCGCTGCGACTTCGAGCGTCGGGCCTTTTTGCACGAGCGTCATGCCGCACTGCAAAGCGCAGTACGGGCAGTGGGTTTCGGTTCGCGCTCCGCTGAGTGACGTCTCGACAACACGCGGAGCGGCTGTATCGGACACGCATCGACGCTACGCCGTCCGCATTTCGAAGCGATGTCCGAGGTGAGTCGCGATCGGAGCCCCGCGCGGCGGCCGGTTTGGCGCGAATTTCGCACAGTAGCCGGGTTTATTTGAGGAATCTCGTCAGGCGGCGACAAAGCGCTAGACTCCGTTGCGTCGTGTTCCTGACGTTGATGGTGATCGGTTTGGTGGGGCTCCTTGCCTTGGCGCTGCCGGCGTTCGGCCACGCTCGTGGTGCGCTCTCCGGCCATGGTGGCGTCGCGCACGGCCTCGGCCACTCGGCGTTACACGGTGGCCTCGCGCGTGGCGCGGGCCACTCGGCGGTGCATGGCGGGCTCGCTCGTGGTGTGGGGCGCGGCGGAGCTCCGACATTGAACGGTCGCGGCGTCGATCAAGCGCTGGTGCCGGCCGATGTCGAGCATCGCGGCCTGCTCCGCCTCGTGCCTTCGCCGCGCGCGGTGTTCAGTGCGCTCGCGCTGTTCGGGGCGTTCGGCAATGCCGGCGTGCACGCCTTTCATCTCTCGCCGTCCCTCGCCGGTTTGGCCGCAGTGGCTCCGGCCCTGTTCGTCGAGTGGGCGCTGGTTCGCCGGGTATGGAACTTGATTTTCCGTTACCAGGCAGCCGAGTGCTCGCCGTTGAGCGAGCTGTTGTTGGCGGAGGCCAGCGCGGTCACCCGCTTTCGCAACGGGCGCGGCATGGTCTCCACCGTACGAGACGGCCGGCTGGTCCAACTCCGGGCGCAGTTGCGCGAATCCGAAGAAGCCTTAACGGTAAACGTGGGGGATCGCCTGATCATCGAGGAAGTCGATGCCCGCCGTGAGAGAGTCCTCGTCTCGCTACTTCGTTGAATTGATTGGGGTCTATTATGATCGAACCATCGCTGATCATCGCGGGCGTTGTCGTGCTCGTGGTGCTGGTCCTCACGTCCGTCATCATCACGACCTTCTTGCGCAGCGTGGATGCCGGCGAAATTTTGCTCGCGAGCCGCGGCCGCAACCTGAAGATCTACCGCGGGCCAAGCAAGGCATTGATCGTGCCAGTGCTCACGCAAGTGCGCTTCATTCCGGCGCAAGCCATCAACGTAGACATCGAAATCACCGATCAAACGGCTGACGTCGACGCCAACGGGCGTTCTGCGCCGGTGAAAGTCACGGTGCGCGCATCGGCCATCGTCAGCGTGGGTGAAGACGAAGCGATGGTGAACACCGCGGCGAACAAGTTCTTCTCCAAGTCCGGCAACGAGCAGCTCTCCACGCTGACGGACGTGCTGTCGTCGGCGGGTCGCCGCGCGATCAACTTGCTCAAGCACGATCAGCTGTTCAACGCGCGCTCCGGTAGCGCCGCGGCGACGGCCGCCATCGTTGCCGCACCCAGCACCTCCTTGGCTCTCGTGGCCCACGGTGAGGACGACGAACTCGCGGTGATCATCAAAGACGCGTGCTCGCGCGAGTTGATGGATCTCGGGCTCTCCTTCAACAGCCTCAACATCAAGGCGGTGCTCAGTGAGGTGGCCGAGGCGCGGCGTCGTGAGTCCGCCGCGCGTGCCAAGGCCGACGCCGATGTCGTGCAAGCGCAGGAGGAGCAGCGGGCGCGCATCGCCCAGCTGGAAGCGGCGCAAAAGATCAATGACCAGGAGAAGGCGCTCAATATGCAGATCGCCTCCAACGGCGCCTCGATTGCCCGCGCCGAGGCGGAGAAGCAGGCGGCCGTTCGTCAGCAGCGCGAGGCCGAACTCGGCGCGAACCAAATCACTCAAGCTCGCGCGGATGCCGAACAGAACGTGATTCAGCAAGAAGCCGAAGGTCGCGCGCAAGCGGCGCGGATTCGAGCGGTGGCCGAAGCAGAAGCCGAGGCCATTCGCATGAAAGCGCTCGCGCTCGTCGAGGCGGGCGGCGCGTATCTGGATCTACGGAAGTTGGAGATGGCGCCCGAGCTGACCAAGCAAGTGGCAGCAGCGCTCTCGAACAGCCAATTCGTGAACTTCGGTACTTCGGGCGGCGCTGGCGGCGATCACGGCGCCGTGAGCACGGGTTCGGATGACGTGCTGCGCGTCGTGCAAACGCTGATGGCCGCCCAAGTCATCACGGGCGGCCCGCTCGAGCGGCCGAACCTCGCCGCGGCCAAGCCCGTGCCGCGCAAGAGCTAATCTCGCAGCGAGGCTTCGGAGCGCGGCGGGGGGCGCGCTTCAGCGGAACAGCTCGGACACCGACCGCCCATCGTGGATGTGCGTGATGGCGGTGGCAAGCTGCGGCGCGAGCGAAAGGATCTCGATTTTCGGCGAGAGCTTTTCGTCCGGAATGGGGATGGTGTTGCACACGAGTAGCCGCTTCAAACGCGAATTGTTCAGCCGTTCGCGCGCGCGACCCGAGAGCACCGGGTGAACCACGGCGGCTGACACCGAGCGGGCGCCACGGTCGAGCAAGAACTCGGTGGCGCTGAACATCGTGCCGCCGGTGGCGATCTCGTCGTCGACCAGCAGGCAATCTTTGCCGATGATGTCGCCGATGACGTGAGCCGGCTGGGCATTTTCGTCGTCCCCGCTGCGGCGTTTGTCGATGAAGGCGAGCGGCAGATCGAGCTTCTTGGCGAAGCGCCCGGCATCCTTCGCTTCACCGACATCGGCCGCGACGACGACCGTGTTCGACAGATCGTCTTGGCGGAGCCGTTCGCAGAGCGCAGGCACGCCGGTGAGTTGGTCGGCGGGGATCGAAAAGAAGCCTTGGATTTGCGGCGAATGCAGATCGACCGTGAGCACGCGATTGGCCCCCGCGGTGGCCAGCAAATCCGCCATCAA
>Ga0105245_10001633_pt1 | contig 20408 bp, 17 predicted proteins | sample KBSM54metaG_FD_81523 | JGI IMG/M metagenome (GOLD analysis project Ga0105245, IMG submission 81523) | Miscanthus rhizosphere microbial communities from Kellogg Biological Station, Michigan, USA - KBS M5-4 metaG | ecosystem: Host-associated > Plants > Roots > Rhizosphere > Soil | place...
GCCAGCATGAAGAACTAGGCTATTGCGCGGAAAAACGCGTGATCATTCCCAATGGTTTTGATTGCCAGGTCTTGCGTCCCGATGAAGCAGCGCGCAAGGCAGTCCGGGCAGAACTGGGAATATCTGACGAGACTGCTCTGGTCGGACTGGTAGCTCGTTACCATCCCATGAAAGACCATATAGGTTTTATCAAGGCCGCTGCCCTGGTAGCTCAGTCCCACCCGCAAACCAGGTTCGTGCTGGCTGGGGCCAGCGTTAGTTCCAAACAACCAGAGCTAGCAGAAGCGATCCAGCAGAACAAGCTTGGCGATCGCGTCATGCTGCTGGGTGAGCGGTCGGACATTCCGCGCTTGAACAATGCCTTCGATATCGGTTGTTCCGCGTCCGCATGGGGAGAAGGTTTTTCCAACTCCATTGGTGAAGCCATGGCCTGCGGTGTCCCGTGCGCGGTAACCGATGTGGGCGATAGCGCGTATATCGTGGCGGATAGCGGATTTGTTGCGCCGCCGCGTGCGCCAGAGGCTCTTGCCAGCGCCATCGGACTATTGGTTGAGATCGGTCGATCAGGGCGGCAGCAGCTGGGGGCCAAAGCACGTCAGCGAATTGAAACTGAATTCAGTCTTTCATCCATTGTTCAAAACTATGAAAATCTTTATCTAACCATTTGCAAAAGTAATGTATGCCTTAGTACTTAAAAAATTCCGGTTCAGGCGATGCACCTAATTCAATAGGAACACTCTTTGTTCATCTAGGAGAAATAAGTTCGCAAACTTCTCCAATCCATCTGGTAAAGTACTTATTCATCCCCAACCCCTAAGAGAGGCTATTGGTGCAAATTGCTGTCATCGGTTCTGGCTATGTAGGGCTTGTTGCCGCGGCTTGCTTTGCAGAACTTGGCCACAAGGTTGTGTGCGTAGACAACAATGTGGAGAGGATCGCAGCGCTGAAGGCCGGAGAAGTCTTAATTCATGAGGAATTCCTGCCGGAAGTGCTGGGCCGAAACCGTGGCAGGCGGCTGACATTCTCTTGTGTTTCAGCCGAGGCCATTCGGGCCGCCAAGGCCATTGTCATCGCAGTGGGCACGCCGCAGGGTGCTGATGGGCAGGCGGATCTTTCCTACGTGGAATCCGTTGCCCATGAGATCGCGCAGCGGTCGAACGGCTACAAGCTGATTGTGGAAAAGAGCACCGTCCCTGTCTATACCAATGCGTGGATACAGAAGTTGATGCTGCAAAATGGCTGTGCCATTCAGGATTTTGATGTTGTGTCCAATCCTGAGTTCCTGCGTGAGGGAACTGCCGTTACTGACTTCCTGTATCCAGATCGGATTGTGGTTGGCGCTGACAGCGATCGTGCCAGAAAGCTCATGCGGGAAATTTATGCGCCGCTGCTCAATGGAAGCTATTCCCGCGAGTCCGGAGCTGTTCCGGGCCCGGATAATGCCGGAGAGATGGAATATCTGGAAACGTCAACGCAAAGCGCTGAGCTTATCAAGCACGCTTCCAATGCATTCCTGGCGATGAAAATTTCTTTCATCAACATGGTAGCCAACCTGTCTGAGAGCGTTGGGGCTGACATTGAAGAAGTTCGACGGGGAATCGGAAGCGATAAACGGATTGGCCAGAAATTTCTCAGGGCCGGAATAGGTTATGGCGGTTCCTGCTTTCCCAAGGACGTTGCCGCATTTCAGTCTGTCGCGCGGGCGTGCGGCAGCCGCTGGAACCTGCTGGAAGAAGTATCAAGGATCAACCAGGAACAAATTGGCCGGTTCTTGCAGAAAGTTCGCAAGGCGGTAGGGCCGCTCAAAGGCAAGCATCTCGCTGCACTGGGATTGGCTTTTAAAGGCGGAACGGATGACATACGCGAATCGCCGGCAATCAATGTCATTCAGGGACTCTTGACGGAAGGCTGCAAAATAACCTGCTTTGATCCTGCGGCAATGGGAAAGGCGAAAGAAGTCCTTGGCCAGACCGTTACGTATGCCAGGGATGCGTATGCCGCCGCTGACAATGCTGATGCGCTACTTATCCTCACGGAATGGAAGGAGTTTGCGGATTTGGACCTCAAACGTATGCGCAGATTGCTGGCGGTTCCGCTGGTACTGGATGGAAGAAATTTGTATTCTCCTGAAACGATGTCCCGGGCTGGGATCACTTATCACAGTGTGGGACGGTCTAATGGGAAAAACCGGTCTCTGGATTTTGCCATGGAGGATGGATCGCTCCAGTTGCGGCCAATTTCCGGAGATTAGAAAAAACTTATATATAAAAGCAGCAGGAATAGCGGGTATATTGTTTCACTTTGCTATAGCAAAAATGGGAAACGTTAACATATCTTAATTATCCGTTTGTCTCAGTTCGCTTGTACGATTGGACAACACCCCCATAACAAAAGCAGCATTAGGAGACGGCAATGAGGATTCTTATAACCGGTGGTGCGGGTTTCATCGGATCGCATCTTGCCGAGCGGCTGGTCACTCGAGGTGACGATGTCACTGTTGTCGATGACCTCTCGACTGGTTCAATTCACAACATAAAGGCGCTAAAGCCATCAAATAATTTCGAATATTTTATTGACAGCGTGACCAATGAACGCCTCATGGCTGAGTTGGTGGATTCCGCCGACGTAATTTACCACCTTGCAGCGGCGGTGGGAGTGAAGTTGATCGTGGAAAGCCCCACGCGCACAATGGAAACGAATATTCGGGGCACTGAAATCATTCTTGAACTGGCCGCCAAGAAAAAGAAACGCGTTCTTATTACCTCAACGTCTGAGGTTTACGGCAAGCGGGATACCGTTCCTTTCCAGGAAGGCAATGATCTGGTCCTTGGTCCTCCTGATAAGGGGCGCTGGAGCTATGCCTGTTCCAAGTTGATCGATGAATTTCTGGCCATTGCCTATTGGAAAGAAAAGCGCGTCCCGACCGTAGTGGCCCGTATGTTCAACGTTGTGGGACCACGGCAGACCGGGCGCTATGGCATGGTTGTTCCCAGCTTGATCAAGCAGGCGCTGGCCGGCGATAATTTGACCGTTTACGGCGATGGCTCGCAGACCCGTTGTTTCACGCACGTGGCCGATGCCACGCAGGCATTGATTGGCCTGGCGGAACACCCTGAAGCCAATGGCGGCGTTTACAACATCGGTTCGACTGACGAAATTTCCGTTCTCGAATTAGCCAAACGCATCAAGAGTCTAATCAGGTCGAACTCGCAGATTGTTTTCATTCCCTATAGCCAGGCATATGAAGAAGGGTTTGAGGACATGATGCGCCGCGTTCCCGACTTATCGAAAATCAACCAGCTCATTGGTTATGCCCCCACAATGTGTCTGGATGAAATTCTTGCCGATATTATTCGGCACCACCGAGGTGAGCCTCGAGTGGTACACACCAATGGACACGGAAAATTCGTGCCAGCAGCGGTAGGCGCAGCCGTAGGGAGATAATGCAAAGCACAACTGTGTTGCGCTTTGATTTGGCTTCTGCGGCGCTCTAGCGGGCCCAGGGACAAAAAAGGTTTAACAATTTCAAAGTAAGGTTCAGAGGGCTTGGATACCCCCGCGATCCATGAACATGGGCTCCAGGGAATGCCAAGGTCCCCTCAAGGATGTTGTATGGAAGTACTGGACGCGTCCAGACGAATGGTTTCGGTCTTGATTGAAAAACCAGCGGCGTTTGCCTTAATTTGGCTTGCTTTTGCTGCGGCTGTTGGTTCTATAAGTCTTACCGCCCTTCTCATCAAACTAGCAACGACTAAGGGATGGGTAGTTGTTCCGTCTCAAAACCGCTGGAACAAGCGCACGGTCGCTCAGTTCGGCGGTGGCCCTGTGTTGTTGATTTTCTGGCTGACTGCGATGATCTCGGCAGCGGGGCGTCACTATTGGATCCTCCTGCTCGCCACCGTAGCGCTGGCTCTATTGGGTTTCATCGACGACCTGAAAGGGCTTGGACCAAAACCGAAGCTTCTGGTCGAAGTCCTGGTGGCGGCCTGCACCGTTTCGTCTGGCATTATCAGTCCGATTACCCCAAATTTTAGTGTGAATTGGGTTTTGACGGTGCTTTGGATCGTGATCATTTCAAATGCCTTTAATATCATCGATAACATGGACGGTCTGGCTGGCGGCGTGGCCATCATTGGGTTAGCTGGCATCGCGACGTTGTCAGGCCCAAATTCGCCAATCGGAATGCTTTCAATTCTGCTCATGATGTCCGTGGGCGGATTTTTCTTATTCAACTTCAACCCTGCAAAGATCTTCATGGGTGACCTGGGATCATTGCCGATTGGTTTTTTCCTGGCTTCTGCTTCCGTGGTAAGCGCCGGTAGCGTGCTGCTTCCACGGGCAGGTTTGGTCATACCTTGCTTGATCATGTTTGTGCCTGTTTTTGATGCGTTGCTGGTGAGCATGTCCCGGCGCATCAAAGGGCGGCCCATCTCTGAAGGCGGCCGCGATCACTCTTCGCATCGGCTGGTTTTCTCTGGGCTTACCGAAAGACGCGCAGCCGGATTGCTTCATGCCATGGCCGCGTTCGCCGTGGTGCTGGCCATCGTTTGGGCGCGAATGGGCTCCGCGTGGGCCAATGTAGTGCTTGCAATTGGTCTTATTGGCATATTTCATTTCTGGTGGTATCTGGCTCGCGTGAAACTGCCGGATAGCTGGTTTTCTAAAGTCCTGGTTTCACCGGCTCCCGAGTTTCTGCTGCTTCGCGGAGCAAGAGCGGCAAAAATGGCCCGTGATTTCGCGTTGATCGTACTCGGAATTTACGTAGTTGCCTTGCTCTTCCCGGAGAAGTTCGAGCTACTCTCCATTCCCAGATTGTGGATAGCCGGCACCGCCGCAGCTTTGCTGCAATTGGGATCATTCTGCCTTGGCGGAATGTATCGCGCACAATCAGTAAGGTCATCGACAAGAGAGCTGTTCGACGTCCTGAAAGGAATGGCCGTGGCTGCGTTGTTTGTCTTTTCTTGCTGCTACATCGCAGGATTCTCAGTGGCATGGATACTGACTCTGGTTACGGCGAACACACTGTTGACCACCGCCATGCTGCTTTCCAGCAGGTTGCTGAATGTTGGGCTTGGCCGCATCTCAGCCCAACTGCCCCTGCGCAAGCTGCCGGATGGCTTCTTGCCACACACCATGGCTCGAATGTCCGACGGCGCTTATTCTCCTTCATCCGTCTCGCAGGAACTGGCGGATGAGGCTAAAGTTTCTTGATGATCTTTTGATCATTTCGATTTTGTTTTATCTGTAAAAGGGATGTTTCTGTATGAAAAGGGTATTGCTCACTGGCTGTGCCGGATTTATTGGATTCCATGTCACACAACGGCTTCTGCAATCCGGCCATGAGGTCATCGGAATTGATAATCTCAACCGCTTCTACAATGAAGGCCTGAAATCTGCGCGCCTGGAAATCCTGAAAAATGATCAGGGCTTCAAGTTTATTCATGCCGACATCGCGGACCTGAGTGCTGTTAGCGACATCTTCCAGCATGAAGAGTTCACGTTGGTCGTGCATCTGGCAGCGCAGGCCGGCGTGCGATACTCGCTGGAAAATCCTCATCTCTACGTGCAAAGCAATCTTGCCGGTTTTGTAAATATCATTGAGGAATCACGGAAGAAAAAGCCGGAGCATTTTGTTTTTGCTTCTTCCAGCTCTGTCTACGGCGCCAACAAGAAGACTCCATTTTCAGAAACTGACAACGTCGATCACCCCATCAGCCTTTACGCGGCAACCAAAAAGAGCAATGAGCTGATGGCCCATGTTTATGCGCATCTTTACGGTCTTCCCGTAACTGGGCTCCGTTTCTTCACAGTCTATGGACCTTGGGGCCGGCCGGATATGGCGATCTTCAAGTTCTGCAAGGCCATTCATGAGGGATCGCCCATTGAGGTTTACAACCAGGGGCTGATGCATCGGGACTTTACTTACATTGATGATATTGTCGAAGGCATTGTGCGCGTGCTGGCGAAGCCGCCAGGCGCACAGGGCAAGACCAGCGACTCTGACATTGCAGCGAATTATCGCGTGTACAACATCGGGCATAACCATCCAGTGGAGCTTTTGCACCTAATCCGGGTGCTGGAAAATAAAATTGGCAAGAAAGCCAATATCAAATGGCTGCCGATGCAGCCGGGAGACGTGCCCGTCACCTACGCGGACATCGACCGTCTGGGTGAAGAAGTCGGCTACAGGCCGCACACGTCGATTGAAGAGGGTGTTTCCCGCTTCGTTGATTGGTATCGCGAATTTTACAACCTGCACAGCCGTGCGGCCGCTGCTGTTCCGGCTTTTTCCAGGTAAGATGGCCGTCCAGTCCCACAGGACAGCGAATACCCAATGAGTGCGGCACGTCCCAAAATTCTGTTTGTAGTGGCTGAGGACTGGTATTTCTGGTCGCACCGCCGTCCCATTGCCGCCGCGGCATTGCAGAACGGTTATGACGTATTTGTGGCCACACGCGTTGGCGACTGCGGCGAGAAAATTATTGAAGCGGGCTTTCGTCTCATCCCGCTGCGCCTGAATCGAAGCAGCTATTCGCTGTTCCATGAGCTTCGCACCGTTGCCGAGCTGCGGGGTATCTATCGACAAGAAAAACCGGACATCGTCCACCACATTGCGCTCAAGCCCATTCTTTATGGCTCCATGGCCGCTCTGGGCGACCGGAGAATGCAGGTCATCAACGCTTTTGCCGGTTTGGGATATTTGGTTTCGTCGCCATCATTCAAGGCCCGGGCGCTTAAGCGAGTCCTATGGACGATGTTTCGTTTTCTGCTGAACCGGCCAAATTCCTTTTTGCTTTTGCAAAATCGCGAAGACCGCGATCTGCTTGTTACAGAAATTGGCGTGCTTCCGGAGAAAACCACGATCATTCGCGGTTCGGGCGTGGACGTAAAAGAGTTTCAGCCCGCCACTGAACCGCCCGGCGTTCCGATTGTCTTATTGTCGTCACGAATGCTATGGATTAAAGGCATTAGCGATTTTGTGGAAGGCGGGACCCTGCTTCGCGCCAAAGGCATCAATGCTCGCTTTGTGCTGGCAGGCGATACCGATCCCGGCAGCCCGGGCGCTATTCCCCGCGAGAAATTGCAGGAGTGGCAAAATGCTGGTGGGGTTGAGTGGTGGGGACATCAGCAGTCAATGGCCAGGATGCTGCAGCAGGCCACACTCGTGTGTCTTCCATCGCACGGAGGGGAAGGAGTGCCAAAAGCGCTGATTGAAGCGGCGGCCAGCGAGCGCGCCATTGTTGCCACCGATGTCCCTGGATGTAGGGATATTGTTCGGCACGGAACCAATGGGCTTTTGGTGCCGCCAAAAAATCCTGCGGCGCTGGCCGATGCCATTGCGACCTTATTGAATGACGCAACTTTGCGCGCTGAAATGGGCCGCCGCGGGCGCGAGATAGTGGTGAACGAGTTCTCTGAAGAAAAAGTGATTCAGCAAACGCTGTCCCTTTACCATCAGTTGCTCAGTGGCGGCGCCGTGCGGACAAATGTCGAGAGCCCGGTCCGCGAAATTTGAGCCCGCGCAACCAGAGATATTTAGAGAACTGGTACCCGTCCTATCGTCAAAACCAGTTACACTTTGCTCATACAAAAAACATGAATTTTAATTTCCTGGCGTGTCGAATTATTCTCGGCCTACTCTCTCTTGTTCTGGCTTGCCCGGCGAAAGCTGCGTTTCTGAGGCAGCAGGTCGGTTCATCCTCCGTTCAGGCGGCGGATCAAAACCCCGCCTTGTCAAAGGATGAACCAGCCGTGGAGCAGGGAACAGGTTCATCTTCTAATACTTCTCCCGCCTCGCCGCCTCAAGCGCAAGCGCCCGCGGAGAGCAAGTCAGCGGAGAGTAAGAAGAAAGCCGAGAAGCAAGAGCACGATGATCATGCCAAAGGAACATCATTCAAGAGGATGTTCTTGAATATTCCGGGCGACCAGAAAGCAATCTGGACCAGCCCACTTCACATCCGCGCGACAGATTCTTTTTGGTTGTTGCCATTGGGTGGGGTAACCGCAGGTTTGATTGGAAGCGACGAGCACAGCATGGCGCGGGCGCGCTCGAATGCCGACGCCATTGCGTTGGGGAAGAATGTTTCCGATATCACATTAGCCAGCATGGCTTCCGTGCCTGCTTTGATGTACGTGTGGGGCGGACTTCACGGCTATCCTCGCGCGAAAGAGACAGGGTTGCTTTCCGGCGAGGCTCTAATCAACAGCTATGCCGTGGTTGAGGCGCTCAAGTTCGCCTTCGCTCGAGAGCGCCCCACCACGGTTGACGGCCAGGGGAGGTTCTATCAAACCGTAAGTAATTCATCATTCCCCTCCGGCCACTCAATACTGGGATGGACAATCGCTTCAGTGATTACGCATGAATATCCGGGGTGGCTATCGCAGACACTCGCCTATGGCGGCGCAACGGCGATCAGCGTGAGCCGTGTGGCGGGCCGCAAGCATTTTCCTGCCGACGTAGTAGTTGGCGCCAGCATGGGATGGTTGATCGGGCGGCAAGTCTATCGCGCCCATCATGATCCAGATATCGATGTCGCTGATTACGGATCATTCACATCAGACCCGCAAGAAGGCGGGCGGACGCCCTCAGGGTCAGTCTTTGTTCCACTGGATAGCTGGATTTATCCTGAGCTGAAGCGCCTGGCCGCGATGGGATACATCCATGCGCAGTTCCTTGGTATTGAACCTTGGACGCGTGAAGAATGTTTGCGCCAAATTCAGCAGGCGGAATACTATGCCCAGGACCCCTCTACGCCTCAATGGATCGGCAGGACAGTTGAATTGCTGAAGTCAGAGTTCAGCCAGGACGGCCAGCACTATTACAGTGCGGGCATCGATTCTGTTTACGGCCGTTACCAGAATATTTCTGGTGTGCCGTTGCGCGACAGCTATCATTTTGGGCAGACGATCTGGAATGATTTTGGCAGGCCTTACGATGAAGGTAACAGCATAATTACCGGCACTTCCGGCAGCGCCGTGGCTGGAAGATTTTTCTTCTATGCTCGCGGAGAGTATCAGCACGCGCCGGGGCGCGGGCCTTTGACCCAGGCACAAAGCAACCTGATCGCGTCCATCGACCAGAACCCCGTGCTGCCGCCTTCTCCTGTTTCAGCCATTGACCGTTTCTACCCGCTCGATCTCTATGCCGGAGTTCAACTGGGCAAATTTGCATTTTCATTTGGGAAAGAAAGCATGTGGCTGGGGCCGATCTCAAGCGGACCGTTGATGCTCAGCAACAATGCCGATCCCATGTACGGAGTACATCTCACGCAGACCACGCCACTTGAACTGCCATGGATATTCCGTTACCTGGGCACGATCAAAACCGAGTTTCAGTTCGCAAAGTTGTCCGGCCACCAGTTTCCAGCACGACCGTTCTTCAATCTTCAGAAAATTATTTTTCACCCCACAGAAAATCTTGAGCTTGGATTTACACGCTCCTCAATCTGGGCTGGAGTCGGTCATCCTTTTACAGCCCGGGCTTTGGCAAGGAACTTCGGATCGGTTGGCGATAGCGGCCTTCCAGCCACCGATCCCAATGATCCGGGCGACCGAAAATCGGGATTCGACTTTTCTTACAAACTTCCCGGCCTGCGAAACTGGTTGAGTCTTTACAGTGATTTCTACAGTGACGACGATCCTTCTCCGCTGGCCAGCCCGCGCAGGAGCGCCATCAATCCGGGGCTGTACCTCTCGCATTTTCCAGGACTCTCCCGGCTCGATCTTCGCATTGAGTCCGCGTCAACGCAGCTCATGGGCGTGGACCATGGCGGCACATTTCTGTATTACAGCGTCGAATATCACGATGCGAACACCAACAAGGGAGTCTTGTTCGGAAATGCGACAGGACGTGACAGTCGCAGCTATCAGGGCTGGAGCACATATCATCTGTCCGCCGAGACAAGCATCCAGCTAAGCTATCGTGACGTTAAGGCGAGTTCGTTGTTCCTGCCCGGGGGCGGAACACAAACTGACGCCTGCACGCATCTGCTGTGGAAGGCCCGCCCCGATCTGCAGGTGGATGCCTTCGTCCAATACGAACGCTGGTTGATTCCCGCTCTCAAATCCACGGCGGAGCACAACGTGACCGGCCAGTTGCAACTCACGTTCAATCCCAAATGGCGCATCCATGCTGATTAGCGATCACAAGCAAGTTGCGGTCGGATGTGCTGTGCCGAACCAGCGGAATGCGACCTGGTGATATACCATGGAAAAGATGATAAAGAGATTGCTGCTCGTTGTGGCGTTGTGGTTCGTAACTGTTAGCTACTTTTCGCAAGGAGCGTGGGGTCAGGGAACCCAGCCGCAATCCTCGAGTGCTCCAGAATCGTCACAGACACAGGATCAACAAGCTCATCCCCAACCTGCTTCAACGCCTTCGACGGACGGAAAAAGAACCGCCTCTAACGCGACCGCCGACCAGAGCAGCACCGTGGGAGATCCTGCGACTTCCGGTCCACTGAATGTAAAAGGCAAGTTGCGTTACTTTGCCGTCGAGTCATTTCGCCCTGGGATTTATCCGGTGGCCGCATTTTATGACGGATTAACTATGGCGAATCCCCCAAAGGCGTATCCTCCGGAATGGCGGCAGGGCTTCCCCGCATTTGCCCGCAATTATGGCGACTTTATGGTGAGCTGGGCTTCTCTGCAGGGCGGAAAGTTTGTTGCTGCATCGATCTTGCATGAGGATCCGCGATATTTTATGTCGACGAATAAGAATTTCTTTGCGCGAGTCGCCAATGCGGTCCGCTACGTTGTGATTGACCGCAGTGATTCTGGGCATCCGCGTCTGGCTGTGGCGAACGTGGCTGGTGCATTCGCGGGCGGCTTTGTTGGCAACGCCTATTTGCCGGATCCTTATGCCAACGCGTCTCGCGGATTCCGCCGCAGTGCGATTGGGCTGACCGGTTTTGTTACCAGCAATCTGGCGGATGAGTTTCATCCGGAAATTCATAAACTCGCCAAGAAGTTGCATCTGCCTTTTTAAAAGTAAACAGCTCGGCGCTAATCTGCGAGCTTCCCGAACGCTTCCAGTTGCTGTAAGCTACTTCATTCCAGAATGCCGGTCTCTCTTACTAACTCGGGAGTAGTTTACGACGCGCTGAAGAAATGCGGCATCGGACTTGTCTCTGCGCTGCCTGAGACGTGGCTGGTGCACCTGATCCGAATGGCGGAAGACGACCCTAAAATGATTCTGGTGCGCCTTGCCAAGGAAGAAGAAGGAGTGGGCATTTCCGCGGGTGCGCATTTTGCCGGCGTGAAATCCGCCATGCTGATGCAGAACCACGGCTTTCTTGCCAGCATCAACGGAATTGTTTCCTTTGCGCAGCTCTATCGCATTCCATTGCTTATGCTCATCAGTTATCGCGGCCACTTTGGCGAGCGCGATCCCTGGCAAACGCAGGGTGGCGGCGTGACGGAGCCGCTTCTACGGGCACTTGGCATTCCGTATTCATTTTTAGACGATCCTGCAAAAGTGGAAAAGCGCATTGCTGAAGCCCAGACCTGGGCTTATGCCAGTTTGCATCCGGCGGCTCTGCTGCTCACGCGTGAACTCATGTGGGAGGAGCCCGCATAATGCAACGCCTTGACTGCCTGCGCGCGATCTATGACCAACTGGAAAATTGCCTGGTTGTGACGATTATGGGCGCTGTCGCGTGTGAGTTGCAGTCACTCGGCCACAAGCCAAACTTTTTCTACCTGCAGCACGCTATGGGGCTCGGATCATCGACAGGCCTGGGCCTTGCGCTGTGTCTTCCTGAGCAGAAAGTGGTGGTGTTTGATGGCGATGGCTCCATCCTGATGAACCTTGGCGGATACACAACGCTGGCGCGTTATCAACCTAGGAATCTGGTGCATGTTGTTTTTGACAATGAGAGCCTGCTCTCTGTTGGCGGCTTTCCCACCGCAACTTCCACCGGCAGCGACCTAGAAGGCGTGGCGCGGGCTTCTGGCATTGCGCGCACAAAAACTGTCAGCACGATCGAAGAGTTTAAGCATGTTTTTGACGATGCATTAAAAGCCAATGATCTTACTTCCATCGTGGCGAAGGTTGAGGCCGTGGGGCCAAAAGGGTATGTAACGGAATTGGCTTTGCTGGAGAACCGGTTTCAGTTTAAGCGGTATATCGAGAAGCTCACTGCCAATGCGCACCGCGGAGACGCGGAGTCGCGGAGAGAAAGTTGATAGCTTGCGCTAGTCGCGAGAACGCTTCGTCTATGGAAAGTCAGAGATATCGGGTTATAGCTCACAAATGATTTAGTTCTCCGCGCCTCCGCGTGAAAGGAAAAGTTGCAATGTCCAACATCCTGGCTGAACTTGTCACTCAACTCAACACTGGCGCGCTACGTGTGGTTGATCTAACACAGCCTCTCGGCCCACAGACGCCGCTGCTGCCGCTGCCGTCGCAATGGCCGAACACCCCGGCATTCAAAATCTGGGAGCTTTCGCACTATGACGATCGCGGTCCCGCATGGTACTGGAACGGCTTTGAAACAGGAGAGCATACGGGAACGCATTTTGACGCACCCATCCACTGGGTGAGTGGCAAGGACCTGCCAGAAAACAGCGTCGATAAGATCAATCCTAAAAAGTTTGTTGGCCCGGCTTGCGTGATTGATGTGACTGCCGACGTGGCCAGCAATCCTAATTTTCTGCTAACAGTAGAACGCGTGCAGCAGTGGGAAAGAAAGTACGGGCGCATCCCCGCCGGCGCATGGATGCTGCTGCGAACCGGCTGGTCTGCTCGCACTGATCCCAAGCAATACATCAACCTGCAGGACGATGGCCCCCACACTCCTGGCTTTGTGAAAGAGTGCTCAGACTTTCTGGCCAAAGAACGGGATGTTCTCGGAGTGGGCGTTGAAACCGTCGGAACGGATGCTGGCCGCGCCGCGACGTTCGATCCACCGTTTCCTAATCATTATGTCATGCATGGAAGCGGCAAATTCGGGCTGGCAGGATTGTGCAACCTTGACCAGTTGCCGCCAACCGGAGCAGTCGTCATCGCCGCGCCGTTGAAGATCGTGAATGGATCGGGGAGTCCGTTAAGGGCGATTGCGATTACGCCTTCTGTCTGAAATCCCGAGCAAAGCGAGGGAACCCTTCAGCAACCGGGATCTGTATTGGAAATCCATAGCATGAGTGGCGCTGGGTTACGGCCTTCTGGCTATAGGGATCTCTCGCTGCGCTCGAGACTTCGGAGAAAACTACAGTGTCGCCCTCTTCACCACGGCTGCCAATGCGCGATTGCGTTCGAATTCTCCCTGAATGGAGTTTGCAGCCTTGATATAGCTTTCGCGCAAAGGACCATCTAATGAATAAGAGTGCGCCACAGTCGAGAGAACACGGGCCTTTTCATAGTCAGAGGTGATCCGGCTGACCCCGTTTAGTACTTTGCCGATTGAATCATTGCTCAGCTTGTTGTGTTCCATCAGGGCGATCAGGCAGCGCGAGCGTTCATAATCGCTCGTCATGGAATCAGTAACGCCAAGATAGATATTCATTTGGGTCTCATCGAACTTGTTGGCCTTGAGCAGCGTTGTCAGCACGCGAGATTTCTCATAGTCACTGCCGGCTTTCGATATGTTCTGCATGGCTTTGGTCATGGATGCGCCGCTCAGGTTATTGTTCTGCATCAACTCCAGTAGGCTGCGCGAGCGTTCATAGTCTGACTTCATGGAGTCGACCACTTTCAGGTAGTTCGCCATTTGCGCTTCATCAAATTTGCCCTGCTTCGCCAGCCCCAGCAGCAGGCGTGACTTCTCATAGTCCGAACCAATGCCGGAAGTCGCATCCATGATGCGGTTGGTCTGGTCCGCGGTTAGCGTGTACTTCTGCATCGGCGCCAGAAGATCGCGCGATTTTTCATAGTCGGAATGGATTGACGATACTAGCTTGAGATAAAAATTCAGTTGCGACTGGTCAAAGGCTTTCTGGTCGAGCAGTGACAGCAGAATGCGCGATTTTTCGTAATCACTCTTGATGCTGCCGGCAGAGTTCAGCGCCATGCTGACGTTTTCTTTTGAGATGTTGGGCCGGTGCAGCAGCTCGATCAACACACGTGAATGCTCGTAGTCACTCTTGAGCTTATTGGCCGCTGTAAGAAATGCTGTGCGTGAGGCTTCGTCAGGCAGGTCATATTGCTTGCTCACCGTCATCAAAACGCGGGCCATCTCGTAATCAGAATTGATCTGCTCCCCGGCCTGCTTGATCACGCGCTGTATCACCGGTGAAGGCAGCTTGGGCTGCTCCAGAAGTTTGCGGAAGTAAACGCCACGAACGTAGTCGGATTGCAGATTGCTGATTTCATCGAGCACCGCATTCGGGCCGCCTTTGGCCAGCAGTGCGGGGACGCGCGCATCGGCGGCAAAGCCGGTGCTGCGCTCCAAAGCCAGAAGGAATTGCGCGAACCAGGCTTTAGCCTCGCCTTCAAACGGCTGCTGCTTGCCATTGATCTTGTAAACATATTGCAGGCCGCCGGCCGATGGTGTGACCTTTACTTGCTTGAGCGTGTCATCCTGGCGCAGATTTACTTCGAACAAGCCACCGGAAGAGATGCTCTGGATTTCTGTAGCTTCGGCATTGAATTTAACTTCACCTTCAGCGTGCAGATCAAGGCTGCAGTTGTCGCCCGACCACGTGGCGGTCCAGTGCTTGTTGCCATTATTGGACTCCATGTTCATGTGGTGGAGCTTGGCGCGGGTCCCGCAAACGCTGATATCGCCGCCGGGAACAGCAGGCACCGCCGGAACGGCTGGCACGGCCGGAACACCAGGAACGGCGGGTACAGCGGGAACTGCTGGGACTGCCGGCGCACTGGAGCCCTGCAACATTGAGGGCGGTTCAGGGGCTTCAGCCGGCTCTGGCGTTTCGGGTGGCTCAGGAGCTTCAGGAGCCTCGGCCATTTCTGCTGGTTCCGCAGGCGCGGAATCATCGTCAGGTGAAGGCGTGGAAGCTTGAGGCGCTGATGATCCGTTACGCGTCGCGGGCGTGGTGGAATCTTGCGCGCGTGGCGCGGCGGCTGGAGTGGATGCCGGGCTCGGCTTGGTTTTGCCGCTCTTGGCGGCGGGCGTGCTGCTCTGCGATGCAGGCCGCATCGCGGAAAGGGGTAGCACGACGCAAAGGGTCAATATAGCCAGAGCCAGCGCGCTTCTGCGGGAAACAGATCCGCGCGGCAGAGCCGGATTCAACACAGCCAGTACGCGGCCTTCCAGTTGTGATCGGCGTGCCATGGCCAGCGCCGCTGCCAATTCAGGTTCGCGCAATCCGGAAACGATATCCAGCAATTCATGCGCGTAATCTGAAGCCTTTGTTCCCGTTGCCAGCACATGATCGTCGCAAGCGCGTTCGCGTTCCGCGCGCATGGCCCGAACCATGAGCCAGACCAGAGGGTGAAACCAATAGACTGAGGCTGCCAGGTTAGCGAGCGCCTGCGTGAATGCGTCGAGCCGTTTGATGTGGGCAAGTTCGTGATTGAGAATGGCGGAGCGCCGCGTGGCAGACCACTCAGGGTAATCGGGTGATAGCACGATACGCGGGAACATGATGCCCGTAGTGATTGGGACTTCAATTTCGTCGCTGACCAGCAAGGCAACGTGACGATCAATTCCTAACTCGCCCGCGACCGCACGCACCTGCGCGTTCCACCCAGAATCAGTCAGCACACCCGCGCGCCGCACCAGAGCGGCCAGCCGCATGGCGTTCAAGCGCCAGCGAGCGAGGAAGAATAGGGCGCCGGCAATCCATAGGCCAAGTAGAAGCTTGGGCAGAAACAGAGTGACCAAGTTGGCCGAAGATGTTGCTGCGGCAGTCTTTTGGACTGGCCCGACTTCGGCAGAAGTTGGTGAGCTTTTGAGCACAGCAGTGCTGGCGTTAACTGACGCGGCAGGCTGAGTATCTAATGACTTCGCAGCGTGAGCTTGGTCTTGCTTGAGTGGAGCATTCGCAGACGCGGTCGCGACAGAAGCTCCGGTGTGCTGCAAGGATGTTGTTGGTGCCCTGCGCGGCGCTATCGTCGAAGTTGAAGGTGCAGCGTGCGTTTGCTGCGTTGCGGGCTGGCTCCTTGGATATTGCGGAATTCCCTTTATGTGCCAAGCGGGCAAAACCATCACAGAGATCGGAAGCAGCAGCAGAGCGGCCAGCGCAAACGTGCGCACCATGTGCTGCGTTGCGGCCGAGCGTTTCTTCAGGATCAGCGCCGCGCCCCAGGCAAGCGCCAGCAGCAGAGTCGACTTCACTACCGTATCCAGAATGATTGCGGATGAAGAAATAGAGTGCATGCTTATCGTCCCTCCTGCTGCGCTTTTTTGATCAACTGAGAAAGATATTGTTTGTCTTTGCTGGAAAGCGTGCTGTCAGACATTTCCAGCAGTGCGGCAACTGCCTGCTCCGGAGAGCCGCCGAAAAATGTCTTCACCATGTGCTTCAGAGCATTCGCGCGGACCTGGCGCGTATCATCGGCGGGCAGGTAGACATACTTAAGCCCTTCCTGCTCATGCCGCAGGTATCCTTTATCTTCCAACAGGCCCAGCATGCCGCGCACGGCAGAATAGCTGGGTGGATCTGTTAGGTCGGCCAGAACCTCAGTCACTGACGCCCTGCCACGCCGGTAGATCACGTCCATGATCTGGCGTTCCCGCCGGCCAAGTTGAAGATGTTTTTCGTTGCTCATGGCTCTCCTGATTCGAATGCCGCTTCTCAAGTGTGCTAATACACTAGCACATGCTAATACATTAGCAGAGATTGTCAAGAGGCAAAGCCACTATTTTTTAGACGAAATCACAGACGCCTGGTTATGGGACAAAATAACCCTCCTTTGTGATGAGTCGCACCGGCCCGCTGAAGAGACAAACTGCCGATCCGGTTAAAATGAGTTCGTCTTGGCAGCTTCTTCTGATTTCGACCGACTCTGCGTTGTCCTGGTATCGACGCGCAATCCTCTCAATATCGGAGCTGCGGCGCGGGCCATGAGCAACCTGGGCTTCATGCACCTGCGAGTGGTGAATCCCTATGAAGCGTCTTTTCGGGAAGCCCGCTCCGCGGTGGGCGCAGCGCCGTTGATGGCCAGAGCCGAGCAATACTCGAGCGTCGCGGAAGCGGTAGCTGATTGCTCGTTGGTGATTGGCACCACGGCCGTTGGTAAGAGGGAATTGCATCATCCATTGCGGCTGTTGAAAGATGCTGCGCCGCTGATTCGCAAGAGGCTGCGAGCAGGTGGCAGTGTGGCGCTCTTGTTCGGATCGGAAAAGCGTGGCCTGTCGAACGACGACTTCAGCCATTGCCACTGGCTCTTGCATATTCCCACGCGCGAAGAGCATACGTCGATGAACCTTGGACAGGCGGTGGCGGTATGTCTTTATGAACTGGCACGCAGTTCGACTAAGGATGGCAATCGCACCAAGAGCAAAGCGAATTCTAAAGCAAAAAAGCTAAAGGCTGCTACGGCAGGCGAACTTGAGCGCATCACCACCATGTTGATCGATGTGCTTCGCGCCAGCGGCTACCTGGGCGACCGCTCCATCGCGGCAAAAGAAGAAAAGATCCGCCGGATGGTCCGCCGCATGGACCTATCTTCAGCAGACGCCGAGATATGGCTGGGCATGCTGCGCCAGATGCTCTGGAAGATGAAACCACCCGAAAACGGACGCTAGACCGGCACAAAGTATAAGATTTGTGTGGGATCGGGGCCGCAACGTGGGATAACATGAGTCCTTCAATGTTGAAAGGTCTATGAAGCTCCCCACGACCACGTCCAAGCTGCTCGCCCTGCAGGAAGCAACGAATGCTGAGTTACGCGTGCGGCTGGCCGGAATTTTTCAGCGTTATCGCAAATTGGCGTTCATTGGACGCAACGACAATCTCTTTACCGAGCACTGGACGCCTGAGATTGCCGCGGCCGGCTATGACTTTGATGGATTCGGAATCAGTGGTGCAAATATAGTCTTGCACGGCGTTGAGAATGCTTGCGGCTTTATTTACCGAATCAATATCAGCCTCCCTCTGGAAATAATCGACGACGCGGCTGCCATTGAGGCCTATTTCCAGCGCCAAATGGCTGAGAGCAAGACGGAGTCAGAACTTTCAGCCGCAACGTCCAGAACCGCCGATTCCGTGGATCTGTAAACCGGCTTACGATCTAAATATGGGATAGTGGCTGGCCACGGCCATCATCAGCAGCATCGGGAAAGACAAAATGAAATTTGTCTGCGCTGCCAGTTGTGCCAGACGCGCCAGTTTTGCGACTTCTGGAGGCATCGGTGTGCCGGTCGCGGCAGCTTCAGTCCAGCGAATGATTTTTTTCTGCATGCGCCAGACAATCCCCCACACGTTCAAGAGCATGAACCAACCCAGCCCGCCGCCAATGCCAATCGCCAGAAGACGGTTACTTTCCCAGCCATGAGCGTTGAGATCCAGATAAAGCCACGCGGCTGCTACGACAACAATGGCCATCAAGGTTCCAAAGACCGGCGTTTTCTTTAAGGCCTCCGCCGGTGACATAAGAAGACCCATTTCAATGGCGAAGGCGACTGTCCATATGCCGAAGAAGGTTCCAATGGCTCCGCCGCCGCTGGCTTGCGCGTTGCGCGCGTCGGCGCCGACGATCATCATCCAGTACCAGATTCCCGCCAGAACCGTTACCACTGAACTCCAGCGGAACCACCATAGTGCGCGCGGCATGAGCAGGGGAACAACTTTCATCCGCGTCGCAGGCTCCAATGCGGGAAGAAATTTGGCGTTGATGAGAACAAAAAAGTACAGCAGCCCAACCCAGGTGATGCCCCCGGCGAAATGGATCCACCGCAAAATGAGCTGGATTTGAGGCGTTGAGCCTTCAGGAAAAGCGATCTGCGGGGAATGTAAGATCATCGCCAACGCTTGCATGTGGCCTCCGTTTGGTTATGAATCGCGAGATCATGGTAGCTGATCTTTGAATTTTGCCTCCGACCTTTTACGGGCAGGCAAGACTTGACATCTATCGTTATTTCTATAATCATGGAAATATGGAAATTAAGCTGGCATCGGCCAATGAGCAGAAAGTATCGCGTTATGCGGACATGTTCTCAGCCATAGGTGCTGAAGCACGATTGCGTATCCTGCGGCTGCTGCTGGCGGCGCATCCGGGAGGGATGGTGGTGAATGAGATCGGCGAGGAACTGGGGATCGCGAACTCAACTCTTTCCCATCATCTGGACAAGCTGAAGAATGAAGACCTGGTGGAAGTGCGGCGGGAAGGGACCTTCCTGCGTTATTCGGCCAATACCAAAGCGCTGGCTGAACTGCTAGGCTTTTTGTATGCCGAGTGCTGCACCCGCAACAAAGCAGTAGAGCCGCAGCGTATTACATGCTGCAAATAATTCTGTCTTTCATAACTGTTAAGGAGAAGTGAGATGAGCGCACAGGATATTGATATTAAGGAAGTCGTAAAAGAGCGCTACGGCGCGGCGGCACGGCGCGTGACCACAGGTGAGGGAAGCTCCTGCTGCGGCGCGTCCGCACAGTGCGGCACAGATATCGATCCCATCACGCGCGATCTTTATGACGCTTCGCAGACCGGAATTTTGCCGGAAGAGGCGGTCAAAGCTTCACTGGGATGCGGCAATCCCACGGCGCTGGCTGAACTCAAGCCGGGAGAGACGGTTCTGGATCTGGGCTCCGGCGGCGGGATTGATGTGCTGCTCTCCGCGCGTCGAGTGGGACCCACCGGCAAAGCCTACGGGCTGGACATGACCGATGACATGCTGGCGCTGGCGCGTGAGAACCAGAAGAAATCAGGTGTTACCAACGTTGAGTTCCTGCGCGGCGAAATTGAAAATATTCCGCTTCCGGCCGACTCAGTGGATGTAATCATCTCCAACTGCGTCATCAATCTTTCCGCCGATAAAGATCGCGTGCTCAGCGAGGCGTTCCGCGTGCTCAAGCCTGGCGGTCGCCTGGCGGTTTCCGACGTAGTAGTGCACGGTGAGGTGCCAGAGGAAATTCAGAAGAGCCTTTTGTTGTGGGTCGGCTGCATTGCCGGAGCACTGCGCGACGAAGATTACGTAAGCAAATTGAAAGCTGCGGGCTTTGAATGCGTCAGCATCGAACCCACGCGTGTTTACCAGATTGAAGACGCCCGCGCATTTCTAACCGGCCAGGGCATGGACGTGGACGCGATCGCGCCGTTGGTGGATGGCAAGTTTATGAGCGCTTTTATCCGCGCCAGCAAGCCCGCGTTCGGAACAATGCTAAAGCAAAGCCTTGGACTTAACGTCTTGAAATGCTGCTAGTAAATTAAGCCGATCCTGCCGCGAATCCCGCTCCTGCCCTTGTGACAAAACAGGTGGGCACATGGCGCAAAAGCCTGTGCCAACTTGTCACAGGGCTCTCCTTTATCCAGGGCTGCGCCTTTACTTTCATCAGCTTACGCA
>Ga0105245_10001635_pt1 | contig 20399 bp, 15 predicted proteins | sample KBSM54metaG_FD_81523 | JGI IMG/M metagenome (GOLD analysis project Ga0105245, IMG submission 81523) | Miscanthus rhizosphere microbial communities from Kellogg Biological Station, Michigan, USA - KBS M5-4 metaG | ecosystem: Host-associated > Plants > Roots > Rhizosphere > Soil | place...
GACCGAGCAGCCGGCTCCCCCCACGGCGCAAGGCCCACCCGTTCGACTCTGGCCCGGGGCACTCACCGTCGGACCGAGCAGCCGGCTCCCCCTACCGCGGGTTCACACCACCCTCCTCGTTCCCCGGACAACGGGCGCGGATCCGGCGAGAATCGGGCCCGGACAGTGGCGCGATCGACCGGCTCCGAACTACCACGTTGTAGTTATCCCAACCCTCTCCCGCCACGTCTTTCCCACAGTTAACGTCTGCCACATGCGTATCGGACGACGCGCGCATCGGCGTGCCTCCTTGACAGGTCGTCTGTGCGCCGTCGTGCTCCTGGGACTGCTCCTGTCGGCGGCCCCCGCGCTGCACCCGCAGCCGGTCAGCGCCGCCTCGGGCGTCGACGACTACCCCTCGCGGCTGAAGAACGCGCCGCAGGACTCGCTGGTCGACCCGTGGCAGTTCTACAACCGTGAGTGCACCTCGTTCGTCGCCTGGCGGCTGAACTCCGAGAACCAGGTCGCGTTCAACGACTACTGGCAGGGCCAGCACTGGGGCAACGCCTCCAACTGGAAGAAGGCCGCCTCCGCGCTCGACATCCCGGTCGACGACAACCCCACGCGCGGCGCGGTCGCCTGGTGGGCGGCCGGGTCGGCCGGGTCGTCGCGCGGACACGTCGCCTGGGTGCAGACCGTCGCCGACGGGGCGATCACGATCGAGGAGTACAACTACCTCCACGCCGGCAGGTACGACACCCGCACGATCTCGACCTCGAGCTCGCTGTGGCCGAGCGGCTTCATCCACATCAAGGACACCCAGATCCGCAACACGGCCTCGCCGGCGGTCAGGGGTACGCCGCAGGTCGGCCAGAAGCTGACCACCAGCAAGGGCTCGTGGAGCGCGAGACACCTCACGTTCAAGTACCAGTGGCTCGCCAACGGCAGGCCGATCGCCGGCGCGACGTCGAAGTCGTTCACCGTGGGCGCCGGCCAGCTCGGCCAGCGGCTCAGGGCCAAGGTCACCGCCATCAAGTCCGGGGCACACTCCGGGACCGCCCGGTCGCGAGCCACCACGAACGTCGCCAAGGGCGTCTTCGTGAACACCGCCCCACCCGCGGTGGACGGCACGGCGCAGGTGGGCCTCCCGCTCGCGGCCAGCAACGGGACGTGGAGCACCGGCGGCACGTTCAGCTACCAGTGGTTCGCCGGCCCGAAGCCGATCGCGGGTGCCACCGCGGCGAGCTTCACCCCGACCGCCGACCAGCTCGGCAGCGGGCTCAAGGTCCGGGTGTCCCTCAGCGCACCCGGCTACAGGACGCTGCGGGTGAAGTCCGCCCCGACCAGCGGTGTGCTGCCCGGCCAGTTCGTCGCGAAGACCCCGCCCAGCATCACCGGCGTCGCCCAGGTCGACCACCCCCTGACGGCCGGTCCCGGGGTGTGGAGCCCGCCCGGCACGGTCAGCTACCAGTGGCTGGCAGACGGCACCCCGATCCGCCACGCCACCGGCACCAGCTACACACCGACACCCGACGACCTGCGCAAGCCCATCTCGGTCCGGGTCACCGTCAGGCAGCGTGGGTACGACGACGCGGTCGTCACCTCGGTCGCCACCGCGGCTGTCGCTCCCGGCACGTTCCTCAACTCGGTGGCGCCGACGATCTCCGGCACACCGCAGGTCGGTGAGCCGCTGACGGCCCACCAGGGCGCATGGTCTCCGAAGGCCGACATCGCCTACCAGTGGGTGGTCGACGGCATCGCGATCCCGGGCGCCACCTCGAGGACGTTCACGCCGCGTCCGGAGGACCTCGGCAAGAAGGTCACCCTGCTGGTGACCGCCTCGCGGCCCGGCTACCTGACCGCGTCCGTGCCGACCACCACGGCCACCTCGGTCCTGCCCGGCGTGATCCGCAACCTCCGGGCTCCGGACGTGAGCGGCAGGCCGGTCATCGGACACACCCTGCGCACCACCGACGGCTCCTGGTCGATCAGGCCCGACAGCCTCGGCTACCAGTGGTACGCCGGCAGCACGCCGATCGCCGGTGCCACCTCGTCGACGTACCGGCCGACCCAGGCGGACGCCGGCCAGCGGATCCGGGTCGTGGTCACGGCACACAGCGCCGGCTACACCTCGTCGTCGTCCGGGTCGGCCCGGACCGACCGAGTCGTGTTCGGCCGGGTGGCGTTCGACAAGCCGACCATCCGCGGGCATGCGGTGGTCGGGCACACGCTGACCGCACGCATCACGAACGTCGACCCGTCGACGGCCACCCCGCGGTTCCACTGGTACCGCGACGACCGAAGGATCCACGGCGCGAACCAGGCGACGTACGTCGTGCAGACCCGCGACCTCGGCCACCACCTGCACGTCGTGGTGACGATGCGGGCCCAGAACTGGCTGCCACGCGACCGACGTTCGGCGGGCGTCACCGAGGTCAGGACCGCGCCCCGGCTGCACGTGCACACGTCACTGCGGCACGGGCGGGTCTTCCTCCGCCTGCTCGTCCGGGAGTCCGGGCTCACCGCACCCGACGGCTCGGCCCGCGTCCGGCTCGGCCACCACCGGGTGGGCGCGTTCACCGTGACCGACGGACGCGGCAGCCGACTGCTGGCACCGATGCGTCACGGACAGCGCACCCTGACCATCGTCTACCGCGGCGGCCCGCAGGAGACCGTGGGCCGGACGACGGTGACGGTCACGGTCCCCTAGGGCCGCGCCTACAGGACCTCGAACTTCAAGCCGGCGGCCCGCAACCGGTCGGTGAGCGCGTCGCCCATCGCCTGCGCGGTCGTGACCTGCCCGGCGGTCGGCGGGTTGTCGTCGAACGCCAGGCAGAGTGCGGACTCGGCGAGCATCTTCGCCGTCTCGTCATAGCCGGGGTCGCCGCCGCTGACCCGGGTCCGCACGGTCTGGCCGCCGCCTTCGCCCACGAAGTCGACGGTGAACCACGACTTGGCACGGCGGCCCGCGTCGGGGCCTTCCCCCTGCGGGACGCGGGCGAGCAGCGCCCGCCGCAACGGCGGCACCTGTGCGGCGAGCCCGAGCACGGCCACCGTCGAGGCGCCCCCGACGGCGTACCGCAGCGTCTTCGTGCCGGCGTAGTGGGAGTAGCGGAAGTCGGGTCCGTACACCGGGAGCGCGGCGCCGCTGCGCGCCACGATCGTCGGGTCGATGGTGGGCAGCGGCACCAGCCATCGGCCGAGCACGCTGTCGTGGTGCGGCTTGCCCCTGACCGCGCGGGAGCGGCGGCCCTGGGGGCGCGGCTCGATCGCGCGGCGGGCGGCGAAGGCCGCGCGGGCCTGCCGGACGCGCGAGAGGCCGTTCAAGGCGGAGTGGAAGGTGCCGCCCGAGATCGTCGCGCCGGCCCGCACCACCCCTCGCACGGTGATCGGTACGTCGTCGGGCAGCTGCTGGACGGTGAAGTACGCGCCGAGGTCGTGCGGGATCGAGTCGAAGCCGCACGCGTGCACGAGACGCGCGCCGGTCTGCTGGGCGGTCGCGTGGTGGGCCACATACGTGCGGTCGACGAACTCGGACTCTCCGGTGAGGTCGACGTAGTCGGTGCCGGCCTCGGCCCACGCGGCCACGAGCGGCTCGCCGTAGCGCAGGTAGGGCCCGACGGTGGTGATCACGACGCGCGCCCGGTTGGCGACGTCCTTGAGCGAGACGTCGTCATCGACGTCGGCCGTGAGGAGCGGCAGGTCGCCGAGCGACTCGTCGACGGTCACGAGGTGCTCACGGACGCTCTCGAGCTTGGCCGGGTTGCGCCCGGCCAGGCCCCACCGCAGCCCCTCCGACGCATGCCGGGCGAGGTACTCCGCGGTGAGGCGGCCGGTGAAGCCCGTGGCGCCGAAGAGAACGAGGTCGAGCTCCCGGTCGGGCGGGGGATCGGAGCGTGACACGTCGGTCATGCGCACATCGTCCCAGTCCGGGGAACCCTGGGACCAGAGCGGCCGTCTGATGGCCATGCACCTCGAAAGCGCCGTGCGCCGGATCGTCGCCACTCTCACCGTGCTGCTCGCCGTGACCACGGCGTTCGCTGCCGGGTTCCTGGTGTCTGACGCCCGGCGCGGCGAGAAGCCGCAGCTCCACCTCGCCGCCGCCGGCCTGAACAGCGGCCTGTCCTGCGAGCGGCTCCGGCAGTGGTACGTCGCTCACGGCCTCGACCGGGTCACGGCCTGGGGCTGGCAGGGTCCGGCGCTCCGTGCCTACGCCGTACCCCAGGCCGCCGCCCCCGGGATCGCCGAGGACTCGATCGGATCCGCGCCGAGCTCCTCTCTGGACACCGCTACCGGCAGCGGCACGGGCACGAACGTGCAGGAGACCGGCGTCGACGAGCCGGACATCGCGAAGGTCTCGGGCGCCCTGCTGGTGCGGATCAGCGACGGCTCCCTCGAGACCGACGACGTCAGCGGGCCGGAGTCGCGCCGACTCGGCGTCACCCCGCTGGACCGGATCGGCGACCCGCAGCTGCTGCTGGCCGGTGACCGCGCCGTCGTCATCGGCGCCGAGGTCGCGGACCCGGCCGCGGGTGCACCTCTCGTGGCTCCAGCTCCGCAGACCTGGGTGCGCACCTACGACCTCAGCGACCCCAGCCGTCCGACGCTCGTCGACGCCCGCCGGTACGACGGGTCGCTGGTCGCGGCCCGGCAGGTCGGCTCCACCGTCCGGCTCGTGCTCGAGGCCGGGCTGCCCGCGCTCGACTTCGAGACCCCCTCCGGGTCGGTCAGCCAGCAGGAGGCGCTCGCCCACAACCGAGCCGTCGTGCGCGCCTCCACCGTCAGCGACTGGCTGCCGCGGGTCACGACGGACCACAACGCGACGTCGGCCGGTCTCGTCGACTGCGCGGACGTGGCCGTGCCCGAGACGGACAACGGTCTCGGCACCCTGGCCGTGGTCGGGTTCGACCCGGCCACCCCGGACGACGCCGACGCGACCGCCGTCGCGACCTCCTCGGCCACCGCCTACATGTCGCCGTCCCACCTGTACGTCGCGACGTCACCGTGGCAGCAGGCCTGGCCGCGCAACGGCGGCCCGATCGTGATGCCGTTGCACGCGCCGGGGCCGACGCGGATCTACGGGTTCGACCTGAGTGGGACCGCGGCGCAGTACGTGGGAATGGGGTCGGTCGACGGCACGGTCGGTGGGAGCTGGTCGATGGACGAGCACGACGGTGTGCTGCGCGTGGCCGTCTCGTCGGACTCGGCCGCGACCGCGACGTCCATCGTCCTGCTTCGGCCGGAGTCCGGCCGACTGGTCGACCTCGGTCGCCTGGACGGGCTCGGCGTCGGCCAGGAGCTGAAGTCGGTGAGGTGGTTCGACGACCTCGCGGTGCTGGTGACCTTCCAACAGACCGATCCGTTCTACGTCGTCGACCTCGCCGACCCGGCGCACCCGCGGGTCCTCGGCGCCCTCCACCTGCCGGGCTGGTCGTCGTACCTGCACCCGGTCGGGCCACACCTGGTGCTCGGCCTCGGGCAGGGCACCGAGGCCCCCGTGATGATCGACCCGCCACGACCGCTGCCGACGATGCCGGCGCCGGCCCCACCGCGGTTCGCACCACAGGGCCCCGGCACCCCCACGGCCACCGCGGTGCCGGTCGACCCGCAGCCGGTGTTCCCGCTGCAGCGCGCGAAGGCGACGCTGTTCGACATCTCCGACCCGGCCCACCCGCGTGACCTGGACACGGTCACCTACCCGGCGGGGAGCATCGCCCGGGCGGGCGCCGACCCGCACCAGGTGACCTGGCTGCCCGGCCAGGACACGTTGCTCACCGTGATCGGTGGGGCGTACGGCCAGGCTCGGTCCTGGGTCTCCGTGCTGACGATCCACGACGGCACGCTGGACGAGCGGCGGATCGCCGTGCCCGGCGCGGCCGACGTGAACGACGTACGCACCCTGCCGCTGGCCGACGGCCGGGTCGTGCTCGTCGCGGGTGACTCGGTGGAGCTCCTGCCGCTGTGAGAGGTCGTGGCTCCCGCGTAGGCTCGAGCCATGTGTCGCAACATCCGCCCGTTGAACAACTTCGAGCCGCCCGCGACCTCGCAGGAGGTCCACGACGCCGCGCTCCAGTTCGTGCGCAAGGTGAGCGGCTCGACGCACCCGTCGACCGCCAACCGGGACGCCTTCGACCGGGCCGTGCACGAGATCGCGCACGTGACCCAGCACCTCCTCGACGAGCTGGTCACGACCGCGCCGCGGAAGGACCGCGAGGTCGAGGCCGAGAAGCGGCGAGCCCGGGCGCGGACCCGGTACGCCAGCTGACCGGACGCCGATGACCGTCGAGGCGCCCGAGCTCGCCGTCCCGGAGCAGCTCCGGAGCGGCCGTCTGGTCGTCCTCACCGGCGCGGGGCTGTCGACGGACTCGGGCATCCCCGACTATCGCGGGCCGGGGTCGCGGAGCCGGACCAGCCGGCCGATGACCTATCAGGAGTTCCTCAGCGGCCCGTCCGCGCGGCAGCGCTACTGGGCCCGCAGCCACCTCGGCTGGAGCCGGATGGGCGCTGCCGCGCCGAACGCGGGGCACCGGGCCCTGGCCGCCGTCGACCCGGAGCTGCTGATCACCCAGAACGTCGACGGCCTGCACGAGGCGGCCGGCTCCCGCCGGCTCGTCGCCCTGCACGGTCGCATCGCCGACGTGATCTGCCTGTCCTGCCGACGTACGTCGAGCCGGGCGACGCTGGCCACCCGCATGGTCTCCGCGAACCCGGGCTACGCGGAGGCGCATGCGACCGTCGAGTCGCGGCCCGACGGCGACGTCGAGCTCGACGACACCGCGGACTTCGCGGTCCCCGACTGCGAGCGCTGCGGCGGCGTGCTCAAGCCCGACGTCGTGTTCTTCGGCGAGAACGTCCCGCCCGCACGGGTGGCACGCTGCTACGACGCCGTCGACGCCCTGACGCCGGACGACGCGTTCCTCGTGGTCGGGTCGTCGTTGACCGTGATGAGCGGCTTCCGCTTCGTACGCCGCGCGACCAAGGCCGGCGTGCCCGTGGTGATCGTCAACCGCGGCACCACCCGCGGCGACGAGCTCGCCACCGCGAAGGTCGAGGCCGGCTGCTCGGAGTTCCTGACCGCGCTGGCGGCATCCCGCTGCTGAGCGGCGGGCGCTCAGACCCGACTGACGAAGATGTGCCCGGCGGCCTCGAGGTCCAGCTCGGCGGTCTCACCGCCGGACCCGACCAGCACCCCGGCGTCCGTCGCGGTGACCCCGACCACCTTGTCGGGCAGGGCGCCGATGCGCCGCAGCGTCCCCATCAGCGGTTCGTCCTTCTGGAGCTCCTCCGAGATGCGGCGCACACGCACGCTCGCCGGGTCCTCGCCGGCGAGGTCGGCCAGCAGCTCGGTGCCGAGGAGGAACTCGGTGTCGGAGCCGGACTCGCCGAGCTCCCCGAGGCCCGGGATGGGGTTGCCGTAGGGCGACTCGGTGGGGTGACCGAGCAGGTCGACGAGGCGGCGCTCGACGGTCTCGGACATCACGTGCTCCCAACGGCACGCCTCGGCGTGCACGAGCTCCCAGTCGAGCCCGATCACGTCGGTGAGCAGCCGCTCGGCCAGCCGGTGCTTGCGCATCACCCGGGTCGCGAGCCGCAGACCCTCGGGAGTGAGCTCCAGGTGCCGGTCGCCCTCGACCGTCACCAGCCCGTCGCGCTCCATGCGCGCGACCGTCTGCGACACCGTCGGCCCGGACTGGTGCAGCCGCTCCGCGATCCGGGCACGCAGCGGCACGATGCCCTCCTCGACCAGTTCGTAGATGGTCCGGAGATACATCTCCGTGGTGTCGATCAGGTCGCTCACTGGGCTCTCACCGGGTCCTCACTGGCACATTGTGACCCATGGGCGGCGGGCTGGCAGAGTGAGGACCGACCGCGGAACCACGAGGAGCCCGATGAGCGACCTGCCCGACCTGCCCGACCTGATCGTGCCGTCGCGCTTCTGCGGTCCGCCCTCGTCCGGCAACGGCGGCTGGTCGGCCGGCTCGATGGCGCCCCACGCAGGTGCCGATCGCCCGCACGACCACACCGGTCCCTGGCCGGCCATCACGGTGTCACTGCTGGCTCCGCCACCGCTCGAGGTGGCGATGACGGTCACCCCCGACGACGACGGTGTGGTCGCGGCGTACGACGGGAGGCCGGTCCTGTCCGCCCGCTGTGTCGGCCACGCGGTCGCCGACGTCGAGCCGGTGGCGCCGGAGGAGGCGCGGGCGGCGGAGGCGTCGTACGCCGGGCTCACCAGCCACCCGTTCCCCACCTGCTTCTCCTGCGGCACCGGCCGCGAGCCCGGCGACGGCCTGCGGATCTTCCCCGGCCGGGTCGCGGACGTCCCCGCCGAGGACGGCGCGCCGTCGCGGACCCGGGTCGCGGCGACGTGGACACCCGACCCGACGGTCGCCGAGGACTTCCACGCGTACGCCGACCCACACCCTCGCGCCAGCCTGCCGGTCACCTGGGCCGCGCTCGACTGCGTCGGAGGCTGGGCGGGCGACCTCGAGGAACGGCTGATGGTGCTCGCCCGGATGACCGCTCGGCTCGACTCGCTGCCGGCGATCGGCGAGGAGCACGTGCTGGTCGGGATGGGCCGCGGACGGGACGGCCGCAAGACCTGGACGTCGTCGACGCTGTACGACGCCGGCGGCCGCGTCGTCGCCAGCGCCGAGCACCTGTGGATCGCGGTCGACCCGGCCGTGTTCGCCTGATCGGCCATGGCCAGCACGAGGCTCTGGTGGCGCGACGCCGTCTTCTACCAGGTCTACGTCCGCAGCTTCGCCGACGCCGACGGCGACGGGCTCGGCGACCTCCCCGGCATCACGTCGCGGCTGCGCTACCTGCGCGACCTCGGTGTCGACGCGGTCTGGGTCACGCCGTTCTATCCCTCTCCCCAGCACGACGCCGGGTACGACGTGGCCGACTACCGCGCCGTCGACCCCCGCTTCGGCCGGCTCTCCGACGTCGACGACCTGCTGGCTCGTGCCCACGACCTCGGCCTCAGGGTGGTCGTCGACCTGGTGCCCAACCACACCTCGTCGGAGCACGCGTGGTTCCAGCAGGCACTGGCCGCCGGCCCGGGCAGCCGAGAGCGCGCGCGCTACCTCTTCCGGAAGGGCAGGGGCCGCCGAGGTGCGCAGCCGCCCAACAACTGGGAGTCCGTGTTCGGGGGACCGGCGTGGACCCGGGTCGCGGACGGCGAGTGGTACCTGCACCTCTTCGACACCTCCCAGCCCGACCTCGACTGGCGCAACCCGGAGGTGCCGGCGATGTTCCGGGACGTGCTGCGCTTCTGGCTGGACCGAGGTGTCGACGGTTTCCGGGTCGACGTGGCGCACGGGTTGTTCAAGGTGCGGAGCCTGCGTGACCAGCGCGAGGTGACCACCGGCGGTGACCTCCCGAGCGACCGGGAGGAGCGGGCGATGGTCGAGCGCAGCGCCCGCGACGAGCCGATGTGGGACCAGCCCGAGGTCCACGACGTCTACCGGTCGTGGCGACGCCTCCTCGATGAGTACGACGGAGACCGGATGGCCGTCGCCGAGGCCTGGACCCAGACCCCGGAGTCGATGGCCGCCTACGTGCGCTCCGACGAGCTCCACCAGGCCTTCAACTTCGCGTGGCTGCTGGCGCCGTGGTCGGCGACCGCGTTCGCCGACGTCGTGCGCGGGACGCTCGCTGCGATCACGCCGGTCGGCGCGGCCCCGACCTGGGTGCTGTCGAACCACGACGTCGTCCGGCATCCGACGCGTTACGGCGGCGGAGCCCGAGGGCTGGCCCGGGCGCGCGCCGCCACGTTGACGATGCTCGCGCTGCCCGGCTCGGCCTACCTCTACCAGGGCGAGGAGCTCGGGCTCGAGGAGGTCGACGTACCCCCGGAGTCTCGGCAGGACCCGTACTGGTTCCGGACCGGCAGACCCGGGCGCGACGGAGCGCGGGTGCCGATCCCGTGGCGCGGCTCGCGCCCGCCGTACGGCTTCGGGCCGGGTACGGCGGCGCCCTGGCTGCCGATGCCGGACGGCTGGGCACCGCTCACCGTCGCCGCGCAACGGAAGGACCCCGGTTCGACGTGGTCGTTCTACCGCGCCGCGCTGCGAGCACGCCGCCGGTTGTGCGACGCCGGGGACGACGTGGAGATCGTGGACGGTCGTTCGACGGTGCTGCACCTGCGCCGGGGAGCGCTCACCGTGCTCTGCAACTGCGGCTCGCGTCCCGTGCGACTGCCGGCCGGCGACGTCGTGCTCGCCAGCGGTCCGCTGGTGCGCGGCCTGCTGCCGCCGGACACGGCGGTGTGGCTGCGCTGACCGTGCCTGCCCGAGCCGTCAGGCGTTCTTGTCGAGGGCCTCGTTGTAGCGGGCGAGTCCACCGACGAACTCGCGCAGGTCGGCCTCGGACCACTCGCCCAGCTGCTCGTCGAGCCAGCGTCGGCGCTCGCCGGCGACCGACTCCATCCGGCGTACGGCGTCGCTGCTGGCCGAGATCAGCACCGCACGGCCGTCGGCGGGGTCGGGCTCACGGTCGAGCAGGCCGAGGTCGCACAGGTGCTGCACCTGGCGGCTGATCGCGCCCTTGTCGACGTTGAACAGGTCGGACATCACCGACGACCGCTGCGGCCCCTCGGTGGCGAGGTGGGTGAGCATCAGGTACGACGCGGGCTGCAGGTCGGGGTGGACGGCGCGGGCGCGCTCGCCGATGACCCGCTTCACCCGGCGGATCAGGACGCCGACCTCCTGCTCGAGGCGGCCCAGCTCGTCAGCCCGCGACACGGGACACCACCTGGCTGTCCTCGCGTGAGCGGGCCCCGAGCGGAGTCGCGATCTCGGGCACGGGCGGTCCTCGGGTCGTCGTGACGGTTGATCACGACAACTTTATCCGCTGCCGATCCTCGCCGCCAGGTGTGCGGACATCCTGGCAGAGGCTCGGCCGCGGGCCCAGCCGTGTCCGAGCCGGATCGACGCGTCCGCGCCGCGCCGACCGAGGTCTCTCGGAACACAGACGACCCGCAGGTGCGACCACGGAGAAGTCCGGGTCCCTCCGGCCGGACGTTGGCCGGATCACCTGCGGGTCGGGTGTCTGCGTTGAGATTGCCAGCAGTACTTCGGGCTGGCCGGTTGCTGCTAGACCGCAGCCACCTCACGCGTCCTATAAGTACTCAACTCTGGACCACCTCCTTTCCCGTGTACGACGACGCTAACGCGCCGACCCAGCGCACTCAACACGTTTCCGATGCGTGTTGTTCTCAGGCATCCACCGCGACGATCGGGAGCAGGGCGTGGCTCCGGCCGCCCTCGGCCCCCGCGGTCTCGGCGGCGTCGACGTACTCCTCCACCTGCCGCCGATAGGTGAGCCGGTACGTCGAGCACTTCGAGTCGCCCGGGTCGGTCATCTGGTGGTGCGCGCAGCCGCCCATGCACCCGGGCAGCGCGATGCAGCTGCGACAGCCCTCGTCGGTGAACGGGTCGTAGTGCAGCCACTTGAGCGCGCGGTCGTTCGGGTCCTTCCAGGAACGGAGGTGACCCACGACCTCCTGCTGGTTGCCCACCGAGTCCCAGCACTTGTAGAGCTCACCCCTGGCCCCGACCACGAGCTCGTTGACGCGGACCGCGGTGCACGGCGTCGACAACGGCTGGGGCAGCTCCGTCGAGGCCAGGCCGAGGGCCCGGGCCCGGGCGAGGAACTCGCGCTCGACCACGGCGAACTCCGGAAGCGTGTAGCAGGCCGGCCGGTAGGACTCGCTCGGGGCACCGATCCCCTCGTCGTAGGCCACGATCCGGCCCGGGTACACCGAGACCCTTCCCGAGAGTCCGCGCTCGACCAGCAGGTCGAGAAGACGCTCGTACTCGCCCGAGTTCGACAGGTCGAGGTTGACCCGGATCCCGATGGACAGCACGGACGCCGACTCCACGACGTTGTCGACGATGGCGTCGAAGGTCGGACGTCCGTTCCGGAGCGGGCGCATCAGGTCGTGGCTCTCGGGTGGGCCGTCGAGGGTGATCTGGGCGCTCTCCACCCGGCAGGCGCGCAGGCGCTCGGCGGTCTCGCGGGTGAGGAGATACCCGTTGGTCACGATGCTCGCCGAGTAGTCGACGCCGGCGTCGTCGCAGCGCTGGAGGAAGGCGTCGGAGAGCCGATAGATGCGGTCCTTGCCCAGCAGGGGCTCACCGCCGTACCAGGTGACCTCGAACCGCCGGATCGTCGGCAGCTGCTCGTCGAGCACCTCCAGCAGCAGACGCTCGGTCTCCTCGTCGAGGACCTGCGTCGGCTTGACCTGGAAGCAGTACGGGCAGTCGAAGTTGCACCCGAGGCTGGTGACGATGGTCAGCCCGAACGACGTGCGGTCCGACGTGCCGGCCCGGTACCGCCGCTCCAGCACGTCGAGCTCGTCCAGGTCGTCGCCCACGATCATCCGGGCCTGCACGAGCGCGACCAGGTTGGCGTCCACCGGGACGGTCTCGTCTCCCGCGAGGTACCGGCTGACCAGCTGCCACTCGTCGTGGTCGAAGGACAGGGTCACACCGGACAGGCCGTTGTGGACCCACACCCGTGCGGGGCGCTCCACGACGACGTTGTACCGCGACTGTCGCATCGTCACTCGCCGACAGCGGCTCGCCGCGTCAGGTCACTTCTTCGGGGCGTAGGGACGCTTGCCGGGGCACACCATGATGCTGAGGATCGGGTGACCCGACTCCTCCTCGTCCGACCCGGACCCCTTCCCGGTGGCGTCGTCCTGGCGCCGCGGGTGGTGATAGCGACCCTCGATCTCGACGAGGAGCTGGTCCTTCCTCGCCAACCGCGCCGCGAAGTCGTCCAACCACTCCTTGGCTTCGTCCTGCTCCGCCGTCGGCACCGATTCCGGCAGCTCGAAGCTGAACGTGAAGGCCTGCTCGTCAGGCATGAGATCTCCCCCCTCGCGACCGGCGCACGAACGCCGGACACGCCTGTCCCCTCCTCACAGAGTCGACCTGAGGCGACGCCCCGTCAAGGTCTCCCCAAGAGCGCCGGGGCCTCCCGGTCGCCGGCTGATCCGACGAGGAGGGGAGCCAGCTCCTCGCGCCGACCGATCCCCAGCTTCCGGTAGACGGCCGCGAGGTGGGTCTCGACGGTCTTGATCGTGATGAACAACCGCTCGGCGATCTCCCGGTTCGTGTCGCCGGAAGCAGCCAGCTCGGCGACCTGTCGCTGGGCGTCGGTCAGTGACGTCGGACCGTGGAGTCGCGTCCGGCGCGGCCGCCCACCTGCCTTGACGAGCTCGTCGAGGGCACGCGCCCGCACGCGTTCCATGCCCATCTGCTCGGCGTCGTCGATCACGCGGTACAGCACTGCTCGTGCCTCCTCGACCCGACCGGAGCGCCGCAGCGCGGCGCCGTACGACCCGAGCACGCGGACCTGCACCGGTCGTCGTGGGGTCGCATCGGCTAGCGCCAGCGAATCCTCGAGCAGGGGCAGGGGGGCACGCGCCGGTACGAAGCCGGCCTGCCGGCGCAGGGCGAGCGCCAGGCGGGGCTGTGAGCCGTAGCGACGCCTGATGGCGACCTCGCGTGCGGCCTCGCTCTCGGCACGATCCCGGTCGCCGAGCACCCCGAAGGCGTGGCTGGCGATCAGGTGCGGCTCGAGCTCGACCTCGAGCTGCTTGACCGGGGCGCCCGGCTCGGTGCTCAGGTCGTAGGCCTCGAGCAGCTCGACCGTGCGCTCGGGGTGGCCACCCAGGAGGGCACCCAGGGCGGGGTACACGTTGTCCTCGCCGATGCGGTCGCCGAACAGCCGGGCCGCGCTCTCGAAGTCGCCGCGCTCGAAGGCGATCCAGCCGCGGGCGAAGCGGTGTGCGTTCTCGAAGGTCACCGTCAGGTGATGGCGCGCGACGTACTCCTCGGCGACGTCGACCCTCGCCAAGGCGTCCTCGAACTCGCCCCGGGCCATGGTCGTCATCACCTTGCGGTGGTCGAGCTCGGCCTGGTAGCCGGGTGTGGCACCGCGGAGCCGGACCACGGCAGGGGCGATCCGATCGATCACCGCCTCGATCTCGTCCAGCCGGTCGTCGGAGAAGAAGGTCACCACGATCAGCGCTGTCCGCACGTCCCACTCGGTGTAGTCACCGGCGTCGGCCGGCAGGGTCGCGATCGCTCGCCGGAGGTTGTCCAGCAGCCGGTCGGTCGTGCCCCACTGCATCGTCCGCTCGTACACGGCGGCCACGGCCCGCAGGTAGCGGTCGACGTCGCGGTCGGTCGGGAGCTTCGTGGCATCGATCTGCGACAGCTCCTCGGGAAGCGGTGCCAGGTCCGGTTCCAGCCCCATGAAGGCGTTCACCAGGAGCTGGGCCCGCAGACGTACCTCGGCGTCCGTGTCGCCGTACGGCCTCAGCTCGACGACCTGGCGATGGACCTGGCCGAGCTCGTCGTAGCGGTTCGCGTTCACGAGCACGTCGAAGAGCTCGGCCGCCGCGTCCAGGCGTACGTCGCGCTCTGCTGCTTCGAGCGCGGCCCCGAGGTGTTCGCGGGCGCTCTCCAGATCGCCGTACGCATGCTCGGCCCGCGCCAGACTGACCAGGAGCGCGTCGCGGTCGTCGGCCGGGATCGGCTCGGCCAGGGCTCTGCGCAGCACGCGACGGGCCACGGCGATCGATCCGGACTCCAGAGCCGCCCTCCCCTGCTCGACCAGGAACCGCGCGACGTCGGCGTCGCCGGCGGCCGGAGCCGCGACGAGGTGCTGGGTCACCGTCGAGGCCGAGGCCCCGGTGGCGCGCAGCATCGTGGCGGCACGCGCGTGGAGCTGGCCCACCATCACCTGCGGCAGGGTCTTCTCCACCGCGCTGCGGACGAGTGGGTGCAGGAAGTCGACCGGGTCGCCGTTGCGGAACACGCTCGCGGCCTCGAGCCTGGCGGCCTCCTCGACGGCGACGAGGTCATCGAGGTCCGCCAGCTCCGCCACCAGGTGCAGCGAGCAGCCGTCGCCGAGCACCGCCGCGGCCTGGGCCAGAGCGGTGGCGGCCGGCCCGAGCTCGCTCAGCCGCCAGGACATCGTCCGCCTCAGCGACATGCTGCCGTCCTCGACGAACGTCTGCTGGTCGGCCCGGAAGTCCGTGAGGTAGGGCCGCAGCAGCTCATGGAGGTAGAAGGCGTTGCCACCCGAGACCTTCAGGCAGTCGTCGACGAACGCCTCGGTCGCCGGCTCGCCGAAGGTCTCGGTCACGACCGCTTCCACCGCCTCGCGGGACAGCCGACTCGGCGTCAGCACGAGGCAGTCAGGCTGGGCGGCCATGGTCGCCAGACGGCGCTGGGCGTCGGGGTTCTCGACCGGACGGCTCGCCAGCACGAGCAGCACCGGCTGGACCGAGATCTCCGCCTGCACCTCCAGCAGCACGCGCAACGACGCCGCGTCGGCCCAGTGCGCGTCGTCCACGGCCAGCACCAGCGGCGACTGCTCGGCGAGTCGGGCGATCAGCCACTGGCAGCCGTAGTCGAAGCCCTGCGCCAGCTCGGCTCCGGGGGTGAACAGGGGCGCGGCGAACCTGGCGGCTCCGGTCAGTGCGCCGGGCCCGCCGGCCTCCTCCACCGCGGGCCCGAGCAGCCGGCGGAGCACCTCGAACGGCGCCGCGGACTCCAGGTGGCGGGCCCGGGCGACCAGGGTGCGGGCGCCGGACCGGTGGGCGGCGGCGACGGCGTACTCGACCAGCGCGCTCTTCCCGCGCCCCGCCCGCGCCTCGATCAGGACGGCGCTCCCACGCCCGCCCCGGAGCGCGACGACGGCGTCGTCGATGGTCGCGAGCTCCGCTGACCTCTCGTAGAGCCGGTTCCCCACGGCTCACCCCCTGGTGCTTCCTTCGATGGTGGCACGCCCAGCCCGTGGGTGCCCTGGGGTTTTCCCGTGGAGACGCCAAACTTCAGGGTGGCGACCCTGACGACCGGGGCCCCGGGTTCGCGGAACCTGGAAGGCATGAACAGCATCGCCACGCACACCGCCCCGATCTCCGGTCTGTTGTCACTGGTGACCGACGCGCTCGACCACGAGCCGTCGCGCACCGGAACGCCGACCGGTCCGATCGCGCCCCCGCAGGCACCGGACCTGTCCGCCGTGCTGGGGCAGCTCGCGGGCGGCTGGATGGCGGTCAAGGAGGACGGTCACGGCTGGATGCTGCTGCAGTTCGCGCCCCGCACCGAGCCCCAGCCGTGGGGTGACAGGCCCAGCGCACCCGCGCGCCCCGTCCCGGCCCGGCCGGACTTCGGAGCCCGGGCCCGCCGCGTCCACACCGCGCTGACCGAGCGGGAGCGCGAGGTCCTGTGCCTGGTCGCCGGCGGTGCCACCAACCGCGCGATCGCCGCCCGGCTGTTCATCTCGCCCAAGACGGCCAGCGTCCACGTCTCGCGGATCCTGACCAAGCTGAACGCGACGACCCGCACCGAGGCCGCGGCACTGGCGCACGCCTCGGGGCTGGTCCGGCCGTGGGGAGCGGTCGAGGGCGACCTCGCCTGAGTCCGGGGGAACGGGAGTGCCGTCGCCGGGTCAGGCGACGGCGCTCTCCTCCGGTGCCACGAACTGCGCGTTGTACAGCCGGGCGTAGGCGCCGTCGTCGTCGAGCAGCGAGTCGTGGGTGCCCTGCTCGACGATCGCGCCGTCCTCCATGACCAGGATCAGGTCGGCGTCGCGGATCGTGGACAGCCGGTGCGCGATCACGAACGACGTGCGGTCGGTGCGCAGCGCCGCCATCGCGTGCTGGAGCAACAGCTCGGTCCGGGTGTCGACCGACGAGGTCGCCTCGTCGAGGATCAGCAGCTCGGGATCGGACAGGAACGCCCGGGCGATCGTGATCAGCTGTCGCTCGCCCGCGGACAGGTTGGTGCCGTCCTCCTCGAGGTGGGTGTCGTAGCCGTCGGGCAGCGAGTGCACGAACCGGTCGACGTACGTCGCGCGTGCGGCCTCGAGGATCTCCTCCTCGGTGGCGTCCGGGCGTCCGTAGGCGATGTTGTCGTGGATCGTGCCCTCGAACAGCCAGGTGTCCTGGAGCACCATCCCGATCTGGTCACGCAGGGCCGACCGCGGCATCGAGGCGATGTCGACGCCGTCCAGCGTGATCCGGCCGGAGTCCACGTCGTAGAACCGCATCACCAGGTTGACCAGCGTGGTCTTGCCGGCGCCGGTCGGCCCGACGATCGCGACGGTGTGCCCGGGCCGGGCGACCAGGGACAGCCCCTCGATCAGCGGCTGGTCGGGGTGGTAGGAGAACGACACGTCCTCGAACCGCACCTCGCCGTGGCGGTGGCCGACGGGCGCCGCCGTGCCGGTCGCGTCCGGCTGCTGCTCCGGGGCGTCGAGCAGCTCGAAGACCCGCTCCGCGCTCGCGACCCCGGACTGCAGCAGGTTCGTCATCGACGCGACCTGGGTCAGCGGCTGGGTGAACTGACGGGAGTACTGGATGAACGCCTGCACGTCGCCCAGCGAGATCGAGCCGCTCGCGACCTTGAGCCCGCCGAGCACCGCGATCACGACGTAGTTGAGGTTCCCGATGAACATCATCGTGGGCATGATCAGGCCGCTCACGAACTGCGCGCCGAACGACGCCTCGAACAGCTTCTCGTTCTCCTCGGCGAAGGTCTGCTCGACCTCCTTTTGCCGGCCGAACACCTTCACCAGCGCGTTGCCCGAGAAGGTCTCCTCGATGTGCGCGTTCAGCCGGCCGGTGCGGCGCCACTGGTCGATGAACATGCCCTGGCTGCGCCGCATCACCGCACCGGTGACGATCATCGTGACCGGGACGGTGACCAGTGCCACCAGCGCCAGCTCCCACGAGATCGAGAACATGAACGCCACCACGAACAGCACCGTCAGCAGCGAGGTCAGCAGCTGGCTCATCGTCTGCTGGAGGGTCTGGCTGATGTTGTCGATGTCGTTGCTCACCCGGCTCAGCAGCTCGCCGCGCGGCTGCTGGTCGAAGTAGCTCAACGGCAGGGCGTTGACCTTGTCCTCGACCTCGGACCGCATCCGGAAGATCGTCTTCTGCACCACGTCGTTGAGCAGGTAGCCCTGGAGCCACGACAACAGCGACGCCCCGACGTACACCGCGAGGACCAGCATGAGCACGTGCCCGACAGCGGTGAAGTCGACGCCGCGGCCGACCACGAAGTGGTCGATCGAGGCGATCATCGAGGCCTGCTTGTCGTCGCCCGCCTGGCGCAGGTGCTCGACGACCTGCTGCTGGGAGGTGCCCTCGGGCACCTGTCCCGCGAGGTTCTTGCCGAGGATGCCGGCGAAGATCAGGTCGGTGGCGCGGCCGAGGATGCGTGGGCCGAGCGCCATCAGGCCGACGCTTGCGACGGCGAGCGCGACGACGGCGACCGCCTTGGCGCTCTCGGGCGCCATCCGGCGCACGAGCCGCTTCGCGGACGGGACGAAGTCGCTGGCCTTCTGACCGACCATGCCACCCCCGAACGGGCCACGCCCGGGTCCCGGACCCGCCTGGACGCGCTCGGTCTCCTTCAGCTGCGCCGGCTTCTGGTCACTCATGCGGCCGCCTCCTCGGCGCTCAGCTGGGACGCGACGATCTCCTGGTACGTCGGGCAGCCCTCGAGCAGCTCGTGGTGCCGTCCGCGCCCGACGACGACGCCGTCCTCGAGGACGAGGATCAGGTCGGCGTCGCGGATCGTGGACACCCGCTGCGCGACGAGCAGCACCGTGGCGTCGCGGGTGACCGGGCGCAGGGCGGCGCGCAGCCGCGCGTCGGTGGCGAGGTCGAGCGCCGAGAAGGAGTCGTCGAACAGGTAGATCTCGGGTCGCCGTACCACGGCCCGGGCGATGGCGAGCCGCTGGCGCTGGCCGCCACTGACGTTGGTGCCGCCCTGGGTGATCGCGGCGTCGAGGCCCTCGGGCATCTCGCGCACGAAGTCGGCGGCCTGGGCGATCTCCAGGGCCTCCCACAGCTCGTCGTCGGTGGCATCGGGCTTGCCGTGGAGGAGGTTGGACCGGACCGTGCCGGAGAAGAGGTACGCCTTCTGCGGGACCAGCCCGATCACCGACCAGAGCCGCTCCGGCTCCAGCCGGCGTACGTCGACGCCGCCGACCTCGAGCGTCCCGCCGGTGACGTCGAACAGTCGCGGCACCAGGCCGACCAGCGTGCTCTTCCCGGCACCGGTGGAGCCGATCACCGCGACCGTCTGCCCGGGGTGCGCCTCGAAGGAGAGGTCGCGGAGCACCGGGTGGTCGGCACCCGGGTAGCTGAACTCGACGCCGTCCAGGCGCAGGGTGCCCCGCTGTGGCAGGTCGGTGACCGGCTCCTCGGGCGTCGGCACGGACGTGGTCGTGTGGAGCACCTCCATGACCCGGTCGGCGCAGACCGCCGACCTCGGGATCATCATCATCATGAAGGTGCCCATCATCACCGACATCACGATCTGCATCAGATAGGCCAGGTAGGCCGTGAGGGCGCCCACCTGCATGGCGCCGGAGTCGACCCGGTGCCCGCCGAACCACAGCACGCCGACGGAGGCGACGTTGGCCACCAGCATCACGGTCGGGAACATCAGCGCCTGGTAGCGCCCGGCCCGGATGGCGACCGCGGTGAGGTCGGTGTTGGCCCCCGCGAAGCGCTCGGTCTCCAACGGCTCCCGGACGAAGGCCCGCACCACGCGGACGCCGGTGATCTGCTCGCGGAGCAGCCGGTTGACCTCGTCGATGCGGCTCTGCATCAGCCGGAAGCTCGGGACCATCCGGCTGATGATCAGGCCCAGGCAGACGGCCAGCACGGGCACCGTCACCGCCACCAGCCAGGACAGGCCGACGTCGACATGGATGGCCATCACGATGCCGCCGACCATCATGATCGGCGCCATCACCATCAGGGTGCACGACATCAGCACGAGCATCTGCACCTGCTGCACGTCGTTCGTCTCGCGCGTGATCAGGCTGGGTGCGCCGAAGTGCTGCACCTCGCGCTGGCTGAACATGCCGACCCGGTGGAAGATCGACGCGCGTACGTCGCGGCCGAAGCCCATCGCCGTACGCGCGCCGAACCAGACCGCGCCGACCGAGCAGCAGATCTGGACCAGCGCGACGCCGAGCATCACCGCGCCGATGTGGACGATGTAGCCGGTGTCGCCGGTCACGACACCGTTGTCGATGATGTCGGCGTTCAGGCTGGGCAGGTAGAGCGCCATCACCGTGCCCACGAACTGCAGGGTCACGACCACGATGAGGGGCCCGCGATACCGGGCCAGGAACCGGCGCACGAGGCCGAACAGGTCGCCCAGCATCAGGCTTCCTTCCTCAGGACGCCGTCGAGGACGATCCCGACGATCTCGGGGGGTGACATGAGCCGGCCGTCGGCGATCTCATGGTGGCTCGCCGAGAAGGTGAGCAACCGGAGCACGTGGAGCAGCTGCTCCGGGGGGATGGTGAGCGAGTCGGCATCGGGCGCGACGAGCTCGACCAGCCGGGCGTCGACGCGGGCGCGC
>Ga0105245_10001640_pt1 | contig 20364 bp, 21 predicted proteins | sample KBSM54metaG_FD_81523 | JGI IMG/M metagenome (GOLD analysis project Ga0105245, IMG submission 81523) | Miscanthus rhizosphere microbial communities from Kellogg Biological Station, Michigan, USA - KBS M5-4 metaG | ecosystem: Host-associated > Plants > Roots > Rhizosphere > Soil | place...
ATCTCGTCGAGCCGCAAGGAATTCGAGAGCGGCTACATCGACGCCTTTCATGAAGCCGACCGCGTGATCATCGGCCCGGTCTTCCATCGCCAGCGCTACGAAGAGCGCTACGGCATCGAGAAGATGATGTCCGTCGAGACGATCATCGAGCGCCTGCGCCACGATGGGATTCCCGCCGAGCAGATCGACGATTTCGATGCGATGGCGGAGAAAGTCGGGAAGGAAGCGAGCGACGGCGACGTGATCCTCACGATGTCTTCCGGCGCCTTCGGCGGCATCCACGAGAAGATCCTCGATCGCTTGCGGAAGTAAGTGTGGGCCAGACATTCTTGTCTGGCGGCCAGACAGGAATGTCTGGCCCACACAGTAGGTTCCGCTCGAAACCATGGAACAGAAAGCCAACGAACTTCTCCGTAAGCACAATCTCTCGCTCGAAGACGTTCGCGAGCGCCGCACTTCGCTGCACCACCTGCGCAACATCGTGCGCCACGAAGAGCTGCCCTTCGACGTCTTCAAAACGCTCGTGAAGATGCGGCGGTAGCACGCCGCATCGGTTCCACTTACAATCCCGCCTTCAATGCCGTTCCGCGACGATGCACAGAGACTGATCCAGGACAAGAATTTCGACGAGTTGGAGTCGCTCTGGATGACTCAGCTCGACGAGGATCCGTCCGACGTCGACTCCTTCATTCACATCGCCAAGTCGCTTCGCAAAGCGGAGCAACGCACTCAATCCGACACCCTTCTCGGCCTCCTCGGCGATGCGCTGAAAGAGCGCTCGATGTGGCGGCAGCGCTTCAATGTGCTGAAGGAAATCGGCCGCCTGCACAAGCATCCGGCGATCCTGCGACCGCAAGTCGAAGAGGCGCTGCGCAAGGCCTTCGGCAAGCGCAAGAGCTTCGATCGCGCGTTCCAATTCGCGAAGTTCAATGATCCGCAGAGCAATCCCGTCGAACGCGCCGAGAAAATCGAGACGTGGCTCACGTACGACGAAGGCGAATGCTTCTTCATGTCCGGCCGCGGCGCGGGCTGCGTCACCGAACTGAATCCCGAGCTCGGCATCGCGCGGCTCGATTTCGAAAAAGACAAACGCGTCTCCGTTCCTCTCGGCGCGGCGACGAAGTACCTCGTGCCGCTGCAGGAAGGACACGTGCTGCGCGAGAAGTTCTCGAGCGCGGAGAAAGTGCGCGAGGAAGCGAAAGCCTCGCCGCCGAATTTCTTCGCGCGCATCCTGCAGAGCTTCGGACGTCCGATGACGATGCCCGAAGTGCGCGACGCCGTGATCGGCATCGTGCCCGAAGAGAAGTGGACGAGCTGGTGGACGTCGGCGCGCAAGAATCCGCAGATCGTCGTCAGCGGCACCGGCGCGAAGGCGACGTATTCGTACAGCAGCTCCGCGGGTGAAGCGGAGAAAACGGTGCGCCGTGATTTCGACCGCGCCGATGTGAAGACGAAGCTCGAGCTCGCGCGCAAGCACAGCTCGCGCAGCAAAGAGCTCGCGGACGAATTCTCATCCGCGCTCGCGATTGAAGCAGGAAAGCTCGCACGCACTGACGCCGCGACGGCGTGGCAGATTCTCACGACGCTCGAGTCGCTTCCCGGCACGTACACGTCGCCGGTCGAGCCGGCGTCGCTGCTCACCGGCCCGATGGCGTCACGCGTCGTCGCCGGGATCGGCGACAAGCCGCTCCGCGAGCGCGCGCTCAACGACGTCCGCAAGAAGCATCCCGACTGGCCGAAAGTTTTCGGCGAAGCGTTCTTCCTCGACGACGAGCCGAAGATGCTGTCGATGATGTTCGGCGAGCTCGAAGCCGCAGGACAAACGGAACTGCGCGACCGGTTGATCGACGAGACACTTCGCTATCCGCGCCGCCATCCGCGCGCGTTCTACTGGTACGTGAAACGCGTCGCCGAAGACGAGTCGTGGAGCGATCGCGCCACATACCCGCTGCTCTTCCAGATTCTCGACGCGCTGACGTACGACGAGTTCTCGCCCGTGCGCGCGCGCCTCAAGGAGTACTTCGAGAAGGGCAGTCTGGCCGTCCGCATCATCACCAGTCAGGACAGCGAAGAAAACGCGCGCCGGCTCGTCGACAGCCTCGATCGATACGGCGTCGTCGAAGAATACCGTCGCGAAATCGTCAAAGCGGCGGCGCTGATGAAGCATCCGCAGCTCCGCGAACCGCAGCAGGAGCCGGTCTACTCGACGCCGGACATGCTCGAGAAGAAGCGCGCGGAGCTGACGCATCTGAAGAGCGTCGAGATCCCCGCGAATTCGAAAGCGCTGCAGGCTGCGCGCGAGATGGGCGATCTTCGCGAGAACTTCGAATACAAAGCGGCGCGCCAGCGCGCCGAGTATCTTTCCGCCCGCGTCGGCGAGCTCGCTTCGGAGCTCTCGCGCGTGCGCGTGCTCGATCCCGCGACGATCGACATCACCGCCGTTCGCATCGGCACGAAAGTCGTGCTCACCAACGGCGATCTGCGCCGCGAAGTCACGATCCTCGGTCCGTGGGAATCGGAACCGGAGAAAGGCGTCTACTCGAACGAGTCCGACGTCGCGAAGCATCTGATCGGACACGCCACCGGCGACATCGTCACGTTCATGGGGAACGACTACCAGATCGAGTCGATCCGGCGCTGGACCGACCAGTGAACGAGTGGACAGTTGTCGTCAACCGGCGCGAGCACGAGATCCGCGTCGATGAGGATCCGCAGACGGGCAAGACGTTCGTTCGAGTCGACGGCCGCGTCGTTGCGAAGCCGATGTCGGCCGAGGATGAAGAACGTGAGGTTGTGGTCGACGGCGCGGCGTATCGCGTGATGCGACACGCGACCGACGGATTCGCAATCGATCTGGTGCCGCGCGCTCGAAAAGATCTCACGCAGTCTGCGAAGAGCACCGGTCGCTGGAAGATGCCGCTGCTCATCGGCGCCGCGTTGCTCGTGATCGTGTTGATCGTGAGAGTCGGCTGGTTCGCTTCGTACAGCCACATTCGCTGGACGCCGTATCACGGCGATGAGTTCTCGATCGCGTTTCCGCATCAGCCGAAAGTCGAGAACCGTTCGCGCGGCGACGCGATCACGACGTCGTTCAAGAAACACATGTTCATGCTGCAGTACGGCAATCTCTCGAATCCAATCAATCGCGAGGGATCGGGCCGCCTCATGCGCGAGCTGCTCGAGGAAACGGCAAAAGCCGAAGCGGGCGAGATCACGTCACAGGATGGCGATGACTGGATGGGCCATCCGTCGATCGCGTATTCGATCAAGGTTCCCGCCGGTGGCGATCATCCCGCTGGGCGCGAGACCGGCCGCATCGTGATGAGCAGTTACAAGCGCTTCTATCAATACTTCACGTTCGTGCCGCTCGACGATCCGATCACCGAAGACACCGATCACTTCCTCGCGTCGTTCGAGATTCCCGCGGAGCAGGCGCCGGTAGCAGAAGCCCCGTTGATCCCATCCGGCTCTACCGCCGTGCAACAGGGTTTGAAGATCATCACCGAGACGCACGCGAAAGAGCAGGAGTCGCAGAAATCGACGACGCCCCCGCCCGCACCGCCGACTGTGATCGCGCCCTCATGGTCGAAGACCACGACGTAGGCTAGAATCCGCGCGGAGGTCCGAAATCGAATGGCCTACGTGATCGCTGAGCCGTGCGTCACCACGAAAGACACTGCGTGCGTCGATGTCTGTCCCGTCGACTGCATCCATCCTCGCAAGGATGAGGCTGACTTCGAGAAAGAGACGATGCTCTACATCGATCCCGAAGTGTGCATCGATTGCGGCGCGTGCGAGCCGGCCTGCCCGGTGCAGGCGATCTTCCCGGCCGATCTGGTGCCGGAGCAGTGGGCGCAGTACACGGCCATCAACGCGGACTGGTACAAAGCACGATCTTGAAATTTGTGACTCAGCTCACAAAGTTGGGTATGATGCGGATGTAGATTCACCCAAGCACAGCAATCGGCCGGCAACGGCAACAAAAGGGGCGTAGCGCCCCTTTTTTAATTTCCGAAGATCTTTGAAAGTTTGCGAAGTTTGTCGAGACCCTTCAGCGTCGTGCCCACCTCGGACCCACCCACGGAAGAGCGGGCGAATGGGCGTGCCTCCGTGGACCAATTGCTGAAGCTACCTCTCTCTCTCTGCAACGCGATGGCCGGAGGGTCTCGACGAGCTTCTCAAAAACTCAATGTTGAATGTGAAGTGTTGAATGTTGAAGGTTGAATGCCCGCCTCCACTCCACATTGAACATTCAACATTGAACGTTCAACATTCTTAGCCTCTCCCCCCGATACAATCCGCCCTCATGCGAATCGGATTCATCGGCCTCGGCGCCATGGGCTTCCCAATGGCGCGCCACCTTTCCAAAGAACACGAAGTCATCGTCTGGAATCGCACGCGCGAGAAGGCGGAGCGCCACGCGCGCGAGCACGGGACGAAGCTCGCCGGCGACATCACCGACTGCGCGGACGCTGCCGTCATCATCACCATGCTTCCGACGAGTAAAGAAGTCGATGAAGTCGTCGATCGCATGATGCCGTCGGTGAAGGAAGGGACGCTGTGGATCGACGCGACGAGTGGCGATCCGAACGTCAGTCGCAAAACCGCGGAGCGGCTCGCCGCGCGCGGCGTCGCCTTCGTCGACGCGCCCGTGACCGGCGCCGTCGTCGGCGCGGAGAACGCCACGCTCACGATCATGATCGGCGGCACGCCGGAAGACTTCGAGCGCGCGCGCGAAGTCCTGCGATTGAACGGCAAGACGATCATTCACGTCGGTCCCGTCGGCAGCGGTCATGCGATCAAAGTGCTCACGAACTCGATCATGGGCGCGACGGTGTGGATCACGTCGGAGTGCCTGCTGCTCGCGAAGCAGCTCGGCATCGACATGAAGACCGCGCTCGCCGTGACGAACGCAGGAAGCGGACGCTCGAACGCATCGGAGAACCTGCTTCCGATGCGACTGATCGAAGGCAAGTGGCCGCTGATCTTCAAGCTCGCGCATCACGACAAAGACATCCGCATCGCGAACTCACTCGCGCATCAGCAGCATGCGTCGACGCCGATGCTCGCGCTCACGCAGCAGCTCTTCACCGCGTCGCTGCACGAGCTCGGCGATCAGGCGGACTACATCGAAGTCGCGAAGATCGTGGCGCGGATGAACGGCACGAGCTGGGATTAGAACGTCGCGCCGTTTAGGCGCGCCTAGAACGTGGACCGGATTTGTCCGCCGTCCACCTGCAGTGACACGCCGGTGATGAAGCTCGCGCGTTCGCTGCAGAGAAATGCGACGGTGTCCGCCAGCTCTTCGGGACGTCCGTAGCGTCCAAGCGGAATTGCGATGACCGCGTGCGCGAGGTAGTCGTCCGGCGTGATGCCTTGCTGCTTCGCGCGGATCTCGCTCAACTCTTTCTGTCGATCGGTCATGAAGTGACCGGGGAGCACGCAGTTGACGAGGATGTTGTCCTTCGCGACCTGATCGGCGAGCGTCTTCGTCAGCGCGGAGAGTCCCGCGCGCAGCGTGCTGCTCACCGTCAGCAACTCCGTCGGCTGCTTTGCGACGAGCGACGTGAGATTGATGATGCGTCCCCACTTCCGCTCTTGCATATTCGGAATGACGAGTTGCGCGAGGCGCACGACATTCATCAGCACGCCGTCGACGCCGGCGCGCCACTGCTCTTCGCGCAGCTGCAGAAACGGAGCGGCGGGCGGCCCGCCGGTGTTGGTGACGAGGATGTCCACGCGGCCCAATTGCGCGACGGTTTCGTCGTACCAGCGCTGCAAATCGTCGGCCTTCGACACATCGCACGCGACGCTCAGCTTCTCGACGCCGATCGACGCGCCCGATCGCGAGCAGATCGAAACGATCGCGCCTTCGCGCGCGAGCGCTTCCGCGCACGCGCGGCCGAGGCCTTTCGATGCGGCGGCGACCATGGCGACGCGGTTGTTGATTCCGAGGTCCATGCGGCGGACGATATCGCAATGAGAAAAGTCATTGTGGTCATCGCGCTTCTCGCATTTCCTCTTTTCGCGCAGCAGGCGCCGTGTGACGTGCACAGCGTCATGGTCACGGGAATGGGATCGGTGCAGATCGCTCCCGATCGCGTCTCGTTTACGGTGGGCGTCTTCACGAATGCGCAGACGGTGAGCGCCGCGTTCCAGACCAACAATGAAAAGACGCATCGCGTCGTCGCGGCGCTGAAGGCGCGCGGTGTGAAAGATTCGGAGATCCAGACGTCGAACTTCTCGATCGACTCCGCGTGGGAAGAGACGCCGGGCGTCAGGAAGCGCTCCGGCTACAACGTGACGAACAGCGTGACGGTGACGCGTGAGGATACGAAGGGTGTGAGCGATTTGATCCAGGCCGCGGTGGATGCTGGCGCGAATGAGGCGAACGGCATGCGCTTCTTCAACGCCACCCCGAGCGCGGCCGCCGCGCGGGAGCGCGCCATCGAGCTCGCCGTTCGTGACGCTCGCGCGCAGGCAGACAAGCTCGCGGCAGCCACCGGCACGTCGGTTGGACGCGTGATCGCGATGGCGACTTCGGAGGGTTTCCTCAACGCGATCACCAAGAGCGGTGGCTTGGCGGAATCGATCACAGTCACGGCGGCGCCCGATATCGAAGCCGGCTCCAACACCATCTCCTACTCCGTCACCATCACCTACGAATTGAAATGACAAACTGAGCCCTTCGTGTTAGACGGGCAGCCGCAAATGCCCGACCCTCAGTACATTCGCAACTTCTCGATCATCGCCCACATCGACCACGGCAAGACCACGCTGTCCGATCGTCTTCTCCAGAAGACCGGCGCCGTCGAGCTGCGTGACATGCAGGAGCAGATGCTCGACGACATGGATCTCGAGCGCGAGCGCGGCATCACCATCAAGGCGCGCGCGGTCACGCTCCGCTACAAGGACTACACCTTCAACCTCATCGACACGCCAGGCCACGTCGACTTCTCCTACGAAGTCTCGCGCAGCCTCGCGGCGTGCGAAGGCGCGATCCTCGTGGTCGACGCCACGCAAGGCGTCGAGGCGCAGACGCTCGCGAACTCCTATCTCGCCATCAACAACAACCTCGACATCCTCACCGTCATCAACAAAGTCGACCTTCCATCGGCGGAACCGGAGCGCGTGCGCGAGCAGATCGAGCAGGTCATCGGACTCGATGCGCACGATGCCGTGCTCGCGTCGGCGAAGGCCGGCATCGGCGTCGACGAAGTGCTCGAGAAGATCATCACGCACATTCCGGCGCCGAAGGGAAATCCCGACGCGCCGTTGCGCGCGCTGCTGTTCGACTCCTGGTACGACTCGTATCGCGGCGTCATGTGCCTCGTGCGCATCGTCGACGGCGAGATGAAGCGCGGGCAGCGCGTGAAGTTCATGTCGAACGATCGCGTCTCCGAGATCACGGAGATGGGCGTCTTCATGCCGAAGCCCGTCGCCGTCGAATCGCTCGGCGTCGGCGAAGTCGGATTCATCGCCGGCAACATCAAAGACATTCAGCAGGCGAAGATCGGCGACACGATCACGGGCGAGCGCGATCTCGTTGAGGCGCTTCCCGGATTCCAGGAAGTGAAGCCGATGGTGTTCGCCGGAATCTTTCCGATCAACACCGACGACTACGAGAATCTCCGCGACGCCGTCGCGAAGCTGAAGCTCAACGACGCCTCCTTCAGTTTCGAGCCCGAGAGCTCCGTCGCCCTCGGCTTCGGATTCCGCTGCGGCTTTCTCGGCCTCCTGCACATGGAGATCATTCAGGAGCGGCTCGAGCGCGAATTCAATCTCGAGCTGCTCACCTCCGCGCCCGGCGTCCGCTATCGCGTGACGATGACGGACGGCGAGATCGTGGAGATCGAAAACCCGCAGAAGATGCCCGATCCCGCGCGCATCACGAAGATCGAAGAACCGTTTCTCGAAGTGACCATCCTCACAACGGACGAATACGTTGGCCCGATTTTGGCTCTGGCGATCGATCGGCGTGGCCAGCAGAAGAAGCTGGAATACGTCAGCAGCAACAGAGTCATGCTCGTGTACGAAATGCCGTTGAATGAGGTGATCCTCGATTTCTTCGACAAGCTGAAATCGATTTCTCGTGGATACGCCTCACTCGACTACCAATTCATCGGCTACCGCGAAAGCGATCTGGTCAAGATGGACGTGCTGGTCAACGGTGAGCCGCTCGATGCGCTCAGCTTGATCGTGCACCGCGACAAGGCCTTCGCCCGCGGAAAAATGCTGGTCGAGAAGATGAAGGAGTTCATCCCTCGACAGATGTTCGAAGTGGCATTGCAGGCGGCGATCGGTAATCGAGTGATCGCCCGCGAAACCGTCAAGCCGCTGCGCAAGAACGTCCTCGCCAAGTGTTACGGCGGCGACATCTCGCGCAAGCGCAAACTTCTGGAGAAGCAAAAGGAAGGCAAGAAACGGATGAAGCGGGTGGGGAAGGTGGAGATTCCGCAGGAGGCGTTTTTGGCGGTGTTGAAGATCGACTGAGCGATCACCCCTGACAAGCACGGCGAAGGACGGCGCCGTTCAGCGAGGGGGCCATGAAATCGTCAAAGCAGTTGATCCCGATCTTTGCAGCAACAGCGTTTCTCCTCACCGCAGCCGCCGCGCAGGCCGCGCGCGTCGACATGAAAGATCCCCGCCGCGCCGTCGGCCGCGAAGAAGACATCCGCATCGACGCCGAGATCTTTCAGGACGCCGTCTCCAACAGCGCTCCCATCAACATCACGTATCAGGTTCAGAACCTGACCGAGTCGCCGATCGCGATCGCCGACAAGACGGTCGCCGTCTCATACGACGAAGACTCGCGAACGATCACGCTGTCCGTGGGCGACGAGATCCCGCAGGAGACGTTGCCGCATCTCGTCGTCATCGCGCCTCACACGAAGAAGACGCTGGGCGCCGGCGGAGTGTTGAACGTCGCGATTCCCGCGCAACGCGTTTCGCGCGCCGCAATGTACGTCCAGGTGCGCGTGAACGTGTTGCGCGACCTGCGTCCGTTCCAGGATCTGATGGCGCGCTCGCATTCATCCGCGTCTGTGCCGATTCCGAGCGCGCTGTTCGACACGTGGATCGACGCGACCGACACGATTCTCTGCAACGCCATCCCCGTTCGCTGGGAGGGCGGACCGTCGAAGGGTGGAACGCCGACGGCCGAGCAGCGCACGCCGTCGGTCGGAACGTGGTGACGGGATTTTGACCGCCGTCCGGGTGTTCTCACACGTATAGTGCCCGTGTGATGGAGGCCTCGTGAACACCCGGACTCGCGTGCTTGCTTCGCTCGTCGTGTTGCTTGCCGCGGCGTGCGCGAGCGCGCCGGTGAACATGAATGAGCCGCGCAGGCTCGTCGGCACCGAAGGCGACGTGCGGCTGGATGCCGAGGTGATTGGTGACCAGCTGTCACCGTCGGCGAGGCTGCCGATCAAGTACGACATCACGAACAATCGCACGACGCCGATCGCGGTCGCCGACCTCGTCCCTGAAACGACCTACGATCCCGACACCCAAACCGTCACCGTCGGCCTCGGCTCGGAGGTTCCTGGCGAAGAGTTTCTGCCCCGCCTGCTGTTGATTGCGCCGGGTGAGAAGAAAAGCTTCACAACGAATGCAGCGGTGAAAGTGGTGATGCCCGGCGGACCGAATCCGTTCGCGCGTTTCCCGAACGGCATGCGGCTGAAGCTGAACTTTCTGTCGGATCCGAAGCCGTTCGCGCAGCTGATCAACATTCCGGAGCATGCGGTGCACGACCCGAAGCTCGCGGCGGAGTTTTTTCCGAAGTGGGTGGAAGGGAACGAGTCCGTCTACACGAACACGCTCCCGATGCGCTGGCTCGGCGCAGGCGCGCTGGTCGAAGATGTGCCGGTCGAGCAGCCGCGAAGAAGCAGGGGACGGAGACCGTAAAAGGGTTGCGGGAGGCCGGGTTGCAGGACAGAGTCCCGCAACCCGCTAGCCGCCGGCCTTAGAAGCTTCCCAGCGCCTCCTGCTCGTTCTCGTACACCTCGAACACCGTGATCAGCTGCGTCACGTGCAGGAGCTCGTTGAGCTTCGCCGGGAGGTGGAGCAGTTTGAGTTTCCCGCCGCGATTCGTCACGGTCGTGTACGAGCCGACCAGCTCACCGATGCCGGACGAATCGATCGTCGTGACGCCGGAGAGGTCGAGCAGGATGTTCGTCTTTCCTTCGTTCACGGCATTGCCGATGACTTCCCGAAGCTGTTGATCGCCCGCGCCGATGGTGATCTTGCCATCGAGCTTGATGATGTCGGTGTTGCCAACGGTGCGTGATGTGGCCTTCATGTTTTTCTCCTTCCGGTCCCGCCGTCACGCTTTGGTGGTGGCGAATCCGCTGCCCTTCGCAAGATTTTTGGTCATCACGAGCGACGTGCCGCCGCCGGGATGAAATGAATAGTGGACTGCATCCATGAACGTCTTCATGTAGAAGATTCCGCGTCCGCTCGTCTTCATCAGATTCTGCGGATTGAGCGGATCGCTGACCTTGGCCGGATCGAATCCTTCGCCCTGATCGGCGACCGTAATCTCCAACTCGCTGCCGCGCAACACGAATGAGGCGTGGACCTTTTTCGCGGTATCGAGCTTGTTCCCATGCTTGATGGCGTTGGCGACGGCTTCGCGCACGGCCATGCCGATCCAATGCGAGCCGTCTTCATCGACGCCTGCATTTTCGCAGAGATGTTCCGCGATCACCTGTACGAGCTCGATGTTTTCGAATCGGCTGCTGATGGTGATCTCGATCCGCTCGCCGTCACGTTCCATTCGCTGAACCGCGTCGCATTCTAAGGGAACGAAAACAGAAGTTGCAAAACGGAATGACAACGATGGGAGTGCCGTTCACGAGCGCATGCTCACGCGCCGCCTTGCGGCAATCCTCACCGCGCTCGCTCTCGCGCTCCCTCTTCTCGCGTCGACGCTCGAAAAGCCGATGCGCGAAGTGGAGCGGATTCGAGGCTTGTCGTTTCTCCACGGCGTCGACACGATCGCCGTCGATCGCGACGCTCTTCCCTCGATGCTGCGCAAGCAGATGGAGAAGGGATTGCCGTATTCGTGGGAGGACTACATCGTCGTCCTGCGCGCGCTGCACCTCGTCGATCCGTCGACGAAAGACGTGCAGGGCAAGCTGATCGAGCTGCTCGATTCGCAGGTCCTCGCGTTCTACGATCCAGACGATCACATCTACTACTCCATCAACCAGCCGCCCAAAGGCCTTGGCGAAATCCCGAAAGAGATGTCGTTCGACGAGGCGGTGGCCGTCCACGAGCTTACCCACGCTCTCCAGGATCAGCGCTTCGACCTCGGCAAGAAGGATCGCGCGCTCCACGACGACACCGACGCCGGCATGGCTCTTCACGCGGTCGCGGAAGGCGAGGCCACGCTGGTGATGCTCGGCGAGATGAGCTCCGCGATGGGCGTGACGATCGATCAGATCGCCGCGAACGACATGATGCTCAACGCCATGTCTGCAGCGTCGGTCACGATGGCCGGCTCGGGCAACACGCCGCGCTACTTCGTCGACTCGCTCGCCTTTCCGTACATCGCGGGATTGAAGTTCATCGTCGCCGCGTATCGCAAAGGCGGATGGGCCGCGGTGAATCGCATCTACGACTCCCCGCCGCATTCGACGCGCGAAGTCCTTCACCCCGACGAGTACTTTGCAGGGAAAAGAACGGCGAACGCGTTCGACGACAAGACGCCGGTTGCCATCCTCGGGCATTTGCTCACCGTCGAGCACCTCGGCGAGTTCCACTGGGGGTTTCTCGTGGGGAACGAGCACGCGCGCGGATGGAAAGGCGATCGCGTGACGATTGCGCAGGACGAGCGCTGCGAACCGACCGTGCTTGTGGAGACGAAGTGGGAGTCGCCGCAGCGCGCGGCCGAGTTCCGCGCCGCGTACGCGGCATTTCTGAAGAAAGAGAAGGTCGACGACGCGAGCGTCGTGGCGCGCGGCAATGAAGTCGATGCCGCGTACGGATCGGACATCGCGCTCATCGACAGCTTCATGACGCGATGATCGACATCGACTACGACACGCTCGAGCACGAAGTCGAATCCGGCGCGTTTCGTCTGCGCCTGGAGTCCGAGCTCACCGACGGCTTTCGCCACATTCACGCAACCGGCGAGCGCTTGCCGACGGCGTCGCATTACGCGTCGCAGATCGCAGAGATAGTGAGCAGCGGCGCGGCATCGCCGCTTCATGCCGATCTTGCCTTCAATCTCTATCAGGAGATTCTCGCAGCGTGCGAGCACGCGCGCGCCGCGGTGCTGGGGGAAGAACCGCAATAGTGCGCAGTACGCAGCTCGCAGTGCGCAGTTAGCCCGGCTGAACAAACTGCGCACTGCGCACTACCCACTGCGCACTAGAATCATCGCGTGAGACACAAGCTCCGCAGTTCCTATCCGGCGCTTTCCTCATTCGCCACCACCGGCGGTTGAGCCTGCAAGCTGGGTCAGGATGATCTGCGCACGGTCCTCTCGAAACTCCCTTCTCCGGAAGGGCTGGAGGATCTTGTCGTCGGTCACGCCACCAACGACGACGCCGCGGTGCTGCGGATCAGCGGCGATCTCGCGATCGCGCAGACGGTCGACTTCTTCACTCCGATCGTCGACGACCCGTTCGTCTTCGGCGCGATTGCCGCGGCGAACTCCGTCTCCGACATCTACGCGATGGGCGCCACGCCCATCCTCGGCCTCGCCATCGCCGCGTTTCCGACGGACAAGCTTCCGCTCGACGTGCTGCACGAGATCCTGCGCGGCGGCGCGTCGAAGGCGGCCGAGGCGGGATTTCCGGTCGCGGGCGGGCACACGATCATCGATGACGTGCCGAAGTACGGGCTCGCGGTGACCGGAGTCGTCTCCGTCGCGAAGCTCGTTCGCAACTCGACGGCGCGCGCGCATGACGTGCTCTATCTGACGAAGCCGATCGGCAACGGCATCATCATCAGCGCGCATCGCGCGCAAACGACGAAGCGCTTCTTTCGCGGAAAGACTCCGAAGATCGACGAAGCGATCGACTGGATGCTGCGCCTGAATCGCGACGCCGCGAATGCGATGACCGACGTCGGCGTCAACGCCGCGACCGACATCACCGGCTACGGTCTCATCGGACACTTACTCGAGATGTGTGCCGGCTCCAACCTCGGCGCGGAGTTGAACGTGTCGTCCGTTCCGGTGCTGCCGAATGCGCGCGAGTTGCTCGCGCGCGGCTATCGTCCCAGCGGCACGATCCGCAACGTCGACACGTTTCGATCGCGCGTGCGCTCGACAGTTCCGGAGAGCGAGCTCACATTGTTGTGCGACGCGCAGACGAGCGGCGGATTGCTCATCGCCGTCGCGCCCGAGCGCGCGCCGCAGCTCGAGGCGCGATTCGCGCAAAGCGGCCTGTTCTATGCAAAGGTCGGCAGAATGACGGCGGGTGAAAGTGTCGTCACTCTCGTACCGTAAGGAGAAGCAATGGCTGACGCGAAGCGTCCCGACAACGTGAACACGATCGAGACCGAGGATGGAACGACTCTGGTCGAAATCGCCAGCGTCGGCACCGAAGACGAGGCGAACCTCCTGCGCGGATTTCTCGAGGCGGAAGGCATTCCCGCGCAGATCGAGAACGTGAAGTTCACGCAATCACCGACGACGTTCGGCACGATGGGCGACATCCGCATCTTCGTCGCCGAAGAGAATGAGGCGCGCACGCTCAATCTCCTCCGCGAGCGCCGCGACGAGTGGGACAAGCTCGACGACGACACCGAGACCGTCGTGACCGACGAAGGCGAAGCATCGATCGACGACGACGCGGAGACGGAGCCGAGTTAGCAATGAGTGAGATGGAGGTCGAGCCGCCGGGCAATGAACCTGAAGGGGAGCCGCCAACACCACCGCTCCCGCAGTGGATCCCGGTGCTCATCGGCGCCATCCTCGTCCTCCTCGGCGCCCTCGCGGTTTTCACCGGCCTGCGCTATCGCCAGGACACGCTCGTCAGCATCGTGCGGCCGCGTCGTGCGCCGCAGTCGAATTCACCCGCACCGCCCGGCGAGCCCGAAGCCGGCGCGTCGCTCATCTTCGACGGCAACGCGCCGCCCGCCCATCCCGCGGTCGCCGGAAAATCGCGCGCGACGATCACCGGCACCGGCGGCGAGATCGAGTCGAACGTCCACATCACCGCGCGCCGCGGGATGACGACCGCGGTCGTTCCCGATGATGCCGTCGTCTACGTGAACGATGTCGCGGTCGGACAAGCGAAACAACTCGCGACGCAAGCGTACGAGTTCGCAACTCCCGGCAGCTACGTCGTGCGCATCAACGCGCCCGGATTTCGCGATCGCGTCTTCACGGTGACGGTCGCCGAGAACGCGCGCGAAGAGGTTGCGCGGATCGACGCGAGACTCGTAAAACAGTAGACGGGTTACCGAGTTGCCAAGTTGCCACGTGGCAACCGGGCAACTTGGCAACCGGGCAACTTCAATGCGCCGCCGGCTGCTCCTGCTTCTTCTTCGTCTCCGCGATGATCTTGTCCTGCAGATTGCGCGGCACTTCTTCGTAGTGCGACATCTCCATGTGGAAGCTGCCGCGGCCTTGCGTGATCGAGCGCAGCGTCGAGCCGTACGTCAGCATCTCGGCCATCGGCACGCGCGCGTGAACCGTCTGCATGTCCTCTTCCGCGTCGACGCCTTCAACGCGTCCGCGGCGTGAGTTGAGATCGCCCATCAAGTCGCCGACGTACTCCGACGGCGCGCTGATGTCGACGTGCATGATCGGCTCGAGGATCGTCGCGCGGCCTTGCTCCATTCCTTGTTGAAACGCGAGCGAGCCGGCGATCTTGAACGCCATTTCGGACGAATCGACGTCGTGGTACTGGCCGTCCTTGAGTCGCACGCGGAAGTCGACGACCGGATAGCCGGCGAGGAATCCTTTTTTGCGCGCGTCCTGAATGCCCTTTTCGACCGCTGGGATGTATTGCCGAGGAATGGAGCCGCCGAAGATCTCGTCGACGAACTCGAAGTCGGCGCCGCGGGGAAGCGGCTCCATCGTGATCTTGCAGTCGGCGAATTGACCGTGTCCGCCGGACTGCTTCTTGTGGCGGCCGTGCGCGTCGGACGACTTCGTGATCGTCTCGCGATACGGAACCTTCGGCGGATGGAGGATCACGTCGACGCTGTACTTCTTCTTCAGCTTCTGCACGACGATCTCGACGTGGAGCTGACCCTGACCGCTGATCTGGAACTCCTTCGTCATCTCGTCGCGCTGGAACTTGATGGTCGGATCTTCTTCGATGATGCGCGCGATCGCGCTCGACAACTTGTCTTCATCGCCGCGCGCTTTCGCTTCGACGGCGAATGCGATCGCCGACTCCGGATACTCGATGTGCGGAATGACGATCGAGTGATCCTTCGACGCGATCGATTCGCCGGTGTGCACGTCTTTCAGTTTCGCCACCGCGCCGATGTCGCCGGCGCGCAGCTCCGCAACCGGCGCCTGCGCCTTGCCTTGCAGCAACTGCAGCTTGCCGATCCGCTCTTCGTGATCGCGCGACGTGTTCCAGTACGACGTGTCGGACTTGAGCGTTCCGCTGTACACGCGGAACAGCGACACGCGGCCCGAGAACGGATCGGAGAACGTCTTGAACACGAGCGCGGCCGGGAACGCTTCGGCGCGCCGCTCGAACGTGATCGGCTGCCCGTGCTTGTCGAGGCCGTCGATCGTCTTCGCTTCATCGGGCGATGGAAGCAGCGTCACGAGCGCGTCGAGCAGCGCGTGTCCGCCGATGTTGTGCGACGCCGACGTGAACAGCACCGGATAGATCTGATGATGCGAGACCTCGCGCCTCATTCCGTCGAGCAGCTCTTCCTGCGAGAGCCCGCCCTGTTCAAAGAAGCGCTCCATCAGCGTGTCGTCGCCTTCGGCGACTTTCTCGATGAGCTTCTCGCGCCACGAGTCGGCGTCCGCTTTGAACTCCTCCGGAATGTCGACCACGTCGAATTTTCCGGAGCCGTCGCTCGCGTACTTGAACGCTTTCATCGACACGAGGTCGACGACGCCGTTGAACGCGTGCTCTTCGCCCATCGGCAGCTGGATCGGGACGACGTTCTTTCCGAACTTCTTCTGCAGCGCTTCGAGCGTGCGCTGCGACGACGAGCGCTCGCGATCCATTTTGTTGATGATGATGATTCGCGCCTGCGCGTACTCTTCGGCGAACTTCCACACTTTCTCGGTCGTCACTTCGACGCCGGTCACGCCGCTGACGACGATGGCCGACGCATCGGCGACGCGCATCGCGCCTTTCGCTTCCATCAGAAAGATGCCGAAGCCGGGCGTGTCGAGTAGATTGATCTTCGTGTTCTTCCACTCCGCGTATGCGAGGGCCGCGGAAATGGAGTGCTTGCGGTCGATCTCATCGGGATCGAAATCCGTCGTCGTCGTACCGTCTTCGATGCGGCCCTGACGCGTCGTCGCTCCGGCGTTGAACAGCAACTGCGAGACAAGCGTCGTCTTGCCCGTGTCGTTGTGCCCGACTACCGCCACGTTGCGGATCTCGGAACCCGAATAGACTTTCATGAGAACGACCTCCGGTGGGAATTCACAAACAGGGGCAAGATCATAATTTAAAATGGCGGGCTCGGGCTGGCACTCAGAACAGGAGCGTTATCATTGCCGACGAATGGGACTCCCATCGATCCGGGCTCGGAGACTCGCCAACGCAAGGCCACCGGAGTTGACGGTCACGTGAAACTCGGTCGATACGAGGTGGTGCGTGAGCTGGGCAAAGGGGCGATGGGAATCGTCTACCTGGCGAAAGACCCGCTCATCGGACGCCTCGTCGCGCTGAAGACCATTCGTCCCGCGCAGCACGCCGACGACGACGAGACCAAAGAATTTCAACAGCGATTCCTTCGCGAGGCTCAGGCCGCCGGCATTCTCAATCACCCGTCGATCGTCACCGTGCACGACATCGGTCAGGACGACAACAGCGGCGTGATGTTCATCGCCATGGAGTACGTCGAAGGCGCGAACATGAAGGAGGTCCTCGCGCAGGGACGTCCGCTCACGTTCGAGCAGATCGCCGAGATCATCGCGCAGGTCGGTGACGCGCTCGACTTCGCGCACGCGAAGGGAATCGTTCATCGCGACGTGAAGCCGGCGAACATCATCCTGCTCGAGGGCATGCGCGCGAAGATCACCGACTTCGGCATCGCCAAGATCGCCACCGGCGCGCAGAACCTGACGTCGACCGGCCAGTTTCTCGGCACTCCGAACTACATGGCGCCCGAGCAGATCAAAGGCGCGCCCGTCGACGGACGCACCGACATCTTCGCCCTCGGCATCTGCCTGTATGAATGCCTGACGCGCCGTAAGCCGTTCGGCGGCGACTCTCTCACGTCGATCTCATACAAGATCGTGCATGAGCCGTTTCCGCCGCTCGCCGAAATCAATCCGCAGATCCCCGAAGGATACGAAGACATCATCGCGCGATGCCTGGCGAAGGATCCCGCGAAGCGCTATCAGCGCGCGCGCGATCTGGCGACGCATCTGCGCGCGGTGATTCGCGGCGAGCGTCCAATCCACGTCGAGCCGCCTCCGGCGGAAGAGACGATCATCACGCGCCACAACGATCGCACGCCGACCGTTGAGATTCCGTTCCCCGAAGCGGAAGCGGACAGCAATCCGCTCGGCACGAATCCGACGCCGCAAGCTCCGGGTGCAGCGCCCGCCGCGGCGAAGGCGCCGGCGAAAGTGAAGAAGCCCGCGGCGCCGCGCGAGCCGGTCGGCGTCATGATGCGGAAGACGCTGACGAATGTGCGCGCGATGCCGCTGTGGCGGCAGCACATTCCGAATCTCCTTTTCGCCGGCATCGTCGCGCTCTTCGCGATCGGCCTCTTGATCGCGGTCATCTCGATTCGCCGCAAAGTGCAGCCGCCCGGCCGCATCGACAGCGTCGCGGAGAAGAAGGTCAAAGACGAGCTGAGAGTGCGGACGGCCGCGAACACGCTGTTCGAACAGAAAAAATGGCCGGAGGCGTACGCGAAGTACACCGAGCTGCAGAAGCTCGCGCCGAATTCGCCGGCGGTTGCCGACCGACTTCAGGACATTCGCAGCAAGCTGCAGCGCGAAGAGCTGAGCCGCCAGCAGATCCTGCTCGCGAAACAGAAGTTCGATGAAGGGATGGCGCTTTTCAACGCGAAGAAGTTCGCGGAGTCGGTTCCGCTCTTCGCCGAGTCGCTGCACATCGATCCGAGCTCGGACGAGGCCACGAACTATCTGAAGCTCGCGCAGCAGGAACAGCAGCGCGTCGATCAGGAGCGCGCGGCCGCGAAGCAGAAGCAGACCGCGGCGCGAGTTGCGTCGACGTCGACGATGACGCCGCCGCAGCGACCGCCGATCAACACGACGATGACGCCGCACACGACTGCCGGCGGCGACGGCGGACACACGGTCGCGAACAATGCGCCGGTGCAGTTCAACACGTACTTCGCGAGTCCGTTCACCGACGGCACGCTCGTCGTGCGCGTCGGCTCGCAGGAAGTGGTGCGCGAGCCGATCTGGGAGCTCACGCGCTTCCTCAAGCGCAAAGGAACGCGCACGATCAACGTGTCGCGCGAAATCGCGGCGGTGAACGCCGACGTGCAGATCTCGATTCAGGGCGCCGGCATCAACGAGAGCCACGTCATCCCGCGCGTGAACCTGCAACCCGGCAGCGCCCACCGCCTCGTGATCCGCGCCGATCCCGTCACGAAGAAGTTCGACTACTCGCTCAATTGATCTTCGCAAACGCGTCGCGCGACGAACTCTGGATCAACGGCGCGCGCGTGGAGAGCCGCCTCTCGCACGGCGTGGCCATCGATGAAGGCGATCGCATCGTGGCGCGCGACGACTACGACGAAGAGCTCGTGCACGTCTGCAACGAAGCGATCGCAAAGCTGCGCAAGTCGGTTGTCGAAGATGTTCGAATGCGGTTAGTCGCGTCAGCAAGACGCGTCCGCGGCGTAGTGATGAGCGAAGCCACGATCACGACGACAAAGAACGGCCTCTCGATCGTAGGTACGGACCTGTCGTCGTTGCTCAGTGGGGCGGCGGCGCCCTCGCCGCCGCTTGATTCGGCGATCCTCTGGCGCAACGGCTCCGCCGCGGTGTTACTCCACGAAGCCATCGGCCACGCCGCCGAACACAACGCCCCTCCAGTCGCGTGGCCAACATGGCTCACCGTCCACGACGAACCCCAATTCCCGATCGACGACTGCGGCAACGAATCCCGAATCGTCGATCTGATGCACGAACCACCATCGTGCTTCCGCCGCGAATCCTTCCGCGACGTCCCACTCCGCCGAATGACGAACGTGTGGGTCAGACATTCCTGTCTGACCGGGCCAGACAAGAATGTCTGGCCCACACCGTTCGTCGAAGTCTTCCTCGTGCGTGGCGGCTCCTACGATCCACTGACCGACATCGTCACCATCGAAATCGCCCTCTCCACGATCGGCCCCTTCACCATCCGCAAAACGCGCACAGAAATCGCCGCATCGATCATCGGCGCAACCGGCGAGCCGCAGCGCTATCCCGGCGTCATCTGCTCGCGCGAAGGGCAGGAGCTCGTCGTCGGCTCGCACGCACCGGAGATGGTGACCCGATGAGCGAGGTCTATCGCAAGTTCGGCCGCGTCGCGCGATCCGAGAAGGGAACGCGCATCGACGTGACCGAAGCAGGCGAGGCGATCGAGAGCGGCGACACGTTCATCGCCACGCCGCTGCGCGAGCGGATGGAATTGCCGGAGCCCGATCTGCCCGAGTTCAAAATCGCAGCAGAGCGCCTCGTCATCACGCACGGCATCGCCGTTCACCAATTCAATGACATCGAATGGCGCGAAGAGACGCGCCGCCTTCACGTCTCCCTCACGCATGACAAAATCCGCGCGCTCATCGATCTCGACGACTTCGACTTCGATCTCGTCAAACAAATTGCCGATCGCCTCCAACACGCCGGCAACGAACGAGAAGCGCCGCAACGAATTCGCATCGCTTCTCACGTTGCGAAGACGCTGCTTCACGATCTCCCCAACGTCTGGCAACGGGGCGGCGGACGCGACGGTAAAGGACAACTCATCGTGGAAGTGCCGGAGCCGCGAGCGAGCAACTGGTATCGCCCGAGCTATCGCGTGCGTCCGATCCGCAAGGCGATGAACCTCTTCGCGCGATGCGAGCGCACGGAAATCGACCGCGATCTTCCGCGCGCGATCGCGATCACGAATGGCGGACTCCTCATCGACGACGGACGCGACGTTTACCCATCGCCGATCCACATCGTCAGCATCGACGCCGCCGCGCCGGACGGCGAGATAGAATCGCGCTGCCGATGACGACGTC
>Ga0105245_10001642_pt1 | contig 20350 bp, 20 predicted proteins | sample KBSM54metaG_FD_81523 | JGI IMG/M metagenome (GOLD analysis project Ga0105245, IMG submission 81523) | Miscanthus rhizosphere microbial communities from Kellogg Biological Station, Michigan, USA - KBS M5-4 metaG | ecosystem: Host-associated > Plants > Roots > Rhizosphere > Soil | place...
ACGCTACCGCGTTGTACAACCGCGAGACATTCATCATCTCGGCGATCACGCGGAAGTCGCCCAGCTCTTCGGCCGGCGCGTCGCGCAGCGTCACTTCGCCGGTCGGCATCGAGCGGACGCCGAGCTTGTCTTTCAATCGATCGATGACGACGCCGTCGTTGCCGCGCGTCATCAACAGATACGTGCGAATGCCGCGGATGCCGGGCTCTCCGCCGGCGGGACGCGCGGTCGTCAGGACGACGTCGGCATCGGCGTTCGAGCAGAACCATTTCTCGCCGGTGAGGCGGCCGTCGCGCGCGATCGTTTCGTTCGCGCCGACGTCGGACCCGCCGGCGCGCTCGGTGAGGAACATGCCGCCGGTCCAAAGCGTCTCGACGTTCGCCGACGCGAGATGCGGCACGATGCGATCGATCTGCTCGCGCGTTCCGTGTCGCGTGAGCACGCTCGCGACGCCGTCGGTCATGCACAGCGGGCAGTAGAGTCCCATCTCCGCCATCGCGAAGAGGTAGCCGAGTGCGAAGCCGATGAACGGGGCGTCGCGCGTGTGATCGTGCGGCGTGTACTTCATCGCGATCATGCCGGAGCCGTACGCGACGCGCGCCATCTCGCGATACGAGTCGTGATAGACGACGCGATTCGCGACGAGCTGCGGCGTGTTGCGGTCCGCGATCTGCGCGAGCGGCGCGACTTCGATCGCCGCGCGCTCACCCATCGACGCGAGCTGTGGTTCCGCCCAACTCCACGCCGCGTCATCGAGCATGCGGCGGCAGAGAGCGCGAAATCGTGGCGACGCATCCCAATACGAGACGCGAGGCTCGTCCGGAATCGCGCTCATCGCCAGAAGAAGACGCGCGGATGGCGCGCGAGGCGTGGGTCGTCGCCGTCGAGATGCTCGAGCCGCGGAAATCCGAGCTGGCGCGCGAGCTCGTGCCACTCGTTCTGAAAATCGCCGCGCGTGTGATGCGGAAGGCTGATGCCGCGCGAATAGAAATCGACGTGCAGCAGCTCCGCCGCCCACGCCGCCGCCATCATTCTCGCGGGCGTGTTCGGCTCGTCGTCGAAGACGAGCGTCTCCGACGTTCGCTTGAACGACGGATTCAGAATCAGTTCGTACCGTTTCACCATCTTGTGATCGTTCGCGGCGAGCAGCGTGGCGAGACCCGGCGGCGGCGCTTCACCGGTGCTGCCGTTGACGTCCTCTTCGAAGACGGTGATCTCGTATTCGCGCGTGTCGAAGCGGCGCACCGTCGCGCATCCGCGCTCGGTCGCCGTGAAGAGCGCGAGTCCTTCGCGGACCGCCGGCTGCGTCACTTCGATCTGATTCGGCGTGAAGCGCGGTGCGCACTTTTCGTCGAAGGTGACGTGCTCCTTCGCGAGCGAGATGGCCAGGAAAATTGCCAGCATCGGCGTCAGGCCTTCTGCGACAGCAGACGCGACTCGATGCGGCGATCGGGAGCGAGCCAGATGAGTGCGACGGTGAGATAGATCGCGTCGGCTGCGAGCTGGTGCACGAACGCGAGCGGAATCGCGATCGCGTACAGCAGCATCGACAGCTTGCCCTTCATGTCGTCGCCGATGGCCGCGCGCAATTCCGATTGCGGTCCCTGCTCGCTGATGATGGTCATGACGAGAATCGTGTACGCGATCGCCGCCATCAGCAGCACGACTCCGTAGATCGCCGTCGGCAACGGCGCGAACGCGTTTTGGCCCATCCATCCGGTGACGAACGGCACGAGCGAGAGCCAGAAGAGCAGATGCAGGTTCGCCCACAGAATCTTTCCGTTCACATGGTGGACGAGATGGAACATGTGATGGTGATTGCTCCAGTAGATGCCGAGGAAGATGAAGCTGAGGATGTAGGTGAGGAGGACCGGGATGAGCGGCGCGAGCGCGTGCAGATCGGTGTCGTGCGGCACGTGCAGCTCGAGCACCATGATCGTGATGAGGATCGCGATCACGCCGTCGCTGAATGCTTCGAGGCGCGCGCGTGTCATGAAGCGAGTGTACATGGGCGGACGATCAGGGATGCAAACGAGCCATGAACGACGAAGCCCGGCGTTCTGCCGGGCTTCGCGTCTTGCATGGCCGATGGGAACGACTAGCTTACGGCGCTCGGGACTGCGTGCAGGTTGACTTGATTGTCAGCGGCACGCAGCGCGCCGTCGTTGTCGAGGACTACGCGGTGATTCGTGAGGAGGCTGGTGATGGCGTCGCGCGTGAGTTTCTCTTTTTGCGCCGTGTGCTGCCCGAACAATGCCTCGGTCAGCGACACGAGATCGAACGGGATCGCGCCTGCGCCGACGATCGCCTTGTAGATGATCTGGCCGGTCAACAGGTTGCGCCAGTTGTTCGCGAGAGCTGCGATGCGCGTCTCGAGCGTTTCGAATGACGGCTTGACCGGATTGCCGCTCTCGTCGAGAAGAACCGGGACATCCGTCAACAAACGTTCGAGAAAGCGCCGGACGTAGCGCCAGGGATACGTTGCGTTCTGCAACTTCGTTTTCGCGCCGGCGACGGCGGACTCGATGACGTCGCCGAGAGTTCCTTTCGTCTGGACGGATTCTTCGAGCGCGTCGAACAACGTCTCGCGAACGTTCGAAAACGGTCCGTACGTCAGGGTGCGGAGAATGTCGATGATCTTGCCGGTGTCGGTGCGATCGGGGGAGGGCGGCGCGATTGCCGGCGAGGCCTTCGAGGACTCGCTTTTCGGCTCGGGCAGCCACACCCACGGATCGCCGGCATCACCGCCGCGAGGATCAGTCGCGACGAGGCGCTGGCGGATGGCTTCCTTCAGCAGAATGCCGGTGAGGCCGGTCCAGCGCGTGGCGAAGATGGGTTGGAAAACGGCATCGTCGCTGAGGAGGCGGGGGATCTGCGACCGGCGCCGCGCGTTCTGTTCGCTGACGTTGTGCTCGCGAAGAACGCGCAACAGGTGCGGGATCGCCTCGTTCAGCGGCAGGCGGTCGTTCGGCCATGCCGACAGTTGATCGCTCGACGGCACGACGACGCGCGTGAAGTGCACGCGGTCTCGGACCTCGGCGGGAAGAGCGTCGCCCAACTCGAGGACTTCCGGGTGGTAGGAGGCGACGATGAGCGGGGCGTCAGGAGTGAAGCTCTCGGCGCGGTTCAAAAATGTCTTCTGAATGAACCGGGCGAGCGCGACTCCAGTTGGCGAGTCGCCGGGAAGAGCGGAGGCGCCGGGATACAAACGGGCCAGCTCGGGGCGCTGATGCGTCGTGCAGATGATCTGAATCTGATCATCAGTAACGTGCGGGTGCCGGTCGCGTACGCGCGTGACGTTTACCAGCGCTGTGCCGGGACGGGCTTTCGTAATGTCGATGATGAGCATGTTGCTCCTTTTGGGTGATGTGGGTGCCTGCGGCACCCACGCCCTGTTGTTTTAACTGGTGAGCCGGAGCAGGCGCGACACGGTCTCGGCCACAACCGCGCCGAGTAGTCCGTAGCCGAACGCCGCCGACATTGACACCAGAAGAACTCCTATACCTGCGACGAGTGTCAGAACGACAACCGTCTGGTATTCGTGTTTTTTCTTTCTCATCGTTGTAGACCTCGCAAAAATTTTTGTTGCGTGCGGCTTCGAGCCGCTGACGATCTACTCGGATGCGTACGTTGATTGCCGTATACGGCATATGCGTATGTGAATGTGGAACGCAAACGCGGATGCGAACGACGAATGCGAATGCAGAAGACGGAAGTGAACGCGGATGAAGGAAGGTGAAGGCGGAAGTGGACGCGAACGCGGAGCTCGTGCGTGAAGCACGGCAGCAAAAATATAAATCCGTCGCCGGCGCGCGTCAAGTGGCGGCGACCACGACCGCTGCTACCATGTCATTCGAAGGAGGAACACATGGCCAAAGGACGAAACGCTCCGAAACGCGAAGCGAAGAAGCCGAAGAAGGACAAGAAGAAATAGTGTTCCGGCTCGAGACTGAACGTCTCTACATTCGTCCGTGGACGCCGGAGGATCGTCCGGCGTTCACCGCACTCACTTACGACTCCGAGGTGATGAAGTACGTGCACGGCGGCCGGCCGTACAGCGAGGCGGAAGTCGACGAATGGTTCTCGCGTCACGAGCGCCAGATGCGCGAGCTCGACGTCTGCATGGGCGCGATGATCGAGAAATCATCCGGCCGCCTCGTCGGCATCGCCGGCACCCAACCCCTCGGCACCACCGGCGATCTCGAGATCGGTTGGTGGCTCGCGCGCGAAGTGTGGGGCCGCGGCTACGCGACGGAAGCGGGCGGCGCCGCGATGCGCCACGTTCTCGAAACATTGCAGCGTCCGCGTGTCGTCGCGATCATCGATCCGCCGAATGAGGCGTCGAAGCGCGTCGTCGCGCGGCTCGGTCTCGAATACAAGAAGACCGTGACCGGCGCGGAGCTCGGCCATCGCCGGCCGGAGATCGTCGTCGACTATTTCGTGCGCGAGCGTCAATGACGCCGGTCGTTCACCTCATCGATGCGAGCCCGTATCTCTTCCGCGCTTTCTTCTCTGTCCCGCGAAGCGTCGCGTCGAATGCGGTGTACGGATTCACTTCGTTCATCGCGAAGTATTTGACGGACACGCATCCGACGCACATCGCCGTCGCGTTCGATCGCCACTTCAATCAGAGTTTTCGCAACGACACGTACGCGCCGTACAAAGCGCATCGCGAGAAGTCGCCCCCGGAGCTCGACGCGCAAGTCGATCCCGCGCTCGACGTCGTCGAAGCCCTCGGCATCACCACGTTCATCGACGAGCGTTACGAAGCGGACGACATCATCGCGACGATCATCGATCGAATCGGGACGGCGAACACACGATTCGTGATTGTGACGAGCGACAAGGACATGACGCAGCTCGTGTCGGATCAAGTGACGGTCGTCGATCCCGCGCGCGGTCTCCGCTTCGACGCGAAAGCGGTCGAGGCAAAGTTCGGCGTGCGTCCCGATCAGATCGTCGACCTCCTCGCGCTCGCCGGCGATCCGGTCGACAACATCCCCGGCGTTCGCGGCATCGGCCCAAAGACCGCGGCGGATCTCCTGCGTCGGTACGAAACGCTCGAAGGGATTTACGAGCACGTGCCGCAGATGAAGGGATCGGTCGCGACGAAGTTGAAGCAGGACGCCGCGCTCGCCGGATTGTCGAAGCAGCTCGCGACGGTGTCGACCGAGGCGCCGATCGAGGTGGCGCTCGAGAAGCTTCGCTATCGCGGTCCAGACGATGCGCGCGCTCGCGCGCTTTTCGCGGAGTTGGGGTTCAATACGCTACGGGATCGAGTGCTCGCTGTGTGACGGGCTCGTCATCCCCACCACGACTCGGATGCAAGGCCGGAGATTCTTCGGAAGTGCTTCAGATTCCGGGTCACGACGGTGAGGCGGTGCTCGAGGGCTGTTGCGCCAATCCAGACGTCTTCGATTCCGATCGGCTCGCCTCGCGCTTCCAATGCGGCCAGCAAATCCCCGGCACGAACGGCTTCCGCCTCACCCAGCGGAAGAATGGCGAGGCGACTCAGAATCTCTCGGGCGATTCGCTCCCAAAGGCGTGCACCGTGCGTGACGCGGGCGGCGCCATGGCGAAGCTCGGCGACGCAGACGGCAGACGTCACGACATCGCGCGCCGCCACCTCCGACAACCTTTGCAGAAGCCCGCGGTTCGGCTCTTTGCGGATGATTTCTGAAAGAACGTTGGTATCGAGCAGGTACTTCACGGCTTACGGTTTCCGGACCGTTTGCGCAACACGCGCGGGCGATGTTTGACGCGCGCGGTGACGATCTCGTCTACCGCTTTCAGAAAGGGATCATCGTCCGACAGCCAGCCCTGCACCGTGGCGAGGCCTGACTCTTCCGATTGATCGTCGGCAGGGATGAGTCTGGCCATGGGGCGGCCTCGCCGCATGATCAGGATCGTTTCCTTGCCGAAGGCGACACGTCCCAACAACGTTGAGAATTGTTTTTTTGCGTCGGCCACGTTGATCGTTTCTTCGCGCGCTGTGCCCATCAATTTCTCATCATGATCAAGATGGTCATGATGGTCAAGAGGTGCGGTCCCGCTCCCCCGGGAGCACGATTTGCACGCGCCTCGCGCATGACGCTTCCGCCTTGCTACACGCCTCCTGACGACGAAGAAACCGACACTCCCGACGATCCTTCGCGGCGCAGCTTCGTGATCGGATCGGCGGCCGCGGCTGCGGCCGCGCTCGTGTCGCCGTTGAGCGCGACGCCCGTGACGACGGCGCAGCCCGCGGCGAAGTCGCCGCCGGTGAATGCGACAAAGGTCGCGCTGAACGTCAACGGAAAAACGCACGAGCTCGTCCTCGATCCGCGGACGACGCTGCTCGATGCATTGCGCGAGCATCTCGATCTCACCGGCACGAAGAAAGGCTGCGATCAAGGCGCATGCGGCTCGTGCACGGTGCTCATCGATGGGCGGCGCTACAACTCCTGTCTCACGCTCGCGGTGATGCACGGCGGACAAAAGATCACCACGATCGAAGGCCTCGCCAACGGCGATCGACTCGATCCGGTGCAGGCCGCGTTCATTCGCAACGACGGATTCCAATGCGGCTACTGCACGCCGGGACAGATCTGCTCGGCGGTCGCGCTGCTCAAAGAGGGACACGCGACGAACGACGCGGAGATTCGCGAGTGGATGAGCGGCAACATCTGCCGCTGCGGCGCCTACGAAGGAATCGTCGCTGCCATTAAGGAGGCGCGCAATGCATCCGTTTGATTTCGCGCGCGTCTCCGACGTCGCGCATGCGATGACCTCCGGCGCGCGCCCGTCGGCGAAGTTCATCGCCGGCGGAACGAATCTCGTCGATCTGATGAAGTGCGACGTCGAGCGTCCCGCGCACGTCGTCGACATCAACGCCTTGCCGCTCGCGCAGATCGAGCGCGTGGCCGGCGGCATTCGCATCGGCGCGCTAGCGCGCATGAGCGACGTCGCCGCGAGCGCGCTCGTCAACGAACACGCGCCCGCGATCGTGCAGGCGTTGCTAGCGAGCGCATCGCCGCAACTGCGCAACGCCGCGTCGATCGGCGGCAACTTGATGCAGCGGACGCGCTGCCCGTACTTTCGCGAACTGACGTGGACGCCGTGCAACAAGCGCGATCCCGGCAGCGGCTGCTCCGCCATCGGCGGCGAGAATCGCCTTCACGCAATCCTCGGCACTTCCGAACATTGCATCGCCACGCATCCGTCGGATCTCGCCGTCGCGGTCGCGGCGCTCGACGGAGTGATCACGTTGCACGGCCCGCGCGGCGATCGAAAAGTCGCCGCCGTCGACTTTCATCTGCTGCCCGGCAACACGCCGCACCTCGAGCACGCGCTCAAACACGGTGAGCTGATCACGTCGGTCTTCATCCCCGACTCATCGCACGCGCGGCGGTCGGCGTATCTCAAGGTCCGCGATCGAGCGTCGTACGAATTCGCGATCGCGTCCGCCGCCGTTGGTCTCGATATCAACGCCGGCACCATTCGCTCCGCCCGTATCGCCCTCGGCGGCGTCGGCACAAAGCCGTGGCGCGCGCGTTTTGCGGAAGCGGCGCTCGTTGGTCAGAGGGCTTCGACTGATGCGTTCCGCGCCGCGGGCGAAGCGGAATTGAAGGCGGCGCACGGCTACGGACAGAACGACTTCAAGATCGAGCTCGCGAAACGAACGCTCGTGCGCGCGCTCAGCGACCTCGCCGGAGGTGCGGTATGACGATCCCGAACATCGGCGACGCGCGCGATCGCGTCGACGGCCGCGCGAAAGTCACCGGCTCCGCGCGTTACGCGGCGGAGAACAATCTCGAGCATCTCGTGCACGCCGTCGTCGTTCCTTCGACGATTGCATCGGGACGCATCAACTCGATCGACGCGGCGGCGGCGATGAAAGCGCCGGGCGTGCTCGCGGTGATCTCGCACCTCAACGCGCCGAAGGTGAATCTGCAAGGCCCGCCGCAGGGCGGCAACTTCTCCGAGCCGAGACTGATCCCATTCGCAGGGCCGGACATTCACTACGTCGGTCAGCAGATCGCCGTCGTCGTCGCGGAAACGCTCGAACAGGCGACGCATGCGGCGACGCTGCTCCGCATCGCGTACGAGGAAACGACGCCGAAGACCGACATGCGCGCGCATCGCGCTTCGGCGTCGGAGAAGGGATCGCAGCAAGCGCCTCCGGTGCATGTCGGCGATGCCGACAGCGCATTCGCATCGGCGCCGGTGAAGATCGATCAGACCTATCGCACGCCGTACGAGCATCACAATCCGATGGAGGCACACTCGATCGTCGCGGCGTGGGACGGTGACAAACTCACGCTGCACGATTCGTCACAAAACATCTTCGCCGTGCGCACCACGCTCGCGCGCGCGTTCAACATTCCGCGCGACAACGTGCGCGTCACGTCGCCGTTCGTCGGCGGTGCATTCGGCAGCAAGGGCAGCACGTGGCCGCACGTCATCGCCGGCGTGGTGGCTGCGCGCGAAGTGAGGCGTCCGGTGAAGTTGTGGTTGACGCGCAAGCAACTCTTCTTCACCAACGGCCATCGTCCCGAGACCGAGCAGCGCGTCGCTCTCGGCGCCACTCCCGACGGCAAGCTCGTCGCGATCATTCACGACGGCATCTGCCAGGGCAACGCGGTCTCCGATTACAACGAGCGCTTCTCGCGGCCGACGCGAACGATTTATGCGTGTCCGAACATCCGCGCCGCGAACAAAGTCGTCGAGCTGAATCTCCCGAGCGGCACGTACATGCGCGCGCCGGGTGAGACGCCGGGGATGTTCGCGCTCGAGTCGGCGATGGACGAGCTGGCGTACGCGCTGAAGATGGATCCGATCGCGCTGCGACTCGCGAATTACGCGGAAGATGATCCGGTCGATCACAAGCCGTGGTCGAGCAAGTCGCTGCGGCAGTGTTACGAGCAGGCGGCGCAGCGCATCGGATGGGCGGGACGAAATCCGCAGCCGCGATCGACGCGCGATGGACGACTGCTCATCGGCACCGGCATGGCTAGCGCGACGTATCCCGCGCATCGCTCGCCCGCATCGGCGCGCGCGAAGATCGACGCCGACGGACGCGTCGTCGTGTCAATCGGCACGCACGAGATGGGAATGGGAACGGCGACCGTGATGCAGCAACTCGCCGCCGAGACCCTCGGCGTTCCGTTCGAGCACGTGCGATTCGAGTACGGCGACACGCGACTCCCGCAGGCGCCGATCGCGGCGGGATCGATGACCGCGGCGAGCGTCGGATCCGCCGTCCATCAAGTCGCGAACGAGTTGAAGCGAAAGCTCGTCGAGTTGAATGGCGGCAACGAGACGAGCGACTACGCCGCACTTCTTCATCAGCACTACATGCCGAGCATCGAGGCGCAAGTCGACGCGAAGCCCGATCCCGAAGAGTCGAAGTATTCGTCGCACGCCTTCGGCGCCCAATTCGCCGAAGTCGCCGTCGATCCCGACCTCGGCACCGTCCGATTGCGCCGGATGGTGAGCGCGTTCGCCGGCGGACGAATCCTCAATGCGAAGACCGCGCGCAGCCAGTTCTACGGCGGGATCATTCAAGGTATCGGCATGGCGCTGCTCGAACAGACGCATCTCGACGTGCGCCACGGCTCGTTCACGAACGTGAACTTCGCCGAGTACCTCGTACCGGTGAATGCGGACGTGCCGCCGATCGACGTCATCCTCGTCGAGGAAGAGGATCCGCACGTGAATCCGATCGGCGCGAAAGGAATCGGCGAGATCGGAATCGTCGGCGTCGCCGCTGCGATCGCGAACGCCGTTTTTCACGCGACCGGCAAGCGCGTACGCGATCTCCCGATCACGATCGAGAAGGTCATGTGACAATGGCGGGGGACGAGAGGAGGTACCCGTCATGGTGATGCTCTCCGCGCTCTGGCTCCCCATTCTGCTCTCCACGGTTTTTGTCTTCATCGCCGCGAACATTCTCTGGATGGCGCTGCCGTTCTGGCACCACAAGGACTACGGGAAAATCCCCGACAGTGACGCGATCGTCGACAAGCTTCTCAACACGCCGTCGGGGCAATACATGTTGCCGTCGCTCGACTGGGGAAAGATGAACGCGGAAGAGCGCGCGGCGGTGGAGAAGCGTCCGGGCGGATTGCTTCTGCTGCGCAATCCGCTGCAGTTCAACATGGGGTTGGCGCTCGGGTCCTTCTTTATCTACAACCTGGTCGTGATGACGTTCATCGCGTACATCTCCACGCTCGCGTTGCCCTTCGGCTCGTTGTATCCGAGCGTCTTTCGCGTTGCGGCGACCGCGGGATTCATCGCGTATTGCTTCAACACGATCTCGGATTCGATCTGGTACGGGAAGCCGTGGATGGCCACGGTGCGATTCATCATCGACGGAGTTCTCTACGGTCTTCTCATCGGCGGAACGTTCGGCTGGCTCTGGCCGAGGTGATACATGCGCGCTGCGATCTGCGTTGCTCTACTCGTCGCGTTACCGGCGCTCGCCGGTGAGGCATCCGGCGAATTCAAGACGAACAAGCGCCCGCCGATTCGTCCGAAGTACGCGGCGGCGTACGAGTCGCGCGATCAGCGCGACGCGCGCAAGCGCGTGATCGAAGTCGTGCTGTCCGAGGAGCCGGTGGATGCGAAGTCGGCGGTGCTGGAGCTCGATCCGCACAGCGCGGTGGTCAATCAGAGTTCGATGATGGATCACAACTACGTGCTGCTGTGGGTGCGGCCTGGCAACGACGTCAGCATGAACGCGACGTACGCGGAGAAGATGACGCAGTTCGTCGACATGACGCCGGGGCGCCTGCAGGCGAAGATCGACGTGCTCACGGCCGATCACGTCACCGGACGTCTTTTCACGACCGAGCCGGTGAAGACGATGGACGACGAGTCGTACTCGCTCGACCTGAAGTTCTCGACGGACATCACGCGCGCGCCCGCTGGAACGAAGCTGCCGGCCGGCGGCGGCGATCCGGGCAAAGCGTTCGTGTCGCTGCGCGGCGCGATCGCGAAGAAGAATTGGAGCGCGATCAAGAGCGGCGTCACCGCGGAGCGCGCGGAGTCGTTCAGCGACCTCGATGACGCACTCTCGACATTCGGAATGTGGCTGCCGAAGAAGCCGGGAAAGATCACCGGCGGCGAGATCCGCGGCGACAGCGCGATCCTCGATCTCGAAGGCGAGATCTTCGAAGGTCAGCGGGGATTGTTTCTCGTGCGGATGGTGAAGAGCGGCGACAAGTGGGTGTTCGACCGCGCCACGCGGGCGGGGTTTATCGATTCGAAATGATGTAGAGCGCGGCGAGGCTGGCGAGCAGCAACCCGACGGAGACGATTGCCGCGATGAGGTTGCCGAGCGCTCGCGACACGAGATCGCGCTGAATCGCGCTCGCGTCGCCATTCATCAGGGTGAGCGTCGGTATGACGACGTCCGGCTCCTGCGTCAATCCGCCTTCGACTGCTGAATAGACTCCGAGCACGCAGACTTCCTGACCGGGCGTGACGACTTTCTCGTAAACGATCGCGTGGTCGAGCGGGTCCGGCTTGAGCCGGCGATGGTCGTAGCGGACTCGCGGCGATCGCGTGTCGATCGGCTGCATCGGGATCTGGATTTCGAATTCCGTGCTGGCGACGAATTGCGCGGCGTCGACGCCGCGACACTCCTTCTCGGGCACTTCGAGCTTCGGCAGCGCGAGGAGTTTCATCGAGCCGCGCGATGCCTGAATCATCGACGGCGCGAGCGCCGCGCCTTCGTACTCCCACGGCAGCTTGCGCAGGCTGCGCACTTCGATTCTGTACTTGTACGCGACGCATGCGACGCGTCCGAATGGCGACGTGAGCGTCTCGTGCAGCGGCGTGATGCGGCCGGCCGCCGCGATGATTTCGCCGTCGCGAATTTGATCGCCGCGAAGCGAGCGGCGGATCGCATTCACCTTCGAGACCTTTTCGCGAACGCCTGCGAGGCACGCGATCGCGGTGCACAACAATCCGCCGCCGACGATCGCGCCGGGAATGGCGGCGAGGATCGAGATGCGTCCGGCGATGACACCGACGATCGCGGCGCAAACGACGTAGAGCAGCGTCCAGAAGCCGCATGCTTGTTTGAACGACTTCACCATGAGAAATGAATTATGACGGCGGACCATCTCTTGCACGCCACGCTGCGCATGAAACGCCCTTACGTCATTTGCCACATGCTTCCTGCCGTCGATGGCCGCATCGTCACGAAACACTGGGACATTTCGGTGAGCGCACAAGGCGAATACGAGCGCATCGCGGAGAAGCTGAAGGGCGATGCGTGGATCATCGGGCGCGTCTCGATGGAGCCGTATGCGGGGAAGGCGCGCGTGCCGCGGCGCGCGTCGCGCGAGCCGATCGAGCGCACCGACTACATCGCGCGGCGCGATGCCGACTCGTACGCCATCGCCATCGATCCGTCGGGGAAGCTCACTTGGCAATCGAGCTCCATTGACGACGAGCACGTGATTACGATCCTCACCGAAGGCGTCTCCGACAACTATCTCGCCTTTCTGCAGGAGAAGGGCGTCTCGTATCTCTTCGGCGGCGCGGCGAAAATCAATCTCAAGAAAGTCCTCGAGAAGCTGTACAAGGAATCCAAGATTCGCAGGCTTCTGCTCGAAGGCGGCGGAAAGATCAACGGATCATTTCTCGCTGCGGACCTCATCGACGAACTGAGCATCCTGGTGGGACCGATTGCGGACGGCAGCATCGGAACGCCTGCGCTCTTCGACGCGAAGAAAGGCCGCGGGCCGTCGCGCAATCTGCGACTCGTGTCGGTTCAACGAGTCAAAGGCGACGTCGTGTGGTTGCGCTACAGAGTGCAACACGACCGTTGACGGCTCCCGCACGAACTGTTTGTAATTGCTCCACCGCGCCAGAATTTGATCGACGTACGCAACCGGTTCGGTGCCGCGCGCGAAGCCGTGCTTCACGACGGGATCGTTGTAGACGCTGCGCTTCGATTTGCGAATGAGCCAGTACGCAACGTCGATCCACCGATGCGGGTTGTCGCCGTTCTTCTCCGCGAGCCGCACAGCGTCCTGAACGTGGCCGACGCCGACGTTGTACGACGCCAGAATGAATTTGATTCGCTCGCTCTCGTCGCTGATCGACGATCTCCAGATGTCGTCGAGCGACCAGATGTAGCGGCATGCCGCTTCGATGCTTTTCGCCGGATCGGACGGATTGACGCGAAGCTGCCGCGCGGTCTTCGGCATGATCTGCATCAGACCGATCGCTCCGGCCCACGATCGCGCGCGCGGATTGAATCGCGATTCTTGAAACGCCTGCGCCGCGACGAGGCGCCAGTCCCATCCCGGGATCGCCGCGGACGCACGAAACGCATCGTCGTATGGCGAGATCGTTCCTGTCTCCGCCGTGAGATAGGGACTGGCCGTGCGCGCCGTGTACGCGCGGCGGTCGAGAAAGTATTTGCGATAGAGCGTGGTCAGCAATCCCGATTTGCGTTTGGCCGCAAGCGATTGATCGAGTTGCGCGAGAAGGAGCGGCGCATTCCGGCGCACCGCCCAAACGACTGACTGCGGCGGACCGATGGCCGGTTTGATGAGAAGGTTCGTGTACTCGCCGCTCTTTAGCTGCGCCACATTCTCCGCCGCCACCGTGAACGCAATCTCCCCCTCGGCCAGCCGCTGAATGAGCTTGTCGCTCGACTCGTCGACTTCGACGACGTCGATGTCCTGCGTCAGTTCGTCGTTTAGCTCGAGCAGGCGCTCGCGATACGGCGACGTGCGCGGGAGATGAACTTGCTGTCCCGCGAGTTGCGAAGGTGTTTCGATCAGTCGCGCGCGCACTTGAATCGGCGACGGCGCCGTCTCGTTCTTCTCGCGCGCGAGCGCTTTCGCAACCGTCGGCGTTGCCCCTGCTGATTCCGGCGCGGTGCGCTGCACGAGGACAGGAGCCGTGGCGTAGAGCGAATCAGTGACGGCGACTCCGATCGACGCGGAAGGAGACGGCACGGAGAGTTGCGCTGCGGCGACGTCGCCATCGCCTTTGTTCAATCGATCGAACAGCTCGGCGCTGTCGCGCACGACGATCGGATCGAGCTTCAGCTTCGCGTCGCGCGCGAACATCGTCAGCAGCTCGTATTCGTAGCCGAGGGTCTCGCCGCGATACAGAAAGTAGCCGGTGGAGTTGAATGTGAAGAGGACGTGCAGGATGCCGTCGTTGACGATGTCGGGAAGATCGCGCGCGATGGGAACGATCTCCGGCGGTTTCGGCGGCGGCGCTTCGATCGGCTTCGGAAGTTGAGGCGCCGGATGCGCGGCGGGCGCGGGCCGTGCGGCCGGCGCTTCACGAGCGCGACACGCGCTCACGAGCAATAAGGCGATCGCGAAAAGGCGGCGCGTCACACGCGCGACTACGCGTGCACGCCTGGTGCCTCGCGTCCGGTGCGGTCGACGTACTCGATGTACGACCCGCCGTAGACCGTCGGCTCATCGCCGATCTCGAGCACGCGATTCGCGAGTCCGCGCAGGAACGTGCGGTCGTGCGAAACGAAGATCATCGTTCCTTCGAAATCCTTCAGCGCTTCGACGAGCATCTCTTTCGTGGCGAGATCGAGATGGTTTGTCGGCTCGTCGAGCACGAGAAAGTTCGGCGGATCGAGGAGCATGCGCGCCATGACGAGGCGCGACTTCTCGCCGCCGCTGAGCGAGCGGACCTTCTTCTCGACGTCGTCGCCGCTGAACTGGAAGGCGCCGAGGAGACTGCGAAGCGTGCCGATCGACTCGAGCGGAAAGTCCTTCTGCATCTGCTCCCACACCGTCAGTTCGGGATCGAGGAGATCGAGCGACTGCTGGGCGAAGTAGCCGAGCTTCAGCGATGCGCCGAGGCGCACGCTGCCGTCATCGGGTGTTAGCGATCCGGCGACCATCTTCAACAGCGTCGACTTGCCGGCGCCGTTCTTTCCCATCACGCACCAGCGTTCGCCGCGCCGCACTTTGAAATCGAAGTCGCGATAAATCGTCTTCGCGCCGAACGACTTCGACACTGACTCGAGCATCGCCACGTCGTCGCCGCTGCGCTGCGGCGAGCGGAAGTTGAACTTCATCGCCACGCGCTTCTTCGGCGGCTCGATGCGCTCCTGCTTCTCGAGCATCTTCACCCGGCTCTGGACCTGCGCCGCTTTGGCCGCGTGCGCGGAGAAGCGATCGATGAAGCGCTGCTCCTTCGCGAGCTTCGCCTGCTGCCGCGCGTACGCCGCTTCCTGATTCGCTTCGCGCATCTCGCGCTCGCCGACGTAGAAGTCGTAATCGCCGGAGTAGGTGATGATGTCGCCGTCGTCGATCTCGATGATCTTCGTGACGATGCGGTTCATGAAGTCGCGATCGTGCGACGTCATGAGGATCGTCGAGGGAATCGATTTGAGGAATCGCTCCAGCCACACGATCGATTCGATGTCGAGGTGATTCGTCGGCTCGTCGAGAAGCAAGACGTCGAACTTGCCGAGAAGGATCTTGGCCATCGAGACGCGCATCTTCCAACCGCCGGAGAGCGCGCCGACGTCGCCGTCGATCATGGCGTCGTCGAAGCCGAGGCCGTGAAGGACTTCGCGCGCGCGCGACTCGAGCTCGTAGCCGCCGAGGTGTTGATACTCCTCTTGAACGTGTCCGTAGCGATCGAGAACGTCTTCGCCGCGGCCCATCGCGTGCTCGAGCTCGAGGAGCTCGTGATGCAGATCGCCGAGGCGGCCGCTGCCGGCGATGGCTTCATCGAGGACCGGGCGTCCGCTCATCTCGTCGACTTCCTGACGAAAGTGGCCGACGGCAAGCTTCTTCGGAACGGCCACAGTGCCGTCGTCGGCGTCTTCTTCGCCCGTGATCATGCGAAAGAGCGTCGACTTGCCGGAGCCGTTCGGCCCGACCAGTCCCGCTTTTTCGCCTGGATTGAGCTGGAAGGAGGCTTCGACGAAGAGGACCTGCTTGCCGTACTGCTTGCTGACGTTGGAGAACGAAATCATCGGAGACGTGAGGAACGCTGTTGCGCCTCGCCATCTTCCAACGCGTGTCTCTAATACATGACGTGTATCGGCCTCCTGATGCACTTCCGTTAGTATTGCCGGTTCAATCCACTGCATCGCAGGAGTCTCATGGCTCGACGAAGTGGCTTTGGAGGTCTCATCAATGCTGTTGCGCGGGACATCGCCCGCGCCCAACGAGCGAGCGTCGCTGCGCAGAAACGAGCGGCTCGTGAACAGCAACGCGTTCAGCGCGAATACGCGCGTGCTGTCCGGCAACAGCAGCGAGCGAATGTCGCACTAACTAGGGAAATGGAGCGCGAGGCGAAGCGCCAACATCTCGAAGATCAGCTCGAGGCCGCCGACGATCGCACCGCGGCGTTGGCGGCTACAGTCGAGGAGTTGGAAGCGATTCTCAGTCACACGCTTGAAGTCGACGATCGCATCAATTTCGATTCCCTGCGATTGTCGGAGCGGTACTCGGCGTTTAATCCGCCGGTCGAGCTCACGCGCGCAGGACGTGAGCCGCAGCGCGACTCCTACACGTCCGCAATTCAGCCGCCGGGCTTTTTTGCCCGGCTGATTCCCGGGTCCGCCGCGCGTCATCAGGAAAGACTTCGTAACGCAGAAGATCAATTCCGCGCGGCGCTCGCGAGTTACCGCGGGTCCGAGCAAAGTCGAGATGCGGCGTTACATGCTGCGCAGCTTCAGTACGAAGCCGAGAGGGCCGCCGCCATTTCCAAGGCGGCGCAACGGAACGCGGAGGTCGCTGAGTTCGAGGCATCTTACATACGCGGGGACGCGGACTCGATCGTCGCCTACAACACGATGGTTTTAGAGCGATCCGAATATCCTCCGGATCTGCCTCAGACATTTCGACTCGCTTATCAGCCGGCGTCGCGCGAGCTCGTGATTGATTACGAGTTGCCGACTGTCGCCGTCATCCCGACTGCGGCCGAAGTGCGGTATGTGAAGTCGAAAGACGCGTTCGAGGAAAAACCGCGCAAGAACGCGGAAATCCGGGAGCGATATCAGAAGATCGTCGCTTGCCTCGCTCTTCGGACCATGCACGAGGTCTTCGAAGCAGACCAAGGGAATCATCTCGACGTCGCGACGTTCAGCGGATTCGTCAACGCAGTCGATCCAGCGACAGGCCGTGATGTTCGGCCCTATCTCATTTCGGTCCGCGCCACGCGAAGCGAGTTCGCGAAGCTCGACCTCGCACGTGTCGACCCGCGAGTGTGCGTTCGAAATCTTGGTGCCAGCGTCTCCGCGCAGGCAGACGAGTTGGTGCCTGTAAAACCAATCATCGAGTTCGACATGGTCGATCCTCGTTTCGTCGAACAGAGCGATGTCCTGGGGCAGCTCGATGCACGGCCGAATATCATGGACCTCACTCCGTTTGAGTTCGAGAATCTGGTAGGCAACGTCTTCACCAAGATGGGGCTTGATACGAAACAGACCCGTTCTGCGCGCGACGGCGGCGTCGACGTCGTCGCCTACGACACGCGGCCAGTCCTCGGCGGACGCGTCGTCATTCAAGCGAAGCGGTACCGCAATACGGTGGGCGTATCCGCCGTTCGCGACCTGTTCGGAACGATGATGAATGAAGGCGCGAATAAGGGAATCCTCGTAACGACGAGCGGATACGGTCCAGACGCGTTCACATTCGCGAAGGACAAGCCCATCGAGCTGATCGACGGCGGCGGTCTGCTCTTTCTGTGCGAGCAGGTCGGTGTAAAGGCGCGAATCGTGATGCCTGCGGAGTGATCGCGACTCCTAACTTCCTGTGCCCCGGCGAGCTCGAGCTCGGCGCCGTCCTCTTCCACTGATCGCGCGCGATTCTGGCATACGGCAGGACAGGAGGCTGTAATGAAACGTCTCTCTCTCGTTCTTGCCATCTTCATTGCTGTGCCTGCGTTCGGTTGTGCCGTCGAGACTCTCGGCACGACGTGTTGTGCCTACAACGCCGACGGTCAAACCAGTTTCAAGATCCTTGGCGCCATCGAGCAGGATGCGCGCAGCCCGAGCTGTGCGTCGGGCGCGCAGATCAACCTCAATCAATTCCTGAGCGCGTACGACGATCATTTCTTTCAACAGTTCCTCTCCGGCGAATACGTCATGCTCGTCATGGTTGCCGGACTCGAGCTGGGCGGACGAGGATTCATGGACGCCGGCCTCGACGCGAAAATCTGGCGCGTCGCGCAGCTCTATCAGACTGTGGTGAAGGACACTTCGGATCGTTGCGGATTCGTCACGGCGCCGGATGCGAACGGAAATGTCGGACCGAATTGGCAGGCCGGCAATTCGTGTCAGGACGATTATGCGATCGCCGCGTCCGGCTTCGCGTGGAAGGCCGCTTACGCGCGATTGACCGGCCGCGAGTTTTATCCGTCCCGATGGAACGCGCTTGACATGATTCACCAGACCTTCAATACGAACGACGCTCTTTGCGTCTACGACAGCTCATTGCCGCTCGATTTTCTTTATGGACCGTGCAACTCGACGCCGAGCGCGTTGGGGCCGTCGAACGTGAAGGTTCTGAGCTTCAATCATGGAAGCGAGACGACCGGCTATGGAATCGGCCTGATGGCGAACATCGCCGCGGCATTCATTGGCCTCGACGTCGCTTCGGCGAGCGTCAGCAGCAATTACGAGATCTCCAGTGCCGAGCACCTGGCGTTGCAGTACATCTACAAGGAAGGGCAGGACCATTCGTTCTTGAGTAACGGCAAAGGCTTGTTCAGCGATAGCGGATGCTATTCACCGGACTTGTGGTCGAACGGACCGGTCTATCCGTGCTGGGATTACAAATTCCGCGCGGGCGATCCATACAAGGCGGGGATGTATCCATTGCAGCGCTTCTATCAGGCGTATGGATTCACGCCGGGCGACGCCATGGGTTTTCAGTTCAATGTGAGCCAGTTCGATGCGAACAACTTCGGCGGCGCGTTTTTCCATGTCGGCCGTTACGAGACGTATTTCTCGCTCGCGTACGACTTCATCGACAACCGTCCGCCGCTCGCGCCGGGGACGCCGCCGCACATGGCGTTCATGACGCCGGACGGCTCGCACTTCCTCAATCCGACGCGCGGCGGCGGCTATGGACAGTGGCTGCAAGCAGTGGCGACGTCTTCATCCGACTTGATCTCGCAGTTTTATCTGATCGATTTGAACGGAGGCACGCTGAATGACTGGGACGCCGTCGCGATCAGCTCGTACTCCAATCCGGCGTTTTATCTCTCCGCGCAAAACGGCGGCGGCGGATTGATCACGGCCGATGCAATATCCGTCGGCGCCAATGAGACGTTCCACATTCACAAGACGGGAGGACTCTATTACTACGGTCCGATTGCGAACGGCGACGGCATCGCGCTGCAGACCGCAAACGGCTCGTGGATTCACATCGACAATGCCGGCGGCAGCACGGTGACGGCGAATGGGACGGGCCCTGGCGCGTTCGAGACGCTGAGCTACGTGAAGATCGATCCGCCGTTGCAGGGTCAGGGCGGAGGCCGTTGATTTGAGGTAGCCGCGTATCCGCGCAACCGTGGCATCATCCTCCAAACAATGACGGTTGCGCCCGGCTCCCGGCTCGGCCCGTACGAGATCGTCTCGCGCATCGGCGCGGGCGGGATGGGAGAGGTGTGGAAAGCGCGCGACACGCGGCTCGATCGCAGCGTCGCGGTGAAGATGTTGTTGTCGGAGCTTGCGAACAACGCGCAGCTGAAGATGCGGTTCGAGCGCGAGGCGCGGTCGATCTCGCAACTCGAGCATCCCAACATCTGCAGGCTGTATGACGTTGGACACGCCGGCGAGGGCGCCGGCGCCCCACTGAGTTACCTCGTCATGGAGTTGTTGGATGGCGAGACGCTCGGGGATCGTCTTGCGCGGGGGCCGTTGCCGCTGGCCGACGTCATTCGTTACGGGATTCAGATCTCCGATGCGCTCGATCGCGCCCATCACGCCGGAATCATTCATCGCGATCTGAAGCCGGGGAACATCATGATCACGAAGTCGGGCGCGAAGCTGCTCGACTTCGGACTCGCGAAAACGTCGACGGCTGCCGTCGCCGGCGACGCTCCGACGATGCAGAAAGACCTCACGCAGGAAGGCACCATCCTCGGCACCTTCCAGTACATGGCGCCGGAGCAACTCGAAGGCGCCGAAGCGGACGCGCGCACCGACATCTTCGCCCTCGGCGCCGTGCTGTACGAGATGACGACCGGCAAGCGCGCGTTCGACGGCAAGACGCGCACGTCATTGATCGCCGCGATCGTCGGCGGACAGCCGGCGCCGATCCGCACGATGCAGCCGCTCGCGCCGTCGGCGCTCGATCACGTCGTCATGAGCTGTCTCGAAAAGGATCCCGACCGGCGCTGGCAGAGC
>Ga0105245_10001643_pt1 | contig 20342 bp, 21 predicted proteins | sample KBSM54metaG_FD_81523 | JGI IMG/M metagenome (GOLD analysis project Ga0105245, IMG submission 81523) | Miscanthus rhizosphere microbial communities from Kellogg Biological Station, Michigan, USA - KBS M5-4 metaG | ecosystem: Host-associated > Plants > Roots > Rhizosphere > Soil | place...
CGGACCTCCTCCGGGACGAGGGGACGCCATTCGCCGGGGGCGAGCGACCGGTCGCTCACCGGGCCGATGCGGACCCGCACCAGGCGCACCACGCGGTGGCCGACGGCGGCGAGCATCCGCCGCACCTGGCGGTTGCGGCCCTCGTGGATGGTCAGCTTCAGCGTGTGGGAGTCGAGCATCGACGCCCGGGCCGGCGCCGTCATCCCGTCGTCGAGCAGGACGCCCGTGCGCAGCAGGCGGACCTGGCCGGCGGTGGGGACGCCCTCCAGCTCGACCAGGTACTCCTTCTCCACGCCGAAGGACGGGTGGGCCAGGCGGTGGGCCAGGTCGCCGTCGTTGGTGAAGATGATGAGGCCCTCGGTGTCGGCGTCGAGGCGGCCGACGGAGAAGACCCGGGGCTGGCGGGGCACCAGGTCGAGGGCGGTGTCACGTCCCTGGGGATCGGACGCGGTGACGACGACGCCCTTGGGCTTGTTCAGCAGGTAGTAGACCAGGCCCGGGCGGACCGACACCGGCACTCCGTCGACCGCCACCTCGGCCACGTCGGCGTCGACCCGGCGCCCGAGGATCGCGACCTCGCCGTCGACGGTGACCCGGCCCTCCTCGATCAGCTCCTCGCACGTCCGCCGGCTGCCGAAGCCGACCGCGGCCAGCACCTTCTGCAGCCGGTCCCCGGTGTGGAGCTCGGGGTCAGTCAACGGCCGACGAGGCGCCGCGGCCGAGCGCCTTCTCGATGGCCTCCACCGTCTCCGGGCCGGGCACGAAGCTCGACAGGGGGGGCAGGTCGGCCAGCGAGTCGAGGCCGAGCTTCTCCAGGAACAGGCGGGTGGTGCCGTAGAGCACGGCCTGCCCCGGGCCCGGATCGCGGCCGACCTCCTCGATGTAGCCCCGATGGGCCAGGGTGCGCATGACCGCGTCGGCGTTGACGCCCCGCACCGACGCCACCTGGGGTCGCGACACCGGCTGGCGGTAGGCGACGACGGCCAGGGTCTCCAGGGCCGCCCCCGACAGCCGGGCCGGCTGGCCGTCGAGCACGAACCGCTCCACGTAGGGGGCGAGGTCGGGGTGGGTCTGCAACCGGTAGCCGCCCGCCACCCGGGCCAGCACGAAGCCCCGCTCCTCCTCCTCGTAGGAGGCGGCCAGGGCCACGCACTCGTCGTCGACCCGGGACGGGCTCACCTCCAGCAGCTGGGCCAGGAGGTGGGCCTCCACCGGCTCCTCGGCCACCAGCAGGACCGCCTCCAGGGCCCGGGTGATCTCGCTCCGTCGACTCATCTAGGAGCCATAGCCGTCGGCTCCCCCGACGAGGACCCGGCCCGGGTCGGCGTCCGCGTCGCCGCCCGACCAGGTGATCCGCAGCTCCCCGAAGGTCGACGCCTGGTCGAGCTCGACCAGCCCCTGCTTGTAGAGCTCGAGGACGGCGAGGAAGCGCACGACCACGTCGATGCCCCCCTCCATGCCGGCCGTGATCCGCCGGAAGGTGGTGGCGCCGGCGGCGGGGATGGTGGCCAGCAGCTCGGCCAGGGCGTCGCCCACCGAGATGCGGATGGGCGTCATGTGGACCAGCGACACCTTGGGCGGGGGCTTCGGCGACGCCGCCCGCACCAGGGCCCGGCCCAGGTCGGCGGGCGTGACGCCGGCCAGCAGGTCGGGGGCGAGGGCCAGGAACCAGGGCTCGGGACCGGCGGTGCGGGGGGAGCTGCGGGCGCCGGCGTCGAGCATCCGGCCCAGGGCCGAGCCGGCCTGGGAGAACGTCTTGCACTCGAGCAGCTGGGCCAGCAGCAGGTCGCGCTGCTCGAACAGGGCCAGCTCGTCGTCGTCGAGCCCGTCGCCGGTGGGCTCGGGCAGCAGGCGGCGGGTCTTGAGCTCCACCAGGGTGGCCGCGATCACCAGGAACTCGGTGGCCGTCTCCAGGTCGAGGGGACCCATGCGGTCGAGCTCGGCCAGGTAGGCGTCGACGATGCCGCACAGCGACACCTCGTAGAGGTCGACCTCCTGGCGGGCGATGAGGTGGAGCAGGAGGTCGAACGGCCCTTCGAAGACCTCGGTCCGGACCTCGTAGGGCACGGTCCCGACATTACCGGCGGACCGCCTCCGGCCGGCGCATACCATCGCCACCCAAAGAAGGAGTAGGCATGGCCAGGGTGCTCTCGGGGATCAAGCCCACCGGACACGTCCATCTCGGCAACCACCTGGGCGCCCTCCGCCACTGGGTGGCCGAGCAGCACGAGGCCGACTCCTTCTACACCGTCGTCGACCTCCACGCCCTCACCATGGAGCACGACCCTTCCGACCTGCGGGAACGCACGCTCGAGCTGGCCCGGGTGCTGGTGGCGGTGGGCATCGACCCCGACGTCGCCACCCTGTTCGTCCAGAGCCACGTGGCCGAGCACGCCCAGCTGAGCTGGCTGATGGAGGCCACCGTCACCGACGGCGAGCTGCGACGGATGATCCAGTTCAAGGAGAAGTCGAAGGGCCAGGAGTCGGTGCGGGTGGCCCTGCTCACCTACCCCGCCCTCATGGCGGCCGACATCCTCCTCTACGACGCCGACCGGGTGCCCGTGGGCGAGGACCAGCGCCAGCACCTGGAGCTGACCCGCGACCTGGCCCTGCGCTTCAACCACCACTACGGGGAGACGTTCGTGGTGCCGGAGGCGGCGGTGCCCACGGTGGGGGCCCGGATCATGGACCTGCAGGACCCGACGTCGAAGATGGGCAAGTCGTCGGAGTCGGGCGCCGGCACCATCTTCCTGCTCGACGACCCGGCCGAGATCGTCAGGAAGGTGCGCCGGGCGGTCACCGACACCGAGTCCGAGGTCCGCTACGACCGGGACCGCAAGCCGGGCGTCTCCAACCTGCTGTCGATCCTGGGCGCCGCCACCGACCGCACGCCGCAGGAGGCGGCCGCCGGCTACACCCGGTACGGCCCCCTCAAGGCCGACACCGCGGAGGCCGTCGTCGAGCTCCTGCGACCGGTGCAGGCCCGCTACCGGGAGCTGGCGGCCGACCCCGGCGCCACCGACGCCATCCTCCGCCAGGGGGCCCGGAAGGCGGAACAGGTGGCGTCGAAGACCTTGTCCCGGGCCCAGCGGGCGATCGGGCTCCTCCCGCCGTCGTAGCGCGCGTACTCTGTTCGCCGTGAGACGAGGACTACGCCCCGCGCTCGCAGCCGTCATCGTGCCCCTCGTTCTCCTCGCCGGCTGCGGCAGTGACCCAAAGGCCCCCGACACCACCGCCCCGGCGGGCTACAAGGTGTTCAAGGACGACAAGGCCGGCTTCGCCATAGCCGTGCCCGCCGACTGGCTCCAGATCCCCCTCAACGAGGATCTCTCCAAGTTCAACGCCGGCGCCAACAAGCTGCGCCTGGCCAACCCCAACATCAGCACCGCCATCGTGCTGGCCCGGATCGTGGCCCAGGCCGGGGGCCGGCTCTTCATGGTCGACCACGAGGGCACCTCGAGCCTGAACCTCACCGTCGGCAAGGCCCGGGAGAAGACCCTCGACGAGGTCATGGCCACCATCAAGCCCGCCCTCACCAAGGCCGGCGCCACCGACCTGGCCGAGGAGGGCGTCACCGTCCCCGCCGGTCCGGCCATGCGCCTGCGGTTCAAGTCGCCGCTGCAGACCGACGACGGCAAGGTCATCCTCGACGAGGCCCAGTTCTACCTGCTCAAGGACGGGAAGCTCTACATCCTCACCGTGGTGTCGGGCGACCCCGCGCTGTCCACCACCATCGCCGAGACCCTCCGCATCCGCTAGCCCTCGGCCTGGGCCTGGGCCGCCTCCGCCTGGGCGCCCACGATGGCGAGGTCCTCCACGCCGGTGACCTGGATGGCGCCGGCCGAGTAGCGGCGGCGCTGGCGGATCTCCAACCGGCGGGCGAGCCGGCTGAGGCTGTAGTTCACGATGACGTACATGAGGGCCGCGATCGCATACGCCTGGAGGGGGTTGGAGAAGAACTGGCCGGCCAGCTGGCTGCGCCGGAGGAGCTCCTCGACCAGGATGACGAACCCGAGCGAGGTGTCCTTGAGCAGGGTGACGAGCTGGCTGACGATGGCGGGGATCATGCGGCGGAAGGCCTGGGGCACGACCACCAGCAGCATGGCCTCCCAGTAGCCGAGGCCGACGGCGAACGCGGCCTCCGTCTGCCCCCGGTCGAGGGACAGGATGCCGGCCCGGAAGACCTCACCGAGGATGGCGCTGTTGTACAGGGTGAGGCCGAGCACGAGCGCCTGGAACTTGGAGATCTCGAGGCCGACGTCGATCAGGCCGAACCCGCAGAACAGGATGAGGACGTAGAGGGGCAGGCCCCGGAAGAACTCCACGAAGACCACCGCCGGGAGCCGGACGACGAAGCTGCGGGCCAGCCGGCCCAGGGCCAGCAGCGTTCCCAGGGCCAGGGACAGGGCCATGGCCAGGCCCGCCGCCTTCAGCGTGGTCAGCAGCCCGATGAGGAGGAACTTCCACGTCCCCCAGATGGTGAACGGCCGCCACAGGGCGGCGTCGAACTGACCCCGGTCCTGCAGGCGCCGCACGAAGAGGGCGGCCACGCCGACGATCACGACCGCGGCCGCCACCGATGCCACCCGCGCCTGGCGCCGGCTGCGGGGCCCGAGGGCGTCGGCGAGGACGGGCGCGGTCACAGGCGACCGGTCACCGTCGGAACGCGACCCTGCGCTCGATCCACCCGACCGCGGCCCCGGCGGGGAGGGTGAGCACCAGGTAGGCGAGGCCGACGCCCACGATCGAGCCGAAGAGGTCGGCCGATTTCGTCCCGATGTCCTCGCCCGCCTTGGTGAGGTTGGGCACCGAGATGATGGTGACCAGGGCCGAGTTCTTGATGAGGGCGATGAAGATGCTGCCGAGGGGCTGGACGACGGTGCGCATGGCCTGGGGCATGATCACCTGCCCCAACGTGGCCGGGAACGTCAGCCCGAGGGACCGCCCCGCCTCCGCCTGGCCGACGGCCACCGAGTTGATCCCGGCCCTGACCGCCTCGGCCACGAAGGTGCCCGTGTAGGCGGTCAGGACGAAGATCCCGGCCCAGAACCGGGAGAACCGGAACCCGAGGTTCGGGAGGAGACCGAACCAGAACAGCACCATCAGCACGGCCAGGGGCGTGTTGCGGACGATGTTCACGTAGGCCGTGCCCGCGGCTCGCAGCGGCGGGACCGGGCTGACCCGGAACCCGGCCACGACGGTGCCCACGACGAAGGCCAGGGCGAACGACAGCAGCGTCAGCACGATGGTGTCGACCATCCCCCCGACGTAGGCGTCGAAGTTGTCGACGACGATGTTCACGCCGCCTCAGCCCTACCGTCGGGGGCCGGTGCCGGCCGTCAGCCGGTGGTGGTCGTGGTGGCCTCGGCGACGGTGGTGGTCGGCGCCGGGGCGGGGCCGGCAGACGTGTAGCGGTCGACGGCCGGCGGGGTGGCGGGCGTGGGGACGCCGAGCTTGCCCAGGGTGGACTCGAAGGCCTTCTTCCAGTCGCCGCTGGCGTAGATCTCCTCCAGCCGGTCGTTGACGAAGTTCCGGAAGACGTCGTCGCCCCGCTTCACGCCGATCCCGTAGGGCTCGTCGCTGAACTTCTTGCCCACCAGCTTGAGCTCGTTGGGGTTGGCCGCCACGAAGCCGAGGAGGATCGAGTTGTCGGTGCTCACGGCGTCGACGTTGCCGTTGAGCAGGTCGTCCTTGCACTGGCTGTAGGTGTCGTACTCGATGAGGGTGGCCGCCGGCGCCTTCTCCTTGATGCGGCCGGCGGGCGTCGAGCTGCGCACGCTGCACACGGTCACCCCGGCCACGAGGGACTCGACGCCGGTGATGGTGGTGTTGTCCTTCTTGACCATGATGTCCTGGCCGGCGAGGTAGTACGGCCCGGCGAAGTCGATCCGCTGCTTACGGGCGTCGTTGATCGTGTAGGTGGCGACCACCATGTCGACCGTGCCCTGCTCGATGACCGTCTCCCGCACCGGCGACGGCGTCTCGATGAACTCGATCTTGCTGCCCAGGTCGGACGGGTCACCGCCGAAGATCTTCACCGCGATGAGCTTGGCGATCTCGACGTCGAAGCCCTCGACCTGGTTGGTGAGCGGGTTCTTCTGGCCGAGTCCGGGCTGGTCGAACTTGGTGCCCACGACGATCTTGCCCTTGGCCTGGATGGCCGCCATCGTCGACCCGGGTTGGAAGGAGGGCTTGGCCGTCGTGGAGCCGGTGGTGCCACCCCCGACCGTGGGCGAGTCGTCCTTGCTGCTGCAAGCGGCGCCCATGAGGGCCACCGTCAGGAGCACGATCGGGAACAACCACCGCTGCTTTCTCATCCTTTGCCTCCCAGTTGCGATTGGCTAGTGCTCCAGGATCTTGGAGAGGAAGTCGCGCGCCCGCTCGGTCTCTGGTTTGGCGAAGAAGCGGTCGGGTGGGGCGATCTCGACGATACGGCCTCCGTCCATGAAGGCTACCCGCCGGGCCGCGGAGCGCGCGAAACCCATCTCGTGGCTGACGACCACCATCGTGGTGCCGTCCGCCGCCAGCTCGACCATCACGTCGAGCACTTCCTTGATCATCTCCGGGTCGAGGGCCGACGTCGGCTCGTCGAAGAGCATGAGCTTGGGCTCCATGGCCAGGGCCCGGGCGATGGCGGCCCGCTGCTGCTGGCCGCCGGACAGCTCGGCCGGGTAGGCGTCGGCCTTGGCCGCGATCCCCACCCGCTCGAGCAGCTTCATGGCCTTGTCCTTGGCGTCGGCCTTCGACACCTTGCGCACCTTGATCGGCCCCAGGGTCAGGTTCTGCAGGATCGTCTTGTGGGCGAACAGGTTGAACGACTGGAACACCATGCCCACGTCGGCCCGCAGCCGGGCCAGGGCCTTGCCCTCGTCCGGCAGGGGGACGCCGTCGATCGTGATCGTCCCCGTCGTCACCGGCTCCAGCCGGTTGATGCACCGGATCAGGGTGGACTTCCCCGACCCCGACGGCCCGATCACCATGAGGACCTCGCCCCGCGCCACCTGCAGGTCGACGTCGTGGAGGACGTGGAGGTCGCCGAAGAACTTGTTGACCTTGTCGATGACGACGAGCGGCGCCGAGGCGGGCACCGCCGCCGGGGCCGTGGGCGAGACCGGGGTGGCCGTCACGCGAAGAGTCCCTTGCGGGGCAGGCGGCTGGAGGCGGCGGCCATGACCAGCAGGCCGGACAGGACCACCACCGCCCCCGCCGCCCCGGCGGTGAGGACCCGGCGGAGGGAGGCGTCGCGGCAGGCGTGGTCGCGGGCCAGGTCGTAGAGGGAGGCGCCGCCGGACGCGCCCGAGGACTCACCGAGGGCGGTGCCGCACTCCACCGAGACGGCGGCTGCGGGGGCGGCGTCGAACGCCCGCAGGCGCAGGAGGGGGTCGTGGTCGACGCTGGCGTCGACGGGCAGGGTGAGGAAGGCGAAGCCGATGGCCACGCCCAGGACGGCCACCGCCGCCGCCAGCCGCAGCGCCCGCACCCGCCGGGGCGCCCGCCGCGCCACCAGGGCCCGTCTGGCCTGCTTTGCCCGCTCGGCCACCCTCATTGCCATTGCGCCCGCACTGTACAGAAACAACCCGCCCGGCGGCGGGGTGCCGGCTCCCCGGGCACCCGGCCCGGGCAGGTCGCCGGCGGACGGGCCATCCTGGAGGGATGCACCTTCAGGGGACCGGCGGCCCGCTCCGAGCGACGCGTGGCCGGGTCGGGGGCTCGGCCCTGGCGTTGGTGTTCCTCCTCCTGGCTGCGTGCGGCGGGAAGGCGGGGCAGACCCCGTCGACGTCCGCCGTCACGCCGACCACCACGCCGGCGCCCGCCACCACCGCGGTCCCGGTCGAGCCCTCTGGCCCCCCGGGCGGCCCCGTGCCCGCCGGGTTCGGCGCCATCTCGGTCACGTTCGTGTCCCTGCGCACGGGATGGGTCCTCGGCACCGCGCCCTGCTCGACGCCGCCCTGCACGTCGATCCTGCGCACCCGGGACGGCGGGCAGAGCTGGGTCGGCGTCCCCGCGCCACCGACCGAGCTGGCGTTCGACCAGCCCACGCGCTCCGGCGTCTCCCGGATCCGCTTCGCCGACGCCGACAACGGGTGGGTCTTCGGCCCCGAGCTGTGGACCACCCACGACGCCGGCGGCAGCTGGGCCCGCACCAGCCTGCCCGGCGTGGGCGAGGGCTCGGAGGTGCTCGACCTGGAAGCCGCTGCGGGAAGGGTCCATGCCGTCGTCCTCACGAACCGGGGGATCGTCATCCTCAGCAGCCCGGTGGGCGCCGACGCCTGGCAGGCATCCCCGACGGTCGTGCCGATCGGCGCCGGGCCGGTGCCGGGCGGCGACATCGTGCTCTCGGGCGACACCGGCTGGATGTTCGAGGTCGACCGGGTCGTCGGTGGTGGCGCCCGCCTCACCGGCGGGGCCTGGGTTCCATGGCCGCCGCCGTGCGTCGGGGCCGGCGGGGCCGCGTTCCTGGCCGCCTCCGCCGCCGACCATCTCGTCGCGGTCTGCGACGAGGGCCAGTGGAACGACCGGCCCCGGGCCGTCCGGGCCTACGAGTCCACCGACGGGGGCGCCTCGTTCGCCCCGATCTGTGCGCCGGTGCCGCTGGCGGGCGCGGCGGCGGTGGGCGCGGCCGGGGTCGGGTCCACGGTCGTGGCGGGCAGCGACAGCTCGGGCGCCGCCCTCCTCGTCGCCACCTTCGACGGCGGGAGCACGTGGTCGGAGGTGTACCGGGGGCCGAGGGGCGGGTGGGACGAGATCGGCTTCACCAGCCCCAGCCAGGGGGTGGCGGTGGCGGGCGAGGACGGCTCGGCCGTCGGCCCGCTGCTGATGACCCTCGACGGGGGCCACACGTGGAGCGAGGTCCCCCTTCGCTGAGGGCTACCGCAGCGAGGCGCAGTTGATGCAGCGGCGGGCCTCGGGCTTGGCCTCCAGCCGGGCGGGGGCGATGGGCTGCCCGCAGCGCTCACACGAGCCGTAGGTGCCCTCGTCGAGCCGGCGCAGGGCGTCCTCCACCTGCACGAGCGTCTCCCGGAGGGTGCCCACGAGCACGTCGACCTCGCCCCGCTCGGCCGTCACCTGGCTGGTGTCGGCGAAGTTCTGGTCGAACGCGAGCGAGCCGTCCTGGCCGTCGGCCAGTTCTCCCAGGCGGGCGATCAGGTTGCTGTGCTCCTCCTCGAGGGATTTGCGCAGGTCAGCGAGGACGGTGTCGTTCAGCACGAGGCCCGTAGCCTACCTGGGCCGGCCGCCCCGGGCGCGTGGATGGGCGGCGTCGTAGATCCGCCGGAGGCGTTCGGTGGAGACCTTGGTGTACACCTGGGTGGTCGAGATCGAGGCGTGGCCGAGCAGTTCCTGCACCACCCGGATGTCGGCCCCGTGGTCGAGCATGTGGGTGGCGCACGAGTGGCGCAGCACGTGGGGCGTGAGCCGGTTGCCCAGCCCGACCTTGTCGCCGTGGTGGCGGACGATCCCCCAGGCCCCCTGGCGCGACAGCCTCCCGCCCCTGGTGTTGAGGAAGACCGCCTCCGAGTCACCCCGCCGGGCCCACCGCTCGGGGGCCATGGCCCCCCGCCCGGCCGGCGCCAGCCACGCCAGCAGCGCCTCCCGGGCCACCCGTCCCACCGGAACCACCCGCTCCTTCGACCCCTTGCCGAAGGCCCGCAGCAGGCCCGAATCGAGGTCGAGGTCGGCCAGGGACAGTCCCACCAGCTCCGACACCCGCAGCCCGCAGGCGTAGAGGACCTCGAGGATGGCCCGGTCGCGGCGGGCGGGGGCGTCGTCGCCGGCCACTGCCCCCAGGAGGGCGAGGACCTCCGTCTCCGACAAGGCCTTCGGCAGCCCTGCCGGCACCCGGGGCGGTCCCACCTCCTCGGCCGGGTTGCCCTCCACGTCGCCCTCGTCCTCCAGGAACCGGTGAAGGGAGCGGACCGAGACCAGGGCCCGGGCCACCGACGACGGCGCCCGGCGGGCCGCCCGCAGGAAGGCGACGTAGTCCTCGACCACCGGCTCGGTGACCTCGACGACCGCCAGTCCCCGGCCGGTGAGGAACTCGACGTAGGCGACCAGGTCGCGGCGGTAGGCGGCGAGGGTGTTGCGCGACCGGCCCCGCTCGACCGCCAGCCACGACAGGAACTCCTCCGCTTCCACCGGCAGCGGCGGGGACACCGGCGTCAGCCGCCGAGGAGGGCGACCGGGTCGGCCGCGGGGCGGCCCAGGGCCTCGGCCACGGCCGGGTTCGTGACCTGGCCGGCCACCGTGTTGACGCCGGCCCGCAGGGCGGGGTCGGCCGCCGCGGCCCTGGCCACGCCCCGCTCGGCCACCTCCACCACATAGGGGAGGGTGGCGTTGGTGAGGGCGTAGGTCGACGTGTGGGGCACCGCCCCGGGCATGTTGCCGACCGCGTAGTGGAGGACGCCGTGGACGACGTAGACGGGGTCGGCGTGGGTGGTCTCCCGGGTCGTCGCCACGCATCCGCCCTGGTCGACGGCGATGTCGACGATGACCGCGCCCCGCTTCATGGTGCGCACCATGTCCTCCGTCACGACCACCGGGGCCCGCCCGCCGGCCACCAGCACCGCCCCGATGACGAGATCGGCCTCGGCCACGGCCCGCGCCACCGCCCCCCGGTTCGACGCCAGGGTCATGATCCGCCCCTTGTGGATCTGGTCGACCCACCGCAGGCGGTCGAGGTTCTTGTCGAGGAGCAGGACCTCGGCCTCCATGCCCTGGGCGATCCAGGCCGCGTTCCATCCCACGTTGCCGGCGCCGAGCACGACCACCCGGGCCGGCCGCACGCCGGGGGCGCCGCCCATGAGCACGCCCCGGCCCCCCTGGTCGCGCTCGAGGAAGTGGGCGCCGACCTGGGGGGCCATGCGCCCGGCGACCTCGCTCATCGGGGCGAGGAGGGGGAGACCGCCGCCGGGGCCGGCGAGCTGCACCGTCTCGTAGGCGATAGAAGTGGCCCTGGCGTCGAGGAGGGCGGCCGCCACCGCCGGGTAGGCAGCCAGGTGGAGGTAGGTGAAGAGCACCGTCTGCGGACGCAGGCGCCGGTACTCGTCGGCCTGGGGCTCCTTCACCTTGACCACGAGGTCGGCCGACCAGGCGTCGTCGGCGACGACGATGGCGGCCCCGGCCTCGACGTACTCGGCGTCGGGGATCGACGAGTCGTCGCCCGCCCCCGCCTCGACCAGCACCCGGTGGCCGTGAGCCACCAGCTCGCGGGCCCCGTCGGGCGTGAGCGCGACCCGGTGCTCGCCCTCCTTGGTCTCGGCCGGGACCCCGACGATCATCCCGCGGCCCCTCGGCACGACGGGTCGTCGATCACGACGGGCGGGGCCTGGCGGGTGGTCGAGTACACCCGGTGGCCGTGGCCGTCGCACTTGTGGGCCACGTTGGCGAACTGGTCGGGGAAGTTGATGACCTCGGCGGGCGAGTCGTCCTTCGACCCGACGGGCGCGTCGCCCCGGCCCCGGGCGTCATTGACCGCGTTGCACCCCCCGGCCGCCAGCCCCAGGGCCAACAGTGCGATCGCCATCCGTCGTCTCACGGAGCCTCCTCGGTCGGGTACGCCACTCCCGCCAAGTGTGGCCGAGCCCGAGTCAGGTGCGAGCGAGAAAGAGGGACGCGAGGGCGTCGAAGCGACGGTCCGGCGTTCGACTGTGCAGTTGGGTGGCTCTGTCCGACGCGTCTGCACACTCGACGCCGAAACGTCAGCGGATGGCGAGGGCCTCGCGGGCCAGGCAGAGGCCGATGATCGACTTGGCGTCCACCAGGCGGCGGTCGGCGATCAACGCGGGGACGTCGGCCAGGGAGACAGTCTCGATCGTCATGTGCTCCTCCTCGATCCCCTGGGCCGACGAATCGCATGGCGTGAGGTCGCGGGCGAGGAACAGGAACGTGTGCTCGTCGCAGAACCCGGGCGAGTTGTAGAACTCGCACAGCAGCTCGAGGCGGCCGGCGGTCACCCCCACCTCCTCGGCCAGCTCGCGGTGGGCGGTGGTCTCGACCGGCTCGCCCTCGACGTCGCGCTTGCCGGCCGGCACCTCCAGCAGGTCGCGCTCGATGGCGGCCCGGAACTGGCGCACGACCAGCACCCGCCCGTCGTCGAGGACCGGCACCACCACGACCGCGCCCGGGTGGTGGACGACGTCGCGCTCGAAGGTGGCGCCGTCGGGATCGGCGAAGGTCGCCCGGGTGGCGGTGATCAGCGTCCCGGTGAAGACGACCTCCTCAGTGAGCTTGCGGAACCGGCTCAAGCTCGAGGTGGGGCAGCCGGGGGGCCCGCCCGTTGGCCCGCTCCACGGCCGCGGCCACGAACGCCCGGAACAGGGGGTGGGGGCGGTCGGGGCGGCTCTTGAACTCGGGATGGGCCTGGGTGCCGACCCAGAAGGGGTGGCCGTCGAGCTCGACGAACTCCACCAGCCGGTCGTCGGGCGACGTCCCGACCGCCCGCAGCCCGGCGTCCTCCAACCGCCGCCGGTAGCGGGGGTTGCACTCGTAGCGGTGCCGGTGGCGCTCGTAGACGAGCAGCTCGCCGTAGGCCTCGGCCACCATGGAGCCGGGCCGCAGCTTGGCCGGGTAGACGCCCAGGCGCATGGTGCCGCCGTAGTCGACGACCTCCCGCTGCTCGTCCATGAGGTCGATGACGGGGTGGGGCGACTCGCCGTCGAACTCGGTGGAGTTGGCCCCCACCAGGCCGCACTGGTCGCGGGCGAACTCGATCACCATCGTCTGCAGGCCCAGGCACAGGCCCAGGCAGGGGACCTGGTGCTCTCGGGCCCAGCCCGCGGCCGCCACTTTGCCCTCGATGCCGCGGGGTCCGAAGCCGCCGGGGATGACGATGCCGTCGAGGTCGCGCAGTCGGCCCTCGGCCAGCAGCCCCTCCACGTCCTCCGCCTGGACCCAGTCGATCTCCACCCGGGCCCCGCAGGCGTAGCCCCCGTGGCGCAGGGCCTCGACCAGGGACAGGTAGGCGTCGGGCAGGCCGTACTTGCAGACCAGGCCGATGCGCACGGTGGTGGTGGCGGCCTCGGCCCGGTCGACCATGGCCCGCCACTCCTCCAGGTGGGACGCCATCCCGCCGAAGCCCAGGAGCCGGCACACGTAGTCGTCGAGGCCCTCGTCGTGGAGGACGAGCGGGATCTCGTACAGGCTGCGGGCGTCGACCGCGCTGACCACCGCCTCCTCGGGGACGTCGCACAGCAGCGAGATCTTGCGCTTGAGGCCGAGCGACAGGGGCCGGTCGCTGCGGCAGACGATGAGGTCGGGCTGGATGCCCCGGCTGCGCAGCTCGGTGACCGAGTGCTGGGTGGGCTTGGTCTTCTGCTCCCCGGACGGGCCGATGTAGGGCACCAGGGTGAGGTGGATGTAGCAGACGTTGTCGCGCCCGACGTCCTTGCGGAACTGCCGGATCGCCTCCAGGAAGGGGAGGATCTCGATGTCGCCCACGGTGCCGCCCACCTCGGTGATGACGACGTCGACGTCGTCGCCGGCCAGGCGCAGGATGCGGTCCTTGATCTCGTTGGTGATGTGGGGGATGACCTGGACGGTGTCGCCCAGGTAGTCGCCCCGCCGCTCCTTGGCCAGCACCGTGGAGTAGATCGAACCGGTGGTGGCCGACGAGTCGCGGTGGAGGTTCTCGTCGATGAAGCGCTCGTAGTGGCCGAGGTCGAGGTCGGTCTCACCCCCGTCCTCGGTGACGAACACCTCGCCGTGCTGCGACGGGTTCATGGTGCCGGGGTCGACGTTGATGTACGGGTCGAGCTTCTGGAGCGTGACCCGCAGGCCCCGGCTCTTGAGCAGTCGACCGAGGGACGATGCGGTGAGGCCCTTGCCCAGGGAGCTGGCCACCCCGCCCGTCACGAAGATGTGCTTCGTCACGGGAGATCATCCTACCGCGGCCGCCCCGGGCGTCGGCGGACCAGCACCGAGCCCGTCCCCTCCGTAGTATCCGGGGCGCCAGTGTCGTGCGAGAAGGACGGTGCCCGGTGACCAGGACCAGGCTGTTCAGTGTGCTCGCCCTCTGCCTGCTCGGCCTGCTCGCCGTCGCCTGCGGGAGCGACGGCGACGAGGCGGCTGCGGTCGCGGGCGAGTTCGTCGGCACCGCCAGTGCCCAGGACGCCTACGTCGCGATCTCGGCGACCGAACCGACGGCCGATGGTGCGTTCGAGGTCGTCGCCTACGTGTGCAACCGCCAGGTCCCGCGGGCGGGCTCCCTGGAGCTGGCGGAGTGGTTCACGGGCGCCGGGACCGGTGCCTCGGTGGACCTCCGCTCCGAGAGCACGACGTCCCGGCTGCGGGCGACGTTCGGGTCGGGCCGGGTCACGGGGACGGTCGACCTGCCCGACGGATCGTCGATGACGTTCGAGGCGGCCCGGAGCGGGGACGGGCCCGCCGGGCTGTTCGTGCTCGGACTCGACGACGACGGGAACCTCGTCGGCACCTCGCGGGGTGGGAAGACGCTGAAGGTGGCTCCCTTCGAACGCGAGGGCGAGCCGGGCTACACGGGCACCATCACGTCGCCCGGCGGCGCGACCGTCCCCTACGAGCTCTTCGTCAGGGGCGGCGTCGTGACCAAGGAGGAGATCGCCGGCATGGGCACGGCCCGCACCATCATCCTCGCCGACGGCACCAGCCGGGGCATCCTCGACCCCATCGCCCTCCGGAGGGGCAGGCAGACGACGAGCTAGCCCCGAGCTCAGGCGGAGCCGTTGTAGGTGCCGTGGATCTGGCGGGCGGCCCACAGCTCCCGCAGGCGGGCGAGGGCGTCGGCGGTGAACGGCGGGCCCTCGCCCGGCGCAAGGGCGTTGGCGCGGACGTGGGCGGGGTCGGCGGAGCCGGGGATCACGGTCGACACCGCCGGCGAGGCGAGGACGTACTTCAGGCAGAAGGCGTGCCGGGGCAGGCCGCTGCCGGCCACCACCTCTCCCACCAGGCCGGCCATCCGGGCCTGCTCCGCCAGCCAGTCCTCGACGAACTTCGCCGGCCACGACGCCCGCCAGTCGCCGGCCGGGAACTCGACGCCGCCCGACCAGTCGCCCACCAGCGCCCCCGACGAGAACGGGCAGCGGGACACGATCCCCACGCCGAAGCGCTCGGCCAGGGGGAAGAGGGTGACCTCCGGCTCCTGCTGGAGGACGGAGTGGACGCACTGGATCACCTCCACCTGGCCCCGGGCCACGGCCACGTTGGCGTCGGCCGCCCCGTCGTCGGCCACCGAGATGCCGATGGCCCGGATCTTGCCCTCGTCCCGGAGGCCGGCCATGGCCTCGTACCAGGCGTCGTGGTGGCCCCACGACCGCGACCACGTGTGGAGGAAGAGCACGTCGACGTAGTCGGTGCCCAGCCGGCGCAGGCTGGCCTCGCACTCCGAGCGGATCCACGCAGGCGGGAAGAAGTCCTCGATGGGCGCCTCCGGCGGCGGGGCCCACACGCGGTTGCGGGGCCGCACCTTGGTCGAGATCACCAGCCGGTCGCGGGCCACGCCCTCGGCCACCAGCCGGCCCACCAGGACCTCGGCGTGGCCGTCGCCGTAGTCGGCGGCGGTGTCGACGAAGTCCGCCCCCGCCTCCACCCCCGCCCGCAGCGCGGCCAGCGACACGGCGTCGTCCTTGGGCCCCCACACGTCGCCCGACAGCTCCCACGTGCCGATCCCGACCTCGCCGACCTCGATGCCGGTGGTCCCGAGCGGCCGCCGGTTCACGGGTTGTCGGCCAGGGAATCGAAGATCATCCGCAGGTCGTCGACCGTGGTGCACGGGTTGACCACGCAGATGCGCAGGATCGGGTGCCCGTCGAGGGCGGAGGGCACGACCAGGGCAGCGCCGGTGTCGAGCATCCGCCGCGACCAGGCGCCGTACTGGTGGGGCTCCCATCCGAGGCGGCGGAAGGCCAGCACCGACAGCTCGGGCTCGACCACCAGCTCCAGGTGCTCGGAGCCGCGGATGAGGTCGGCGCCGGCGCCGGCCACGGCCAGGCAGCACTCGACCGCGTCGCCGTAGGCCCGGGTGCCGTACGACGCCACCGAGAACCAGAAGGGCAGGCCCCGGGCCCGGCGGGAGAGGTGGATGGCGTAGTCGGAGGGGTTCCAGTCCTCGGGACCGGCGATCTCGGTGTCGAGGTCGAGGTAGCTGGCGTGCTGGGCGTGGGCCCGCCGGGCCAGCTCCGGGCGGCGGTAGAGCAGGGCGCAGGCGTCGAAGGGGGCGAAGAGCCACTTGTGGGGGTCGACGATGAAGGAGTCGGCCTGCTCGATGCCCGCGAACCGGTGGCGGGCCGACGGCGCGGCCATGGCCGCCCCCCCGTAGGCCCCGTCGACGTGCATCCACACGCCCGCCGCCCGGCAGGCGTCGGCCACGCCCGCCAGGTCGTCGACCAGGCCCAGGTTGGTGGAGCCGGCGGTGGCGACCACCGCGAACACCCGGTGCCGGTTGGCCTCGAGCACGGGCGCCAGGGCCTCGCCCGTGAGCTTGCGACCGGGGACGGCGAGCAGCTCGACGCCCATCACCGTGGCCGCGGTGCGGGTCGACGCGTGCGAGCACTCGCCGGCGATGACGGCCCACCCCCCGTCCGGTGGCGGGGGGCGCTCGGCGCCGGCCGCGGCCCGGGCCGCCACCAGGGCGGACAGGTTCCCGATGGTGCCCCCGGACACGAAGCAGCCACCCGCGCCGGGGGGCAGGCCGGCCAGGTTGGCCAGCCAGGCCAGGGCCTGGTTCTCGGCCCACACCGCCCCCGCCCCCTCCAGCCACGTGCCGGCGTAGATGGAGCAGGCGCTCACCAGCATGTCGGCGATGATCGAGACCTCGGTCGGCGCGGCCGGGATGTAGGCCAGGTAGCGGGGGAAGTCGGTCGACAGGCAGGTCGGCTCGAGCACGTCGGTGAAGATGCGGAGGGCCTCGATCGACCCCAGGCCGCCCTCGGTGATGCTGGGCCCGACCCGCTCGTCGAGCTCGCCCGAGGGGACGGGGTGGCCGAGCACGACCCCGTCGGCGTCGAGGCGCATCCGGCGCTGGGAGAAGGCGAGGGCCCGCTCGCCGAACACGTCGTCCGAGGTGTCGAAGTCGTGCATGTCGCGGTACGACCCGGTGACCGGCGACGGCGGGGGGGCCGCCGGCCCGGAGGCGTTGCTCACGAGCTGCTCCTCATCAGGCGGTGATGGCCGAGAACCGCTCCTGGAGGACGGCCTCCTCGGCGGGGGTCGTGCCGGACCAGAAGTACAGCCGGCGCTTGGTGTCGTCGTCGGGGAACAGCACCGGGCTGGCGGCCAGCTCGGCCGCGGCCCCGCCCTCGGCCAGCAGGACCTCCTTGACGCCCACCACCGGGCTCACGTAGCCCACGGCGACGGTGATCTTGGCCGCGTTGGCGGGGTCGTAGGCGAAGTTCATCCAGTCGCCGGCGGCGGCCACGTTGTCGGCCCCCTTGGGGATCACCATGGAGTCGAACCACCGCATCCCGCCCTCGGCGGGGATGACGAAGTGCAGGTCGGGGCGCTCGGCCTCGAGCCCGATGGCGCCGCCCGACCACGACAGGCAGGCGGCGAACTCCCCGCTCTTGATGGCGTCGACGTACTCGTTGCCCGTGAACTTGGTGACCTGGCCCGAGCGCACGACGGCCTCGAGCCGGTCGAGGGCGGCGTCGGCCGAGGCCGCGGTGGCCCGGCTGGGGTCGTCGCCGTTGGCCAGCAGGAAGAAGCCCAGAACCTCCCGCATCTCCGACACCATGCCCACCCGGCCCTTGAAGGCGGGGTCGAGGAGGTCGGAGAAGGAGCGCAGGTCGCGGCCGGTGAGGGCGGGGTTGTAGGTGATCCCGGTGAAACCGGCCTGCCACGGCAGGTGGAAGCGGGCGCCCGGGTCCCACGCCGTGCCCAGCAGGGTGGGGTCGAGGTTGGCGTGGTTGGGCACCCGCTCCAGGGGGATCTCGTTCAGCAGCCCCCGGGAGAGGAGGTCGGCCACCAGCCAGTACGTGGGGACGATGATGTCGTAGCCGGTGGGCTCGCCCTTGAACAGCTTGGGCCCGAACACCTGGTCGAGCCCGTAGACGTTGTCGAGGTAGTCCTCGGAGTAGGTCATCCTGGTGCCCGTCTGCGCCTCGAAGCGGGCCACGCTGCCCGGCGCGCCAGGGGCGTCGACGTCGATGTAGAGGGGCCAGCTCAGCATCCGCAGCACGTGGGTGCTGTCGCCGGCGTCGCCCGACGGGGCGGACGAGAGCCCGCCCCGGGAGCACCGGGGCAGGGCCAGCAGCGACAGCGTCCCCCCGGCGAGGGCCAGGAAGCGGCGGCGGCTCATGGGACTGGGGGTCGTCTCGTGGTGCATGGGCGCCTCAGCGGTAGTCGTCGATACGGAGCTGGAAGCCCCAGAACATGGCGCCCAGGGCGGCGATGAGCAGGAGCAGGACGGCCGTGGGGACGCTCGTGGTGCGGGCCGCGGCCGACCCCAGGCCGGACAGGAACTGGTCGCGGTTCTGGCCGAGCACGGCCTGGACCGCGAAGTTGAAGCCGTTGAAGGTCGAGTTGGCCGCCCCCACGGCGACGGCCCGGGCCCCCGCGGGCGAGCCCTGCGACCGCAGGGTGGCCACCGTGTCGACGTACTGCTGCCAGCGCACGGCCATCTCCGCCACCGCCGCCCGCTCCCGGGGCGAGTCGGCCGCCTCCGCGGCCTGGCCGATGAGGCCGCCGGGGGCGCCCCCGGCGCTCCCCGTGCGGATGGCGCGGGCGACGTCGGCGGTGATCGGGGCGGTCGCCAGGCTGCGGGCGCGGGCGTCGGCGTCGGCGCGCTGGGCGGCGTCGCCGGTGATGACGGCCAGCGTCTCCGCCGCCTTGGCCCCGAAGCCCTCCCGTCCCACCTGGGCGGTGACGACGATGGCGTCGTAGCCGTCGCGGCGGGCGTCGTCGATGGCGGCGCCGCTGCGGCGGCCGGCGAGGCCCAGCCAGGCCAGGGCCACCAGCGAGAGGATGGTGGCCACCACCAGGGGCGGGTTGAGGATGCGCCGGCTGACCCGGGTGACCGTGGCCTGACCCGCGCCCAGCACGACGAGGGCCGCGACCAGGACCAGCAGGGCGACGAGGAAGCCGCTCGGGCGCCGGTCCTGGTCGCGCCGCAGGCTGGCCTGGGACGCCTCGGTGAGGGCCTGGACGTCGCCCTTGACCACCTGGTCGGCCAGCTGCACCGCCGCCACCAGGTAGCCGTTGGCCTCGGCCGCCGCGCTCGGGATGCGGTTGGTGGCCCGGGCCGCCTCCACCAGCCCCGCGTAGCGGGTGACCTCGAACGAGATGCGGGAGAGCAGGGTGTGGATGGCGTCGTCGTCGCCGGCCAGGGAGGCGATGTCCTCCACCTGCTCACCGGCCCGGGCCAGGGCCTGCTCGTAGAGGCGCCGCTGCTCGGGGTCCTCGTTCTGGCCCGACAGGAAGGCGGCGCTGGCGGCGGCGTCGGCCTCGGCCAGGCTGGCCACCAGCTGCTGGGTGGCCACCAGCACCGGGCCGCTGGTGGACCGGGCCCGCTCGGTGGCCCCCCGCATGCGGGACGTGGCCACGGCCGAGACCACGATGGCCAGGACCAGGGCGACGGCGGTGGCCAGCGACCACAGCCGGTAGCGGCCGGGCGTCGAGTGGCCCGCGGCCCGCAGGCGGGCCACCGTCCGCCGCACCGGATCGCCCGCCGGGCGGTGCGGGCCCGGCGGCGGCGCCCCGCCGGCCGGCTCCGGCAGACGGTCGAACGTCCTCACGGGGTGGGCGCCGGTGGCGCGTGACGGATGGTGATGCAGGTGAAGGCGCCCAGCAGGAGGCGGTCGCCGTCGTGCAGGGCCCGCAGCACGCCGTGGGCCAGGGGGTCGTCCTCGTCGTTGAGCCAGGTGCCGTTGGTCGACCCGACGTCGAGCACGGCGTAGGACCCGTCGGCCTGGCGCTGGAGGATCGCGTGGCGGCGGGACACAGCCGGGTCGTCGACCGGCGACGCCAGGTCGATGTCGGGGAAGTAGCCCTTCGACTCGCTCCGGCGGCCGATCGTCACCTCGTCGCCGGTCAGGGCGACGTCGCGGGGGGAGATGGCGTCGGGGAAGGTGACGACGCCGGCGGTGACGTTGCTGTCGAAGAAGGCCCGGTCGGCGCCGACGACGGCCGTCCACTCGGCGGGGACGCTGGACATCACCGTGGTGCCGCTGGCGCCGGCGCCGGCGGGGGCGGCCCCGCCGGCCGAGGCCGCGGGGGGCATCGGGGACGGGGTGGGGTTGGCCGGCGCGGGCATGCGGCCGCTGACGAAGTCGAGCCCGCACACCTCGCAGAAGACGTCGTTCGCCTCCCGGGGGGCGCCGCAGAAGTAGCAGGTGGCGCCGGGGGCCGGGGCCTGGATCAGGATGCCCGCCAGCGCC
>Ga0105245_10001646_pt1 | contig 20330 bp, 19 predicted proteins | sample KBSM54metaG_FD_81523 | JGI IMG/M metagenome (GOLD analysis project Ga0105245, IMG submission 81523) | Miscanthus rhizosphere microbial communities from Kellogg Biological Station, Michigan, USA - KBS M5-4 metaG | ecosystem: Host-associated > Plants > Roots > Rhizosphere > Soil | place...
CGGGGGCGCGCTGCTCCACGGGCTCGACGTTCGCCTCCAGACCGAGACGGGCATGCCGATCGTGATCGCCAAGAACCCGCTCTACTCCGTCGCCCTCGGGGCCGGCCAGTGCCTCGAGGAGTTCAACGTCCTGCGGCAGGTGCTTTCGACGTCCGGCGAGCGGTAGCCCCCGGGGGGAGCACGGTTGGCTGTCTACCGGCGTTCGAGGCGCCACCGATACCTGCTGCTGCTCCTCGTCCTCACGTCGGTCACGGTGATCACCCTCGACTTCCGCGACGACGGCCAGGGGGTGCTGGAGTCGGTCCGCTCCGGCGCCCGGGACGCCTTCGCCCCGGTGCAGTCGACCGTGGGGAAGGTGTTCTCGCCCATCGGCGACTTCTTCGGGGGGATCACCCGCTACCGGAAGGTGAAGTCGGAGAACGCCCGCCTGCGCCGGGAGCTGGAGCAGGCCCGGGGCGACGCCATCCGGGGCGCCGACGCCGTCCGGGAGCGCCAGTTGCTCAACGCCCTCCAGCGCCTGGACTTCGCCGGCGACCTGCGGGGCGTCACCGCCCGGGTGGTGTCCAACTCGCCGTCGAACTTCCAGCTCACCGTCACGGTCGACCACGGCAGCGACGACGGGGTGGCCAAGGGCATGCCCGTCGTCACCGCCGCCGGCCTGGTGGGGCGCATCGCCGAGGTCTCCAAGGACCGGGCCACCGTCCTGCTCCTCACCGACCCCGCCTCCAGTGTCGGTGTGCGCCTGGCCGGCACCGGCGACGTGGGCGTCGTCACCGGATCGGGCCGGCGCGACCTGCTGCCCCTGAGCCTGGTGAGCGTGGAGACCAAGGTGGCGGAGGGGGAGGCGGTGGTCACCAGCGGGCTGCAACAGGGCCTGTTCCCGCCCCAGATCCCGGTGGGCCGGGTGCGGGGGGCCAAGATCACCCCCGGCCAACTCGAGCAGGAGGTCACCATCGAGCCGGTGGTCGACCTCGACCGCCTGGAGATCGTCCGCATCCTGATCTGGCAGCCGGAACCCTCGCCGTAGGCGCACGTCGGCTCACCGGCGGCCGTCCTGACCCGACCCCGCCCGTTCGGGGGGCCTAGTCTCGGCGGGTGCCCTGGTTTGCCGTGCCGGCCGCTCGTGCCGCCGCAGGCGGGCGTCGCCGATGACGTCGGATCCCCGGTTCCGGGTGCCGTTGCTGCTGGTGTCGGCGCTGGCCGTGCATCTGACGATCTTCTCGGTGCTCCGGATCGCGGGGGCCGCGCCCGACGTGATGCTGCTCGTGGCGGTGGCCGGCGGGCTGGTCGGGGGACCGGTGCGGGGGGCGGTGCTCGGGTTCACGGCCGGGATCGCCATCGACGTCTTCCTGCGCACGCCGATGGGCCTGTCGGCGCTGGTGTTCACCCTGGTCGGGTACCTGGTGGGGGTCGTGTCCACCGGCGTGCTCACCCCGTCGTGGTACCTGCCGGTGGTCACCGCGTCCATCGCCAGCGCGGCCGGGGTCGTCCTCTACGCCCTGGTGGGGGCCGTCCTGGGCGAGCCCATGGTGAGCCGCCGGCTGGTGACGATCGTGGGCGTGGTGGCCGTCGGCAACGCCATCCTGGCCGTGCCCGTCATCCGGGCCGTGACGTGGGCCATGGGTGACGACGGCGGGCACGTGCCCGAGGTCCGTGGCCGCCGGGCCCGGGCGGAGTGGCGGTGAGCGCGGACACGACACGGCTGCGGATGGGGATCCTGGCCATCGTCGTCATCTCCCTGTTCAGCGCCCTCCTGGCCCGCCTGTGGTATCTCCAGGTGCTGGCTGCACCCGCCTTCAAGACCGAGGCCCAGCTCAACAGCGTGCGCTTCGTCTACACCGAGGCCCCCCGGGGCCGCATCCTCGACCGCAACGGCAAGGTGCTGGTCGGCAACCGGGTCGTGCCCACGGTGGTCGTCGACAAGACCGAGCTGGGCGACAAGCCCGACGACGTCATCCGCCACCTCTCCGCCCTGGTCCACGTGCCCGAGAACGTGCTTAAGGACCGCATCGACGACCCCCGCTACAGCCCGTTCAAGCCCATCCCCGTGGTCGACGACGTCCCCAAGGAGACGCTCATCCACATCCGGGAGCACCAGGACGAGTACCCCGGCGTCCAGGGGGTGATGCTGACCAAGCGCTTCTACCCCAACGGGAGCCTGGCCGCCCACGTCGTCGGCTACGTGGGGGAGATCAACGACAAGGAGCTGGCCCCCCGCAAGAGCAAGGGCTATCGGGCGGGGGACAGCATCGGGAAGTCCGGCGTCGAGCTGGCCTACGAGGACGAGCTCCGGGGCCAGCCGGAGGTGGAGAAGCTGGAGGTCGACGCCCAGGGCCGGGTGCTGCGCACGCTCGGCAAGCAGCCCGCGGTGCAGGGCCACGACGTCCGCCTCACCATCGACCTCGACCTCCAGAAGGTGGCCGAGGACTCCCTCGCCCAGTCCATCGCCGCGGCCCAGGCCACCTACGACAACGAGTCGGGCAAGCGCTTCGTCGCCCCCGCCGGCTCGGCGGTGGTGCTCGACCCCCGCGACGGGAGCGTCCTGGCCATGGCGTCGTACCCCACCTACGAGCCGGCCACGTTCATCGACGGCATCAGCGAGAAGACCTTCGGGGAGCTCAACGACCCCGCCGGCCACTACCCGCTCAACAACCGGGTCACCCAGGGGCTCTACGCCCCGGCGTCGACGTTCAAGCTGGTGACCTCCATCGCCGGCCTGGAGACGGGCCTCATCACACCCCAGTACACGGTGAACGACCGGGGCACGTTCACCATCGGCGACCCTCCCACCGTGCTCAAGAACGCCTTCAGCGAGGCCTTCGGCTACGTCAACCTCACCGCCGCCCTCACCGTGTCGAGCGACGTGTACTTCTACGAGCTGGGATCGCGGTTCTGCCCGGGTACGTGCCGCACGTCGATCCAGGAGACGGCGAAGGAGCTCGGCATGGGCGACTTCACCGAGATCGAGCTGCCGTTCGAGGCCAGCGGACGGATACCCGACGCGGCCACCAAGAAGCGCCTCCACGACTCCAACCCGGACGCCTTCCCCGACCCCGAGTGGTACACGGGTGACAACCTCAACCTGGCCATCGGCCAGGGCGACACCGTGGTCACGCCCCTCCAGCTGGTCAACGCCTACGCCACCCTGGCCAACGGGGGCACGGTGTACGCGCCCCACGTGGGCGGGTCGATCCTCGACGTGAACGGCAACGAGGTGCGCAAGATCGAGCCCAGGGTCAACCGGAAGACGGCGATCCCCGCCGCCATCCGCGACCCGGTCGTCGCGGGCTTCGAAGGGGCGGTGTCCAACAGCCGGGGCACGGCCAACCCCGCCTTCGCCGGTTTTCCCACCTCGACGTTCCCCATCGCCGGCAAGACCGGCACCGCCCAGGTGTCGGGCAAGCAGGACACGGCCCTGTTCGCCGCCTTCGGGCCCACCGACGACCCCCGGTACGCGGTGACGGTGGTGATCGAGGAGGCCGGCTTCGGGGCGTCGGCGGCCGCCCCCGTGGCCCGGCGCATCTTCGACCAGATCGTCGGCCTGCCCCTAACGCCCATCACCCGCGTCCAGGCCCACGACTGATGGCCCTCGACCTGCGCAGCGCCAACGCCCGCCGCAGCTCCAGCTCCTGGCGCCACCTCGACCTCCTGCTGCTGGCGGCCGTCGCCGGCATCACCGCCATCGGGCTGCTCATGATCTACTCGTCGACCCGCCAGGGCCAGGCCGCGGCCGGGCTCGACCCGGGCTACTTCCTCAAACGCCAGGCCCTCTTCGTCGTCGTCGGCGTGCTGGTGATGGTGGGAGTGGCGTGCATCGACTACCAGCTGCTGCGGGACGTGGCTCCCGCCATCTACGCCGCCGCCCTGTTCGTCCTCCTCCTGGTCATCTCCCCCCTGGGCACCGAGCGGCGGGGCACCCAGGCCTGGTTCCAGGTGGGCCCGTACCAGTTCGAGCCGTCGGAGCTGGCCAAGCTGGCCCTGGTCATCGCCCTGGCCGCCTTCTGCGCCGCCCACCGGGGCGAGCTCGACACCGGTCGGCTGACGACCGCCCTCGGCATCGCCGTCGTCCCGCTCCTGCTCATCTACCTCCAGCCCGACGTGGGCACGGGGATGGTCTTCGTGGCAGTGCTCATGGGGATCCTCCTGGTCGGTGGGGCGAGCCCCCGCCAGATCGCCATCCTCACCCTCATGGGGATCACGGCCATCGTCATGGTCCTCCAGCTCGGGGTGCTGAAGGACTACCAGCGCGACCGCCTGTCGGCCTTCCTCGACCCCAAGGAGGACGTGCAGCGGTCGGCCTACAACCTCAACCAGTCGAAGATCGCCATCGCCGCCGGGGGCGTGGGCGGGCGGGGGCTTTTCCGGGGGACCCAGACCAACCTGTCGTTCGTCCCCGAGCAGCACACCGACTTCATCTTCACCGCGGTGGGGGAGGAGCTGGGCTTCGTGGGCGCGTGCACCCTCCTGGCCCTGTTCGGGCTGGTGATGTGGCGCACCTGGCGGGCGGCCATCACGGCCAAGGACCAGTTCGGGATGCTGGTGTGCGTCGGCGTCCTGGCCATGCTGGTGTTCCAGGTCTTCGAGAACGTCGGGATGACGATGGGGATCACGCCGATCGCGGGCATCCCCCTGCCCCTGATGTCCTACGGCGGGTCGGCCACGGTGGCCACCTTCGCCGCCCTGGGACTGGTGATCAGCGTCCAGATGCGACGCTTCAGCTGACGTCGCCCCGACGACGTCCGGGCCTCCGTGAGGTAAACTCACCCCCGATTTGATGACCTACCTGTGGCCACGAATCCAGCTGTTGCTGGCCAAGGTCTCCCTGGCGCCCCGACAGGCGTCGCTGCCCCAACCGGCTCCGAGTACGCCTTGGATGGCGCGCCCGGCCGAGGAGCCCTCGGGCCCTCCGGCGGCCGCTCCCGCAAGTGCGCCGGTTGGTCCCCCCACTTCGATCGAGCGCTCCGGCGCGCGGAGGGCCCTCTGCCCCACCGCCCGCGACGGGCGCTACGCACGCCGGGCGGCGTGCGCGTGCAGAAGGGAACACTCCCATGTCCGAATCCCTCCCCGACCTCCCGGCGGATCCTGGCCCTCGGCCGGTTCCCGTCACTCCACCCGGCGCTGACGCCGGGTCGACTGCTTCGACTGCGGCCGACGGCGGGCCCAACCGCCGGCGGCGGGGCTCCCGAGGCGGCCGCGGCCCGGCTCGGCCGGCCGGCTCGGGTGCGGGCATCGGCGTAGCCAATCCCGTCGCCAACGCGGCCGCTCCCGGCTCGGAGCGGCGCAGCCTCCCCCGGGCGCCGACGGTCGGGGCCGACGACGACCGCCTCCCCGACCTCCCCGACCCGCCCCGGGAGGGCCGCCCGGGCACGCCCCGGCGTTCGCCGTCGGGCGGCGGCCGGGCCGGGCCGGGGCCACGCGCCGGTGGCACCCCTCGGGTCCCCACCACCCCCAAGATCGGCGACACGCGGCCTCCGGGCGCGGGGGCGGCGGACCCGGCCGACAACCCGACGGCGGTGGTGGCGGCGGCCAACGGCGCCGCCGTCGGCCCCGCCACCAAGCGCCGCCGCAAGCGGGGCGGCCGGGGACGGGGGGCGGCCGGCGCCCCCGCGGGGGGCAACGTCCGGGAGGGCGAGGACCCGGTCGAGCTCGACGAGGAGACGCTCGAGCGCCGGCGGGGCCGGGAGCGCAAGGGTCGGCCCGTCGGCCGCTACCTGATGGCCGTGCACGTCCAGCCCGGGGCCACCCAGATCGCCGTCCTCGAGGGGCGCTCGCTGATCGAGCACTACGTGTCCCGGCCCGCCGACGACGCCAGCCAGATCCACGGCAACATCTACCTGGGCAAGGTCCAGAACGTCCTGCCCGGGATGGAGGCCGCGTTCGTCGACATCGGCACGCCCAAGAACGCGGTGCTCTACCGGGGCGACGTCCACTCCGAGCACGAGGACGTCGACGAGAAGGTGTCGGCGTCGGCCCGCATCGAGCAGATCCTCCGCCCCGGCCAGACGGTCCTGTGCCAGGTCACCAAGAACCCCATCGGCACCAAGGGGGCCCGCCTCACCCAGGAGGTGTCGCTGGCCGGCCGCTTCGTCGTCCTCATCCCCAACAGCTCCACCTACGGCATCTCCAAGCGCCTGGCCGACGACGAGCGCAAGCGCCTGCGCCGCATCCTCGACGACGTCCGCCCCGAGGGCCACGGCCTCATCGTGCGCACCGCGGCCGAGGGGGCGACGCCCGAGGAGCTGCGGCGCGACGTGGCCCGCCTCCAGAAGCAGTGGGCCCACATCGCCCAGCTGGCCAGCCGCCCCGCCCCCGCCCTCCTCTACCGGGAGCCGACGCTGGCCGTCCGGGTCATCCGGGAGGAGTTCAACAAGGACTACCGGGGCGTCATCCTCGACGACCCCGGCCTGTACGCCGAGGTCCACGACTACGTGGCCGCCCTCATCCCCGAGTTGCTCGACCGCATCGAGCTCTACGAGGAGGCCGATGTGCTGCCGCTCTTCGAGCGCCAGCACATCCACGAGCAGCTGCACAAGGCCCTCGACCGCAAGGTGTGGCTGCCCTCGGGCGGGTCGCTCATCATCGAGCGCACCGAGGCCCTCACCGTGATCGACGTCAACACGGGCAAGAACGTGGGCAGCTCCAACCTGGAGGAGACCGTCTACCGCAACAACCTGGAGGCGGCGGAGGAGATCGCCCGCCAGCTGCGCCTGCGCGACATCGGCGGCATCATCGTCATCGACTTCATCGACATGGAGATCAGGCGCAACCGCGACGACGTGCTCCGTTGCTTCAAGGAGGCCCTGGCCCGGGACAAGACCCGCACCCAGGTCTTCGACATCTCCGAGCTGGGCCTGGTCGAGATGACCCGCAAGCGGGTGTCGGAGGGTCTGGTGGAGGCGTTCTCCGCCACCTGCCCGACCTGCGCCGGCCGGGGCATCATCCTCGATCCGACGCTGCTGTAGGCGCGCCGACGCCGGCCCCGTCGTGGCGGGACCGGCGTCGGGTGGGGGTGGTTCACCGGCCGGGCGTGGCTTCAGGCGGGCGTGCAGCCGGCCGTCTCCGCCGACTGGAGGAACGAGCCCCGCAGCTGTCCGAAGGCGAGGTCTCGCTCCAGGTCGGCCACGGCGGTCCGAGCGCTGCTCCAGGCGACCACCGCGTCCACGAACTGGCCCTGGTGCCCCTTGAGGACGTCGCCCGCGGCGGCGGTGTTCCCGCCCGCGTCGACGGTCTTCAGGAAGGTGACGATCGAGCCGCCGAAGGTCGAGATGGCCGTGGTCATGGCGGTGCGCCTGGTGGCCAGGGTGGTGGTGGCCGTGGTCAGGCCCTTGGTCGCCTTGTCGACGTCGGCGGCTAGGGCGGTCTTGGCCGCGGGAAGGGCTTCGCACAGGGTCTTGACGTTCGTGGGGGCGGTGGTCAGCCCGTGGGCCGGGGCCATGGTGAGGGCGCCGAGGGCGACGGTGACGCCGCTGACGACGGTGACGAGGGTCTTGCGCATGATGGGTCTCCTTCTGGTGTCGGTCGGGTGTGTTCGTCCTGCCATCGCGCGGTCAGAGCTCGATCCCGAGGGCACGGAGCTGGGCGGTGACCATGGCGTCGACTTCCTCCCGGGTCATCTCCGGAGACCTTCCGTCGTCGCCCGCAGCCTCGAGCTGGGCCGCCATGTCCGTCAGGGCCTGGGCGACCTCGGCGGGCAATGCCGCCGTCGGGACCAGCGCCGGCGGCGTCGCCGTCGATGCCGGGTCCGTGCTCGTGGCGTCGGACGAGGTCTCCGGAGCGGGGTCCGCCGGCTTCGCCGCCACCTCAGGCGTCGGGACCGGGTCGGCGGCCGGGGTGGTGACGGCCGTGGTCGCCGGCGCCCTCCCGATCGACGACACCCGGTGGTCGCTGCCTGCGAGGGTGCCCGACGCGGCGACGACGATCGCCACCGCCACGCACCCGATCGCCGCCAGCCCGCCGATCCGCAACCTGCTGCTGTCGCCGCTCGCCATCTCCGTTCCTCCTTCTCACGCGGTGCCCCCCGCACGAGAGATCCTCGTCGTGGGGGGTGGCGCTCGGAATCCCCGCCGCAGGAGGGATTCCGTCGCACGAAGGTGAGGGTTTCCGCGCCTCTTGGAGAGGGTGGACGGCGCCGCCCACGCCTGGGCGATGGCGCGCCGGACTCGATGGTTCGGGGCTCCTGTACGCTGGTCGGTCTATGTACGCAGTGATCAAGACAGGTGGCAAGCAGTACAAGGTCTCCCAGGGCGAGCGGCTCGACGTCGAGCGCCTCACCGGCGACGGCGACGGCGTGGTGTCGTTCGACCCCGTCCTGGTGGTCGACGGGGAGACGATCTGGGCCGAGCCGGCGCAGCTGGCCGGGTCCCGGGTGACGGCCAAGGTCGTGGGTGACGCCAAGGGTCCCAAGATCACCGGGCTCACCTACAAGAACAAGACCAACTCCACCAAGCGGTGGGGCCACCGCCAGCACTACAGCACCATCGAGATCACCGGCATCACGAGAGAGGCCTGACATGTCCAAGACCAAGGGTGGCGGCTCCACCCGCAACGGCCGCGACTCGGCGGCCCAGCGGCTGGGCGTCAAGGTCTATGACGGCGGCGTCGTCAGCCCGGGCAAGATCATCGTCCGCCAGCGGGGCACCCACTTCCACCCCGGCGAGCAGGTCGGGCGCGGCGGCGACGACACCCTCTTCGCCCTGGCCGACGGCAAGGTGAAGTTCACCTTCCGCGGCGGCCGGCGCCGCGTCGACGTCCTGCCCGAGTAGTCGGGCCGGCACCGGCGGCGGCCGGTCGTATCCTCGCTGACAGATGTCTTCCTTCGTCGACGAGGCCGCGCTCTGCGTCCGTGGAGGTGACGGCGGGGCGGGATCCGTCTCCTTCCGGCGCGAGTCGCACGTCCCCCGGGGCGGGCCCGACGGCGGCAACGGCGGCCGGGGGGGCGACGTGTGGCTGGTGGCCGACCACCAGTGCGCCTCCCTCCTCGCCTTCCGCGACCATCCCCACCGCATCGCCGCCAGCGGCGCCCACGGCTCGGGCGGCGCCCGCCACGGGCCGGGCGCCGCCGACCTGAGGGTGAGCGTGCCCGTGGGCACGATCGTCACCGAGGGGGGACGGATCGTCGCCGACCTGGTCAACAGCGGCGACTCCTGGCTCGCCGCCCGCGGGGGACGGGGTGGGCGGGGCAACGCCAGCTTCCTGTCCAACCGGCGCCGGGCCCCGTCGTTCGCCGAGCAGGGGGAGGCGGGCGAGGAGCGGTGGCTCAAGCTCGAGCTCAAGCTCATGGCCGACGTGGCCCTGGTCGGCTTCCCCAACGCGGGCAAGTCCACCCTCATCTCCCGGGTGTCGGCGGCCAAGCCCAAGATCGCCGACTACCCCTTCACCACCCTCCAGCCCCACTTGGGCGTGGTCCGGGGCGACGACTATGAGTTCGTGATGGCCGACATCCCCGGCCTCATCGAGGGGGCGAGCGAGGGCAAGGGCCTGGGTCACCAGTTCCTCCGCCACATCGAGCGGGCCCGGGCCCTGGTCGTGCTCCTCGACCTGGCCCCGGCCGACGGCACGCCGCCCGCCGAGCAGGAGCGCATCCTCCTGCACGAGCTCGGCAGCCACCGACCGGAGCTGCTGGAGCGGCCCCGCCTGGTGATCGGCACCAAGGCCGACGTGGCCACCGACGGCCCGGGATCCGAGGGCGTTGCGTGGGACGGCGACCGGGTGTCGGCCGTCACCGGCGCCGGCATCCGGGAGCTGGTCGGGCGGCTCGCCGTCCTGGTCGACGAGGCCCGGGCGGCGGAGCCGGACCCGGGGGCCTACGTCGTCTACCGTCCCGAGCCGGAAGGCGTCCGGGTCGAGCGCGATTTCGACGGGGCCCTGGTGGTGCGGGGCCAGGCCGCGGAGCGGGCGGTGGCGGTGAACGACCTCACCAACCTCCAGGCCCTCGACTACGTCCGCGACCGGCTCAAGCGGCTCGGCGTCGACAAGGCCCTGGCCCGGGCCGGCGCCCGGGAGGGCGACACCGTGCGCATCGGCGACCTCACCCTCGAGTACTCCGACGACTCGGCCGTGCGCTCGGTCTCGCGCGGAGGTCGCCGGGGGTGATCGTGGTGGCCAAGATCGGCACCTCGTCGATCACCGACGACCACGGGGAGATCGCCCTGGCCGCGGTGGAGAAGCTCTGCTCGGAGGTGGCCGACCTCCGCAGCCAGGGCCACCGGGTCGTCGTGGTCACCTCGGGGGCGATCGCGGCCGGCCTGCCCGCCCTCGGCCTGTCGGGCAAGAGGCCGAACGACATCGCCACCCTGCAGGCGGTGTCGGCCGTCGGCCAGAGCCGGCTGATGGGCGTCTACGACGCCGCCCTCGGCCGCCACGGGCTGGTCGCCGGTCAGGTGCTGCTGGCCCCGCTCGACTTCGCCCACCGGTCGCAGTACCTCCACGCCCGCCAGACGCTCAACCGCCTGCTCGACCTGGGCGTCGTGCCCGTGGTCAACGAGAACGACGCCATCGCCGACGACGAGATCCGCTTCGGCGACAACGACTTCCTGGCCGCCCTCCTGGCCAACCTGGTGGCGGCCGACCTGCTGGTGCTGCTCACCGACGCCCCCGGCCTGCTCAGCGCCGACCCCCGCCTGGTGGAGGGGGCCTCGCTCATCGAGGAGATCGTCGAGATCGACCACGAGCTGGAGCGCATGGCCGGGGGCCGGGGATCGGTGCACGGCAGCGGGGGGATGGCGTCGAAGCTGGCCGCGGCCAAGATCGCCTCGTGGTCGGGCGTGCGGGCCGTCATCGCCGCCGCCTCCCGTCCCGGGGTCCTGGCGGGGGCGGTGGAGGGGCGCGCCGGCGTGGGCACCGTGGTGCGCCCACGTGATCGTCGGCTGCCGGCCCGCAAGCTGTGGATCGCCTTCGCCATGGCCATGTCGGGCACGATCGTGGTCGACGACGGCGCCCGCCGGGCCCTGGTCGAGCGGGGACGGTCGCTGCTGCCGGCGGGCATCGTCGAGGTGCGGGGCGACTTCGAGGCCGACGACGCGGTGGAGATCGCCGACCCCTCGGGGCGGGTGTTCGCCAAGGGCCTGGTGCAGATGGGCGCGGTGGAGCTGAAGGCCGCCGCCGGCCGGCGCACGGCCGACCTACCTCAGGGGACGCCGCACGAGGCCGTCCACGCCGACGACCTGGTTGCCCTCCCGTGAACCGGGTGCGGCTGCGCCGGATGCCGATCGCCCTCGGGCTCGTCGTGGTCGGTCTCCTGCTGCTGGCCGGGTGCACCACCATCCGGGGCCTGATCGACACCGAGAACGCCCTGAAGCGGGCCGGTTTCACCGGGGTCGACGTCAACTTCGACAGCGCCAACGGGTTCGACCAGGTCAAGGTGGCGGCCCATCCCCGCTCGACCGAGTCCGATCCGCAGGTGGAGGCGGAGGAAGTGGCCCGGGTGGTGTGGACCTCGTTCCCGCTGCGCTTCGACCTCGTCCGCGTCGAGCTGCTCGGCACCGAGGGCAGTTCCCCCACCACCTTCACGTACGGCGAGATGCAGGAGATCTTCGGTCCCCGCCCGCCCGCCCTCGACGAGAAGGAGCTGGGCGACGACGTGGTGCGGGCCGGGGTGGGCGTCGCCATCGTGCTCGTCGTCGGGGGCCTGCTGTTCCTGGCGGCCGTCGTCCTGGCCGTCGTGCTCGGCGTCCGGGCCAGTCGCAAGCGGGCCTCGGTGACGCCGCCCCCCTGGCCTCCGGTGCCCTGAGGGGGGGTCGACGGCCCGCACCGGGCACATCCGCCGTACCATTCGTCCACGCGCACCAAGGAGGTCGGGCGACGGTGATCGTCATGACAGGGCGAGGCGGACGGCTGTGGCGTCCGAGCAGGTAGGGCCGCCGGGGGCGCCACCGGCGGACGGTTCGCTCACCTCCCCGAACGGGCTGGGCCCGGTGGGCCCGGCCGCCCCTGCCCCGGCCGCCCCTGCCCCGGCCGCCTCGCCGCTCGTCTCGGTCGCGGCCCGGCCCGCGATCGCCGGCCCCACCGGTCCGGATCGCTCCCGACTGCGGACCGCGGCCCGGACGGTCCAGATCGCCACCGGCGCCCTGGTCCTCGTCTACGTCGCCTCGACGGTCTTGCGCCACCACCCCTCTACCATCCCGCTCTACGACGGGTGGGTTGGCAACGCCGCCTACTTCGGCTGCGCCTTGTTGTGCGGGCTGCGGGTGGCGGCCGTCCGGGACCGGGAGCGTTACGGGTGGGCTGCCATCTCCGTCGCCCTGCTCCTGTTCGCCCTCGGCAACCTGGTGTGGACGACGGCCATCCAGTTCCTGGACCCGGTGCCCTACCCGTCGGTCCAGGACGTCCTCTTCCTGCCGTTCTACCCCATCGCCTACCTGGGCCTCGTCCTGCTCGTCCGGAACCGCCTGCCCACCTGGCACTCCCGGGCCATCTGGCTGGACGGGCTCATCGCCGCCCTGGGGGTGGCCGCCCTGGTGGCGGCGGTCGTGCTGGCCGAGGTGATCCGGTTCAACACCGGCGACACCGGCGACGTCGTGACCAACTTCGCCTATCCCGTGGGCGCTCTCGTGCTCATCACGATGCTGGTGGCGATCTTCGCCGTCCAGGGCTGGCGGCCGGGGCGGATGTGGTGGGTGCTGGGGGCGGGGCTGGCCCTGTTCGCGGTGGCCGACAGCGTCTACATGATCCAGGCCCTGGCCGACACCTACGTCACCGGCACCCCTCTCGACTCGGTGTGGATGGTCGGCACCTTCCTGATGGCGTCGGCCGCGTGGTTGCGCACCGACGGCGCCCGGTCGGACGTCGACTGGGGACGGCGGACGCAGCCGGTGTTCATCCCCGGCCTGTTCATCGTCACCTCGCTGTCGATCGTGGTCTACGCCACCTGGCGCGACGTCGCGCCACCCGCCATCCTCCTCGCCACCGGGACCCTGCTGGTGGCCGTCGCCCGCATGGCCCACGCCTACCGCCAGTTGCAGACGTTGGCCGAGACCCGCCGGGAGGCTCGCACCGACGAGCTCACCGGCCTTCCCAACCGGCGCCTGTTCTACGAGACGCTGCGCCGCAGCCTGGAGGAGTCGGGGGCGGCGGCGGGGGTGGGCTCGGGTGACCCCCAGGCCCGCCTGGCGGTGCTCATGATCGACCTCGACCGGTTCAAGGAGATCAACGACAGCCTCGGCCACCGGGTGGGTGACGAGGTCCTCCGCCAGCTCGGGCCCCGGTTGGCGTCCGTCATCGGCGGGGCGGGCACGGTCGCCCGCCTGGGCGGCGACGAGTTCGGGCTGCTGATCGTCCCCCTGCCGGACCGGGCCGTGGCCACCCAGATCGCCGACCGCGTCCGGGCCGACCTCCGCCGGAGCTTCTACCTCGACGGCATGACCCTGCACGTCGACGCCAGCATCGGCATCGCCATCGCCCCCGAGCACGGGGTGGCCGCCGACGCCCTCATCCAGCGGGCCGACATCGCCATGTACGAGGCCAAGCGCAACCGGCGGGCGTGGGAGGTCTACTCGGCGATCACCGACACCCACACCCGCGACCGGCTGGAGCTGATGGAGGACGTCCGGGGCGCCATCGGGCGACGGGAGATCGTCCTGTACTACCAGCCCAAGCTCGACCTGGCCCGCCAGGTCGTCACGGGGGTCGAGGCCCTGGTCCGCTGGCAGCACCCGGCGCGGGGCCTGCTCACGCCCGACCGCTTCCTCCACCTGTTCGAGCAGAGCGGCCTCATGGGCTCGCTGGCGATGGAGGTGCTCGACCAGGCCCTCAACCAGCAGGCGACCTGGGCCGCCGAGAACCACCAGCTGAGCATGGCCGTGAACCTGTCGGCCTCCAACCTGGCCGACAACGACCTGCCGGACAAGGTGGCCAAGGTCCTCAGTGGCAAGGGCGTCCGACCCGGCAGCGTGGTCCTCGAGATCACCGAGGACAGCCTCATGGTCGACGCTCAGCAGAGCCTGGCCGTCCTCGAACGCCTCGACGCCCTCGGGGTGGAGCTCTCCGTCGACGACTACGGCACCGGGTTCTCGTCCCTCTCCTACCTGCGCGACCTGCCCGTCCAGGAGCTCAAGCTCGACCGGGCGTTCCTCGCCGCGGCCGGCCGCGACCAGCGGGCGGTGGCCATCATCCGGTCCACTATCGACCTGGCCCACGCCCTCGGCCTGCGCATCGTGGCCGAAGGGGTGGAAACCGCCGAAGGGCTGTCGCTCATCTCGGGGATGGGCTGCGACATCGCCCAGGGCTACCTGCTGGGGAGGCCGGCGCCGCCGGCGATGCTGTTCGCGTCGCCCGGCGAGGGCCAGGCCGCCCTCCGCTGACGGCCACCCCCCGCTTCCACCGCCCGGACGCCGGGCATCAGGAGGAAGGCGAAGGTGACGGCCGCCCCCAGCAGGCCGGCGACGACGAAGGTGGTGCGGGCGCCGATGGCGGCGGCCACCGGCGCCGTCACCGCGAACGAGAGCGGGACGAGGCCGGTGGAGATGAACCAGTCGAAGCTCGACACCCGGCCGAGCAGGGCCCGGGGCACCAGCCGCTGCTTGGTGGTGAGCCACACGACGGTGCCGGCGGCCTCGAAGGCGCCGAACACGAAGCTCACCGCCATCGCCTGCCACGGGACCCGGGCCAGTCCGTAGCCGGCGATCACGACGGTGGAGATGGTCCAGGCGCCGTAGATGAAGGTCATGTTGCGCCGGGGCAGTCCGATCCCGCCCACGGCCAGGGCCCCGACCAGCGCCCCCAGCCCGCCCACGGCGAGGATGGCGCCCAGGGTGCCTGCTCCCGCGTGCAGCTCGTTCTTGACCAGGTAGGGGAGCAGGACGTCGACCGGGCCCATGAAGAGGAGGTAGGCGAAGGTGGCGGCCACGAACGTGGCCCACAGCCACACGTTGGCCCGCACGTAGCGGAAACCCTCCCGCACCTCGGCCACGATGCCGCCCGGGGTCGTGGTCGCGGCCCCGTCCGGAGCCGGGCCCTCGGCCTGCGTCCGGGCCCGGACCCGGCGTAGGAAGGCGATGGAGACGGCGAAGGTGGCGGCGTCGGCCAGGAAGGCGGCCCCGCTGCCCCCGAAGGCGAGGAGCAGGCCGCCGACGGCCGGGCCGAGCATGCCGTAGGCGCAGGGCCGGACGAACTGGTCGATGGCGTTGGCCTGGGGCAGCCGTTCGGGGGACACCACGTCGGGCACGAAGGCGTCGAAGGCGGGACCGAAGAAGGCGGTGGCGGCCCCGAACACGACCACCAGGCCCAGGACGTGCCAGAGGCGTAGGCCGCCGGTGATCGCCAGCAGCCCGAGGACGGCCACCACCGTGCCCCGGACGGCGTCGGAGGCGATCATCAGCCGGCGCCGGTCGAGGCGGTCGCTGGCCACCCCTCCGAGCAGGAGAAAGGCGACGTGGGGCACGGCCATGGCCACGCCCACCCCGGCCATCGCCGCCGGCCGGTTGGACAGCTCGTAGACCTTCCAGGCCAGGGCGACCAGGAGGATGCCGTCGCCGACCAGCGACACCGTCATGCCCGTCCACAGGAGACGGAAGTCCCGCTCCCGCAGGGGGGCGAGCACGCGAGCCGAGGCGCGCATCGCCCGCGGCCTAGCGGTGGCCGGCGAGGGCGAGTGTGGAAGGGTCGTGCCAGGCGCCGGCCAGCCCGAAGCGGTCGGTGGCCTCGGCCATCACGACGAGGAGGTGGTCGATCTCCTCGTCGGTGTTGGCCGCCGTCACCTGGATGCGGAAGCCGACCTCCGAGCGGGGGACGAGGGGGAAGGCGGCCAGGGTGACGTAGATGCCCCGGTCGAACAGGAAGCGGCCCACCTCGTCGATCCGGTCGGGGTCGCCGACGGGGATCTCGACGATGGGGAAGCCGGACGTGTTGGGCGTGGCCACGCCGAGGGCGTCGAGCCCGTCGAGCAGGCGCCGGGTCTTGCCGTAGAGGTCGGCCCGGATGGCGTCGCCCCGATCGTGGTTGACGTCCATCCCCGCCAGCACGGTGGCCAGGGACGCCACCGGGGACGGTCCCGAGTAGAGGTACGGGGCGGCCGCCACCTTGAGCACGTTCTTGAGCCGGGTGGGCAGGGCGAGGAAGGCGAGCAGCGACGAGTAGGCCTTGGAGAACCCGCCCACCAGCACGACGTTGTCGTAGGTCTCGCCGAAGTGGCGGACGATGCTGTTGCCGCGGGCGCCCCAGTTGCAGGGCTCGTCCGGCCGCCGCTCGCCGATGACGCCGAAGCCGTGGGCGTCGTCGACGTACAGGAGGGCGTCGTGCTCGCGGGCCAGGGCGGCGAAGGCGTGCAGGTCGGGGGCGTTGCCGGTCATCGAGTTGACCCCGTCCATGCAGATCAGGCGGGAGCCGCCGGCCGCCGCCTTCAGCAGGTCCTCGAGCTGGTCGAGGTCGTCGTGCTGGTAGCGCTGGACCCGGGCCCCGTTGCTGGTGGCCACCTTGGTCCCGTCGTAGATCGTCTTGTGGGCCCGGCGGTCGAGGAAGATGGTGCCCCCGCCGGCGAGGATCGGGATCACCGACATGTGGATGTGGGTGATGGTGGGCAGCACCAGGGTGTCGGGCGCGCCCAGCAGCTCGGTGAGCCGGGTCTCGATCTCCTCGTAGAGGACGGGGCTGCCCAAGAGGCGCGACCAGCTGGGATGGGTGCCCCAGGTCGCCACCTGGGGCTCGATGGCGGCCATGATCTCGGGCTCGAGGTCGAAGCCGAGGTAGTTGCAGGACGCGAAGTCGGCCAGCCAGTGGTCGCCGATGCGGATGCGGCGGCCGTCGATCTCGTCGATCACCGCGTCGAGCATGGGGTTGGTGGCGCGGAGGCGAGCCAGGTCGCTGCACGTGTCGAGCCAGCGGTCGAGCCAGCCGTCGTCCCGCCGGCGGCGGGTGGGGGGCTCGCCGGGGGCCGCCGGCAGCGACTCCAGCTCCCGCAGGAGGGAGATCTGGCGGACGGGGACGTCCAGGTCGGTCATCGGTGCGCTCCTCGCTGTGGACCGGCAGGCAGACCCCGTCGAGCACGTACGCGCGCCGGGCGTCAACTCCCTATCGGCGGGGAGGCGCGGGGGTACGAGAAAAATGGGCCGAAAGGACTACGGCGTCGGCCGGGGTCGGCCGGGGGTGGGTCAGCCGGGTTGGGGCTCGGACGCGGCGCCCGGTTCGGGGGCGCCGGCCAGCTCGCCGGACGCCGGTTGGGCCGGCGCCGCCAGCCCCAGCTGGCTGCGGATCTCGGCCAGCCGGGCCTGGGCCTCGGAGTTGACCTGGGCCTGCTCCACCTCCAGCATCCGGGACTCGACCGACGTCTCCGCCAGCTCGGAGGTCCCCAGGGCCTTGGCGTAGCGGGCCTCGATCTTGTCCCGCACCTGGTCGAGGGTGGGCACGTCCTGGCCGACGGCCTCGTTGAGCGAGGCCATGGCCTTGTTGACCTCTTCCTGCATCTTGGCCTGGTCGAGCTGGCCCATCAGCTTGTTGCGCTCGGCCAGCTTCTTCTGCAGGGCCATCGAGTTCTGGCGCACCGCCTGCTTGGCCGCGTCGGCCGCCTCGGTGGCCTGGAGGAGCAGGGACTTGAGCGACTCCGCCTCCCGCTCCTTCTCGATCATGCGGTTGGCGAACGCCTCCGCCGCCTTGGTGTAGTCGGCCATCTTGGCCGTGTCGCCCCGGTTGGTGGCCTCGTCGGCCATGGTGACCGCCTGGCGGGTGGAGCCGTTGAGCTTCTCCAGCTCACCCATGGCCCGGTTGAGGTTCATCTCCGTCTTCTTCTGGTGGGCGATGACGTTGGCTGCCTGCTCGGTCAGCCGGCGGTGCTGGTCCTGGGCCTCGGTGATCGCCTGTTGCAGTTGGACCTTGGGGTCGGCCCGCTCCTCGAACGACCCCGAGAGCTTGGCCGTCAGATACGACCACCAGCGTCCTATGAGCTTGAACATGCGTCGACTGTACGCCGGAGGGGCCAACGGGTACGTACTGTTGGTCAGGCGCTCTGAGGAGGAGGTCCGCGTGCACATCCCGTTCCACGCCTCGCAGCGCAGCAGCCTGGGCATCGAGGTCGAGCTGGCCATCGTCGACCGAGGCACCCGGGAGCTCACGAGCGCGGCCTCGCCCATCCTCGAGGAGCTGGGTGCGGCCCATCCCGGCGGTGAGCACCCGAAGGTCAAGCACGAGCTGTTCGAGTGCACCCTCGAGATCATCACCGGAATCTGCGGCACGGTGGCGGAGGCGAGGGACGACCTCGAGCACACCCTCAAGGAGGTGTCGGCCCCGGTCGACGCCCGGGGCCTGGCCCTCTTGTGCGCCGGCTCCCACCCGTTCTCCCATTGGCGCGACCAGCAGGTCAGCCCCAGCCCCCGCTACGCGGCGCTGCTGGAGGAGACCCAGTGGGCGGGGAAGCGGCTGCAGATCTTCGGCGTGCACTTCCATGTCGGGGTGCGGTCGGCGGAGAAGGTCATCGCCATCGCCAACGCCCTCAACACCTACATCCCCCACTTCCTCGCCCTGTCCGCCTCCAGCCCCTACTGGGAGGGCTGCGACACGGGGATGGCGTCCAGCCGGAGCAAGGTCTTCGAATGCCTGCCCACCGCCGGCCTGCCCTACCAGCTGGCCGGCTGGAACGAGTTCGAGGAGTTCATGGGCACGTTCATCGCGGCCCAGGCCATCACCAGCATCCGCGAGGTGTGGTGGGACATCCGGCCCCACCCCGACTTCGGCACCGTCGAGCTGCGCATCTGCGACGGCATCCCCACGATGCGGGAGGTGGCGTCTCTGGCCGCGATCGCCCAGAGCCTGGTCGAGTGGATGGACGGGCGGCTCGACGCGGGGGAGAAGCTGGCCGTGCCCCGGGAGTGGGTGGTGAAGCAGAACAAGTGGAAGGCGTCCCGCCACGGGCTCGACGCCGACACCATTGTCGACGACCAGGGCACCCGGGTGCCGCTGCGCGACGCCATCCGTACGCTCGTCGACGAGCTGTCGCCCACCGCCGCCCGCCTGGGCTGCCTCGACGAGCTCACCACCAGCCTCGAGCTGCTCGAACGCGGTCCGAGCTACCTGCGCCAACGGGCGGTGGTCGACGCCGGCGGCACCCTCGCCGACGTGGTCGACTCACTGGTGGCGGAGCTGGAGTCGGGTCGGCCGGGGGCGCTCCCCGGCTGAGCCGGGCCGCTCGGCTAGGAGCTGCTGCCGCCCTTCTTCTCCGACTTCTTGGCCTGCTTCGCCGCCCGCTTCTCCTGGAGCGACTTGCCCGTCTTCTTGGTCTGCGGTTTGGCCGGCGCCTTGTTTGCCATTCCCGAAGACTACGCCCGGCGGGCCCGCTGTTTGCCGTCGGATCGGCCCGGCGGGGGCCTGGATCAGGCGAGGATCGTGACGGGGGTGCCCGGGGGGGCGGTGTTGGCCAGTTGGGTGATGGCGTCGTTCGTCATGCGGACGCAGCCGTGGCTGGCCGGCGTGCCCAGGAGGGCGGGGTCGTTGGTGCCGTGGAGGGCGATCTGGCCGATCCCGCTGCCGAAGCTGTAGTACACGTCGGAGAAGGCGGCCACGCTCATCTGGTAGGCGCCGTAGGGCCCGGTGGGGTCGAGCACCTTCACCGTCCCGTCGACGAAGAAGTTGCCCGTCGGCGTCGGCCCGCTGCCCGCACCCACGGCCACGGTGGTGTCGAGGAACGGCGTGGCGCCCTCGTAGGCGATGAGTCGGCGTTCGGAGACGTTCACCACGATCCGGTACGGGGTCTGGCGGAGGGAGACGTCGGCCGCCCTGATCCACGCCGTCGACTCGTTGGGGCGCATCGGGATCTGCACCTCCAGCCAGTCGTTCCACTGCTGCATCACCAGGTAGACGCCGGGCAGACCCTCCCACGTGGGGTTGTCGAGGGTGTCGGCCGGCTCGGCGTCGCCGGGGGCGTTGTAGAGGCCGACCGTCGGCACGACGGCGTCGGCGACGAGGGCGGGCGAGGAGGGCGGCCGGGCGTAGCCCAGGCGGAGGGTGGCGCCGGGCGCGACCTCCCGGGTGGGGCCGAGGACGAGGGGGGCGGTGGTGGGGGTGGGCGCCACCGTGGTGGTGCTGGCGGGGGTGGCCTGGCCGAGCGCCGCCACCTGGGAGGAGTCGCGGGTCGACAGGTTCCGCCACGTGATGCCGAAGAGGCCCGCAGCCAGCACGGCGGCCGCCACGCCGATGGTCGTCGAGGTTCGACGGCTCATTGGCGGAGGAGCCTACCGTCCCCCGCCCACGATCGAGGCGCGGCCGCCGGCGAAACTCAGGGCCGCGGCGCCTGCATCCGGGGCAGGTCGACGTCGATGCAGGCCACGGCCCGGGGGTTGCCGCCGGCGAGGGCGACCATGCGGGCCGCGGCCTCGCTCAGGCGGCCCTCGGACAGCCGGCCCCCGGCCACC
>Ga0105245_10001654_pt1 | contig 20285 bp, 14 predicted proteins | sample KBSM54metaG_FD_81523 | JGI IMG/M metagenome (GOLD analysis project Ga0105245, IMG submission 81523) | Miscanthus rhizosphere microbial communities from Kellogg Biological Station, Michigan, USA - KBS M5-4 metaG | ecosystem: Host-associated > Plants > Roots > Rhizosphere > Soil | place...
ATCCGCAGCACCTTTCCATAGATGTTGTCGATGCGCGCGGTGGACTGGATATCGCCCTCGCTCAATGCCCCGACCGAGACATAGAGATTGCCATCGCGCCCGATCAGGATGCGCGAACCGCCGATGCCGACTTTCGCTTCGCCGACCAGCAGTTCCTTGATTTCGGTCAGGCGCAGATCGTCGAGGCGCGCGCGCGCGACAACGGTCGCAGCGGTGATCCGCTTTGCCTTGGGATCATATCCAACCGGTTTGTTGCAGGTGAGATAAACCAGGTGGTTGGTCCCATAATCGGGATCCGGCGTCACGTCCTGGATGCCCAGCACGTCCAAGGGATCGAGATGCTCCACCTTGGAATATTCGGGCGCATTGGTGATCGGCTGGGGAACGAGTTCGGGCCTGATGCCGGTGGCCTGACGCAGCAGGCGAAGCCGTGCGCCGCGCTCGACGATCAGCGCATCTCCGCCTGGCAGGAACGCCAGACTATAGAGATGCGCAAGACCATGCGCGATGATCTCCACCTTGACCTCTGGCTGCTCGGCGCTGCGAAAAGTGTACGGACCCGGGCCGGGAAGCTCGGATGGGATCCCGACCTCGGGAACATCGGCCGCCCGGGACGGCGCGGAGATCCAGGCAATCGCCGCCAGCCCAAGCAGGCCGCCGATGACATATGTGCGGGCGACCTGCCCCGGCCAGCCCCGATATCGCTTCATCCACCCGCTCCCGCTTGCGCCGACTGGCAGTCCAACCACAAGTCAGTCTAATATTCGCAACGATGGTCAGATGATTGCAGGGTCGGCCAGATCCTTGACATCTTGGGTCAATCGCCGCTCCGCGCGGTCGCGCCATCCGGCCCGAACGCATCAGCCCTCAATTCCTGAGGACCAGCGTCACACCCACGGTACGTGGGCGGAACGTGCCTGCGCGATAGTAGGTCGAAGCCGGGTTTTCATGGAACAAGGCCAATAGCGGCATGCTGTTGGTGACGTTGTTGACGAACAGGCTCAGGTCGAGATCCTTGCCGCTCGACAGCTTGAACCTGCTGCCGATGCGCACGTCGAGCTGCGACGTGGACGGGGACCGCGGCAGGGTCGGATCGTACAAAGGTGTGTGGGGCACCGGCTTGGTGACATGACTGGTCAGGCTGAGGTCCGTCCGGCCATAGAGTTGGGCGTTTCCGACCTGGTGCTCATATTCGGCATTGAGCGCGATGGTCCATGGAGCAACCAGCGGGAACGGCTCGCCTGCCGGTCGGATGATCACATTCGGCGCGTTGGGGATATTGGGGTCGCCAGGACCGAAGATCGGCGTGGTATAGCGCGCATGGATATAGGAAACCGAGCCGCCCAGCGTCAGTCCGGCCGCCGGCTTGACCGAAACGGCAAGATCGAAGCCATCGATCTTCGCGCTGCCCAGATTGAGTGCTGTCTGAATCGTGCACTGCGGCAGGGCAAACAGCGTCTGCACATTCTTCCAGTCGATATGATAGGCCGAGCCATCGATCGCCACCTTACCGCCAAACAGACGGTTCTTGCTGCCGACTTCATAGCTCCAGATCGAATCGGGCTTGACCTCGAGCGTGGCGAAGGGATCGAAGCCGATCGCCGCCGCGTCGGCAATGCAGTTCGCGCCGACCGGTGGCGAAACGCCCGGCCCGCGCACACCCTTGCTCGCGCTGGCATAGAACAGGTTGTTACGATCGGCCTGGAACGAGATCCCGAACTTGGGTGTCAGCGTCTTGCTCGTCGTGTTGGCGATATCGGTCTGTCCATCGGTGGCAAGCACCGGACCCGCACCGAAGCCGGTGAAGGCGTATTTCGCGATAGTATAGCGCAGGCCGGCCGTCAGCTTGAGCCGATCGACGATCTTGTAGTCGGCCTGGGCATAGGCGGCATATTGCCGATCGCGATGCTCGTTGCGCTGGAACACCGAATAGAGCCCCTGGTACAGTTCGGTGCCGAAAAATGAATCGGTCAGGCCGGCAAACGGCGGCTCGCCGATCTGGGCCTGCCCCAGATTGATGACATCGAGCAGGCGAGGATCGTAGGATCGATACTGATCGCGAACATAGGACTTCTGGTAGAACAGGCCGACGATCCAGTTGAGGCGATCATTGGCGTTGTTGCCCTGAATGCGCAGTTCCTGCGTGAAGGCGGTCTGTTTGGTATCGTTGACGGTATGGGGCGCGTAGTCCTCGAAGCCGGTCGGGAACGGGCCTCCGGTAAAGCCTCCTGAAAAGACGTAGCTCAGCGAGGTATCGTCATTGATCGTATTGGTCGTGCGGTGGAAATAGGAAGTATCCGAGATCAGGCTGACCCCGCCGAGATCGAGTTCGGCCTTGAGGGCGGGCAGGACGAAACGATCCTTGTGCGGTTCGGCGCGCTGGTTGAGGCTCATCCGCAGATTGCCATCCTGAATGTCCGACCTGGCCAGTTCGAACCGTGAGCCGTCGGCGATTTTCTGGTCCTGGAAGAATACTGATGGGGTGAGGGTCAGGTTGTCGGTGGCATGCCAGCCCAGGGCCAGACGGGCCGAGAAGCTTTCCGTATGGTTGCTATCCTTCTGCGCCAGATTGTGCGTGTAGGGATCGAGCCGGTCGATATAGCCGCCGTCGCGACGGTACCAGACGCTGGCCCGAAAACCGACCTTGCCTTCGACGATCGGAGCCCCGACCGCGAAGCCGGCTTCGTAGCTCGGGCTCCCGTGTTCGGTCGTCGCCAGCTCCGTGCGCGCGTAGATGCTGGCCGAATCATAGTTCGGCTTTGGCAGGATGAAGCGGATCGCGCCGCCCACCGAGCCGCTCCCGAACAGGGTGCCCTGCGGGCCGCGCAGGACTTCGATCCGTTCCAGATCGAACACTTCGGGATAGGCGTTGCCAAGCGATGGGCTGACACCCACCCTGGTTTGAATCGGCGTATCGTCGATATAGACACCGGTGGTCGGGATACCCGACTGCGAATTGACCCCGCGGATCGAAATGGTGCTTTGCCCGGTGCCGTATTGGACGGCACTCTGTCCGAAAGTGATGCTCGGGGTGAGCGAGGCAAGGTCAGCGATCGAGCGTATGCCTTGTGCGTCGAGTTCCTGCCGATCTTTGGCGACGATGCTGGCAGGTGTGCGGCTGAGCGCGGTCGTCTTGCGCGTGGCGGTCACCAGGATGTCGCCTGCCGCAGCCGAATCCTGATCGCCAGTCGATGCGGTCGTGGCAGCCGAAGCCTGATCGTCGGTCGATGTAGTCGTGGCATTTGCCTGTTGGGCATGGGCCGGCAGCGCCGAGAGCGCCAGCATCGCGCCAGACAGCAAGCCTGCCTTGAACTTCAACGCGCCGCATGTGTGAATGGCGTTCAAAGTCGATCTCCCCTCAATGAGCTGCAATGTTTCGTTTTCGATTTTCGGGCCAAGCCCGGCCCCTACCCTGCGATCGTGGCGCGATGGCTGCGACGGAACAGCGAATCCACCCCAGATCTATGCGCATGCATATTTTAAGGTTAAAACAAAATCAATCCCGGCGTACCGCTGGTGGCAGATATCTGAAAGGCAGCCTCCCACTTTCCACGACGCGCCGGGACTGGCGCCAACGCCTCTTGAATCAGTCGATAGCCTATCTCTATTTTTCGAACAATAGAAAGTTTATGTGAATATCTGTTGCGTTATAGAGACAATGAGGCCAAGGCGTCTATGCCGCGAATAGCGTTGCCATATCGCCAGCTAGGGATAACTAGGTGTCCGGATCGTTCGGGAGGGCTTGCTTTTCGAGAACAGGCGGCAGGCTTATCGGGGTCGAGGCGAACGGATCGATGACGGCACAACCGCCTGACGATAGCGAAGCGATCTTCGAAGCGGAAACCGCGCGATTTCGCGAGATCCTGGCCAAGGGGCGGTCTGCCACCCAGCTTGCCCTGTTCGACCTGCTGGTCGAGCGCTCGCGCGACCAGCGTTCGCCAAAGGAAATCGAGATCGCGCTGGCCCTGTTCGGGAGCATCGCCACGCACGATGCCGGTTCGAATTCGGGTGCGCGCGTCTACGTGCACCGGCTTCGCAAACGCATTGACGAGTACTACCTCGCACGTACCGGCCCGCGTCTCATCATTCCCAAAGGGGAATACCGCATCGCTCTCGACCGAAGCGATCGTCCGGCCCTGCCCTCAATCAGGGCGTCACAGTTGCGACGGGCGCTTGCCTATAACCCCGCAGTGACTCTTGGGCTCTCGCTGATTGTCGGCGCGGCGCTGGCTTTCGCCAGCTGGAACAGCTTGCCGTCAGCTTCGACGAGCACGCCGGGCGTGGCTCGTGTGCGGCAGGCCCTGCTTGGGAGCTCGGCCGATCAGTTCGACCCATTGATTGTGGTGGGGGACAGCATGCTCCTCGCCGAAACGCAGGATCAGCGCAGCATCCAGCGCATGATTCTGAAACCCGCCGTCAAGACGCGCGAAGACTTCGGCAACTATCTGAAGGCCCACCCTGAATCCTTCTACCAGCTTTATGATTTCAATCTCAATTTTGCACCGATTGGCGCTGTCGAGGCGGCCTGGAATCTGCAGGACCACCCCGATCCTGCAGGCGGAAAAGGCGCGAACAGCAGTCAAATGCTGCCGGCCTCCGCGCTGACCCAGGATCTCCTCGATAGCCGGGATATCATCTTCGTTGGCAGATTGTCGCAACTGCGCGTGCTGGAACCACAGGTCTTCGTCCAATCCCGTTTCCGCCTGGCTGCCTACGACCAGCTCGTCGACACCACCAGCGGCGCGGTGTCGCGGGGCCAGGTCTATGTTGGCGAACGATCGACTGCCTGGACGGACTATGGTTACCTTTCGGTCCGGACCAGTTCGACCGGACACCGGTTGATCGTGCTTGCCGGCCTCGGCAACACGGGGATCGCTGGCGTTGTCGCGCTTCTGAATGCGCCGCAGGAAATTGTCCGCCTGAAGCGAAAGGTGGGTGCGGCGCGCCATTTTGAAGCGCTGTTCGAAGTCCGCGCGCGGAGCGGGGCGGCGGAGCAGCGGCGCCTGGTCGCCATCCACCCTTTGCCTTGATCGCCACCGCGCACATCTGCTTGGCGCGCTGACCATGCCCGGGCATGACGAGCGGAACCAGCGTCAGTTCAAAACGGCAACAGGCAATGGCGGGGATCGAGAAGCGAGCAAGACCGCAGGCTAGAGCGGCTCATTCCAGTCGCTGAGCGGAACGATCTCGAGATTGGTGATCTTGCCGTTCGCGCCCAGACCCAGACGCACCTCGACCATGCCTTTGGCGTAACGCGCGCGGTACCGGTAGGTGGTTTCGGCGCATCGCGCAGCGCGGTCGAACAGGTCGAAATCCCGAAGCGGCCCCAGCGCGGCGAGCATCCCGGCATATTGCGTGGTCAGCTCGGCAAAATCGAGCTTGGCAAAATCGGCAAAATCCACTTGGCTGGCCCGGCCTGCTGCGATGACTCCGATCATGTCCCTGGCCTTCACGGTGACCGCCGGATCAGCGTCTGCGCGAGGCATGGCCGACGCCCCAGCAAGCGCAGGATCCGTCAGGCCGGCAATGCCGCGCGCCAGATGCTGCACATCGGCGTTTTCGCCATTGGCATAGACCGCCACCGTCAGATCCTGGGCGGGATAGCGCAGAGTATAGGTCTGGAAGCCCTGCCAGCTGCCCGATTGCCACCACGCCAGGTTCGCTCCGGTCGTGCTGAGCGACCAGCCCGGCACGTAAGAACAGACGGCACCGTTGCCAGCGCGAACGGGCCGCGAGAGCAGGTCCCACGATGCCGCGCTCAGCAGGCGTCGTTGCGAAACGGCCTGGGCCCAGATGGCGTAGTCGAGCGCCGACAGATAGAGCGAGCCATCGGCGGTCGAGTTGGCGGTAGGTGAAACCCATTCCGCATTGCGCAGGACATGCTCGCGCAGCTCGTAGCCCGCGGCGCGATTGGGAACGATCGCCAGCTCGTCGATCCCCCGCGCCGACCGCATGCCCAGGGGCTCAAAGATCCGGTGCGCCATGAATCGCGTCCAGTGCTCGCCGGTTACCTGTTCGATCACGAAACCAAGCACGATGTAACCGGCATAGCTGAAGCGCCAGCGCGAAGCGGCGGGGAAGTTCAGATCCTGCCCTGCGATGATGCCTAGCAGCTGCGCATTGGTATAATCGGCGCGAAAATCGCCATTTGGCGTGGCCGGCAGGCCCGAGGTGTGATCGAGCAGCTCGCGGATCGTCACTTTGTTCCACTTGGCCGGCGCCTTGGGCAGATAGCGCACCACCGGCGCATCGAGATCGATCTTGCCGTCTTCGACCAGCAGCATGATCGCTGCGGCCGTGAATTGCATGCCGGTAGCGCCGGTCTTGAACAGCGTATCGGCGCGAACGGGGGCGCCATCCTCGACATTGGCCTCACCAAATCCCTGTACACGAACGATATGGCCCCGCTCGACCACGGCGATCGCTACGCCTGGGGTCTGGCTGCGCGCCATTTCCGCCCGAATCAGATCTTCCATTGGATCAGCCCATGCGGTGAGCGGCGCCAATATCGACAGGGCGAGGAGCAAAGACGCGAGCTTGCCTTGATTCATGCCCGAGGTCTGCCAAGGATTGGTGCATATCGACATTGCCGAAACGGCCAGATTATTTCTAGTTGCGGACGGCGCGCGGGCTTTCGCTCATGGCTTCTCCGAAGGAGGCGGCCTGGATTCGATCGGGTGGTAGGCCGGGACGTCGCCGGCATTGTCCCAGATCCCGCCCGAGCGCAGCGGCCGGTTGACGATGAGCGTTGCGCCGACATTCACTTCCTTGATCGTGCGGACCCGGTACAGCGCTTCGAAACCATTGCGCCGCAGACCCGGGTCAAGCGTGAGGCGCGTCATTTGCTGGAGGTCGCCGGCCATCTGTGCCGCTTCCTTGACACCGGCATCGCCCAGTCCGGCGATCACCAGCAGGCGATTGCCGGACGGGCCCGGCAGGCTTGCCAGATAGGCAAAATCACGCCTGGCGATCCGTTCACCGGTCAGCACCATCCCGTCGGATTGGTAACGGATCGCGCTGGCCTTGTCGGTCAGTCCGTCGAAGCCGGGATTGATCCGGAATGCCGAGGCCTGTGCCAGCGGATCGCGCAACAGGGCGCTCATCCCGCTGAACTGGCCGATATAGATGATGTCGGACGATTTGAGCATTTCCGGCGTGAACTGCGAGGCCGCGACAAGTTTCAGCGCCCGACGCCGGAGCGCAGGCAACCGGGCAAAGTCGGCCCTGATATCGGACAGCGCCTCGATCGTACCGCCGCTTACGAACTGCTGGTTATAGTCCACCACCGTGTCCGCCGTGGCTGGAGAAAGGATTTGCAGGATCGTCAGGTCCTCGCGGGTCGGCACCGCCTTGTCCCACACCAGCTGCGGCGGCGCGCCAGGCGCCGTGGCCAGCGTATCGAGCTTCGCAAACAGATAATAGTCGCCAACGACGATGATCAGGGGCCGGTCGTTTTGGTAGAGCGATTCCCATGCCAGGGTCTGGGCCAGCGGTGGAGGTGTGCGGCCCGGCCACGACCAGCCGAGAAGCACGAGGGCGAGTGCAGCCGCCACCAACGCCGCGATACGCAAATACCGCCGCCGCGAAACGGCCCGTCCCGGCGCATCGAAGCCGGTCCCCGCCGCATGCCAGCCGTTCCCCATTTCGTCCCCGACCAGGCGGATTCTGTACTCGCCCAAGGGAATGTGAAGCTTCGGTCCGGCCGTTCCGGCGAAGGCGGTATCAAGGGTCTTGCGCAGGCGATACACATAGACGCGCACGTTCGCGTCCTGCCCGTTTCCAGCGAAGCCGTCATCACTGAACGCTTTCTGGGCAATCTCCTGCTCCGAAGGCGATTCGCCAGCCAGGGTTCGCTCCAGCAGATGGTTGAACAGCCGCAACAAGCGATCGGAACGGCCACCTTCGAGAGCGGCGCGCGCCACTTGCGCCGCAGCAAGGAGGCGCGTGCTATAATCCGCCGTGTCGACTGGGCTCTCAGGAACGCCATTCTTGTACATATTTCAAAGTTGCAACAATAGAGCGTATTTGCAACATATAATCTCAAATGCGTAACACGCAGCGGGCCTGGGGCATCAGGGCAATCGCAACAGCCATTGCTCCGCATCCGTATGCGGATGTGCATCCGAACTTCGGATAAATCTCATCTATTTCAAGGTATTGCCTGTCGTAACGTAACGGTTTCACAACTGTAACCGCCTTCGCCCCCGCCGCAGCCCGGGTAAAGGCGGGACATCGAAGCAGTCGTGTCGGCCGCCTCCGCCCCAGGGTGCTCCTGTTCGCAGCTGCCGCCCGGTTGGATGGCCCGCACCAGATGGAGTGGTAGAATGAAGCGTTTTGCAAAGACAGTCGCAACGATCGCCGGTGTCTGTGCGTTCGCCACCGCCTTCGCGGGCCCGGCGCTTGCCCACCACTCCTTCGCGATGTTCGATCAGACCAAGATCATCGAAAAGAACCGGGCCACCGTTGCCGAATTCCGGTTCACCAATCCGCACTCGTTCATTGTGGTCAACGTGCAGGACGGCGGGAATGTCACCCGCTACGTCCTGGAGTGCAGCAGCGTGAACATGATGAGCCAGGGCGGCTGGAAGTACAACACGCTCAAGGCGGGCGATAAGGTTGACCTGGCCTTCTACCCGCTGCGCAACGGCAAGCCGGGCGGGATGCTCAAGACCATCAAGGTTGCCGATGGCCGCGTCCTCAAAGCCTGGTGATCAGGCCCTGACATACCGACAGAACGGTGAAACCTGGCCAGCCGGATCGGCCAGGATGGAGACATGATAATGTATGGAACAAAGCTTGCGGTGCTTTCGGCGGCGGCAATCTCGTTTAGCGCCTGCGCCGCAGTTCAAGCCAAGGATCCGGCAGTGGCGGCTGTACCCCCCGCGCCTTCTCCCGCCGCGGCAATCGCGGCATCGACGAGCGAGCCGAACATTACCGGCGTATGGGAAATCTATCCCGATCCGTTCGCAGGCGACGCGAATACATTTCTCGAGCTGCCCGTGCCCGGCGATGGCCCCAAGCTCAAAGAACCTTATGCGACCCAATGGAAGGCGTCGCGTGAGAAGCGAAACGCGATGCTCAAGGCCGGCACGCCGCTTGTCGATCCCAGCACGAAATGCCAGCCTGAAGGCATGCCTTCGATCATGGGCGCGATCTTTCCGCTCGAATTCCTTCAGACCCCGGGACGCGTTACGGTGCTGGGCGAATTCCTCACGCAAACCCGGCGCATCCATCTCAATCGTCCGATGAAGTCGCTCGACGATCTGAACCCGAATTATTATGGGTACTCCGTCGGCAAGTGGGAAGGCGACACCCTGGTCGTAATCACCAAGGGGGTAAAGGAAGACGTCCAGTTCTTCGAGATTCCGCACAGTCTGGAAATGGTCATCACCGAACGGATCCGGTTGACCGCGCCAGACCGGATGGAAGACGCGATCACCATTGAGGACCCCAAGACCCTGCGTGAGCCCTACCGGTTCACCTATGGCTACAAGCGCAACCCGAGCTACGACATCCAGGAGTATTTCTGCGATCGGGATGATCCACTGTTCAAGGTCGGCGCCGACGGCACGGTCGAAATGAAGACCGACCACGAGGTCAAGTAGCCACGCCGTCAGGACCGGTACGAGTGCGTCGCGGCCTGGGCCGGGGAAGGTCAAAAATGAACCGCAGACGCGAATTTCTGGGCCAGGCCCTGGCGCTCGGCATTGCCGCAAATATGGGCTGTCCACTCGCCTTTGCGTCGCGCCCGCGCAGGGCAGCGGTGGTGCGCCGGGCACGGCGCCTCGACGACACCATCACGCGCCTGGGCGGCCTGGGCGATGGCTACAAGATGACGCTTGCCGCGGATGGCCGGCAGATCGCCGTCGTCAACGACGGGCCGGGATGGGCACCGCCCCCGGCGACTTTCTTCACCACCCGTCTGTGGGCGGTGGAAGGACCGCCAGCCAAGGCCCGTTTCGCCCAGCTTGAGGGCTATCCCATCGTCGATCGCGCCGCTCGGCCCGAAAACGCGCCATCCTATTACGGCCACGGTGTGATCGCCATCGGTGCGAACCTCTACCAGTTCCTGGCCACGCTCGATCACCGTGAAGACCGGCCGCGGCACTGGACCGGGGCCAAGCTGATCCGTTCGACCGACGGGGGCGCGACATGGTGCAATGGCGATGGCTCGAGCCCGGTCGTCTGGGAAGACTGGAAGGAACAATCACAGGCGCGTTTTCCCTTCTTCAACGAACCCGATGGCTGTTTCTCGCTGCTCAGCTTTCTCCAACAGGGCCAGGCCTACGCCTCCAACCATGACGGCTATGTCTATGTCTACGGGCTCAACGGCAGCGTCGACGGACTGATGAACCAGCTCATGATGTTCAGGGTGCCGAAGGTCCATGTGCACGACCGTTCCGCCTACCGCTTCTTTGCCGGACGGCGGCGCGACGGCGGCGCGAGCTGGTCGGCCGACATTGCCGCGCGCCGGCCGGTCCACACCTTCCCGCGCGGCTGGGTCAACTATACCAATCTGTCCCCGGGCGATCTCGTAGTCGAATCCTGGCTGCCCAGCGTGGTCTGGAACGAGGCGCTGGGACTCTACATGATGAGCAGCGCTGGGATCGGCTGCGCGCCCGACGGCACCGAATTCGGCAAGCCGAGCTACCTCGGGCTGTGGGTTGCGGCGCAGCCCTGGGGGCCGTGGCGCCAGATCCATGAGGATCGGGCCTGGACCCCAGGCGGCAATGCGCATGCACGCGCCTACGCCCCGCAGATCGCGCCGGGATGGATCGCGCCCGACGGCAGGTCCTTCTGGCTGGTCTGGGCAGACCTTGACGGGATTCGGGAATTTGGCCGCGACGAGGCACTGGTCGACGCTGAGATGAACAAGGCACGCGACGCCCACGAACGTACCACGATAGAGGCCGCGATCCTGCGCCGGTACATGCCTGGCTTTTCCATGAACGCACAACGGATCACCCTCGACGTCGCCTGAGCGCGCGGATCGATTGACTTCATTTACCTCAATATATATGCATATGCATAGATTATGGGGATTGAAATGGCCGAGCGATCATTTGCCAAGGAAGTCGAGCAACTGCGCATCGGGGAAGGCGAGGTCTTCCGAGGCGAGGCGATCCTGGCGATCACCAAAGGCCTGCTGCAGGCCGGGGTGTCCTATGTCGGCGGCTACCAGGGCTCTCCGATCTCGCACCTGATGGACGTGCTGTCCGACGCGCAGGACATCCTCGGCGAGCTGGACGTCAACTTCCAGAGCTCGGCTAACGAGGCAACGGCGGCAGCCATGCTCTCGGCCTCGGTGATGTATCCGCTGCGCGGCGCGGTGGCCTGGAAATCAACCGTCGGCACCAACGTCGCATCGGACGCCCTGGCCAACCTCGCCTCGGGCGGAGTGACCGGCGGGGCCATGGTGATCATCGGCGAGGATTATGGCGAAGGCTCCTCGATCATGCAGGAGCGCACCCATGCCTTCGCGATGAAATCGCAGATGTGGCTGCTCGATCCGCGCCCCGATCATGGCCGCATCGTCGATCTGATCGAAAAGGGCTTCCAGCTGTCCGAAGCGTCCAACACGCCGGTCATGCTCGAAGTGCGGGTGCGCACCTGCCATATGCACGGCAGCTTCATAGCCAAGGACAATGTTCGCCCGATCTTTACCCTGGGTGACGCGCTCAACGCGCCGCGGCGCGATCTCGCAAGGATCGTCCTGCCGCCCGCAGCCTATGAACACGAACAGGAAAAGATCCATCACCGCCTGCCCGCGGCGATCCGGTTCATCCGGCAGCACCGCTTCAACGAATGGTTCGGGCCAGCACAGGGCAAGGTCGGGATCCTCCTGCAGGGCGGCATGTACAACAACGTCATCCGCGCCCTTCAGTATCTCGGCCTGTCCGATGCTTACGGTAATACGCAGGTCCCGCTTTACGTGATGAACGTCACCTACCCGGTGATCGACAGCGAGGTCGAAGACTTCGCGCGGGGCAAGGACGCGGTCCTGATGGTCGAGGAAGGCCAGCCAGAATATCTCGAACAGGCGCTCAACACCGTCCTGCGCCGCAGTGGCCTGACGGCGCGGATTTACGGCAAGGACGTTCTGCCGATGGGCGGGGACTATTCGGTTCAGGCCCTGCTTGAAGGGTTCGAGATCTTCTTCGAGCAGGCCGATCCGCGCCTGCTCGGCAACCGCCCTCCCCGCCCCGATGCCGGGCCGGTACTGGCGCTGCCGGAAGTGGAAAAGCTTAAATCCGCGGTCCCCGCGCGCCCGCCGGGGCTGTGCACCGGCTGCCCGGAACGACCGATCTTCGCTGCGATGAAGCTGGTCGAGCAGGATCTTGGTGAGCACCATATCTCGGCCGACATCGGCTGCCACCTGTTCTCGATCCTCCCGCCGTTCAACCTCGGGAACACGACGATGGGCTTCGGCCTGGGCGCGGCTTCGGCTTCCGCCTTCAGCCGCAGCACCGGCAAGCGTTCGATCGCGGTAATGGGCGATGGCGGCTTCTGGCATAACGGCTTGACCAGCGGGATCGGCAACGCCGTCTACAACAAGCATGACGGGGTCTTCCTGATCGTCGACAACTTCTATTCCTCCGCCACCGGCGGGCAGGACATTCTTTCGTCGCGCGCGCCAAACAAGGCCCGCAAGACCAACAACCCGATCGAAAAGGCAGTACGCGGCGTCGGCGCGACCTGGGTCCGCGAAGTCGATCGCACGTACGACGTCGGCCAGATGAAGCGTGTGCTGACCGAGGCGCTGACGACCAAGGAGGAAGGCCCCAAGATCATCATCGCCTCCTCTGAATGCATGCTCAACAAGCAGCGGCGCGAGCGCCCGCTCCAGGCCAAGGCGGTCAGGGACGGCAAACGCGTGATCACGCAACGCTTCGGCGTCGACGAGGACGTGTGCACTGGCGATCATGCCTGCATCCGCCTCTCGGGCTGCCCCTCGCTCTCGGTAAAATACCTCGACGATCCGCTGCGCGACGATCCGGTGGCCGCGATCGACAATTCCTGCGTCGGCTGCGGCAACTGCGGCGAAGTGTCGGAAGCGGCGATATTGTGCCCTTCCTTCTACCGCGCCGACATCATCCACAACCCGACCCGGTGGGATCGCTTCAAGACGCGGACGGCCATGGCGTTGGTGCGTGCGCTGCAGGATCGCCGAGAGCGGCGGCGGATCGCGGTGGAGCCGGCCTGATGCGCAACGAGACTGTCAGGCTGCGCCTCGCGGCGGGCGGGGAAGCGACCGAGCGTCCAATCGCGATCGCAATTGTCGCCATGGGCGGCCAGGGCGGCGGTGTGCTGACCGGATGGATCGTCAAATTGGCAGAAGATGCCGGCTGGGTAGCCCAGTCCACCTCGGTTCCGGGCGTCGCGCAGCGTACCGGCGCGACGATCTACTATGTGGAAATGATGCAACCGCGCGATGAGCAGGTGCCGATCCTGGCCCAGATGCCCACCCCCGGCGATGTCGACGTGGTGATCGCCTCGGAATTTATCGAGGCCGGTCGTTCAGTCCTCCGCGGCATCGTCACGCCCGAACGGACCACGCTCATCGCCTCGTCCCACCGCTCTTTCGCGATTTCGGAAAAGAGTGCACCAGGTGAAGGCATTGCCGATAGCAGCGTCGTCGCCGAAGCGATCGGCCGCACCGCCAAACACAGCATCATCTTCGACATGAACGCCATGGCCGCCGCGAATGGCAGCGTCATCTCCTCCGCGATGTTCGGTGCGTTGGCGGCATCGGGCAGCTTGCCCTTCGCGGTCGACGAATATCACGCGGTGATCAAAGCCGATGGCAAAGGCGTGAACGCGAGCCTCAAGACCTTCGACTCCGCCTACGCCCGCGCGAAGGACGGTCCAGGCGTTGCGAAGAAGCCCGTTGTCGAACGGCCAACCGTCCCTCGGGGTAATGATAATGGCCCCTCACCGCGCGCCGCCGCCCTGCTGGCACGCCTCGATGGCGGACTGCCGGCCGAGGTCGCGCCCATGGCGCGAGCGGGCCTGGCCAAGGTGACAGACTTTCAGGACCTGGCCTATGGGGCGGAATACCTGTCTTCGCTCGAGGCGGTCCATCAGCTCGACCGCGACCTCGGCGGGGCGGAACACGGCTTCGCACTGAGCGTCAACGCCGCCAAATATCTTGCCAATGCCATGGCCTATGACGATGTCGTGCGGGTCGCCGATCTCAAGACACGCGCCGCGCGGCATCGCCGGATCGAGCAGGAAATCGGCCTGCGCGCGGGACAGGTCTTCGCCACAACCGAATATATGCACCCGCGCCTGGAGGAAATGGTTGGCCTGGCTCCGGCAAGGCTGGGGCTGTGGCTGAAAAACACGCCGCGGCTCTATGCCTGGCTCGACCGGCGGATCAGCAAGGGACGGCGCGTGCGCACCTATTCGCCGGGCTGGTTCCTGGTGCTCTACATGGTCGGCGGCCTGCGCCGACTGCGACGGATTTCGCTCCGCCATCGCGAGGAAACCGCGCACCGCACCGCCTGGCTCGCCCTGGCCAGCGAACTGGCGCGGGGCAACTACGCACTCGGGCTCGAGGTGGTGAAGTGCCAGCGGCTGATCAAAGGGTATTCCGATACACATACGCGCGGCCGGTCGAAGTTCGCCAAGGTGACCGAAGAGATCCAGCGCATTGCCGGTCGCGCGGACGCAGTCGATTGGGCGCGCCGGCTGCGCGAAACCGCAGTCAAAGACGGCGAAGGCGGCGATCTCGACGACTTGATCCGCACCATCCGTTCGTTCGCATGATTTGTGCTTGCCCGCCCGAGGGCAGATCGCAATACCGCCGGGGCCTGCAGCCGGCGCGTGGAGAGGATGGGATGACTGAGTCCGACGAACCCGGTCCAGGAAGCGACTCCGCGAAGCACCCGCGCAACCTGGAAACACAGCTCTGGCACGCGGTGCTCGATGTCCATGGTACGGTCTTCGCCAGGCTCAACCGTGCCATGGGCCGGGAGTTCGGAATCACGCTCGCCAAGTTCGACGTGCTGGCGCAACTCTACCGCAGCACCGAGGGGATGACCCAGGGCAATCTGTCCCGCCACCTGAAGGTCACCGGGGGCAATGTCACCGGGCTGGTGCGCCGGCTGACCGCCGATGGCCTGATCACCCGCGAGATGTCAGCCAGCGACCGGCGCGTGTTCGTGGTGCAATTGACCGCGCGCGGCCGGGAGCTCTACCTCGCCGTCCGCTCGCGCCACGACGCAATGCTCGAAGACTGGTTCCATGGCCTCGGCACCGACGACAAGAACCAGGCGCTGCGGGTGCTGAAAGCGATGTCCGCCAGTGTCGGTGCCAACACGCCAAGGGAAACCGAATGACGATCCCCGCACCGCCCGCCTCGCAGGACGAGCTGGAATCTTACCTGCCCTATCTGGTCAACCGGCTCGCCATCCTCGGGCAGGCCACGCAGAACCGCCTGCTCGGCGCCAACGGCATCAACCTGGTGATCCTGCGCACGCTCTCGATCCTGCACATCGAGGACGGCCTCACCATCAACGAGATCGCCGCGCGAACCTTTACAGAGCAATCGTCGGCCAGTCGCGCCGTCGACGCCATGGTGTCGCAGGGGCTGGTCGAGCGGCGCATCCCGGATCACGACCAGCGCCGGCGCGAAATCGTGATGACCGCGCTGGGCCGCGAACAACTGCGGCAAAGCTGGCCAGCGATGGACGACTACTTCAATAATTTGAGCACAGGCATCACCGCAGCAGAGCGCAACGCCTGCCGCAAGGTGCTGCTTCGCATGCTTGAAAATCTGGCGCGGCTGAACCCCTGAAGGCTTGATCCGATGGCGTCGCGGTCGCGTTGACAGTAGTTTGTTTATCTATAAACATATGCTTCTGCATATCTATATACGGGCGCGTGGAACCAGTGAACGACAAGACTGTATTCGAACGGTTCCAGGCCGCCGCCATCCGCTGGGGCGACAAGCCGTTCCTGAATGTCCTGCCCGAGACGGCAGCAGCCTATGGCATCCCCGCCGGCGAGATCACTTATGCGGCGATGCTCGAGCGGGTGGCCTCACGGCAACAGGTGCTGGCTGAAGCGGGCTATGGCAAAGGCACCCGTGTCGGGCTGCTGCTGCAGAACCGGCCCGTGTTCATCGAACTCTGGTTCGCCGCCAACGCTCTCGGCGCGTCGGTCGTGCCGATCAATCCCGATCTGCGCCGCAGCGAGCTCGAATATCTGATCGAACACTCGGAAATGTCGGCCGCCTTCGTCCTGCCGGAACGGCGGGACGAGATGGCGGCGGCAGCCCTCGCGGTCGGCAGCACCATGACCCCGATAACCCCGGACGACCCGGTGCGCCCGCTGCCGCGCAAGGGCGAGATCACGAGTGGAGACAATGCCGCCCTCGAGGCGGGGCTGCTCTATACCTCGGGCACCACCGGTAGCCCCAAGGGCTGTGTCCTGACCAACGCCTATTTCCTCCATTCGGGTGACTGGTACCGCGACGCTGGCGGCCTGATCAGCCTGCGTCCGGGTGAGGAGCGGATGCTTACCCCGTTGCCGGTGTTCCACATGAATGCCATGGCGGTATCGGTGATCGGGATGGTCACCGTCGGCGGCTGCCTGACGCTGCTGGACCGCTTCCATCCCTCCACCTGGTGGGATTCCGTGCGGCGCAGCAAGGCAACGTGCCTGCATTATCTGGGGGTCATGCCGGCGATGCTGATGAAAGCCGAGCCCTCAGCACAAGATCGCGATCACATGGTGCGCTTCGGCTTTGGCGCCGGCGCTCCGGCCGAATTGCATGGTCCGTTCGAGGAGCGATTCGGCTTCCCACTGATCGAGGCCTGGGCGATGACCGAAACCGGCAGCGGCGGTGTGATCAGCGCCCACCGCACGCCGCGCAAGATCGGCACGAACTGCTTTGGACGGCCGACCGACGAGGTCGACGTCCGCATTGTCGACGATACTGGCGTGGACGCCGTGGGCGACCAGCCGGGCGAACTGCTGGTCCGGCGCGCCGGCCCCGATCCGCGCTACGGCTTCTTTCGCGAATACCTCAAAAACCCGGAGGCGACGCGGGACGCCTGGGCCGATGGGTGGTTCCACACCGGCGACATCGTCTCGCGCGATGCCGATGGCGATCTGCATTTCGTCGATCGGAAGAAGAACGTGATCCGCCGTTCGGGCGAGAATATCGCCGCCGTCGAGGTTGAATCGATCCTCGCCAGGCATCCGGCGATCCGCCAGGTTGCCGTGGCCGCCGTCCCCGACCCGGTGCGCGGCGACGAGGTAGCGGCGCTGGTCGTTGCCAGCGGCACTGGCGCCGGTGCGGACGTTGCCGCCGCAATCGCCCGCTGGGGGCTGGACGAGATGGCCTATTACAAGGTCCCCGGCTGGATCGGCTTCGTGAACGAGCTGCCGCGCACCTCCACCGAAAAGATCCTGCGCGCCACGCTCAAGGATCTTGTCGCGGAACGGATGGCGGCGGGTGCATTGTACGATACCCGCGCCTTCAAGAAGCGGAAGGGATGAGCCGCCCGCCTGCACCTTATGATGGCGTGGCGGTCTGCGCGCCGGTTACGGTGCCTTATGCCCGATTCTCGCCCGAAAGCGCACATTGGTGGGCGGGACGGGCGCTGCGCCAGCTGGCGCAAGCGACCGGCCTGACCGCGCGGGATATCGACGGCTTCTGCTTTGCCAGCTTCTCGACTGCGCCCGATACCGCGGTTGGCCTGACCCAGCATCTGGGACTATCGCCGCGCTGGCTGGACCACCTGCCGACCGGCGGCGCAAGCGGGGTCATGGCGTTGCGCCGCGCCGCCCGCGCGGTGCAGTGCGGCGATGCGGAGATCGTCCTGTGCCTGGCCGCCGATACCAACCATATCGACAGTTTCCGCCACAGCCTGGCAGGCTTTTCGCGGTTTTCGCAGGACGCGGTCTATCCCTATGGCTTTGGCGGCCCCAACGCCACCTTCGCGCTGATCACCGACGCCTATATGCGCGCCTTTGACATTACCCGGGAGGACTTCGGCAAGCTGTGCATCGCGCAGCGTGCCAATGCCGGTTCGAACCCACTCGCGCTGCAGCGCCGCCCCCTGACGCTCGAGGCCTATCTGGCAGGCCGGCCGATTGCCGATCCGGTGCATCTCTACGACTGCGTGATGCCCTGCGCCGGGGCCGATGCCTTCATCGTCACCACACCCGAAATCGCGGCGGCGCGAGGGCTGGCCGCGGCAAGCGTGCTCGCTACGATCGAACGGCACAACGCCTTTCCCGACGATCCGGTGCAGCTGCGCGGCGGCTGGGCAATGGATATCGGCCGGTTCTGGGACGCGGCCGGAATAGGGCCGTCTGATGTCGACACCCTGCAGGTCTATGACGATTATCCGGTGATCGTGGCCATGCAGATCGAGGATCTCGGCTTCTGCCAGAAGGGCGAGGTGGCGCAGTTCATCCGGCGCACGCGCTTCGACATCACCGGCGACCTGCCGCTCAACACCAATGGCGGCCAGCTTTCGGCAGGCCAGGCCGGTGCGGCCGGCGGTTTTCAGAACGTGACCGAAGGCCTGCGCCAGATCATCCGGCAGCCGCTGGGCGATCAGGTGCCCGATGCTGAGATCGCGCTGATATCGGGCTTCGGGCTGGTCAATTATGATCGCGGCGTCTGCACCGGCGCGGCCGTGCTGAAAGCGCTGCGATGACCAGCCGCACGCCTCGCGAGGCCCGCGACCCGCTGGCGCGCAAAAAGGCTCGCCACACAGCGCCCGCCACCCGCAGCCGGGCGATGCACGCCATGTCGGCCCGCGCCGCTCAAGGGCGCTTCGTGCTGCAGGTCTGCGCCAGCTGCGGCACGGCAACCTACCCGCCGCGCGATGCCTGCCCCGCCTGCTGGGGCGAACTGGCCTGGCAGGATTGCCAAAGCGGCGGCGAGGTCCTGTGCGAAACCACCATCCGAACATCGACAGACCTCTATTTTCGTGATCACCTGCCCTGGCGCGTGGGCAAGGTCGCCCTTGATGCCGGCCCCCTGGCGCTGGTCCACCTGCACCGAGATCTGACGGCAGGCGACCGGGTGCAGGTCCGCCTTTTACTCGACAGAGGCGGGAATGCCGCGATGTTCGCATGCCCGCTCCCCGGAGACTTCGACATGTCCGATCCACAACTGCGCGAATTCGTGGTGCCCGTGGCGGGCAAGACGGTGCTGGTCAGCGATGCCCGCAGCGCGATCGGCCTGGCTGTGGTCAGGGCACTGCACGATGCCGGCGCGAGCCTGATCGTCGCCGGTCTGGCGCCGCCTTCGCGCCAAAGCGACCGCGATCATCCGGTCCTCCGCCTGGCGGCTGTGCAGCCCGTGCAGCTCGACCTCACCGACCAGGTCAGCCTGTCCGAAGCGCTGAGCAAAATCGGCGGGCCGCTCGACATCGTCATCAACACCGCCCGCCACGTGCGCGACGGCGGGGTGAGCATCGGCGGCAATATCGTCGAGCAGCGCCGCGCGTTCGAAGTCGCCGCGATCGGCCTTACCCGGCTGGCACAGGGCTGCGGCCCCATGCTCGCCGGCCGACCGCACGGCGCTTTCGTCGATCTGCTGTCGAGCGATGCCCTGACAGGCTCGGCGCACCAGGCGGGCTTTGCCGCTGCCGAGGCCGCGCGCCTTTCGCTGCTGCAAGCGTTCCGCCATGAAATGCGCGGGGCCGGGGTGCGGATCCTGTCGGTCTTTACCGGCCCGGTCGAAGACGAGCATCACCAGTCTGTGCCACCACCCAAGGTCGCGCCCGCCCGGATCGCCGCCGCCATCGTCGAAGCCCTGCAACAAGGCCGGGAACAGACCTGCGTTGGCGATGTCGCCAGCGATGCGATGGCCCGCTGGCTGGCCGACCCAGCGCTTTATACAAGGGAGAAGAACCTGTGATGGGCACCGTCAATCCGGCGCTTGCCGCCATGCTGGCCGGGATCGCGAATGGTGAGATCCGCGCGATCGATCTGACGAACGTGCTGTCGAGCGACTTTCCGGTCATCGTCCTGCCCTCGGAATTCGGCCAGTGCGAACCGTTCCGGATGGAGACGGTCTCGCGCTACGACGCCAATGGCCCGGCCTGGTACTGGAACAACATCTCCATGAACGAGCATACCGGCACCCATTTCGACGCCCCGGCGCACTGGGTGACCGGGCGCGACATTCCCAACGGCACGGTCGATGCCATTCCCCCGGAAGACTTCATCCATCCCGCCGTGGTGATCGATATCGCGCGCGAGGCCGAGGCGGATGAGGATTTCGTCGTCACCCGCGCCTTTCTGGAAGCGTGGGA
>Ga0105245_10001655_pt1 | contig 20281 bp, 19 predicted proteins | sample KBSM54metaG_FD_81523 | JGI IMG/M metagenome (GOLD analysis project Ga0105245, IMG submission 81523) | Miscanthus rhizosphere microbial communities from Kellogg Biological Station, Michigan, USA - KBS M5-4 metaG | ecosystem: Host-associated > Plants > Roots > Rhizosphere > Soil | place...
CGGTGACAATTTGAAAGTCCCCGAGCTGTCGGCCGAGGTGCCCGAGTTGAAAACGCCGAAAGGCCACAACTCGATCTACGTTTTTAGTTTGCCTTAATCCAAGAAGAACGGCGTTTCATTCTCGCCGCGCAAGACGATATCGAACCGATATTCGCCGGCGCTTTCGCGTGTGGCGAAAAGCCGTCTGCGAGCCTCAGCATCCTTCACGCAGTCGAGCACAGGATCTCTTACGGCATCGGGATCGTCCGCGAAAAACACCGTCGTCACTAGACGCCGCGTGAGTCCGATCGCCAGGATCATCAGATTGGCATGTGGACAACGATCAGCATAGCCACCCGGGACCACCGTCCGGATTCTGTACCATCCATCGGCGTCCGTACGCGCGCGACCCCAGCCGGAGAATCCCGGATCCGCGCCGGTGCAGCTGGAGAAGACTCCGTTCGAGTCAGCCTGCCAGATTTCGAGGATCGTGTTCCGAGTGGCAACGCCGCCTTCTTGCAGAATTCGTCCGCTGAGTTCGATGTGCTGGCCGCCGGCGGTCCCGCCGCGATAGTGCGTCAAGTCGTCGTGGCTCTCGACAAACGAGGCTGGGAAGAACGGGCCAATCGTGCAATACGGAGAAACGACCATTTAATCGAGCTCCGGCGTCTGCCGCCGCCCCCGCAGTACAAAATCGCGGCGGAAACCCATCGCATTCACCTCGCCCATCGACGTCCCTTCAAACTGGAAGATCAGCCGTTCGCGAACGTCACGATCCGGCACCGCGTTCAGCAGCAGGTCCGTTTCGTTCAACGGCTCGCCCGGGAAAAAAATCTGCGTAACAAAGCGATCCATCCAGCTGCGCCCGAAAATCGAGAAGTGAATGTGCGGCGGCCGCCACCACCAGCCCGATTCGAGCACTGGATACGCCCCGGGTTTTATTGAGAAAAACTGGAACTGCCCTTCGGCGTCAGTGATCAGCCGGCCTTCACCCGTGAAGTTGGGATCGATGGGCGCGTTGTGGTGATCCATCTCGTGGACGTACTTGCCTGCCGAATTCGCCTGCCAAATTTCGATCACCGCGCCCGTCATGGGCGATCCGTCTTCGTCGGTAACACGGCCGGTGATCTGGATGAGTTGTCCAGTTGCCTTGGGCGCGTCGGCAGCTTTCCGGGAAAGGTCCATGGGACCTATCGAAAAGAGATCAGCCGCGGAAGGCCCGGTCTGTTCCGAAAGCGTGAGCGGTCGTGGAACCAGCGGCGCCAGGGGCGTCCGCTTAAAGCTCAGGGGATAACGATCGATATAGCGGGCTACCTGCGTACGGTCGTCGTAAGGGTCATACCGTCTAGACATGATTCCTTGCCTTTTGCATTGTAGCCGCCTTTTGACCTGAAATATAATCGAGATGTAAATCGTTTTTTCCGGAGGTGACATCCGATGAAGACGATCATCGGCATCGTTCTATCGTTAACCCTGACCGCTCCCGGCGCCGACCTCACGGCCCCGATCTTCAAAGATTCGAATCTTGAGGCGAACGTCAGGAATTTTATCTTTGGCACGGAGCCATCCAAGCCCCTGACGCAAGACCAGTTGAGCCACGTATACTTGGTCTCCGCTTCGAACTCGCCCATCAAGGACCTGACAGGCCTAGAGCGCTGTCCGAATCTCAACACCATTTATCTGGCCGGATCCCAGGTATCCGATCTAACCCCTCTGAGTAAACTTGCCAACCTCGAGCAGCTCACCATCTCGGGCGGCCAGATTCGGGACTTGAAACCGCTTGCCGGTCTCACACACCTGCGCTATCTGGATCTATCGTTGAACCAGATTTCCGACCTGACGCCGCTCGCGAACCTCAAGGATTTGCAGACCTTGAAGCTCCCTGGTAACTCAATTACCGACCTAGGCCCATTGCAAGGCCTGACCGCGCTCCAGTCTCTGTACCTTGATGGCAATCAAGTGAGCGACCTCAAGCCCTTAGCCGACCTCAAGTCGCTACAGACCTTGAGCATCAAACAGAACCGGGTGAGCGATCTGACACCGCTTACCAATCTCACCGCCTGGCGCTCCTTGTACCTGGATCAAAACCAGGTAAGCGATCTGACGCCGCTGGTCACGATGGTTCAGCCCGATCGCCAACCGATAAAGGGGGTCACGCCGTTTTGGATTATCTCTCTGCGCGGGAATCCCTTGAGCGCGCAAGCTCGCTCGCGGGATCTTCCGGAGTTGCAGCAACGCGCGTTCGACGTGATCGCGGACCGCTAATTCAGCCTGCTCGCAGGCGGTCGACCAGATCTTCCGGAATGCGGAGATTACCGCCGCGGCCGGTGCCCAAATGGATTTCGGGCTTCACCGCGCCATGGAAATCCGATCCGCCGGTAACCAGCAGGCCGTGCTGACCCGCCAGTTGCAAATACAGTGCGGTCTGCTCCGGACTATGGTCGCTATGGTAGGCCTCAATTGCATTGAGGCCTGCGCCGCACAGCTCCGGCAGTATGATCGCGACATCCTCTCGCAAGCGAATCGGATGCGCCAGCGATGCGATGCCGCCGGCCTTTCGAATGTGCTCGACAGCTTCGGTGAATTGCGGCTCTCGCCGCGTGACGTACCCTTTAGCTGATTCGTCCAGATAATCATCGAAGGCCTGCTGCATATTTGCGACGTAGCCCTTTTCGATCAGCACCTGAGCGAAGTGCGGACGTCCGGTCATTCCGCCGCCGCGCGCTTCCACTTCTTTTAGAGAAATATCCAAGCCGAGTTCGCGGAGCCGCGCGATCAGGCGGAAATTTCGGTCGCGGCGGGAGGCTTGCAGATCGCCGATCCACGTTCGAAAATCGCCTAAGCCGTCAGTGCTTAGGCTCACGAAGTAGCCCAGCAAGTGCACTGAGTGCCCGTGCAGCTTTGTCGACAGCTCGATCCCGCAGACTAATTCCAGTCCGGCCTGGCGCGACAGCGGCAGCGCTCGATCATAACCGGAAAACGTATCGTGATCGGTGATCCCCAGGATGCGAACCCCGCTACGCCCGGCTTCCTCCACCAGCTGCGCCGGCGAAAACGTTCCGTCGGACTCGGTGGTGTGCGAGTGCAAATCGATCATAAGTAAAAGTCAGGCGTACGTGATGAGACCTAAGCTCTTGAGTGTATGCCAAACTCTATCGGCACTTTGCTGGGGAGTCTCCAGGTCGGAATGAATGACCAGCTCCGGCGCCTCCGGAGATTCGTAGGGATCGGAAATACCGGTGAAGTGTTCGATCTCTCCGGCCAGCGCTTTCTTGTAGAGACCCTTCGCGTCGCGCTCGATCAGTACATCCACGGGGCACTCCATATACACTTCGACGAAGTTTGGAATGCGTGAACGCACGCTCCGGCGAACTGCGCGATAAGGCGAGATTGCGGCCGCGATCGCGATCACGCCGTTGCGCGACAGCAATTCGCAGACGAAGCCGATGCGGCGGATATTTTCATCGCGGTCCTCCCGGCTATAGCCCAGGCCTTTGGATAGATGGGTGCGGACGATGTCGCCATCCAGCAATTCCGCTTTGGCTCCAGCCACGCATAGCCGCTCATGAAGCAAGGCGGAGACCGTGCTCTTGCCGGCTCCGGACAAGCCGGTGAACCAGACGGCGAATCCTTTGTGTGATAGAGCGGGGGTTGGAGTGTCCATCTTTTAGGATACTGTCTGGTAACTTTCCGGCGCCGGACACTGTCTATACTTGTCAGAAATGGCGCAAGGCGGCTCGAACAAGAAAGTGACCAACCGGCTGGTAGCCGCAAGTTGCGCGGCCGTGCTCGCTGTCTACACGGCGGGATATGCCCGGACGCAGTCTGCGGCCAACCGGCTGGCGGCGCAGGTGGCCGAACGGAGGGCTTCGGTCCCCGCCCCGGAGCGCGTCACGATTCAGGTTCCCGGGCTGCGCCCGCCCGCGCCCGTTCCCATCCCGGCCCGGCTGTTACCACAGGCTCCGCCGCTTCCGGAGCGCGGTCGAAATACAACGGACAAGCCGGCTGAGGAAACCGAACAAGCGAAAATAGCTGTGGTCGTGGTTCCGGCCAGTACCGTCGAGCCGGCACCCGTCGCGCCGCCGGAGCCCCTGGCTCAAGTCGCGCCGGTGATTTCACCAGTTCCAGTCTTACCGTCCGTTCCCGCACCAGAGCCTGCCAAGCCGGCGTGGAAGGACGGCACCTACACGGGCTGGGGCTATTCCCGTCACGGTAACATCGAGGCGGCAGTGGTGATCGAAGGCGGCCGTATCGCTTCCGCCAGGATTTCTCAATGCCGCACGCGCTACTCGTGCGACGTGATCGATAGACTGATCCCGCAAGTGGCCCAGCGTCAGAGTCCCGACGTCGATTACGTCTCCGGCGCCACCCAGAGCGCCGACGCTTTCTACGGAGCAGTGCTCGAAGCTCTCAGCAAAGCCAAGTGACCGACCAGGGCGCCAGTCAAAGAACTACGGGCCGGGTCCGAACAGAGACGGTGATGGGTACGCTCGTCACTATTCACGTCGTCCGCGCAGACGAAGAAGGCGTCGATCCAGCAATCGAACGCGCCTTTGGATGGTTTCACGAGATCGAATCTCGCTGCACGCGGTTTGACCCTCGCAGCGAACTGATGCAGCTCACCGCACAAGCCGGAGTGCCGGCACCTGCCAGCGCGATCCTTTACGAAGCCGTGCAATTCGCCTTAATGGTCGCGGAGGAGAGCGGCGGCGCTTTCGACCCGACGGTCGGCCATCGCATGGAGGCTCGCGGCTTTAATCGCGAGCATCGCAGCGGAGAAATCGTCCGCTCCATGATCAGGCCCGATGACGATGTCAGCTATCGGGACGTGCGGCTCGATCCGGAGCGGCGAACAATCACCCTGCTTCGCCCTTTGACGCTCGATCTGGGGGCGGTAGCAAAAGGTCTCGCGGTGGATGCGGCTGCGCGCGAGCTTGAGCCGTACAAGGACTTTGCGATCGATGCGGGCGGCGACCTGTATCTGGGCGGATTGAACCCGCAGGGCGCTCCCTGGTCGGTCGGGATTCGGCATCCAAGGCTCGACAACGAACTGATCGATTTCTTACAAGTGTCAAATCAGGCGGTGTGCACGTCCGGCGATTACGAGCGGCGGACTCATATCCTCGATCCACGCACCAACACAACCGCGGACGCGGTGGCCAGCGCTACCGTGGTGGCTTCCGGAGCGATGCTGGCCGATACTTTGGCAACCGCTGCGTTTGTGCTGGGTCCGGAAGAAGGCATTCAGCTTCTGACTCGCATGGGCGTCGAAGGCTTGATGATGACGCCGGATTTGAAGCGCTACGAAACGCGAGGCTTGGCCCGTGCTACGTAGGATCAAGAACTTCTTCAAGACGCCGAAAGGCCTGGTCACCATTATTCTGGCGGTCCTCATTGCGATTGCGGCGCCAGGGCAGGGGTTCCGCGCCGTGATGGCTGGGCTTGTGAGCGCGTCCGTTGCCGCCGGCCTGGTGGATCTACTCGTTCTTCGAGTAAGAAAAGACGTTTGGGAGTTCCCCAGCGGCGCGGTACTCACCGCCATGATCGTGGCGATGGTCCTGCGGGCGCAGGAGCCTTGGTACGTCGTCACCATCACATCGGTAGCCGCGGTAGTCAGCAAGTATCTTTTTCGCTCGCGGTCCGCGAACGTGTTCAATCCAGCCGCGCTGGCGATCATCGCCAGCTTCTACGTGTTTCATACCGGCCAGAGCTGGTGGGGCGCTCTAACCGACGTTCCGCCGATCGCCAAGGTAGTGCTGCTGGGAGCCGGCGTGTTCATCGCCGATCGGGTGAATAAATTGCCTTTGGTGCTGATATTTCTCGGCGCCTATTTCCTGCTCTTTACGGTTACGGCCTTTGTGAGCAATCCGCTGGCGGTTGCCGAGATATTCCGGACACCCGACATTGAGGCGGCGCTCTATTTCGCGTTCATCATCCTGACCGATCCGCCGACTTCGCCGGCGAAATATCCCGACCAGATCGTATGCGGCCTGATTGTGGCCGTGATCAGCTTTGGATTTTTCGAATGGGCAGGGGTGGTTTATTACCTGCTGGCGGGCGTGCTCGCGGGGAATATATGGGAGGCGTGGCGCCGGGTCAACCGGCGAACCAGTTCCAGGTTCCCGAGAGGCCTCGGGGCGTTTCTCTACGAGATCAGTCCTTGGGGCGAAAGAGCCTAGCGCAGCTTCCCGACAGTATCCGTCTTGAAATAGGCCGGCAATCCTGCCTTGGTCTCGCGCAGGATTTCGAGCACCGCCCGCCGATCCTCGGAGGAAAGCCGTTTGAACTTGTCGCTCTGGTCCCGGCCAGTCAGCACGTCGTAGAGACGCCTGTAGACACGCTCTTTGACTTGATCCGGCATGCCGTCGAAGGCCTCGCTATACACCATATAGCTCAGCGGATAGCGGAAGACACGCGTCTGCAGGTCGAAATCGCGCAAGGAGCGGCCCTGGTGGTCGCGCGGCCCGCGTTCGGCGAAGGTCTTGGTAAACGTCGAGACTCCGATGACCGGGCCTCGCAGCGTCGCCTCGTCGGCGAACAACATGTAGGTAACTAGCGATTCAAGATCGGTTTCAAGCTGCGTCTCCGTGGCTTTATCGCTCTTCCCGGCTGTGACGATCCGAGCTTCCCAGCCGGTGCGAATCATCAGATTGGTCATGCGCGTTTGATGTTCCAGGGTCATGAGCGCCACGATATCGCTCACTCCGCTGAGATAACCGCGGGGATCGAATTTCTTCGCCAGACTGGTCAGGTTCTGGGTATCGCGCAGATCCAGTAACTCGGGATGAGCCGAATCGTGTCCCACGGCGTTCCCGATATGGCGCATGTTTGCGTGCGTCCCAGTGACATACCATCCACCCCAGCGATCTTCAAACGGGGTTCGTCCGTCGGTGATGCGCTGCGCGCCACGAAATGCGGGCATCCCCGAAGCGTCCGTGTAGGATGAAGCGGTCAGCAGACCGGGAATTCCCAATGTCCCGGCGCTTGTGTGGCACTGGAGACACGCGTCACGCCTATCGAATCTCGGTGGATTAGACTCGATGTCGAAACTGTAAAACACCACGCCCTGCTTGGGGTCGAGCGCCGCCACCTCCAGCAGATCGCTGCCCCGGACGAACCCCACCATAACGTCGTCGTTAAAATACAGCGCCCTTGGATTGCGAGGCTCGATTCGCGCGGCCTGGAAGCTGGACTTTGAAAACACCAGCGTCTGAGAATCGGGATTGACGCCCAGAGCATGAAGCAGCCCGGGAAGATAACCATCCGCACCGGCGGTCAAGTGAACTTTCCCGCTGAGCAGATCGCGCCCGAGGCGTGTGATCCGGTCATCCAGGGGGCGCGTATCGTATTGAATCGCAGGGTGATCTATCGGAATCAGGGCGGTTTCGCCGGGGATCTGCCCGAGCGCCCACCCGGCCACAACGAATCCTAATACCAGCCATTTTCCGGTCGCCATACAGCCCCTAAGGCATTTGACGCGCCACAGCGTCAATGCCTTCCCTATCATCGCAGAGTCTCCAGTGAGTGCCTCAAGTTATCCCGGGACTGCGCCATATCACTCTGTTTCTCCCGCGAAATCCCCCAGCGACGCGATTGTAAAGCCTCCTCGACCTTTGGTTAATCTATTGAAGGCCTTAAGCTGCCGGGGTCTGTAACCTGTAGGGCATTCGGCACGCCGAGTGCTATGGGTACCTTCGGTTATCAGAGCGAAGCCCAGGGTCCGGAAAGGCAGCATAGGCCCCACATTTTCAACAAGTTGGTGTATACTAGGGATAGGCGCGGAACACGAATCACTGGCCAATTCTTAGGGAAGTTTTGGGCCTTATGCAACGTCGTAGTTCTGGCACGATGTTACGCCGCGATTTATTGAGGGTTAAGGAATCATGCGAACAAAAATCCTGGTAGGCTGCGCAGCCACCATTCTGGGTGTTATCGGGATGTCAGGCCAGGCCCAGAAGCCTGCGGCCGCTACCGCGGTGACCTCCGCTGAGGCTGAGAAGGCGTTTTTTACTCAATATTGTTATGGTTGTCACAATCAAGCCGCCAAGGAGCGGGGCGTAGAATCCGCGTTACGCATTACGCTGGACAGCCTGGATCCGGCTCATTTCGAAAAAGACCCGGAACAGTGGGAAAAGGTGGTTCGCAAGCTCCGCGCTGGTATGATGCCGCCTTCGGGCATGCCGCGCCCGAAGCCGGAGTTCCTGGAATCGGCCATCGTGTTCGCCGAAAACGAACTTGACCGCAACGCCAAGCTGCATATTCCTCCCCCAGGATTGCATCGCATGAACCGCGCGGAATACGGCAACGCGATCCGAGATCTGCTGGATATCCAGATCGACTCGAGTAAGTTCCTGCCCTCCGACGATTCCACCCGTGGCTTCGACAATATCGCGGGCGCACTGGGCATTTCGCCGACTCTACTGGAGGGCTATGTCAGTGCCGCGGGCAAGATCAGCCGCCTGGCGATTGGCGACGTGAGCACTCCCACCCAGACCACCTACCGGGTGGCGGAAGACACCGATCAGGACTATCACGTCGAGGGAATGCCCTTCGGCACTCGCGGTGGCATGATCGTACAACACGAGTTCCCTGCCGACGGCGAGTACAGCATCAAGGTCACCCCCATCAGCAAGGGCAACATGGGCAATACCAACCCGTTCGGGGAAATCCCAGGCGAAAAGCTGGAAGTGCTCCTGGATGGCGAAAGGTTGCATGTATTCGAGTGGGACCGGGACCGTGAGCGCGGCGACGGCACATTCGATTTCAAATTCCCGGCCAAGGCTGGGCGCCACACGGTGGTGGTCACGTTCCTCGCGACCAATTACGCGCCGGGAACCGACCTGAACGAGCACTTCCTGCGCAGCACCATCGAAACCGGCGGACTTCCCGGATACCGCTTCTTCCCGCATGTAGGCAAGTTCGTCATCGATGGTCCTTACGATGCGAAGGGGGCGAGCGACACCGCTGCCCGCCGCAAAATTTTCGTATGCAAGCCGGCCAATGCGAGTCAGGAAACCGCCTGCGCACGCCGGATCATCACGACCCTGGCGCGCCGGGCGTACCGGCGGCCGCTGAAAGATGCCGACACGGAAGTTCTGTTGGGTTTCTACCAGCGTGGACGGAATAACGGGACTTTCGACAATGGCATCGAGATGGCTCTTCGCCGCATACTGGCCGACCCCGAATTTGTGTTCCGCCGCGAAGTCGAGCCCGCTACCCTGGCTGCGGGTCAAACCTACCGGATCAGCGACCTCGAATTGGCCTCGCGCCTGTCATTTTTCATCTGGAGCAGTATTCCCGACGATGAGCTGCTGACGCTGGCGAGCCAGAACAAGCTGCGCGACAACACGGTTCTCGAACAGCAAGTCCGGCGCATGCTCAAGGATCCGCGGTCGGAGCAGCTGGTGAGCAATTTCGCCGGGCAGTGGCTCAGCCTGCGCGCCCTGCAATCGCAGACGCCGGTGCCATCCGTGTATCCGGATTTCGACGACGTTCTGCGCCAAGCCATGCGAAAAGAAACTGAGATGTTCGTGAACAGCGTGGTGCAGGAAGACCGTCCTGTTACGGATCTGCTGGATGCCAACTACACTTTCCTGAATGAGCGGCTGGCCGAGAATTACGGCATCCCCGGTATCTACGGCAGCAATTTCCGCCGGGTAGTGTTGCCCCCGGAATTCGACGTGCGCCGCGGGCTGCTGGGGAAGGGCTCCTTCCTGACGATTTCCTCAAATCCCGATCGGAATTCTCCGGTCCATCGCGGTAAGTTCACGTTGCAGATTTTCCTGGGCGTGGAGCCTCCGGCTCCGCCTCCGAACGTTCCCGATCTCCCCAAGCAGGAAAGCGCCGTCCGCGGGGGCCTAAAGCCCACTATGCGCCAGCAGATGGAGCTGCATCGCAAGGACGAGCCCTGCCGCAGCTGCCACAAGATTATGGATCCCATCGGATTGACGCTTGAAAACTTCGACGGGATCGGTCAATACCGGACGCTCGATGACGGGAGTCCGATTGATCCCTCCGGCCAACTCGTGGACGGAACCAAGCTGAACGGTATCGCCGATCTGCGCGCAGCGCTGGTCAAATACTCTCCGCAGTTTGTGCGCGTGGTCACCGAGAAGCTCATGATCTACGCGCTGGGCCGCGGGACGGAATACTACGACATGCCTCTGGTGCGAGGCATCGTGCATTCGGCCGAAAAAGACAAGTACAAGTTCTCTTCGCTGGTGATCGGTGTGGTGAAGAGCCAGCCGTTCCAGATGAATCAGAAGCTGGAGTCGAGCGGGAATGGGCAGGAACGCGCCTCCCGCTAGGTTGAGAGATTTATAATTTAGATAGAGAGCGGAAACAATGTTCCTTACTAAGAAGCACATACCCCGTCGGACGTTTCTGCGTGGCGCAGGCATTACCCTCGCGTTGCCCTTGCTGGATTCGATGATTCCAGCCCAGACGCCCCTGAGCAAGACCGCGGCAGTCGGCAAGACCCGTTTCACCGGCATTTTCGTGCCGCACGGAATGGCGCCGGGCTATTGGATCCCGGAGGGAAACGTCCTCGACGCCAAGAAACTTCCCTCCATCATGGAGCCGCTGGCCCCCTACGTGGACCAGAGCGTGATCATTAGCGGACTGTGGTCGAAATCGGCCGAGCCGCCTCCGGGAGTCACTGGCGCGGATCACTGGGTTGCGGCAGCCTTTCTGGCGGGCGAAAAACCCAAGAAGGCCACCGGTTCGGATATCCATAACGGCGTCACCATCGACCAAATCATCGCCAATCATATCGGCCAGGAGTCCTTGCTGCCTTCTTTGCAACAGGCCATCGAAGATCCGGGCGCCAACTCCAGTAACTGCGGCGAGGGCTATAGTTGCGCTTACACCAATTCGATTTCGTGGGCCGCCACCAACCTTCCGCTGCCTATGGAGCTGAACCCTCAGGTGGTGTTCGAGCGGCTGTTCGGGGACGTACAGGCCAAGACGCCTCAAGAGCGCGCGGCACGCCGTGAACAGGATCGCAGCATTCTGGATTCGATCACCGGCACCTTGAGCGCCTTCAAGAAAACTCTTCCACCTAGCGATCAACGCCGCGTCGACGAGTACGCCGACAGCGTTCGTGAAATCGAGCGCCGCCTGGAGATCGCCAAGAAAGCCAGTGGAACCATGGAAACGCGGGAGGGCATCGTAGTGCCCGCCGGAGTACCGGATTCCTTCGACGAACACATCAAGCTGCAGTTCGACCTGCAGGCTCTGGCCTATCAGGGTGACATTACACGCGTGTCGACGCTGCTCTACGCCCGCGATCTCACCGGCCGCAGCTTCCCCGCCAGCGGCACTAACACCAGCTTCCATGGCGGGTCGCACCATGCCGAGAATCCGGACCGCATCCTGGATTATTCGAAGATCAATCGCTACCACGTGCTGTGCCTGGCATACTTCCTGGGCAAGCTGAAGAGTATCCCGGACGGCGACGGCAACCTGCTGGACCATACGCTGGTCCTCTACGGCACCAACATGGGCGATTCCAACCAGCACCTGCATTACGACGTGCCTTATATCCTGGCGGGCGGAGCAAGCGGCAAGCTCAAGGGCGGGCGCCATCTCAACTTCCCGACCAAGACGGTCACCACAGCCAATCTGCTGCTGAGCGTCCTCGATGTATTCGGGGTGAATCAGGACAAGATCGGGGATGACAGCACGGGCAGGCTGGCGGGGCTGCTGGTTTAGGTCGTCTCATTTGACAGTTCAACTGCTCATGCTCACGAGGTTATTTTCACGATGAGAACATCGACGATGCGCATCCGACATGCCGTAGCAGCTGCGGCCGTAGTATTGATTCCGGCAATCTATCTTACGGTTCTGAATGCGGCTGAGAGCCCGGTGGCGGATGCCGCCATGAAGGGCGACAAGGCCGCGGTGCAGACCCTGCTCAAGCAAAAGGCGGACGTGAACCTTTCGCAGGCCGATGGAGCTACCGCGATCCAATGGGCAGCCTACCGCAACGACGTGGACATCGCCGACCTGCTGATCGCTGCCGGGGCGGATGTAAAGAAGCCGAATCACGACGGAGCGACACCCTTGCGGCTAGCCTGTATTAACGGCAGCGCGCCCATGATCCAGCGGTTGCTCAAGGCGGGCGCGGATGCCAACGAGGTCAGCCCTAACGGTGAGACTCCGCTGATGTTCGCCTCGCGCAACGGCAACCCGGAGGCGATCAAGGTCCTCATCGATCAGAAAGCCGACGTAAACGCGAAAGAGAAGCTGCGGGGCACCACGCCTTTGATGTGGGCTGCCGAGCAATCGCATCCGGAAGCGATCAAGTTGCTGCTCGCGAGCGGCGCGGATTACAAAGCGGCCTCGAATTTCGACACCAAGGGCAATCGCGCGTACCTGGCGCCCACCGTGCGGCAGAGGTTGGAATCGACGCAGGGTGCGGGCGGGTTCGGTGGGCAAGGCAAGCAGGGCCGTGGCGGCTTTGGGGGCCAAGGTAAGCAGGGCGCCGCGGGTCGGGGCCAAGCCAAACAGGCAAAGCAAGCCAAGGCGGGCGATGGCACTGCCGCGGAAGAAGATGTGGTCGCCGCTGCCGATGCCGCTGCCGCTGACTTTGCGTTTGGACGCACGCGCGACACAGACGGAGGTGGTATCACTCCGCTGGTCTTCGCCACCCGGCAGAACTGCATGGAATGCGTGAAGGAACTGCTCGAGGCCGGCGCAGACGTGAATCAGCAGACGCACTATGGTTGGACCGCGCTGCTGACCGCCACGCAAAACCGGCATTACAAGATCGGCGCGTATCTGCTGGATCACGGCGCCAATCCGAACATTAAGAATAACGGCGGCTGGTCGCCGCTGTACCTGGCGACCGATAACCGCAATATCGAGAGCGGCGACTACCCGGTTCGCAAGCCCGACATGGACCATCTGGACTTCATCAAGCTGCTGCTGGCCAAGAACGCAGACGTGAATATCCGGGTATGCGGCACACAATCCACCGCCACGAACTGCGTCGGCGACAGCACCGAAACGCGCACCAACTTCACCATGCAGTGGCTCTTTGAGGATGGAGCTACACCATTCTTGCGCGCGGCGCAATCAAGCGACATCGAGCTGATGAAGCTGTTGCTGGCGAAAGGCGCCGATCCCAAGATCCCCACGCAGCACAACGTCACGGCCCTGGCCGTCGCTGCCGGAATCGCATGGGTGGAAGGCGTGACCTACGAAACCTCACGGGAGGAAAACGTCCAGGCGGTGAAGATGCTGCTGGACTTGGGCCTGGATCCCAACGTCCACGACGAAGACGGCCGAACATCGTTGCACGGCGCCGCGCACAAAGGCCGCAATGAGATCGTGCAGATGCTGGTTGACCACGGGGCCGATCTCCAAGCTCACGATAACGGCAGCCGCGATACGGTCAACGGCGCGATGAAGGGTGTAACCTGGGTCCCGCTGCACTATTCCCAAGGTCTGGTCCGTGTCGGCGTACAATCGGCCATTCCTCATCCGGAGACGGCCGCGCTCATCAAGAAGCTGATGGCGGATAAGGGGCTTCCGATCCCGGCCGACATCACGTCCTCGATCTGCTTGACCAAGGGCGTCAACGGCTGTCAATAAACGGTTGAGGGTCGGGTGCCCGGCCCTACACCACGCTTAGGATCACTTTGCCGCTAGTCTTGCGGCCCTCTAAATCGCGGTGCGCCTGAGCGGCTTCCGCCAAAGGATACTCCCGGTCGATCCGCAATTTCAGCTTGCCTTGAGCGATCCACAGGAATACGTCGCTCGAGCGCCAAGCCAGTTCCTTCGCATCCGAGATATGGGTGTTCAGGGTGGGCCGCGCGAGAAACAGCGAGCCGCGGGTCGTCAGGCCGCGCGTATCAAACGGTTCGATCTGCCCGCTAGAAACGCCGAAGTGAACCATCATGCCGCGCGGCTTCAGGCAATCCAGCCCCTTCAAGAAGGTCGCCTGGCCGACGGAATCGTAAACCACGTCGACGCCGCCGGTCAGCCGTTTCACCTCCGCGACCCAGTCTTGTTGGTCATAAAGAAGTGTATCGGTGGCGCCAGCTTCACGGGCTAGCCCGGCTTTGGCAGAAGTCCCCACTGTGCCGATCGCGCGCGCCCCCAGCATCGTCGCCATCTGTACCAGCAGCCGTCCGGTACCGCCCGCGGCCGCGTGAATCAGCGCGGTATGGCCCGCCTTGAGTGGGAATGTCGAGTGCGACAAGTAGTGGGCGGTCATGCCCTGGAGCATCGCGGCCGCCGCCGTGCGGAAATCGATGCTGTCGGGGATGCGGACTAACATCCGCGCCGGTACAGCAGCATATTCGGCATAAGAACCGCGCACCATGCACCAGGCCACTCGATCTCCTGCCTGGAAAGCGGAGGAGTTGGATCGTTCCACGGTCCCGGCGCCTTCCGATCCCAGAATCGCGGGAACTGGAACCTTGTTGACGCCGCTGCGCTGGTTGAGGTCGGTAAAATTGACGCCCGATACAGAGACTTTCGCCAGGACTTCGTCTTTTTGCAGTTCAGGCACCGGATGGTTGCCGAGGCGCAACACTTCCGGTCCGCCGGTCTGTTCGATGTAGACGGCTTTCATTTAAACACCTCGAAAGACTGGTTTTCGTTTTTCGAGGAACGCCTGACGGCCCTCGCGATAATCGGCGCTCTCAAAGCACTGCCTGACCAGAGCGTCACACGCGGCGACCTCCGGCTCATCGCGACGCAATTCGTGGACAATGCGTTTCACCGCGCGCATCGTCAGCGGGGCATTGCCGGCAATGGTCTCGGCGAGATCGCGCACGTAGCTTTCGATCTCGGCGTCCGGCAAGACGTGATTCACCAGGCCAATTCGCTCGGCTTGCGCAGCATCGAACTGGCGCGCCGTCAGCAGCATTTCCGTGACAAACTGCGGACCCACCAGATCCATGATGCGCCGCACATTCGCATATCCGTAGCCCAGGCCCAGCTTGGCAGCGGGAACCGCAAAGCGGGCGGCTTCATTAGCGACGCGCAAATCACAGCACACCGCGATGCCCACGCCACCTCCCAGGCAATAGCCGCGGATCATGGCGATGGTGGGCTTCGGACACTCCCCCAGTGCTTGCGAGAATCGGTCCACGGCAGCGTTGTAGTCGAGCACCGCATCGACCGTGGCTCGTTCACTTTCGAATTTCGAGATATCAGCGCCAGAGACAAACGCCTTGCCGCCCGCACCCGTGAGTACGATCACGCGCACGGCGGCATCTTCTTCGAACTGTTCTAGCGCTGTCGTCGCACTCCGCCACATGTCGAGCGACATGGCATTGTGACGTTCGGGATTGTTGAACGTAAGCGTCCCGATGGGCCCGTCGGTTGCTGAAAGTATTTTGTCCACGCTATACGATTTCCCTGCTCCGCAGATCTGCGATTTCCGCGGGCGCAAAACCCAGAGATCCGAGGATCTCGTCGGTGTGCTCGCCCGGTTCCGGCGGGCGCATCCGCAGCTCGTGAGGCGTGCGCGAGAGCCGCACGGCCTGCGCGACAACTTTCAGCGGATGAAAGTGCGGAGATTCGATCTCATCCACCATTTGCAGATGCTCCACCTGCGGATCGGCGAACACTTGGTCGACGGAATAGATCCGCCCGCACGGCACGCCGGCTGCGTTCAAACGTTCGATCCAAGTGGCGCCGTCGGCCGACGCCAGATGGCGCTCGATCTCAGCCGTGAGCACATCGCGATTCTCGGAACGCTTGTCTGCATTCATATATCGCGGATCATCGAGCAGCTCAGGAGCCCCGATCGCGGGAGCCAGCCGCTCCCAAATTTTCTGGCCGCTGGCACCGATGTTGATGTGACCGTCGGCAGTCTTAAACGCTCCCGTTGGAATGTACAGCGGATGATTGTTGCCTGCCTGCTTCGGCACCTCGCCCGCATTCAGCCAGCGCGAGGCTTGGAAATCCAGCATGAAAATCTGCGCGGCCAGCAGTGAAGTTGTCACCCACTGCCCCTCTCCCGAAGTCTGCCGCTCGATTAACGCGAGCAGGACGCCCTGCGCACACAACAGTCCCGCTGACAAATCAGCAATGGGTATACCGGCTCGCACCGGACCCTGCCCCGGAAGCCCCGTCACCGACATGAATCCACCCATGCCTTGCGCGATCTGATCGAACCCCGGGCGATCGCGATACGGACCGTCTTCGCCGAATCCGGAAATGCTGGCGTAGATCAGGCGTCGGTTGACCGCGCGCATCGCGGGATAGTCGATGCCCAGCCGGCGTTTCACCTCGGGGCGATAATTTTCAATCATCACGTCGGCATTCCCGGCCAGACGTTTCAGAAGTGCAACACCCTCGGGTGTTTTGAGATTAAGCGTGAGGCTGCGCTTGTTGCGATGCAGATTCTGGAAATCGGGACTATGGCGCTCGCCGCCTCCAAATGGATCGACGTCGTCCTGCGCGGGCTGCTCGATCTTGATGACATCGGCGCCCCAGTCAGCCAGTTGCCGCACTGCTGTCGGCCCGGAACGCACGCGCGTCAGATCCAGCACGCGAATGGAGGCGAGTGGTCCCATGCTTCGGCTATTATAAAGGGTCGCAAACATATGGGCAGACGCGTCAGTATTGAAATACCAGGGTTCGAGCACGATAATCCCATACCAGCCGCGTGCCGTGTCGGACCTTTTCTAATCACCAGCGGTGTGTCGGGCAAGGAGCCGTACACCGGCAAATATCCCGAGGGCATCGAGGCGCAGTGCGCGCAGATGTTTTCCTCGATTCGGGAAATCCTCAAGGTCGCTGGCGCCGTGCCCGAGGACATCGCGAAAATCAACGTCTGGATCAAGGATCGCGCTCTGCGTCCGCACTTCAACAAAGAATGGCTGGCGATGTTCCCCGACCCGCACTCGCGTCCCGCGCGACATACGTTTCCAGCGCCCGATCTGCCGCCCGGAATGCTGGTCCAATGCGAAGTGATCGCATTCATCGGCTGACTCCCAGAATATGCGTATTGCTGCGTTGGTCTTTCCGGGGATTGACCAGATGGACTTCACGGGTCCGTTTGAAGTGCTGGCGCGGCTCCCGGAGGCGACGGTTCAGCTCGTTTGGAAGGAATTAGCGCCGGTGCGTGATGTAGCCGGGCTCGTTCTCACTCCCAACGCAACACTTGATACCGAACTGGACCCCTTGGATGTATTGCTGGTCCCGGGAGGGCGGGGCCAACTCGCTTTGATGGAGGACGAGCCGATCCTTTCCTGGTTGCGTGCGCGCGCCGCCAAGGCCCGCTATATCCTGTCTGTCTGCACCGGCGCGCTAACCCTGGGCGCCGCGGGATTGCTCTCCGGCCACCGTGCCACCACACACTGGAACTCCTTTCACTTGTTGCCGTATTTCGGCGCGGTCCCTGAAGACGCGCGCGTGGTCATCGACGGCAACTTGATCTCGACCGCTGGCGTAAGTGCGGGAATCGACGGCAGTCTGCGCCTGGCGGCTCTCCTTAAGAGCGAGGAAATCGCCCAACAGATTCAGCTCGATATGCAGTACGCGCCGGAACCTCCCTTTGATGCGGGCACTCCCGCGCAAGCGCCGAAGCAGATCCTTGAATTGGCGAGGCAGGCCGCCGGCGGGATCACGGAAGCGCGCCTTGAGGCCGCTAAACGCGTAGCTTATCGACTCCGGTCAGCAGGTTCCCGGGCAGGGGGAGTATGAGACGATTTCTAGTGGAGATTCAAGGATGATCATCGATATTCATGCCCACGTCTGCGCGGCTCCGGAGTTGTATCAGTGGAAAGCGAACCAGATGTCGGCACGCGGAGCGCACGGGTTCGCGCCCAAGAAGTTCGCCGACGATTGGGTGCGCGATCATCCCGATACCAAGCGCAACCTGCGCGTCATGGATACCGTCGGCACCGACGTACAATTTCTATCGCCCAGGCCTTTCCAGCTCATGCATGCGGAAAAGCCGATCAAGATCATGGAAGCCTGGGCGGTGGCGAATCATGATTACATCGCCCAGCAGGTCAAAGCTTTTCCCAGCCGCTTTCAAGGCGTCTGCGCGATCCCACAGGCTCCCGGCGCGCCGATCACTCTCGGCTTCCCGGAAATCGACCGCTGCGTCAAGGATCTCGGATTCATAGGCCTCTTGATCGACACCGATCCGGGCGAAGGCGACAATAGCACTCCCACGCTCGGCGACGAATACTGGTATCCGCTGTGGGAAAAGATGGTGCAGCTGGATTTGCCCGGCCTGATCCATTCCACCGGCTGCAAGCACGGCCGCGAAAACTATAGCCAGCACTTTATCACCGAAGAGAGTCTTGCGATACTCTCGATCGTCAATTCGCGGGTGTTGCTGGATTTCCCGAAGTTGAAGATCATCGTGTCGCACGGCGGCGGATCCGTGCCGTATCAGATCGGGCGCTGGCAGGCGGATTACGTCCTCAAAGGCGGCGGAACAGTCGACGAGTTCAATCGTAGACTGAGCATGCTGTACTTCGATACCTGCCTGCACGCGCGCAAGTCGCTCGAGCTGCTACTTGGCATCGCGGGCAGCCAGCACGTGATGTTTGGAACCGAGAATCCGGGCTCGGGTTCGGCTCCTAACCCGGAAACCGGGAAGCCCTTCGACGACATTAAGCCGCTGATCGATGCGATCCAGACGCTTACCGACGAAGACCGCCGCAACATCTTCGAGGACAACGCCCGCCGGCTGTTCTCACGATTGAAAATCCCGCGAGCTCAAGAAGCTCAAACGGCATCGAGGTAGCAACATGGCGAAGATCACCTTCGGGCTCGGCACTTCGCACGGTCCCATGCTCTCGATCCCACCCGAGTACTGGCAGGATCGTGTCTCGTTCGATCGCCAAGCCCGGCATTTCTACCAGGGCAAAACGTACACGTTCGATGAAATGGTGACCTTGCGCAAGGACGCCAACCTCGCCGATCAGATCACCCCCGAAGTCATGCTCGAACGGCACAACCGCAACCAGAATGCGATCCGCCAGCTCGCCGATTATTTCGATCAGCATCGCCCGGATATCGCGGTCGTCGTGGGCAACGACCAGATGGAGATTTTCACCGATCAGCATGTTCCGGCGTTCGCGGTTTTTTGGGGCGATCACGTGGAAGGGCACCCTCGCTCGCCCGAGTTTCTGGCGAAGCTCAACCCGGCTGTGGCGCGCGCCGAGGCTGATCGCACACCATCGGCTCACACCGATTACCCCTGCTCTCCCGAGCTCGGCAAGCACGTCATCCAAAGCGTGATTACGGACGGTTTCGATGTCTCGCAGCTGACCAAACTGCCGACCGGCGAGATCGGATCGAACGCCGTGCCGCACGCGTACGGGTTCGTCTACCGCCGCATCATGCGCGACGAGGTACCGCTACAGGTGCCAGTGCTCGTGAATACGTTCTATCCTCCCAATCAGCCGCCTGCCGGGCGATGTTTCCAGTTCGGGCGGGCACTCGCACGTGCGATTAAGTCTTGGCCGGGAGACACGAGGGTCGCCTTCATCGCCTCCGGCGGCATGACGCACTTCGTCCTGGACGAAACTTTCGATCGCGAATTGTTGGAAGCGATGCAGGCGGGCGACGCGGCCAAGCTGGCCAGCGTTCCTGAAAACATGTTCCAGGCCGGCACCTCCGAAATCAAGAATTGGATCGTAGTCGCGGGCGTCATGGCGGAAGCTGGGCTCAAGATGAGTCTGGTGGATTACGTGCCTTGTTATCGATCCGAAGCCGGGACGGGAAGCGCCATGGGCTTCGCGCGCTGGTGCTAACATTGCTCCCATGAATAGGCGTATCGCATTCTTCGCGATCCTCCTGGCGGCGCACGCCGCGACTGCCCAGCAGCTTCAAAAAATCACGATCAACTACGCGACTCGCACCGGCCAGGTCTGGCCGCTCTATATCGCCAAAGAAGGCGGCTATTACCAAAAGTACGGGCTCGATGCGAACCTGGTCTTCGCCATTCACCCCGCCGGCATCGCCATGGTCGTCAGCGGCGAGGCCGTTATGACTCCCTACACGCTCGAACAATCCATGACGGCCGCCTACAAAGATGGATCGCTTATCGTCCTGGGGAGTCCCTTCAAGAAAAGCCTCTTCGCCCTCATGGCGACCAAGGACATCAGGCGCGTTCAGGATCTCAAGGGCAAGCGGATCGGCGTGAGTCAGGTAGGCGACGCGCCCTATAACTACACCAATGGCCTGATCGCCAAAGCCGGTCTAAAGCCTCGCGACGTCCAGTGGGTTCCCACGGGCGGCGACGTCAGCACTCGCGCTACGGCTCTGCTGAGCGGACGCGTTGACGCCACCATGATTACAGCGCCAGTGTACTTTAAGA
>Ga0105245_10001660_pt1 | contig 20249 bp, 17 predicted proteins | sample KBSM54metaG_FD_81523 | JGI IMG/M metagenome (GOLD analysis project Ga0105245, IMG submission 81523) | Miscanthus rhizosphere microbial communities from Kellogg Biological Station, Michigan, USA - KBS M5-4 metaG | ecosystem: Host-associated > Plants > Roots > Rhizosphere > Soil | place...
GGGCCGCCGCGAACGCGACCGCGTAGATCTTCTTGCCGAACCTGCGCTCGGCGACCTCGAGCACGCCGACGAACGCGATCACGAGCCCGAGCAGCGGCAAGTAGAGGAATCGCTCCGACAGCAGCGTCGCCATGCCCGTGAACTTGATGTTCGACGTCGGGAACAGCGTCGCGAAGTAGAACGCGATGCCGACCGAGATCAGCGGCGCGCGCCGGCGCAGCAGCCACGCCGCGGCGAGCAGCGCGACCGTCGAGACCGCGCCGAGGATGACGTAGCCGAGCGAGTACACCATGTGGTGGTGGATCGCGTGGACGAGGCCTTGCTGGATCGACAGCTGGTGCGGCGCGAACGCGAGCGCGATGAACCGGCCGAACGTCTCGAGCACGAGCCGGAGGTGATCCAGGACCGCGACCGGAACCGTGCCGGTCGCCGAGCCGATCGGCAGGACGAGCGCGCGGATCGCGACGTAGACGATCGCGATCACCGCTTGCGGCAGTGCGCCGCGGACGACCCGGATCAGCACGGCGCGGTCGAACGCCGGCCGATCCGCCGCGACCCAGACCTCGACCGCAGCGAAGCAGGGCAGGACGATCGCCTGCTCCTTGCACAGGTACGCGAGGATCGTGCCGCCGACCTCGAGCGCGAGGCCGCCGGGACGATCCGCCAGGCGGCGCGCGATGCCCGCGCTCGCGACGAGGATCGCGAGCAAGCAGATCACGTCCGTGCGGCCGGCGATCCACGCGACGCTCTCGACCTTCGTCGGATGGACGACGAACAGGAGCGCCCCCGCGAACGCCGGTAGTAACCCGCCGAGCCAGCGGCGCAGCGTCACGAACACGAGCCCGCTCGCGACCGCCTGGAGCACCAGGTTCGTGATGTGGAACATCACCGGCGACCCGCCTCCGAGCCTCCAATCGAGCGCGTACGTCGCGCTCACGCCCGGTCGCCAGTACAGGATCCGACCGCCGAACTTGAGCATCTCCGCGCTCACGTTCCAGAAGTCGGTCACGAACCAACGCGGCCACTCCGCGAACGAGTGGACGTAGACGTTGTTCCGGATCAGCGGGTGGTCGTCGTAGATCCACCCGCCGGCAACGGCGGGGATGAACGCGACCACGCTCGCGAGAACGACAACAGCCAGACCGGCGAGCGCTAACTGTCTCGGCGAGCGTCCCAAACCGAGGACATCCTAGCGCGCTCGGTCAGGACTTAGTAAACGCCCGAGGCCGGGTTGATGATGTTGAGCGCCGGGTTACCCGCGGCGGTCGTCGTGCCCTGCATCGTGAACGTCGCGAGCTTCGAGTCGCAGTCCGCGTCGCCGACGGCATACGCGCTGAAGTACTGACCGCTCGTGTCGGGCGTATACGCGTAGCTGTAGATCGACGGCTCGTCGACCGAGAACTCGAGGTGCGCGAAGCCACCGCCGGCGGCCGTGAACGCGTTCGGATTCGGCGTGCACTTGTTGTTGACCTGCGTCGTGCCACCGCTATCGCCGCAGCACGAGCCCGTGTTGTTCGGGACGAGCGTGCTCGACGCCTCGACGGGATACGTTCCGATCTCACCCTTCACACGCTTCGCCGCTTTGCCGATCTTGTTCAAGTTCAACGACGCTTCGGTCGTCTTGCCGCGCTTCATGTACTCGAGGAACGCCGGGATCGCGACGGCCGCCAAGATGCCGATGATCGCGACGACGATCATGAGCTCGATCAATGTGAATCCGCGAAATGCCTTCTTCTTCATCAGCCGTCCTCCCGTGAATGTTTAATAAACGCGTGCTGGCGGTGGAATGATCGACACGCCGGCATTACCCGTCGATGTCGTGATCCCGATCATCGTGAAAGTGGCCTGAACGTTGTCGCAGTCCGTGTCGCCAACGGCGTACGCCGTGAACCCGGTGCCACCCGCCGGGACGTACGTATAGTTATACAAGCTCGGTTCATCGACTGAAAACTCGAGGTGGGCCCAACCTGCATCGCTCGTGAAAGCATTCGGCGTCGGAGTGCACTTGTTGTTCACGCCCGTTCCTCCACCCGAATCGCCACAACAGCTGCCCGAGGCGTGCGGAAGCATCGCCGCGGACTCCACCGCATACGTCCCGATCTCACCCTTGATTCGCTTCGACGCCTTACCGATCTTGTTCAGGTTCAGGTTCGCTTCCGTCGTCTTGCCCCGCTTCATGTATTCGATGAAAGCTGGAATCGCGACCGCTGACAGGATCCCGATGATCGCCACCACGATCATCAGCTCGATCAACGTGAACCCCTTGCGGGTTGCGGGGTACATCTGGCTTCGGCTGGGGTTGCAGTGGGCATGCCACGCGCTAAGTGGCGAGAGTTTGCTATCTGCGGGAGGTCGGGCATGCCATTCTTCGGCGGTCGGGTGACAATTCACGGCACGGGCAGCTTCCGTCGTTTCGCGTTCGAGCGTGGGGTAGCGCTGGGGTTCCTGGTGCTCGCCGTGTATGTGTGGCTCGCCCCTCGTCACGTAGTCGATGGTGACAACGCCGAGCTCGCGACGCTCGGCTCGCTCGGCGGCGTTCCTCATCCAACTGGCTACCCGCTCTACATGATCTGGCTGCGGCTCATGCAGTGGCTGCCCGGTTCTAATCCAGCTCATACAGCGGCGCTCGCGACCGCGATCCTCGGAGCGGGATCGGTCGTGGTGCTTCATGCCGCATGTCGCGCGTGGGGAGCGAAGCCCGCGGCGGCCACGATCGCGTGCGCGATCTTCGCGGCGGCGCCGGTCGTCGTCGAGCTCAACACCGAGGCCGAGGTGTTCGCGCTGAACAACCTGGTCGCCGCGACGATCCTGTGGCTCGCGGCGCAACGCGGGCCGCTCCAGGGCCTGTGGCGGGCCGGAGCGCTCGGCCTCGTCGCCGGGCTCGGGATCTGCGATCACGTGACGTGCGCGCTGCTCGCACCGGTCGGCATCCTCGGCGTGGTGCGCGGTGCGCGCGAGGCGAAGACGGTGCCGGCGGTCGCGCTCGCGATCGGCGGGTTCGCGCTCGGTCTCGCGCCCTACACGTACCTGGTCGTCACCGCCGAGAACGCGCGGTCGTGGGGGCGCCACATCGATAGCTTCCACGCGCTGATGTTCCACTTCCTGCGCAACGACTACGGCGGTCCCGGTGCGTTCGCGCCGAACCGCGCGCCGGTGCCTCCGCTCGATAACCTGATCGAATTCGCGCGCACGCTCGGTCGCTGGTGGCTATGGCTCCCCGCGCTCGCAGGGCTCGTCGCGCTGAGCGTCCGGCTCATCCGCAAGCACGACGGCGAGACCCGGGTCGCGTGGGCGACGCTCGCGCTGAGCTGGCTGCTGTGCGGTCCGTTGCTCGTGCTGAAGTTCAACGTCGCGCTCGAGGGCGTCGGCTTGTTCGTCGTCCACCGCTTTCATCTGTTGCCCGCGCTCGTCCTCGCGGTGCCGGTCGCGGCGGCGCTGAGCGATGCAGGTGCCTGGCTCGCACCGCGGGTCGGCAGGCTCGTGCCGTTCGCCGATGCGCTCGGACTCGTCGTGTTCGTCGCCGCGCTCGCGACGTCCTTGCCGTACGTCCAGGCGGTCCACTCGCCCGCGGTCGAGCAGAACGTGCGCAACATGCTCGGGTCGCTGCCGGAGAATGCGGTCGTGATCGTCGCCGAGGACGATCTCGACATGGCATCGACGTACGTCCAGCTCGCGCTCGGCGAGCGCCGCGATGTCGAGGTCATCATGTGGTACGCGATCTCGCGGCCGGCGACCCGCGAACGCGTCGAGAAGGACCTCGGCATCACGATCCCGACGGTCGGCCAGGACATCTTCGTCGCGCACTTCGCCGATGCGGTGCTCGCGACCGGGAGACCGCTGTTCGTCGACGGCTATCAGAAGCACGTGCTCGAGGCGTTCCCGACGTATCCGTTCGGGATCCTGTTCCGCGTGTTGCCGAAAGGCAGCGAGCGCCCGCCGATCAAAGAGGTCTTCGCGATCAACCGCGACCTCTACGCGAAGTTCGTGTTCGGCTATCCGCTGCCGCCGCCCGATGCCGCGTGGCCGACGCATGTCCACGATCGGCTCGCGCATCCCTGGCAGATCATCTACGACGCGCTGACCGCGGCCGGCGACACCGACGACGCCGCGTTCGCGCTCGAGCTCGGCCGCTCGCTCGTCCCGCGCTAGGGATAGCGAATGCGGATCCGCGACCAACCGGCGATCCGCGCGTCGACGTCCGGATCGCGGGTCAGGTACAGCATCGGCATCTCGCGGCGATCGCCGACCGGCGCCGCGACGATGTCGTAAATCCCGTCGGGCAGGTGCGTCCAGCCGACCAGCGTGTCGAGCCACTGGCGCATCTCCGCCTGGTAGCGCGGTGCGGTCATCCCGCCGCGCGGCACGACGATCGCCGAGCCGATCACGAACGTGACGCCGCGGCGCTGCAAGTACGACAGCGGCGCGAACCGCTGATGACCCGGCCGCACGTAGTCAGCGGGCGCATGCTCGCCTTCGCGCGCGACCCACGCGTCGTTGAGGCCGAGCTGATCGACGGTCGGCAGATCGGCGTTGAACGGAATCGCGCCGGCGCCGTTGCACGCGATCGATGCGCGGGTATCGGCGAGCGCGTGGAGGGCACGGCCGATCTGCGTCCAGTCGTTCGCGTCGACCGCGCCGTAGTAGGTCGCGAGCGCGTCGACCGGATCGACCGTCGAGTCGTCCTCGCCGGTGTACGTCGCGGCGTGGCGGAGCGAGAACGCGGCGAGAACCGCGATCGCGATGCCGACTTGCAGCCCGGGCTTGATCCGGCTCGGCGTCGTCGCGAATTCACCGATCGCGAGCGCGAGCGGTGGCAACAGCGGGAGGCAGAACCGGAATTCCATGAAGTCGCCGCCGACCGCGATCACGTAGACCGCGTGTGCGGCGACGAGCGCGAGCGGGAGCTTCGCGATCCGGCGCTGGAGGATCGCGACACCGATCATGCCGGCGACGACCGGCCACAGCACGTACGTCCGTGCGAACGCCCACAGGTAGAACGCGCCGTGCGCGATGCTGCCCGAGCCAGCCTTCACGTAGAACGTGTTCGGCAAGACCTCGCCGTAGGTCGCGACCTTCCACAGGAACCAACCGCCGATCATCACGAACGCCGGCATGATCGCGGCGATCCACGTGCGAATGCCGGCGCGGGTCTCGCGCAGCCGATGCGCCGCGACGACCGCGAGGACGAGCAGCATCGGCGCGCTATCGAGCCGGGTCCACAGTGCGAGCGCGGCGATCAGCGAGAGCACCGCGGCGGACTCGATCGACGGTGTCGCACGCCGCATCCGCTCGACCTCGAGCAGCGCCGAGATCACGAGCGCGGCCTGCAGCATCGTCTCGAGCCCGCTCGTGCCGAACGCGAGGAACGTGAAGTTCGTGGCGAGGACGGCCGCGGCGGCGAGCCCCGCGAGTGGCGACGCGCGCAGCGCACCGATCCGATACGTCGTGACGATCGCGACCGCGAGCGATGCGAGGCTCGCGGCCCACGCCCAGCCGAGCGGCGCGAGCCCGAGCTTCTGTCCGAGCGCGGACCACAGCACCCACGCGAAGTTCGTGTAGCCCTCGATCTGGGTGCCGAACCACGTGAGCCCGTGGCCGTGGACGAGCGAGCGCGCGTAGACGTACGAGATGAACGCGTCGTCGCAACCCCATCGGACGAGCCACGCGACGAGGGTCGCGGCGGCCGCGATCGCGCACGCGATCACCAGGCCGCGCTTCGCGGTCACGACGTCTTCTGGCAGATCGCGACGAGGAACCCGCCGTGGTCGCGGGCGACCGGCAGATCCGCAAGCCGGTGCTCGGCCCAGCGCACGGCCGCACCGAGGACCGGGACCCGCAACACGGCGGCCACCGGCGTGATCACGCGGATGCCGCGGGTCGCGACCCACTCGAGGCCCTTCGGCAGGTAACTCCGGATCGCGCCGGCGTCGTCGTAGCGGGTGAACACGTGCTCGTCGTTCGCGGTCTCGGACACGGCCGTCGCGGGCTTCACGGCCTTCACGAGCCGGCGGATCGATCGGGCGTTGTAGAACTCGGCGATCACGTGGCCACCGGGGCGAACGACCCGGGCCATCTCGGCCATCGCACCGGCGATGTCGGGGATGTGCGCGAGGACCTTGAACGAATAGGCAACGTCGACCGAGTTGTCGGGCAGCGGGAGCGCGGTCGCCGAGGCTTGCGACACCGCGAGGCCACGTGCGGCGGCCCGGGCCAGCATGCCGGCCGACAGGTCGATGCCGTGGCTGCCGGCGGCGAACTTCGCCACGCGGTCGAGGATCAGCCCCGTGCCGCAACCGACCTCGAGGACCTGCTTGCCGGCGGCGTAGCGTTCGACGATCTCGACCTCGAGGTCGTCGAGCATCCGGTGATAGGGCAGGTGGCGCTCGCGCTCGTACCAGCCGGCAAAGTCGTCGTAGTAGGCGCGATTGTCGAGGCGGGACATCAGATCGCGGCGACCATACCGCATCCCCTGACGTACCCCAGCCGCCGAACAGAATTCGCTATGGAGAAGATTCATGCAACGGCGGGCGGATCGATACCAGGTGGAGCTCACGGCGGAGCTATATGCAGACGAGTGCGAGCGTCGGGTCGCACTCACGGACCTGTCGCGAACAGGGGCGTTCCTCAGAACGTCGCCTCTCCCGATCGGCGAGCTCGTTCACGTCGCCGTGTTCTATGAAGGGCGCCAGCTGGTCGCGCCGGGTTGCGTGGTTCACGCGCTCGGCCTGAGCGATGCGCGCGCACTCGATCGCGAGCCCGGTATCGGCGTCGCGTTCGAGCCGCCGAGCTGTCATCAGGATGTGCTGTTCGCGCGCGCGGTCGAGCGGCTGACCGCGAACCGCCCGGTCGTGCGGCCGCGCGAGCGCGTGATCCTGCGCGGCGAGCTCGGCGAGGTCGCACTGGCCGCGATCCTCGTGATGCTCGAGCGCGAGAAGAAGTCGGGCCGGCTCGTGCTGCGCAATGGCGAGGCCTGGGCATGGATCGAGCTCGGCCACGGCGAGATCGTCGGCGCGGGCTCTAGCGTGACCGCGGGCGAGCTGCGCGGCACGGTGATGTCGCTGCTCGACTGGCAGAGCGGCGACTTCGAGCTGCACGCAACCCCGCCGGGCAGGACCTCGGCGGGATTGTCGGTCACGTACGCGCTGATCGAGCACGCTCGTATTTGCGACGAGCGCGCTGCGCGCAGGTACGTGGCTTAAAGCTTCGCGAGCAGGTCTTTCTTCTTCGCTTCGAACTCGGCGTCCGTCAGCACGCCGGCGGCCTTGAGCTCGCCGAGCTGCTTCAGCGTCGACATGATCTGATCCTTCGACTCGGTCGGAGCCGCGGGTGCAGGGCCGGGGGCTTGTGCGCGGGACTGGCCCATCGCATTCGCCATCTGGCCCGCCATCGCGAAGCCCATGCCGATGCCGGCGCCATCGAGCGCGCCACCACCGCCGCCGCTCTTCATGCCTTCCGCCGCGCCCATCATCATCTCGGCCTGGGCGAGCTGCTGATACGCCGCCATGCCGCCGGGCGCATTGCCCATGCCGCTGACGTACGCGATCCGATCGACGAGCTTGTCGAGGCGCTCCTTGTCGTTCTGATCCATCGTCACGGAGAAGTCGCCGAACCGCACGATCTCGACGCCGTACGGCTCGATGTTCTTGCGAACGTTCTGGAGCGTCGTCTCTTCGATCTCCTCGGTGTACGCACCGGAGATGACCTTCATGAGCGGCCAGTTCTGCTTGACGATCAGCTCGGCGACGCCGTCCTTCATCGTCTTCTGGACCTGGCTCTTGAACCAGCCGAGGAACGAATCGTTGTCGGTCGCGCGCTGGCCGACGAGGCCGATCACGAACTTCGTCGGATCGACGACCTTCGCGGAGAACTCGCCGTAGACCATCAGCCGGACGCGCAGCTGGGTCTGCGGATCCTGGATGTCACCGATCGAGGTGCCGAACTTGATCGACGGCATCTCGCGCGTGTTCACGAAGAACACCTCGCAGATGAACACGTTGCCGCCGGTGAACTTGTCGATCAGCTGGCCGAGGAACGGGATGTTCGACGCGTCGAGCGTGTGCCGCCCCGCCGAGAAGCTACCGACGAACTTGCCGTCCTTGAAGAACAGCGCGACCTCGTCGGAGTCGACGGTGAGCTGCGCCTTCATCGGGATCGTCTGGTCGGGATGCTTGTAGACCCAATAGTCCTTGGCAGCATCCGGGCGAGCGATAGCAAGCTCGGCCACACCACCCTTGATGAAGCTCATAATTCCCATGCGAGGCCTCCTGTAAGCCTGTCCGAAAGAGTAACCACGATCGCCCCAAACCAAAGGCCACCAAAGGCTTTTTTTCGGGAATCGGGAAGGCTCCGAGACCGGTTACGCCTATAACCGGGAAGGTGTTTACGCCTCGCCGGCTCATCCTCGGGCTCGTCGCGATCAACGCGCTGTTGATCGCCGCGGGCGGGGCACTGGTTCCCGCGGCGCCGAAAAAGCTCGGCACCGGCGTGCACATCGGCCTGGTCTTCGACATCGGCGGCAAGAACGACAAGTCGTTCAACACCGCGGCCTACCGCGGGTTGTTGCGCGTGCAGGACGAGCTCGGTGTGGACGTGGAGTACATCGAGCCGACCGAGGGCAACGATCGCGAGAGCGCGCTGCGCTCGCTCGCGGCGCGTCACGTCGATCTCGTGATCGGCGTCGGCTTCATCTTCGGGCCGGACCTCGAGCGGCTGGCCAAGCAATTCCCCGACGTGAAGTTCGCGGGCATCGATTACTCGCCGGGGCCGGACTCGCCGAAGTTGCCGAACCTCGCGGGCCTGCGGTTTCGCGAGCACGAGGGGTCGTTCCTGGTCGGCGCTATCGCCGGGTTGACGACGCGCACGAACACCGTCGGCTTCGTCGGGGGCATGAAGATTCCGCTGATCCGGAAGTTCGAGGCCGGCTACGAAGCGGGCGTCCATCACGTGTGCCCGACATGCCGCGTGCTGTCGGCGTACGCGGGTACCGAGCCGAAGGCGTTCGCCGATGCACCGCTCGGTCAGGAGCTCGGCGCCGCGCAGTACGAGCAGGGCGCCGACATCATCTTCACCGCGGCGGGCAAGACCGGCGACGGCGTGTTCGCGGCGGCGCGCCAGCGCGGGCTGCGCGCGATCGGCGTCGATAGTGATCAGTTCGACATGGCACCGTGCTGCATCGAGACCAGCATGATCAAGCGCGTCGATGTCGCGGTCGTCGAGATCGTGAAGGACGTGATCGCGAAGAAGTTCACCGGCGGGATCCACGAGCTCGGCCTGAAAGAGAACGGCGTCGGGTTCGTGAGCGACGAGCGCAATCGCAATCTCCTCCCGCTCGATGTCGTCCAGAGGGTCAGAAAGCTTGGCGACGAGATCATCGCGGGCACGATCCAGGTGCCGTCGACATGATCTCGGTGGAGCTCGACAAGAGCTATCCGAATTGCCGCGTGCTGACGGGTGCGAAGCTCGAGGTCGCGCCGGGGACGGTCCACGCGCTCGTCGGCGAGAACGGCGCGGGCAAGAGCACGCTCGTGAAGATCGTCGCCGGCATCCTGCCGGCGGACCGCGGCACGCTGACGATCGGCGGTGCGAACATCCCGCTCGCCTCCTGGGATCGCCGCCTCGCACGACGCGCGCACGTCTCGATCGTCCAGCAGCACGGCGCGTTCGCGGGCTCGCTGAGCGTCGTCGAGAACGCGGTGCTCGGAGCGGAGCCGACGAAGCACGGCGTGCTCGATCTGAAACCGACGGCGACCGCGCTGGCGGCGCTGGGAGACAAGCTCGGGCTCGCGATCGATCTGTGGGCGCGCGTCGACCGGTTGTCCTTGGGTGCGGCGCAGCGCGCCGAGATCGTGACCGCGCTGCACGTGGGCGCGAAGCTGTTGATCCTCGACGAGCCGACCGCGGTGCTCGCGCCGGTCGAGGTCGAGGGCCTGTTGAAGATGATGAAGGGGCTCGCGCAGGCAGGCACGACGATCGTGTTCGTCACCCACAAGCTCGACGAGGTTCGCGCGGCCGCACACGCGGTCACGGTGCTGCGCGCGGGCAAGACCGTCGCGACGTTCGAGCGCTCCGAGGACACGGCCGCGATCGCGCGCGCGATGGTCGGCGGCGAGCTCCCGGGGCAGAGCTCGATCGCCGAGCCGGGTGGTGATGCGAAGATCGCGCTCGCGCTGCGCGGCGTCTCCGTTGCGGGCGAAGGCGCGCTCGCGTCGATCGATATGGAGGTGCGTGCGGGAGAGCTCGTCGGGGTCGCCGGCGTCGATGGCAACGGCCAGCGCGAGCTCGCACTCGCGATCGCAGGGCTGGTGGCACACACCGGCACGATCTCGCTCGCGGGACGCGACCTCTCGGGCCGCACGCCGCGCGAGCGGCTCGCGGCCGGGCTCGCGCACGTCCCCGAGGATCGCCAACATGGTGGGCTCGTGCTCGATGCGTCGATCGCCGACAACCTCACGCTCGGGCGCGCCGACATCACCGGGCGGTTCCGGATCGATCGCGGCGCGGTCGCGAAGTTCGCAGACGCGCGGATCGCGGAGCTCGACATCCGGCCCGCCTCGCGCGACGCGATCGCGCGGTCGCTATCGGGCGGCAACCAGCAGAAGATCGTGATCGGCCGCGAGCTGTCGCGCCCGAACCTCGCTGCCGTGATCGCGGCGCAACCGACGCGCGGCGTCGATCTCGGCGCGGTCGCGCGGATCCACGGTCAGCTGCGCGCCGCTGCGAAGGGCGGGGCGGGCGTGCTCGTGATCTCGGCCGATCTCGACGAGCTACTCGCGCTGTGTCACCGCGTCGTCGTCATGCTGCGCGGCAAGATCGTCGGCGAGCGGGCAGGGGCCGCGCTGCGCGAACAAGGTGCGCGCGCGGCGCTCGGCGAGTGGATGACTGGAACGCGAGGCGCCGCGTGATCGCGAGCTCGCGCGATCCGAACCGCGAAGCGCTCGCCGTCGCGATCGCGTTACTCGCGTCGCTCGCGATCGGCAGCGCGCTGATGCTCGTCGCCGGCAAGGCGCCGGGCCACGTGTGGTGGTTGATGGTCCAGCGCACGTTGTTCACCGACGCGTACTCGCTCGGCCAGGTGTTCTATAAGGCGACCGCGCTGGTGCTGACCGGCCTGTCGGTGTCGATCGCGCTCGACGCCGGCCTGTTCAACATCGGCGGCGAGGGCATGGTGATCGCCGGTGTCGTCGCGTGCGCGGTCACCGGCGCCGCACTGCCGCAGGGCACGCCGTCGATCATCGCGATCCCGCTGTGCATCGTCGTCTCCGCGGTCGCCGGTGCGGCGATCGGCGCGCTGATCGGCGTGATGCGCGTGTGGCGCGGCGCGCACGAGGTCATCACGTCGATCATGTTGAACGCGATCGTCGCGGGCGTCGCGCTGTGGATCGGCAACGAGCTGCTGTTCCAGAACGGCACGACGACCGGGCCGCCGATCGCGCCCGGCGCCGAGCTCCCGCAGCTCGGGTTCGGAGGCAGCTCTGCGAACCTGTCGGTCGTACTAGCGCTCGCCGCGGTCGTCGCGCTGTGGTGGCTGCGCTCGCGGACGACGTGGGGCCAGGCGCTGCTCGCGGTCGGGCGCGATCCGGCGGCCGCGCGCGCGACGGGAATCTCCGTCGGCCGCGTCCAGATCTACGCGATGATCGCTGCGGGTGCGCTCGCCGGGCTCGCCGCGACGAACTTCGTGATGGGCCACAAGCACGCGTTCGAGGAAGGCCTCGGCCGTGGCGTCGGCTTCCTCGGGATCTCGGCGGCGCTGCTCGGCCGGATGAACCCGTTCGGGATCGTCGCCGCGTCGCTGCTGCTCGGGTTCTTGTCGTCGGGCGGGCTCGCCGTCGCGCAAGAAGTTCCGAAGGAGCTGACCGAAATGCTCCAGGGCGTCGTCGTGCTCGCAGTCGCGAGCGCCGGCCCGATCGCGCGGCGCTACGGAAAGGCGTCGTCGTGATCGCCGCCTTGTTCACGACCGCGTTCCTCGCGCAGATCGTGCGGATCGCGGTGCCGTACGTGTTCGCGGCGCTCGGTGGCTCGTTGACCGAGCGGTCCGGCGTGATCGACCTCGCGCTCGAGGCGAAGCTGCTGTTCGGCGCGTTCGCAGCGGCCGCGTTCTCTCACGCGAGTGGCTCGGCTGCGGTCGGCCTGATCGGCGGCATGGCAGCAGGTGCGCTCACCGCGGCTGCGCAGCTCGGGTGCGCCCTGTGGCTCGAAGCGGATCAAGTGATCGTCGGCGTCGCGCTCAACCTGCTCGCGCTCGGCGGCACGCGGTTCCTGCTCCAAGTCATCTATCACGAGGGCGCGAACTCGCCTCCGGCACCTGCCTTCGGCGATGCGATCGCGTCGAACCCGCTCGTGCTCGGCGCGGTCGTCGCTGCGATCCTCGTGCCGCTCGCGGTGAAGCACACGCGCTGGGGGCTGCGCCTCCGGGCCGCAGGCGATCGTCCTGATGCGCTCGTCGCGGTCGGTGTGTCGCCGCGCCGCACGCGGATGTACGCGGCGCTCGTCGGTGGCGCGCTCGCCGGTGCGGGTGGTGCGCAGCTGTCGCTCGCGGTCGGTGGTTTCTCCGCCGACATGTCGAGCGGACGCGGATACATCGCGCTCGCGATGATCATCCTCTCCGGCTGGCGCCCCGCGATCGCGGCGCTCGCCTGCGTCGGAGTCGCCATCGCCGAGGCGCTCAACATCCTGATCCAGATCACGCACGCCACGATCGCGGGCCATCGGATTCCTTCAGAGCTCGCGCCGCTGTTGCCCTACGCCCTCACGATCATCGTGCTCGCGATTTACAACGGCCGGTCGCGTCAGCCCCCGGCGTCGCTCGGCAAGCTATAATCGGAGCGTGACGAAGACGGTGTTCGGCGACCTCCAGGGACTGCCGAATGACATCTATCGGATCCAGACCGAGCAGAGCGCGTACACCGTCTCGATCCACGAGGAGCGGGGCCGCAAGTACGCGCTCGTCCGCGGCGAAGCCGGCAGCGATCGCGAGAACGTCGTGGTTCGCGACAGCGACCCGCGAGTCGGCGAGCACTCGCTGTTCGACGTTCACTACACCGAATGGATCGGCAAGCCGCTCGACGTCGCGACGATGCGCACGAGCCCGATCGTGTCGGCCACGCGGCTCGTCACCGCGAGCGGTGGCGTCGCCGAGCTCGCGCAGAAGGTCGTGCCGCCCGGGATGCCCGATAATCCGCGGATCGTGCCGATGCAGAGCAAGGGCACGGCGGTCGGTGCCGAGCATCGCGCGAACCCCGCGTTCGCGAACACGCCGGCCGGCAAGGCCGCGCAGCTCCAGAACGCGCACGAGCAAGTGCTGCGCGATGCGCGCGATCCGAACGTTCAGCGCGAGCACCAAGCGCGCGAGCTCGCGCGTCAGGTCGTCGTCGCGCAGGATTCGCCGGCGCAGCTGCCGTACCCGGAGCGCCACGTTCGTTATGCCGAGGATGTCGCGACGCTGCTCCGCTCGATCCATCGCCGCGATCGGATCTTCGAGGACGTCGCGCGCGACCGTCAGCTCCGCGATCGCCTGATGAACGCGCTCGACGCCGCCGAGCGGCTGCTCGAAGAGATCAAGAAGCGCAATCGCTGACGTTCGTGCGCGGTCATGCGTCGCGGACGCAGCGGCGAAACGTGATACCGGGCGCGGCACGAACGTGCGTAGGTCGCGGCATTCCGGAATCCGCGACGGCGAACGCGAGCGTCGTCGCGCCGAGCTCGTACAGCGCCGGTAGCCGGTTGCCCGCATCGGGGCCGACCGAATCGATCCAATCGATCGCGCGCGCGGCTTCTTCGAGCAGGAAGCGTCCTTCGAGCACGGTCGCGCCATCGGGATCGAGCACGCGGAACGTGTCGGCCGCGAACACGGCGGTCAGCGCGCCGGCGAATTCGTCGCCGATCGGTGCGGCGGTTTCGGGCGCACCGTCGATCGAGCTCGCGACCTGGCGCCACCGACCTTGCAGGCGATCGAAGTCGCTCACGCTCAGATCCGATCGGGCGCCGGGATGCCGAGCACCGTGAGGCCTTCACCGAGCACGGCTTTCACGGCCGCCACCAGCGCGAGTCGCGCGTCGCGCGTCGGCACGTCCTCGCACAGTACGCGCAGCGACTTGTCGCCGTTGCCGAGCGTGTACCACCGCGAGAACTCGCCGGCGAGCTCGAGCAAGTAGTGACAGATGATGTGCGGCTCGCACTTCGGTGCGCTCGCGACGATCGCCTGAGGAAACTCCAGCAGGCGGCGTGCGACCGCCCACTCGGCGTCGTGCGACAGCTTCGAAAAGTCGACGCTCTGCGAGCGCGTCGCCGGCGCGTTCGCGAGGATCGATGCGCACCGCGCGTGGCTGTACTGGAGATAGACACCGGAGTCGCCCTGCAACGCGATCACGCGGTCCCACTCGAACGCGACGTCCTTGTCGCGCTGGGCGACGAGGTTCGCGAACACGACGGCGCCACGGCCGACGGTCGCGGCGATCCGCGCAGCCTCGGCCTCGTTGGTCGCGTCGGGCGCGAAGTCCGAGGCAGTCGGCTCGCCGTTCTCGGCGCGTGCGGCGGCGGCCTTGTCGAGGAGCAGCTGCTTGACCCGATTCTCGGCCTCGGCAACGACGTCTTTGAGGAGGACGACGTTGCCTTCCTTCGTCGAGCCCTTCTTTCCACCGATCTGAACGAGGCCGAACGGAATGTGCTCGCAGCGGGAGGCCCACTCGTGACCCATCATCTCGAGCGTCTTGAACAGCTGCTTGAAGTGCAGCGATTGGCCGCGATCGACGACGTACAGCGAGCGCGCGAAGTGCCACGTGTTCCAGCGATACTCGGCAGACGGGATATCGCGCGTCGCGTACAGCGTCGCGTCGTCGCTCTTCTTGAGAAGCAGCGGCGGCATCTTCGGATCCGGCATCATCACGACGAGCGCGCCTTCGCTCTCGCTCGACAGCCCCTTGGTCGCGAGCTCGGCGAGCACGCGCGGGACTTCGGGCAGGTACTCGCTCTCGCCCTTCACGACGTCGAACTTGACGCCGAGGATGTCGTACGCGGTCTGAAACTCGGCGAGCGAGATGTCCTTGAACCGCGACCACAGCGCGTGCGCTTCGGCGTCGCCGTCCTCGAGCTTCTTGAACCACGCGCGGCCCTCGGCCTCGAGCGCGGGATCCTCCTTCGCCGCCTTCGAGTAGCGGACGTAGAGATCGTTGAGCACGCCGATGTCGACGTTGCCCTCGGGCGTCCACTTCTTCCACGCCGCGATCAGCTTGCCGTGCGTGGTGCCCCAATCGCCGAGGTGGTTGATGCCGACGACCTTGAAGCCGAGCGCGCGGAAGATCTGGACGAGCGCGTGGCCGATCATCGTCGACCGGATGTGGTGGTAGGCGAGGTGCTTCGAGACGTTCGGCGACGAGTAGTCGATCACGATCGTCTGGCCCGCGCCGATCGAGCGCGGCACGAGCGTGCCTTCGAGCGCGGCGCCGATCAGCCAGCGAAACACCGCGGGCCGATTCGCGCGCAGGTTCACGAACGGACCGGCGGCGGTCGCGGACGAGATCAGATCGTTCGCTGCAAATGCGTCGGCCCACTGCTTCGCGAGCTCCGCGGGGCTCTTGCCGGCTGCCTTGGCCGCCGCGAACGCACCGATCGCGAAGTCGCCGAGCTCCGGACGCGGCGTCGCATCGACTTTTAAGTCGGTGGCGGCGATGCCGGCATGCGCGGCGATCGCCTCGGCCGCGCTGGCGTGAACTGGCGTGAGGTGCGACATGGCGCGCTGTTCTAGCATTCATTTCCGACAGTTGGTCCGGCAACGGTTTGACGTCTCGGCGAACCCACTGTTACTGTTACGTCGAGCCCTTTGGGAGGACCCAAGTGAGCAAGATCGTTCTTTGCGTCGATGATAGCCAGACGATGCAGCAGGTCGCGGACATCACGTTCCGCGGCACGGAATTCCAGTACGTCGGCGCACGCACCGTCGAGGAAGCACTCTCGAAGGCCAAGTCGCAGAAGCCCGCGATCGTGCTCGCCGATTCGGCGATGCCAGGCAAGAACGGCTACGACCTGTGCCTCTCGCTCAAGCAGGATGGCGGGACCAGTGACGTGCCGGTCGTGATCCTGATCGGCAACGGCGCTCCGTACGACGCCGCGCGTGGCACCCAGGTCGGAGCGGACGCGAATCTGCCAAAGCCGTGGGACACCCAGACCATGCTCGAGAAGGTGACCGAGCTCGTCGGCAAGGGCGCGACCGCGAAGCCAGGCCAGGGCGCGGCCGCCGCTGCGCCTGCCGCCGCTGCGCCTCCTGCCGCGAAGCCCGCCGCGGCCGCCGCCGCGCCGAAGCCGGCCCAGCAAGAGCCGCCTCGGTCGGCGACGATCATGGGCATGCCCACGATCAAGATGCCGGCCGGCGTCGCGCCGACGGTTTCGCCGGCGACGCCTACAAAGACCACCGCGATGGCGGTTCCGCCGATCGCGCCCGAGGTCGCGGCGACGGCGCCCGGAGCCGTCGGGCCGGGCTTGCGCCCACCCGCGAAGTCGACCCCCGCCGCGGCCGCCGCGGCTCCCGCAACCAGCACGCCCGCCAGCAGCAACGGAGGTATCGGAGGTATGAACCGCGCGCCCATGGTTTCCGGGACTCCGACGAAGCGCTCGGCGCTCGTCGATCGCACGCTCGCGAAGATGGCCGCTCGCCTCGCCGAGGCTGCAGGCATCGAGCCGGGGTCGCCGGAACTGCTCGCGCTGCTCAAGCTCTCGACCGAAGTGGTCGAGCGCATCGTGTGGGAAGTCGTGCCGGAGCTCGCGGAGCAAATCATCCGCGAGAACCTCGGTACGCTAACGAAGCGCCAATAACGCGGTGTGCTAATTTCGTCGACGTCATGACGTCGACGTCGGCACTTTCGAAGCAGTACGAGCCCACGGAGGTGGAGGCTCGCTGGATCCGGTATTGGATCGAGAACGGGTTCTTTCACGCGGACGAGGCGAGCCCCACGGTTCCGTTCTCGATCGTCCTGCCGCCGCCGAACGTTACCGGCTCCTTGCACATCGGCCACGCGCTCGGCTCGACGATGCAGGACATCCTGATCCGCTGGAAGCGGATGCAGGGGTTCAACGCGATGTGGATGCCGGGCATCGATCACGCGTCGATCGCCGTCCACGTGCTGCTCGAGAAGGACATCAAGCGGCGCGAGAACAAGACTCGCTTCGACCTCGGGCGCGACGAGTTCATGGCGCGCGCGTGGAAGTGGAAGGAGCGCTCGGGCAGCCGGATCAGCGAGCAGGAAAAGCTGATGGGCTTCTCGCTCGACTGGCCGCGCGAGCGGTTCACGATGGACGAGGGCTCGAACCGCGCCGTGAAGGAGGCGTTCGTCCAGCTCTACGAAGAGGGCCTGATCTTCCGCGCGAAGCGGATGATCAACTGGGATCCCGTCAGCGAGACCGTGGTGTCGGACCTCGAGGTCGACACGGCCGAGGAAAACGGCTCGCTGTGGTCGATCAAATATCCCGTCGTGGGTGGTGGCGAGATCATCGTCGCTACCACTCGGCCTGAAACGATGCTCGGCGATACCGCGGTCGCGGTCCACGCGAAGGACGAGCGCTACCTCGCGTTCCACGGCAAGGAGATCGAGCTGCCGCTGACCGGGCGGCGGATCCCGATCGTGCCGATCGACATCATTCGCGAGGGCAAGGTGTGGCCGGATCCGGCGTTCGGCTCGGGCGCGGTGAAGGTCACGCCGGCGCACGATCCGAACGACTACGAGGTCAGCCAGATCGCGAACCTGCCGATCCTCGAGGTCATCGATCGCACCGGCAAGATGACTGGACCCATTCCAGCGAAGTACATCGGCATGACGGTCGACGCCGCGCGCAAGGCGGTGGTCGCGGATCTCGAAGCGGCGGAGCTGCTCGTCGAGACCAAGCCGTACAAGGTGCCGCGCGGGCGCAGCCAGCGCTCGGGCGCGGTGATCGAGCCGATGCTGATGGAGCAGTGGTGGGTGAAGGCGAAGACGCTCGCCGACAAGGCGCTCGCCGCGGTGGAGCAGGGCAAGACCAAGTTCGTGCCCGAGCACCACACCAAGACGTTCGTGCACTGGATGACGAACATCCAGGACTGGTGCATCTCGCGCCAGCTGTGGTGGGGCCACCAGATTCCCGCGTTCTACTGCGACAACGGCCACACGACCGTCGCGCGCGACACGCCGACCGCATGCAAGGAGTGCGGCTCGACGGCGCTGAAGCAAGACGACGACATTCTCGACACCTGGTTCAGCTCCGGCCTGTGGCCGTTCTCGACGCTCGGCTGGCCCGAGAAGACCAAGGCGCTGCGCACGTTCTATCCGAACGACGTGCTCGTCACGGCTCCCGACATCATCTTCTTCTGGGTCGCCCGCATGATGATGATGGGCCTCCACTTCATGAAGAAGGTCCCGTTCAAGACGGTCTACCTGACCTCGACGGTCACCGACGAGAACGGCAAGAAGATGTCGAAGACGAAGGGCAACGTCATCGATCCGCTCGACGTCGTGAACGGCGCGACGCTCGAGACGCTGCTCGATCGCGTCGACGTCGAGAAGCCGCCGGATATCGAGGGCGTCAAGAAGTCGATCAAGAAGCACCTGCCGAAGGGCATCGAGGCGATGGGCTCCGATGCGCTGCGGTTCGCGCTCGCCGCGCTCAACACCGGCGGCTCGTACATCAAGCTGTCGATCGACCGCGTCGCGATCTATCGCAACTTCATCAACAAGCTGTGGAACGCATCGCGGTTCGCGCTGATGAACTTCGATGGCTACGACCCGGAGCGGTTCGAGGCGCAGATCAACGCGCCGTCGGGGCGCGCCGCGCTCGGCATCCCGGAGCGCTGGCTGATCGCGCGGCTCCAGGCGACGACGGCGGACGTCCAGACCGCGCTCGAGGCGTTCAAGTTCGCGGATGCGGCGAACGCGATCTGGCACTTCATCTACGACGACTTGTGCGACTGGTACATCGAGATCGCGAAGCCGCACCTCCGCCAGTCGGATGACCTCGTCCAGGATCCGCAGCGCGCCGCGTATCGCCACATCGTTCAGGGCGTGCTCGCGACGACGCTCGAGACCACGATGCGCCTCCTCCATCCGTTCGCACCGTTCGTGACCGAGGAGATCTGGCAGAAGCTACCGAAGCCGCAGCAGTTGCCGGAGTCGCTGATGATCACGGTGTTCCCGCGCGCCGACGAGACGTGGCGCGATCCGGCCGCCGAGGGCGAGATCAAGATCCTCCAGGACGTGGTGACGGCGTGCCGGATGCTGCGCCAGACCTACAACGTGCCGCCGACCCAGAACGTCGAGGTCGAGATCGAAGCCCGCAGCGAGTCGGCGATCGCGACGCTGACCACGTTCAAGGGGTTCATGGAGAAGATCGCGCGGATCAACGCGAAGCTCGTGCATCGCCGGCTCGACGCGCTCGACAAGGGCCTGCACAGCGCGCAGCACGGTTCTGCGCGCGCGCTCGTCAGCTCGGAGCTCGAAATCGTGATGCCGCTCGGCGGCTTGATCGATCCCGCGGCCGAGAAGACCCGGATCGCGAAAGAGATCGAGAAGGCGCAGAAGGAGATCGGGACGCTCGAGAAGAAGCTCGGCAACGCCGACTTCGTCGCGAAGGCGCCCGAGGATGTCGTCGCCGAGCAGAAGGCGCGCCTCGCCGAGGAGAAGTCTCGCGCGGAGCGCCTGATCGAAGCGCTGAAGACCGTCGAGAGTGCGCAATGATCCAGCCGCTGACGCACACGCGCGCCGCGCTGCTCGTCGTCGATATCCAGGAGCGGCTCGTTCCTGCGATGCCGGAAGCGGCACTCGCGCAGGTGATCAAGAACACGCGGATCCTGATCCAGGCCGCGCGCACGCTGCATCTGCCGATCGTCGTGTCGCAGCAGTATCCGAAGGGCCTCGGCGCGACGATCGCTCCGATCGAAGAAGCGCTCGACGGCGCCGCCGTACATCGCTTCGACAAGCTCGAGTTCTCCGCCGAGGCCGCGCCCGCGTTCGGCGCGATCGCGACGAAGCTGTCGCGCGATCAATGGATCGTGTGCGGGATGGAGACCCACGTCTGCGTCTACCAGACGCTGCGCGGGCTCGTGACCCGCGGCTTTCAAGCGCACGTCGCGGCGGATGCCGTGTCGTCGCGGACGAAGGCGAACTGGAAGATCGGCCTCGGCCTCGCCGAACGCGCCGGCGCGATCGTGACCTCGACGGAGGTCTGCGTGTTCGACCTGCTCGAGCGCGCCGGCTCCGACGAGTTCAAGCTGCTGTCTAAAGCGATCAAATAGA
>Ga0105245_10001662_pt1 | contig 20242 bp, 20 predicted proteins | sample KBSM54metaG_FD_81523 | JGI IMG/M metagenome (GOLD analysis project Ga0105245, IMG submission 81523) | Miscanthus rhizosphere microbial communities from Kellogg Biological Station, Michigan, USA - KBS M5-4 metaG | ecosystem: Host-associated > Plants > Roots > Rhizosphere > Soil | place...
ACCGGCGACGCTCTGGAAACTTCCACCGAGTGGACCTTCACTGTCGATGTCCTCCGTAACCGTTCCGTGTCGAACCCACGGCTCGAAAATGCCGAGTTCCTCATGGCTTCCGGTATCTCCAATTCCCTGCCCGAGGCGCTTCAATCCGCCACCACGAATCTTTCGGCGTGGTTGCAGGAAGAGTACAAGCTCAACCCTGCCGAGATCGCTGTCGTCTTTGGCACGGGAATACGCTATGAAATCGCCGAGCTGGTTGACCCTCAAATCCACATCGTCGCCAAGATCGCCAAAAGCCTTCTAGTTCCCATTCCTAAGTAGATGACTTCGGCCGGCACGATCCGCGACTGGGTCGCGTCCGCCCGCTCCATCGCCGTTCTCACCGGCGCAGGCATCTCTGCCGAAAGCGGCATTCCGACCTTCCGCGACCAGTCTTCAGACCGGCCGGCCCTCTGGAAGAACTTCCGCGCCGAGGACCTCGCCACGCCTCAAGCCTTCGCGCACGATCCCAAGTTCGTCTGGGAATGGTACGACTGGCGGCGCAGCCTGATCGCGAAGGCGGAACCCAACGCCGGCCACCTGGCCCTCGCGCAACTGGAGAAACGCACGCCGAGTTTCACGCTCATCACGCAAAATGTCGATGGCCTCCACGGCCGCGCCGGTTCCACTCGCCTGCTCAAAGTCCATGGCGATATCTGGTGGCTCCGTTGTACACTCTGCGGCCGCGAACGCCAGGACCTTCGCCCGCACCTTCCCGACTTGCCGCCTCACTGCAATTGCGGTGGAATCGAACGGCCTGGCGTAGTCTGGTTCGGCGAGAATCTTCCGCCGGAAATCTGGTCGCAGGCTGAACAATCCGCCTCGGCGGCCGATATCTTTCTGGTAGTCGGAACTTCGGCCTTGGTCTACCCCGCAGCGGGGCTGGTGCATCTTGCCAAGGCTTCGGGCGCTAAAGTAGTAGAAGTGAATCCGGCGGAGACGCCCGTTTCGGGGATGGTCGATTTCTCCTGGCGGGCTCCTGCTGCGGAAGCTCTCCCGCAAATACTTTGATGAAAATCTGTTACCTGGACGCCTTCTCCGGAATCAGCGGCGACATGACTGTCGGTGCTTTGCTCGACGCTGGCGCCCCGGCCGAGGCGCTGATCGACGCTTTGCGCAGCATGGATACCGGCGCGCGTTTCGAAGTGGAGAAAACCTCGCGCGGCGGGATCGCCGCGACCAAGTTCCGCGTGCACACCGACGCTGCTCCTGCGGCGCATCGCCACCTGTCGAAGATCCTCGCGATGATTGACAGCGCTCCTCTGGCTGCCCGCGCCAAAGCCGCCGCCTCCGCCGTTTTCAGGAATTTGGGCGAAGCCGAAGCCGCGGTCCATGGCGTTCCCATCGAAAAAGTTCATTTCCATGAAGTGGGCGCGGTCGATTCCATCGCCGATATCGTAGGAGCCTGCGTCGCGCTGGATCTGCTGGACGTTGCGGAGGTCCACGCATCGGCAGTCAACGTCGGCAGCGGAAACGTTCAGACCGAACACGGCCTGCTGCCCGTGCCCGCTCCCGCGACGGCGCGGCTGCTCGAAGGCAAGCCCATCTACGCCCGCGGCCCTGAGGTGGAGCTAACGACGCCCACGGGTGCGGCGCTTGCGGTCACGCTCGCCTCCAGCTTCGGACCTTTGCCTGCGATGCGGATTTCAAGCATCGGCCACGGCGCGGGTGAGCGCGATTTCAAGCAGCACGCCAATGTTTTGCGCGTCCTGATCGGCGAGCGTACGGGAGCATCGGAAGCGACGCTGGTCAGCGTGATCGAGGCTCACATCGACGACTCCAGCCCGCAGGTGCTGGGTTACGCGCTCGAAAGACTGATGGACGCCGGCGCGCTGGATGCCGCGCTATCGCCGCTGCAGATGAAGAAGAACCGCCCCGGCTCGCTGCTGCGAGTGATCGCCAAACCTGAAGATCAGGAAAGGCTCGCTCAGATCATCTTTGCGGAAACTTCCACCCTGGGACTTCGCATTCATTCGGCAGAGCGCCGCGTCGAGCCTCGCAGCATGATCGAAATCGAAACGCCGCTGGGCCGTGTTCGCGGCAAAGTCTCCGCGCAAGGCGCTTTCGCGCCTGAATACGACGACTGCAAGCTGATCGCCCAGCGTACCGGCACGCCCCTGCAGCTGGTGTTCGCGATCGCGCAAGAATCCTATTTCAAGAACCCTAAATGAGCAAATACTACCTCACGACGCCGATTTACTACGTCAACGCAGCTCCGCATATCGGCCACACCTACACCACCATCGCCGCAGATGCCATCAAGCGCCTGAAACGCATGCAGGGCTTCGAGCCGGTGATCCTGGCCACCGGCACAGACGAGCACGGCCAGAAGATCGAGCGCGCCGCAGCCGCGGCCAACAAGTCGCCGCAGAAGTTCACGGATCTGATTTCGAACGAATTTCGCCAGCAGTGGAAGGCGCTTGACCTGCAGATCGATCGATTCCAACGGACTACCGATCCGAAACACGCGAAGGTGGTCCAGGATCTGTTCGATCGCTGCCTGAAGAGCGGATACGTGTACAAGGGGAGCTACACCGGACAATACTGCGTCTTCGATGAGTTGTACGTGAATGAGGCCAAGCCCGGCGATCCGTGCCCGGATTGCGGCCGTCCCACCGAGATCGTGACCGAAGAGAATTTCTACTTCAAGCTCTCGGCCTTTGGCGATCGGCTGCTCAAATTCTATGAAGACCAGCCCGATTTCATCCAGCCCGATTCGCGGCGCAACGAAGTCATCGCGTTTGTAAAGCAGGGCCTCAAGGACGTCTCCATCAGCCGGACCACCATCAAGTGGGGCATTCCCGTCGCCAACGAAGCTCCCCATGTCTTCTATGTGTGGTTCGACGCCCTCTCGACCTACATGAGTGCTGTCGAAGGGGAAGGCCTGTGGCCCGCCGATCTGCACCTGATCGGCAAAGAAATCCTGCGTTTCCATGCGGTCTATTGGCCGGCGTTCTTGTGGGCCGCGGATCTGCCCTTGCCGAAGAAACTATTCGCTCACGGCTGGCTGCTCTTCGAAAACGACAAAATGAGCAAGTCCAAGGGCAACATGGTGCGCGCAACGCCCATCAAGGAGGCTCTTGGAGCCGACGCCCTGCGCTACTACCTGCTGCGCGAGGTGGTGTTCGGCCAGGATGGCAATTTCAGCTACGACGCGCTGGTCCAGCGCTACAACTCGGATCTCGCCAACGGCCTGGGCAATCTCTCCAGCCGCACCCTGGCGCTGATCCATCAGAATTTCGCGGGCAAGATTCCGGCTGGACCGGGCGATGCCGCCATCGCCGAATCGGCAAAGGTGGCCGCCGATGCCGCCTTGAATGCCTACGAGCGCCTGGAATTTTCCAAAGCCCTGGAAACAATCTGGGGTTTCATCGGAGTGCTCGACCGATTCATCGTGGAACGCGCCCCCTGGAACCTGGCGAAATCCGGCGACACGGCCAAGCTGGCCGATACTCTGTACACAGCCGCCGAAGCGCTGCGAATCGTCACAGCGCTGGTCTATCCGGTGATTCCCGAATCAGCCGCCAAGATCTGGGCGCAGCTCGGGTTCCGGACGCCTCTGGACGCGATTCGCGTCGCGGACCTGGCCTGGGGTAAGCTCGCGGAAGGCCAGGAGATCGAGCCGGCAACTGGCGTGTTTCCAAGGGCCGACACAAAACTTATGATCGAAAAGATGAAGGAAGGCGAAGCCGCTGAACTGGTTCGCCAGCAGACGTTAATGGGAGTAGGTCCGGCCTCCAGGCCGGAGGCTACCCACATCAGTATTGACGACTTCATAAAAGTCGATTTGCGCGTCGGCGAGGTAAAATCCGCCTCGGCCGTCAAGGGCGCGGACAAATTACTGCACCTTCAGGTTGATATCGGCGAGCCTCAGCCGCGCTCGATTGTGGCTGGAATTGCTTTGGCTTACCAGCCGGAAGCTCTAGTGGGACGTAAGGTTGTGATCGTCGCCAATCTGGCTCCGCGCAAGCTGCGCGGCCTGGAATCGCAGGGCATGATCGTGGCGGCCTCGCTCGAAGGCGGCAATCCCGTGCTGGCGAGCTTCCTCGAAGACGTCCCCATCGGAGCCCGCCTCAAGTAGGTCCGGCCTTCAGGCCGGACACATCGGCCGGACACATCGAATGATCGACAGCCACTGCCACCTCGATAACCCGCAGTTCGACCCCGACCGCGACGCCGTCATCGACCGCGCCCTGGCCGCTGGAGTCGACCGGATGATGGTCATCGGCACGGGCGAAGGTCCGCCTGATCTCGAAGCCGGCATCCGCCTGGCCGATCGCCACGAAGCCATTTATGCGACTGTAGGCGTTCACCCGCACGATGCCTCCAAGGCGACCGCGGAAATCTATCGGCATCTAGCCGAGCGTTTGAAGCACCCCAAAGTGGTCGCCCTGGGCGAAATCGGATTGGATTATCATTACGACCACTCCCCGCGCGACGTTCAGCGTGAGGTATTCCTGGAGCAGATGCGGATCGCTAGCGATGCCCGCAAGCCCATCGTGATCCACACCCGGGAAGCCTGGGAAGACACGCTGGCGCTTCTCGATGAACATTGGAAACCAACTGGCTTAGGCGGGATCATGCACTGCTTCTCGGGCAGCCCACGCGAAGCGGAGCGCTGCATTGCACTGGGATTTCATTTGAGCTTCGGCGGGATTATCACGTTTCCCAAATCAGCCGAAGTCCAGGAAGCCGCCCGGAAGGCGCCTGCCAACCGGATTCTGATCGAAACCGACGCCCCGTATCTGGCGCCGGTTCCGCATCGAGGTAAGCGTAACGAACCCGCCTTTGTAGCCGAAACGGCACGCAAGCTGGCTCAACTTCGCGGGGTTACACCGGAAGAAATCGCACAGCTTACAACTGCAAACTTCAAAACTCTAATGGGAGCCTAGTAGCGCCCGCGTCCGCCACCGCCACCGCCGCCGCGATTGCCGCCGCCACCACCCGCGCCACGCCCGCGTCCACCGCCGAAACCGCCACCACCGCCGCCCTGGGGCTTGGGACGAGCTTCGTTCACGTTCATCGCGCGGCCATTCAGCTCGGCGCCATTCAACTGCGAAATCGCCGTTTCCGCCTCGCGCTGGTCCGGCATTTCGACGAAGGCAAATCCTCGCGCCTGGCCCGTATCGCGATCCGTGACGATGTTTACGCGGTCGACGTTTCCGTACTGCGCAAAAGCCGCGTGCAACTCGTCCTGGGTGGTTTGGAAACTAAGATTTCCGACAAAGATATTCATCTTGGGTACTTCTCCTTTGAGATTCAAACTGTCTTTGTCAGATCGTGTAGGACGCCAGGGCAAAGACACTCCCAATGTACCATTGGCGGATCGGCTGGGAATGGCACCTCCAGGGTCCTCAGACGCTCAGAACCGGGCAGGGCGCCCCCTGGATGATTCCGTAGGCGTGCGTTTGCAAGGCGCCTAAGGTTCTGTTCAAGGACCCCCGGCCGATGAGCAAGAGGTCGGACTGCTCGCGGCGAGCTTCCTCGGTTACAGTCTCGGTAAGCTTCCCCACGGCCACGCTAAACGTCGCCTTGACGCCGGCCTTCTGCCGGAGCGCATCCACCTGTGCCCCGGCTTCGGTGCGGACTTCTTCCTGCAGACGGCGCTCGCTGGCCAAGCTCAGGCAGTCGCTGATCGGCTCAACCACATGAAGCAATCTCAGGGATCCGCCCATCTTTTCGCTATACCCGCCGGCCCAATGCAGCACGATGGGGGTCTCTTTGGACCGGTCAATCGCGCACAGGATATTCTTGGGCAGATCCGGCGATGCCTGCTGTTCCGAATGAGCCGCAGTCCACACCGGGCACGTCGATTCGTGCAGGACCTTGGCCGTCACCGAGCCAATCAGCAAAGTGCGGAAGGTTCCGAACCCGTGGGTGGGCATCATGATCAGATCCACATGATGGTCGTTGGCGAACTGTACGATCTTGAAGGCTGCGTCCCCCATGGCCGTTCGGACCGCTACTGGTATTCCGGCAAACATGCTTTCTGCCACCGGACGTAGCAGGGCCTTCAACTCTTCTTCGGGCGCCTCCAGCCCCTTCAGGATGGGCAGTTCCGGGGTATGGGTGTCCCATGAAGTTGGATAGACGGTGAGCAGGGTGACCTTGGCGCCAAAGCGGGAAGCCACGGCGCGGACTTGGGGCGCGACTAAGGTGCAGGGTCTCGAAAAGTCATACGGGAACAGAATGTGTTCGATGCGTGGCATATTCTTCTCTATTCCCGACGGTGCAGTTATAAGGCCATCGCGGAGCGCGTTTTTTCGCGGTTTGGCTCGCTTTGCAGGGCTAAATCGCGCAGGTACTACGTGATAAGGTGCGCCATTCGGCGACGCCGCTCGCGCCGGGCATGTGAGGCTTTGCTACACTCAGACATTCTTATGGCATTTGGAAAGATCGGGCAGAAGCTCACTGCCATTGAGATCTTTGACCTGGTCCGCACGGATCTGGATCAGGTGGAGCGTGAAATCGGCCTGGAATCCATCGCCTCGGTGGAAGCCCTTACCTCCATCGGGCAGTATCTTCAGTCCGGCGGCGGGAAGCGGCTGCGTCCGATCCTGGTGCTGCTATGCGGCAAGATGTTTGGATCGGCCACGCCGGGCCTGATACGGATCGCCGCGGTGATGGAGATGATCCATACCGCCACGCTGGTTCATGACGACGTGATCGACATGGCCAAGACACGTCGCGGGCGTCCGTCCATCAACGTGGTGTGGGGCAACCATACGTCGGTTCTGGCAGGCGACTGGCTCTATATGCAGGCGTTTCACGTAGCCCTGCGCGAGCGCAGTTTCCCCATTCTGGACGCACTCATCAGCCTGACCCAGATGATGGTGGAGGGCGAGCTGCTTCAACTGGAGCGGATTGGCAAGATCGGCGTCACGGAAGCCGATTACATGGAGCTGATCGACCGGAAGACCGCCAGCTTGTTCTCCAACTGCGCGCGGTTGGGCGCCATGTGCGCCAACGCCGGGGAAGAAGCCGAGACCCGCCTGAGCGATTACGCCTGGAACCTGGGCATCGCATTCCAGTTGATCGACGACATCCTGGATTTCACCTCGCGCGAGAAGATTCTGGGCAAGCCCGTCGGCAATGATCTACGCGAAGGAAAGGTCACGCTGCCACTGATCTACGCGCTGGAGACGGCCGAGCCGGAAGAGCGCCGCCTGGTCGAGACCGTACTTAGCGACGGCAATTACGACCAGGTGCCGTTCACCAAGATCCTGCACATCCTGAACCGGCACAATTCCATCGAGCGTGCCCAGGAACGGGCCTTAAGCTTCACGCGCAAGGCTCGCGAGATTATTGCGGGATTCCCGGATTCGCCCTACCAGCGAGCCCTGACCGCAGTCACCGACCTGGTCACCGACCGCGACCACTAAGGAATCCGGGCGCCGTTCACCTTCGGGTTAACCCTTCGGCTCGAAATCCGTCTATACCCTCGCATGGAACCGGCGGCCACGGCCAGCGCGATCATGGAGCATCCCGTCCCGGAGACCGGGGACTTCGACGCGGTCGTACAGCTCTACTGGCCCCGGGTATTTCGATTTGCTTTCGCCTCGCTCCGCGAGCGAAGCGCTGCGGAGGCCTTGACCCAGGACTGTTTCCTGCACGCGTACCTGGCCTGGGGACGGTTTCGCGGCGAGGCCAGTATTCAGACCTGGCTGATGAGAATCGCGGTGAACCTGGTGCGGGATGCCTCCAGGAATCGCCGTGTTCAATTCTGGAAGCGGCTGCAGACGGCGGATGCGGAAGAAATCGGCCGTGGAATTTGCGATGGACGTCTATCACCGGAACAAGAGGCGCTGCTTCGGGAGCAGGTCGCGGGCATCTGGAAGGCTACCGCCAGCCTGCCGGAGCGGCAAAAAACCGTGTTTCTGCTGCGCTTCGCCCAGGATATGACGCTGCTCGAGATCGCAGGCGCCACTGGCCTGTCGGAAAACGCGGTGAAAGTACATCTGTATCGGGCGCTGCGGGCGGTGCGCATGCAGATGGGGGGATCGGAATGAATTCGCACTTGTCTTCAGAGGAAATGTATCAGTGGCTCTCAGGGGAGCACGGGGCTGACGTAGAAGAGCATTTTCGCGAATGCCCGGCGTGCCGGACCGAGCTGCTTCAGTTTCGGAGCGCTTTGGCGGGTTTCCGAACCTCGCTGGAGAACTCGCCGGTTCCCGCTGTGCGCCGGAAACAAAGCAGCCAGAGGCTGTCCCGCTGGGTTCTGGCGTCAGCAGCCTTATCGCTGCTGGTGGCCGCGCCGGTGTGGTGGAGTGCGCGTCAGCAGCGTGCAGCGGAACAGGCCAAAGCCGATGAGCTGCTGCTGGAACGCGTCCAGGCAGGTTTATCGCGCTCGGTTCCCGCTTCCATGGAGCCGCTCATGCAATTGATATCCAGGGAGGATCAATGAACTTTCATATCCGCACATTGCTACTGACGATAATGTTAGGCGCTGCTTCCGCGATGGCACAGCAGGTGCCCAAGGCGTTGGAGCAAGGCCCCTCGAAAAACGTCATCATCAACAGCTCCGGGGGCAACTTCAGCGTCGGCTTCGGGATCGGCATTGGAATCGGCGGAAGATCCGGCAGGTGGTGGACCCGGCCGGAAGTGATCGAGCAGCTCGGACTATCCGCCGACCAGCGAAAGAACCTGCAGGACATCCTCCAGCAGCATCGCCTGAAACTCATCGACCTGGACGCCGCGCTTCAAAGAGAGGAAGTGACTCTGGAGCCATTGGTGAGCGCCCAGCCCCCGGACGATGCGAAGGTCACGGCCCAGATCGACCGCGTCGCTCAGGCTCGCGCGGAGTTGGAAAAAGCCAACTCCCGCATGTTGTGGCAGGTCCGCCGTGTCCTGACTCCGGAACAGTGGACGCAGCTACAAACACGGCCGGTCACACCCAGGCCCCTCAAATCGAAGTAGTGTACAAACCGTTCGCCCGAATGTAATCCAGGACCACCTTCGGCAACTCCGCGGGCGTCTCCCCGCGAGCCAGCGCCGCTCGGATCTCCGACGACGACACGGGGAGGGCCACGGTCTCCAGCCGGTGCACGCGCGCACCGGGAGGGCTCTCATAATCGTGGCCCGGCCGCGTCACCACGATGAACTCCACTTCGCGCACCACCTCCTGCCAGCGGAACCATGTCTGAATTTCGGCGAAGGCGTCGGCGCCAATCACGAAGAACACATCCCCGCCCATGCTTTTCACCCGCTCGATCGTATAGATGGAATAACTCTTGCGAGCCTCTTCTTCCAGACGCGACGGCGAGAAGCGTGCATCTTCCTTGCACGCGAGATCGACCATCTTGTAGCGATGCTCGTACGGCGTTCCGGCTTCCTTGTGGGGCGGGTTCGCGGCCGGAATAAACAGGACCTGGTCGAGCGAAAACGCATCCGCGGCTTCCCGCGCGACCACCAAATGGGCACGATGGATGGGATCGAACGTTCCTCCGAAGATCGCTCTTCTCATAACGTTCGTCTCATAGAATCAGCCGCAGCAGCTCCTCTTCGTCTTCGATTTCGATACCGATGTGCAAACAGTATATTTTAAGCGGCAACCCGACTCCGGCGGGCAGATTCATCAAGTCTTTTTCGGTGGTGACCAGCGCCGCAGCGCCCGCAGCCTGCCGCTCTATGTCGCGAACGTCCGCCTGCGTATACCTGTGATGATCCGGAAACCGGAGCCGGCAGACCACCGGAATCCCCAGTTCATCCAAGGTGCGCCAGAACGTCCGGGGCTGGCCTAAGCCGCAGAACGCAGCCACGGGACCCTGCGGAATCTCTCCGGTCACCATCACCCGCGAACGAAAGATGGGAGCCTTTGCATTATGCTGCCGGATCAACCGTTCGATTCCCGTGTGGCGGTTCTCGGCGCGCGTGATGACAACTGCCGTGGCTCTCGCCAGCGCGGACACCGGTTCGCGGAGGCGGCCGAGAGGGAACACTCCCCCACCCAGCGGATCCAGCGCGTCGATGAGTACGATATCGCGATCCCGCTTCAAGCCGAAGTGCTGGAATCCGTCGTCCAGCAGGAAGACGCCGGGGTGCAGCTGCTGCTCCATTTTGCGTCCGACCTCATAGCGGTTGGCGCCAATGCCGACGTGGGCTACGCCGCGCCGGATAAAGATCTGCGCCTCGTCGCCGGTTTGCGCTACGGACGCTGACTCGCCGCGCGGAATAATGACATCCAGGCGCGATTTGCGGCCGTAACCCCTGGTCAGGATCGCAGGATTCTGCCCCGCCTCGTCTAGTTTCTGCGCCAGATACAGCACGAAGGGCGACTTCCCCGCCCCTCCCATACTGATTCCGCCGATGCTGATCACCTTCGTCTGGAGTGACCTAGGCTTACTCCGCGAAATGTTAGCGGCATTGCCAGCCGCCCACAGGCTCGCCAGCGGTCCGAGAGTGATGCGGGCATCGAGAAGACGACCGGGGTTGGGAACGCCTTCGTCGGCGGCGGTCAGAATCTGCTCCGCAATTCGATCCGCCGTGCCGCGCTTGCCCGTTGCCAGCGCCGCGGCCCGTCTACCGATGCCGGCGGCACGCTCAGGATTTTTCAGCAGAGCTTCCACTGCACCGGCTAACGCGCGCGCATCGTCAATCTTCACGACGGCGCCTGCGTCTGAAAATTCCTCGATGATCGCCGCGAAGTTTTCCATGTGCGGCCCCACGATCACGGGCTTGCCGAAGAACGCCGGTTCCAGAATGTTGTGGCCGCCCCGCTGCGCCAAGGTGCCGCCCATGAAGACCACTGTGGCGCGCGCAAACAATCCCGCCAGCTCACCGATGGAATCCAGCAGCAGAACCCCTGGCAGCCACACGTCCTGGCGACGTTCCGAGCGGCGCGCGAAATTCACACCGGCCTGTGCCAGCTTCTCCGCCACCACCGGAAATCGTTCCGGACGCCGCGGCGCCAGCACCAGCAGCAAATGCGGATACCGCGAGCTGAGGGTCTGGAAAGCCTGGATCACGACCTCGTCTTCATCGGGATCGCCTGCTTCCACCGGCGCAGTCGTACTGGCTGCAATCCATACTGGGTCGCCGGCTAAATCGGCGGCAAGTGCCGCGGCCGGCGGTGTGAAATCGTACTTCAGGTTTCCGGCGACGTGCACCCGCTCGGAAGGCGCGCCCGCCAGCAGATACCGATCGCGATCCTGCTGGCTCTGGACCAAAATCGCATCCGGCCATCGCAGAACGTGCTTGAAAAACCAGGCGTAGCTCCTGTACCTGGGCAATGCCCGATCCGAGATGCGGCCGTTCACGACCATCAGGCTGGCCCCGGCGCGCTTGGCTTCGCGGTACAGATTCGGCCAGATCTCGGTCTCGAGCACCACCACCACAGCAGGCCGCAGCCGGCGCAGGACGCGTTTGATCACAGAACGGAAGTCTAGGGGAGCGTAGAAAACGCCGTTCGCAAGGCCCGCCAGCTTCTGCTCAGCCACGTCGCGGCCAGCCAGCGTGGCCACCGATACGAAGATCTCGGCGCGCGGCTGCGCCCCACGGATCCGCCGGATCAATTCCACGGCCGAAAGCACCTCGCCTACGGAAACCGCATGAAACCAGAAGGAGCCCGGACCCGTCGGCTTAAAGGACGGCGGCAGGAAGCCGAAACGCTCGTCCAGCTTGGTGAAATAGCGCAGGTCGCGCAAACCTCGATAGAGTAGATACAGCACCAGCGCGGGGCTGAGCGCGATCTGTAGGACCTGGTAGAGGAAATAAATGAAACGCGTTGCGTTAATCGTTCTATTGAGTATACCGGCGGCGGTGGCGGCGGACAAGGACAAAGGGCATTTTGTCCCGGGCGCTGCTTCATCGTATCCCGGCCATCAGACGCAGGAGGGCATCACCATCGCCGCGGTTCCCTACATCACCGAGGAACAGGCCGCATCGGCATTCGCCAAGGTCAACCCTTACGAACGCGGGATTCTACCGGTTCTGGTGATCATCGAGAACGGATCGGGTAAGGCTCTGCGGCTGAATTTGACGGTCCAATTCGTCGATCCGGCCAATCGCCATCTGGATGCGATCCCGCCTGAAGACGTGATCACGTATCAAGCCATCAAGAAGCCGCCCAAGATCGGGCCCAGCAACCCGCTGCCGATCCCTTTGCCGAAGAAGAAGAAAAAAGGTCCGCTGAATACACCCGAGATCGTCAACCGGGCCCTTTCGGTGAAGCTCGTTCCGCCCGATGAGAAGGTGTACGGCTTCTTCTATTTCGAGGCGAACTATGCGCCCGGATCGAAGCTGTATTTGAACGGCCTGAGCAACGCCGCCAACGGCAAAGAGTATTTCTATTTTGACGTGCCGCTGGAGACGAAATAGAGAGAGTCAGGCATGCCTGACACATTTCAATAATTCACTATCGCGGCGAACGACACCGGATCCAAACTGGCTCCGCCCACCAATGCTCCATCCAGATCCGGCTGCGCCATCAAGCCTTTGATATTGTCCGGCTTCACGCTTCCGCCATACAGAATGCGGCAGGCCTGACTCATCGCATCGCCAAATCGGGAACGGATCTGGTCGCGAAGAAAGCGGTGGGCATGCTGGGCGATTTCCGGGGTCGCAGTGCGCCCGGTGCCGATCGCCCAGACGGGCTCGTATGCAATCACGATTTTGGAGAATTGCTCGGCTGTAATTCCGTCGAGCCCGCCGGCGCACTGCACGGCGAGGACATTTTCGGTCATACCCCCCTCGCGTTCGTCCAGCCGCTCGCCCACGCAGACGATCGGCGTCAGGCCCGCGGCCAAGGCTGCGATGGTCTTCTTGCAGACTGACTCGTCCGTTTCGCCGAAATACTGGCGGCGCTCGCTATGACCGACGATGACCCACTCGCATCCTGCAGCGGCCAGCATGGGCGCGGAAACCTCGCCTGTGTAGGCGCCTTCCTTCAGCCAGAAAAGATCCTGTGCCCCGATGGCGACATTGGTGCCGCGCGCAGCTTCGACAGAGAGAGCGATGTCAATAAAGGGAGGGCAGACTACGATGTCAGCGTGGATCGACTCGGCAACCAGGGGGGCAAAGTCGTGCAGAAACCCAGCCGCTTCGGCAGGGGTTTTGTACATTTTCCAGTTCCCGGCGAATACCGGTTTGCGCATATTTCAGGATACCGAAACCAGCTTGCGACGATCGAAGTCCGGAGTCGGATAATGGCCCGTTTCGGGAAAACCGTTGGTGACGAGATCGGAAACCCGCTCCGTGGGCACCGCACATTGTTTCCCGATCTGCTCGGCGAGTCCCGGGGCAACCACGGTTCCCGCCAGACGCGCGATTCGTCCCAATCCGGCGATCCAACCCTCGGCGTCGCCGCCGGCGCTCTTGAAGGCAGTCTGCGCGCGCGAATGAATGCGCCGCCAGGTCTGCCCAAACGTCGCCACAGCGGAGAGGACCATCCCGGCTTGGGCCATGAGCGTCATACTTGCCGATGGCGCATTCTGGGCGTTGTAGATCCGCCAGACCAGGATCACCATCAGCGGCAATAGTCCCGTCCAGAAGGAACTCAGGTAGTTGGTCTTGATCAACATCATCTGGTAAGCGATGATTCCATCCAGCTCGCGGCGGTATGCCGAGCGTACCAGCCGTTCCGGGATCAGAAGATCGCCATGCGACCCGCACTTGGGACCGAGCCGCGGCGAAAGCTCTTCCGGCAAGATGTAAATCCTCCGGAGCGGCACACCCATGCGTTTGGCCATCGCGCCAATGGCCTCGTAGAGCTCACCTCCGTACGCCCGGCCACCCTTGATTCCCTCGGCCTGCATGCGATAGTTCCAGGCTGTGAAAACAAAGGCCGCACCGACTCCGATGAGCGCGATGACTGTAGCGAAATTGATGGGTCTCTGAGGGTCGCACAACAGAACCAGGACGACGGCAATTGGAACCTCGGTCATCACGCGGCAAAACGAGAGATACAAGATCCGGCCGAACGACAGATCGGGAATGATGGCGCGCAACCCCGGAGCAGTCATGATCGTTTCAGTTGCCCAACGCAGCAAAAGGGCCAGCGTTGCGTACCAGACCAGGCCTCGCACGTCCGCAGCGAGAGCTTCCCCACCCGACCAGAAACCGGCGATGGCGAGACCATGCAAGCTCACCGACAGCACCATCCAGGATCCCCAATAGAACAGTGGAAATCTCGGAGTCCACCAGCTGGACCGGCTGCGCAGAGCAAATGCCGCAGCCAGACTGCCGGCCGCAAGCAGAAGCGCCGCGATCAAAAAGGCGCGCACACCCTCCGGTCCCACTCCATAGGCGAGCATTGTGTCGGGGAGTCTCTGCCGCAGAGACTTCGTGTCTAAATACCAGTGCCATCCGTCGGAAATCCAGTCGTCAGCGGCGTCGGGAGACAGCTCAGAGTCGGTACCGTTCGGCTGGTGCTCGAAGATCATGAACAACTGCGTGACCCCTTCGCGTCGAAGCACTTCCGCGATCGGCTCCAGATGGAACTGCGCGACGGTCCTGGTCCCGTGGAGGGTATTGGGTTGACCGCACTCGGTGTCCAGGACCCAATCCGGACCGACTCTTTTGCGGCCTTTGATATACGGGCGGCAGCCGACGGTTTCTTCGATAGCGGTCTCATACTCTAATTCGTCCCTGTGATCTGGAACGGTGAGACGAACACAAATCAATCCGTCCGGATGTGCCGCGAGTTCAAGCCACGCGCTTTTATCGATGCTGGGCGGAGCCACATACCCATTGCCCAGATCGAGATTCCACGGATACTTTCGCCACGGACTCGCTGGGTCGCGCAACAGCTCACGATACGCATACTCGGCCTGCCGGCGGCTTCCCAGGCTGTTCGAATACAATCTGGCCCGCGCGTCCAGATATACCTGGCCCATTTCTTGCCAGGAAGAAAATGTCTTCTGAATACGCTCGGCCGCAGGCATGATAAAGTCCCAGGCCTCGTCCTCTTTCAGGTATCCGGCCGCGTAACCCCACCGCGCCAGATTAATCAGGCGGGGAAAATTCCAGCCGATCTTGATGCGATCCGAATCGTCCTGAATCAGCTGCTGAAAGACACTCAGCAACTGCTCGCGCGATTTAACTCCCCAGGTACGGTCCAGAGCCTCGCGGCGATTGTCTGAAATATCGCCGACTGCGCCGGATAGAAGATCATGGCGGGCATCCCACATCTGATTGAGAATGCCGCCCGCTCCCAGGGCCCACTCTTTTTGGGATTGCGTGCGCTCGGCCGCCGCCGGCAAGGCGACGCAAAGTGCAGCCAGAACGATCCGGGAAGGGATCATATCGTTTGCCTACGCCAGACGCAGGCCGTGGAAAGAATCGAGTAGTGAGAAGTTTGTGCGGACGTCGCGGATGTTTTCGCCGCGTTGCTCAATATGAGACTCTTCGACGTTTCCTAAGCTGCCGTCGGCAGCCATCCGCAGGTACTCGACCTTAGTGGGATCGATCCCCATGATCCGGCAACAGGTGGCGTCCACGGCGGGAAGGTTACGGCCCATCACCAGCACTCCGGCAGGTTTCGGCGTGCCCTGAATCGGCCCGTTGCCTTCCATCCCGACGATGCCGTCCACAATGCCGAAGCTGTTGTGAAAGATGCGCGACAGCTCCACGATGGATTGCGGGATGCCGATCTGGTGCAGCTCATTCTTCGGCCATCCGTAGACCGAGCCCGGAACCAGTCCGAAGAAATTCTTCATGGAAAGCGTCGCCCCGGCCCAATGATGGGTTTTCATCTTGGCCAGCGATACCACCAGGTCGGCTCGCAGCGCGGTGTTGGGAAGATAGATTTCATCGCGGTCGGCGAATTTCTTCACCGGACTTACATCGTCGCGGTTGAGATCGACAAACAAGTTATCGAAGTTCGAAATTTCCCGATAGCGCGCCATCTCCACCAGCGAATATGTGTCGCGGCGATGACCGGGGCCTTCGCCGATGACGACTTCGGATGCGCCCAGCGAACGGAATACTTCATAGGCCGCCGCAACCACCGATACGTCGGTGTTGATGCACGTGGCGGGATCGAACTCAACCAGATTCGGCTTCAGCAGGACTCTGCGATCGCGAACATCCAGCCCGCATTCACGCACGCCCTGGAGAATACGCTGTGCCAAATCGACCGAATATGAGGGCGCCTTCAGAACTACGACGGGCGACCGGGCGGTAGGAGCCTCCAGGCGCGACCGCAGTCCTTCCCAGCCCGCGTATCCGGCGATGATTCCGGCCCCAGCCAGAGGAAAGAAGTCTCTGCGCTTGATCTTCATGCCATCTCCGTCTTCAGCAAGCCGTAGTTTCCGCCAGGCGCTCCCAAAGCTTCCAGCGCGAGGATCGTGAGATCCGGCGAGCCGGCTCCAGCCAGGGGGCCAGGCGCGTCGGGCACGGGCACTCCGTGCAGCCGCAGCGCGAGTGTAATCCAGGCGCGAGCCATGGAAGACGGCGTCTCTTCAAGCCAGTGCCGGGCCAAATCCACGGAACTGGATGCTTCCGTGCGGCCTTGCAGGCCCATCAGCGCCAGCGCTGTGGTTTCCGGATAGGAGCGATTGTCCTCGCCCAGTGTCCAGGGGCTCCCGTAGTTCCAGCCGCCATCCTTGCAGCGGACGTCGAGCAGCAGAGCCTCCCCGGATCGAATGCGTTCGCGCAGGCGCGAATCGGGAGAATGCGCCGAGGCCTTCTTCAGGGCGATCAGCGTGTGCGCAGTCGGCTCCACCCAGGAGGACGTGCCTTCCTTCCAGGGCCAGCCTTTCAAGCTCAGATCGCGGCCGGGATCGAAGAATCCCAGACGTGCCAGCGCTCTCCGCCAGAGTTCCGATTCGGTGCCGGCGACCTTTAGCAGGTAGGCGGCGCCTTTCGCGTAATGTTCGCCCATATCGCCGCGGATTTGAGCCAGCGTGAGGCAGAGCGCCGTCCCCCATCCCGATATGGCCGCACCCGCGGTGGGAGGCCAGCTTCCATCGCTCGATTGCCACGACTTGAGTAAGGCCCAGGCCCGGTCCGATGCTCGTTCTCCGTGGAGCACCAGCGCCCCGTAGAATGTAGGCTCTAGCCAGGACTGCCTGCCCTGGTAGAAGCTCCAGCCGCCGTCGGGGTTTTGGGAGCGCCGGAGGATCTCCTGACGCACTCCCAGATAGGAGTCAGCCACGAGGATTGATCGGCCAGAACGGCCCTAAGCGTTACATCCAAGGAGAGTTCTGGTACCAGGAGGGGCCGGAATAGGCCAGTACTAGCCTCTAGTTCCATTTACCCGCCTCAGAGGTTTATCTTAGAGTTGTCTAGGTGAATCGAGGCTACCATCGGTGAATCAACTGCTTCTTCAGTATTCCTACCTACAGGTCTTGGACCTGATGACCACCATGGCGTTCATGCTGCATGGGGTCCGCGAGGGCAATCCGATGGTCCGAATGATGATGCACCTGACCACCAATCCTCTGAGCGGCTTGCTGTTAGTGAAGCTGATCGCCGTGGGGCTGGGATTCTACTGCTGGAAGGTCGGCCGCAGCCGCCTGCTGATCCGGATCAACATCCTGTTCGCACTGATCGTGGCTTGGAACCTGGCGGCGCTGATTCTGGCCGCGGCCTAGCCCTTTAGCGATTCCTGGCGGGCCAGCACGTATTCGAGCGACTGGAGCAGCCAATCGCGATTCGTTTTCACGTCGGCTGTCAGCCGCCGGACCAATTCTTCGCGGATTTCATATAGCCGATAGCCTTGGCGCGGCCGCAGGTATCCTCTGGCCTTCGGTTCCTGCCGGAACAATTCATCTTCGCCGAGTTCGGCGGCGAGTCCCTGGTAGCGGCGGCGATTATCCAGCAGCGCTTTGACGATAAACGGCATCACCGTGGAGTAATCGGCCTGCATGCTTTCCGTGCCCTGCTGATAGGTGTCCTTATCCACTTTGCCCCAGGTAACGGCTTCGGCAGGCGGGCAGGACGACAACGATCCATCGGTGACCGGCGCGGTCACGATCTGAACGTCAAAGTTGTAGCCACGGACGTTCGGAAGCCCGAGAACCTGTCCAAGCGCAGGCTCCGGCTGCAGGTTATAGTTCTTGGGCACGCCGCCGCCCAGAATCAGAGTTGCCAACGCATTCGGCGCATTGTCGAACAGGCCCCAGCGGTGATAGGCGCAGGCCTCATAGACCTCGGCATGCAGATCCAGCTCGAACTTGTAGGGATCGAGCAATCCGGCTTCGCTCATGGCCCAGAGTTTCATCGAATTGAGGAACACGCTGCCATCGGCGGGAGCGCCGACAAAAATCGGAAGTGCCAGGCGGTGGCAAGTGGCAAGCAGACCTGCCTGGACGCGATTCAGGCGTTCCTGCTCGGCATAGAATGCGCCCAGACGATAGCGCAGCTCCGTCCCGGTCATGCGGCGCTGGAATTCGGGACGCAGCAGCACAGCCGACAGAAACTTATCCTGATCGAGCAGGACATCTTCGTCGAAAGCCATGTCGGTGACGCGGATGGTACGTTCGTCGCGCAGCGCGCCATCATCGCCCCAGATGGGGACCTCGAATACGGGGCCATTGCGATGATGAGCATCCAGGCTGCGGTGGCCGTCGTGATAGCACACTGCATCGGTGGTGGAAAGATAAGCCACCCAGCCGGATTCGAGCAGCGGGATCAGCCACGCCTGGTGCTGGCCGCTGACGGTGACTGGACCGGCGATGGCGACGGTCAAGGGGCAGCCCATGCCGATGGCGCGGTCGAGGATGGTATAAATGCGGCGAAGAAACGCCCCGCCGAACGCGGGGAAACAATGCGTGATCAGCTCGTCGAGAGTCTCGACTTCATCGACGCGGCGAACGCGAACTTGGGGACGGTCATGCATGTGATTTGATCTTACTCAAATTGGCGGCGGAAACTATCCATCGCACGCTTCAGTTCTTCGATTTCACTCTCTAGCGCCGCGACGCGGCTTTCAAGATTCGGCCGTGGAGCGCTGGACTCCGGTTCCTCTTCAGGCTCGTTAACCCACAAGTGACGCCAGCGTCCCCGGGAGGCGCGCCCGACCAGCGGATCGGGCTCCCGAGCCGCCAGGGAATTGAGCACGTGCTCCACTTGATCCAGATCTTCAAAGGGGTGCATGCGTTCCGTGCGGCCACGCAGTTCGCCGACGGTTTGGGGGCCACGCAGCATCAGCACGCATAGAATCGCCAGTTCGCGGCGACCCAGGTTGAGCGACTCGCCCAGCCGGTGCGCGTATTTTTCGACGCGATGCCCGGCCCCCGTGACCTTCAAGATAAGATGCTTCTGGCGTAGCAGTTCCAGACCCTGCGCTACGGTCGTTTCGTCATATTGAACAATCGGTTCGCGGCTGGATTTCTGGTTGCAGGCATTCTGGAGCGCGCTGAGCGTGAGTGGATAATACTCCGGCGTCGTCAGGTCTTTTTCAAGCAGTGACCCGAGCACGCGCACCTCAATGGGATGCAGAAGTTCCACTTTGTTATGATCGCGCACCAACCGGCTATATTGAAATCAGATGGCCCTGGTTCCTCCCTACATCGCCGCGCTGAAACCCTATAAGCCCGGGCGAAGCGTGGCCGAGGTTCAGCGTACCTACGGTCTGAAGCGTGTCGCCGGACTGGCTTCGAACGAAAACCCGCTAGGACCTTCACCTAAGGCTCTCGAAGCCATCCGCCGCAATCTGTCCGACCTGAATCATTACCCCAACAGCGGTTTAGACCTGCGCGAGAAGCTGGCGGAAGAATACGGCACCAAGGTCGCCAACGTGATCGCCGGCAGCGGCTCGGACAGCATCGTGTCGGATATTATCCGGACGTTTCTGGGCGACCAGGACGAGATTCTCACCACCGAAGCAGCCTTCGGGGGATTTCAGGTGCTGGCGCATTCCCGCGGCGTGCCCTATCGAACCGTGCCGTATAACAACTGGCACTACGATCTGCACGCACTGGCTGCGGCGATTAACGAGAACACCAAGATCATCTATCTGGCCAACCCCAACAATCCGACAGGGACCATCTTCACCCGCCAGGAGTTCGACGAGTTCTACCGGCACGTTCCGAAGCGCGTCCTGATCCTGCTGGATGAAGCGTATTTCGACTACGCCCGCGATAATCCGCGCTACCCGGATTCCATGTTCTACCGCTATGACAACGTGATCACGCTGCGGACATTCTCGAAAGTCTACGGCCTGGCGGGTCTGCGGATCGGCTACGGGTTCGCCCATGAAGACCTGATCGCCGAGCTGATGAAGGTGAAACTGCCCTTCGAGCCGAGTACGCCCGCACAAGCCGGC
>Ga0105245_10001664_pt1 | contig 20241 bp, 20 predicted proteins | sample KBSM54metaG_FD_81523 | JGI IMG/M metagenome (GOLD analysis project Ga0105245, IMG submission 81523) | Miscanthus rhizosphere microbial communities from Kellogg Biological Station, Michigan, USA - KBS M5-4 metaG | ecosystem: Host-associated > Plants > Roots > Rhizosphere > Soil | place...
CGCGCCGGTCGTTACTGCAGCTTGTAGGGCAACAGGCGGTCGAATTCCTTCTTGACCACCTGATAGCATTCGCATGACCGTGTTTCCACGCCCAGGCGATCGAGCACCGTGATCTTGCCGCGGCGGTAGCTGATCAGGCCGGCAGACTGCAGTTTGCCGGCAGCTTCGGTGACGCCCTCGCGGCGCACGCCCAGCATGTTGGCAATCAGCTCCTGGGTCATAGTCAGCTCGTTCGAAGCCAGGCGATCCAGGCTCAGCAGCAGCCAGCGACAGAGCTGCTGGTCTACGCTGTGGTGTCGGTTGCAGACCGCGGTCTGCGCCATCTGCGTGATCAGCGACTGCGTGTACCGCAGCAGGAGGTGCATCAGCACGCCGAAGCGGCCGAATTCTTCCTTGAGCAGCGCGGCCTTCATCCGATAGCCGAAGCCGGCGCTCTGTACGACGGCGCGGCTCGGGGTGCTCTCGCCGCCCATGAACAGCGCGATGCCGAGGATGCCTTCGTTGCCGACAATGGCGATTTCAGCCGAAGCGCCATCTTCCATCACGTACAGCAGTGACACGATCGCCGTGGTCGGGAAGTAGACGTAGCGCATCCGGCCGCCGGGCTCATAGAGCACGTCGCCCAGATTCAGGGCTACATGTTCGAAATGGGGCTTGAGGCGCGCATAATCAGCGGCCGGGAGCGCATTGAGCAGGTGGTTCTGGTGAGGCTCCGCTCGCTCTCGGGGCGCCGTACTTCTGGCTAATGCGGTGCGAGTGCGGGTGGTACCCATGCAGCCACTGTACGCTGAAGCCCCGGCCTGTGTCTGCCACCGTACAATGGCGGCTGCGCTCTTCCATGCCGTGGGCCTATATTGCTCGTGCCGTGAGTGAGTGGCCCGCTAATCCAAATCTGGAAGGTGCAATTGACAGCTCGCGACGTGACCTAAGGCCCCGTAATGTTCGAAACCGAACTGATGCGGCGGCCTACTCGGCCTACCGTGTATTCATGAAGAACGCGCCCGTGCAAGGTGTCTCGAGGGAGCTGGATGCCTATTGGCGCGCCGCGAACTACCTGTCAGTTGGTCAGATCTACCTGTGGGACAACCCGCTGCTGAAGCGCCCGCTGAGCTTGGCCGACGTGAAGCCCATGCTACTCGGGCACTGGGGCACAACTCCTGGTCAAAACTTCATCTATGCGCACCTGAACCGTGTGATCAGGGCCAACGATCTGGACATGATCTACGTCTCGGGGCCGGGCCACGGTGGTCCCGCGGTGGTCAGCAACACTTACCTCGAGGGCACCTATAGCGAGGTCTATCCCGACATCAGCCGCGACGAAGCGGGGCTCAAGAAATTGTTCAGGCAGTTCTCGTTTCCCGGCGGTATTCCGAGCCATGCCTCGCCGGAATGTCCGGGGTCGATCCACGAAGGCGGTGAACTGGGCTACTCGCTGAGCCATTCGTTCGGTGCCGCCTTCGATAACCCGGAGCTGATCGTCGCCTGCGTGATCGGCGACGGCGAGGCTGAAACCGGACCGCTGGCCACGGCTTGGCATTCGAACAAGTTCCTCGACCCGGTAACCGACGGCGCGGTGCTGCCAATCTTGCACCTCAACGGTTACAAGATTTCCAATCCGGCGGTGCTGGCGCGCGTAACGCGTGCTGAACTGGAGCAGTTCCTGCGGGGCTGCGGCTGGACGCCGTGTTTTGTCGAGGGGCATGAACCTGGAGTGATGCATGAGTTGATGGCCGCGACCCTCGATCAGGTCATCCAGCAGATCAGGTTTATTCAACAGGACGCGCGCCTGCACGGCAGCGCCGAGCGTCCGCGCTGGCCGATGATTGTGTTGGATTCGCCCAAGGGTTGGACCGGACCCGCGTGGGTGGACGGTGAACCCGTGGAAGGCAACTTTCGCTCGCATCAGGTTCCGCTACATCCGGCCGACCATCCCGGGCACCTGAAGCTGCTGGAAGACTGGATGCTGAGTTATCGCCCAGGGGAACTTTTTGACGAACGAGGTTGCCTTGCACCCGAGATCGCCGCATTGGCGCCAAGCGGCCGCAGGCGGATGGGCGCCAATCCCCACGCCAACGGCGGCCTGCTGCTGCGCGAGCTCCTCCTGCCCGACTATCGCAACTATGCGGTGGATGTGCGCGCACCAGGTGCGCAGGGCATCGGCGACACGCACGTGCTCGGGCCGTTTCTTCGCGACGTGGCCGTGTTAAACAATGAGCAACGCAACTTCCGTGTGTTCGGCCCGGACGAAACTGTGTCCAACGGCCTGGCGGCAGTATTTGAAGCTACTAACCGTCAATGGGAAGCGGCCACTGCGCCGGGCGACCAGTGGCTCGCGCCAGCGGGCCGGGTGATGGAGATGCTCAGCGAACACCAGTGCGAGGGATGGCTCGAGGGCTACCTGCTCACCGGCCGTCACGGCCTGTTCAACTGCTACGAGGCATTCATCCACATCGTCGACTCGATGTTCAACCAGCACGCCAAGTGGCTGAAGGTTAGTGCGCAATTGCCCTGGAGGCGCAAGATCGCCTCTCTGAATTATCTTCTGGCCTCGCATGTCTGGCGCCAGGATCATAACGGCTTCACGCACCAGGATCCGGGATTCATTGATCACGTAGTGAACAAGAAGGCTGAGTTCGTGCGCGTCTACTTGCCGCCCGATGCCAACTGCCTGCTCTCCGTGACGGATCACTGCCTGCGCAGCCGGCATTGCGTCAACGTTGTGGTCGCCGGCAAGCACCCGGCTCCGCAATGGCTGCCGATGGCTGCGGCCGTTCGGCATTGTGGGGAAGGCATAGGCATCTGGGACTGGGCCGGGACCGAACGCGCTGGTGGTGCGCCGGGTGCAGCGCCGGACGTGGTCATGGCCTGTTGCGGCGACGTGCCAACGCTCGAGACACTGGCCGCCGTCGCGATCCTGCACGAAACAATGCCCGGGCTGTTGATTCGAGTCGTCAACGTCGTCGAGCTGATGAAGCTCCAACCGCGCTCAGAGCATCCCCATGGCCTCAGCGACGAGGCTTTCGACGCGCTGTTCACGCGCGACAAGCCGGTGATCTTCGCGTTCCACGGCTACCCGTGGCTGATCCATCGGCTGACCTATCGGCGCACGAACCACGACAACATCCATGTCCGGGGCTACAAGGAAGAGGGCACCATCACCACGCCCTTCGACATGACGGTTCTCAATGACCTGGACCGCTTCCATTTGGTGATGGACGCGATCGATCGACTGCCGCAGACCGGCGCGCCGGGTGCCGCGTTGAAACGCAGGCTCGCGGACAAGCTCAGTGAACACAAGCAGTACATCCGCGAGCACGGCCGGGATCTTCCGGAAATTCGCGACTGGCGTTGGCCAGCCAGGTGAGCGCTGCCGATCAGTCCGGAAATTGCAACTCTCGCAGTGCCGACTGATAGCGGGGCTCCTGGCATAGAGGATCGAAGAGGGCGTCGGTATTCTGATAGACCAGGCCCGGGTCGAGCAGGTGCATTGCTCTTTCGAGCCTTTCGAACGCCTTGGTGCGATCACCCCACTGAACACGTACCTCTTCACTGTCGAGTGTTTGCTCGCTTGATCCTACGGGACTTAATGGGTCCGTAACCCTGCCCCAGGGCCTGAAAAAGGACTGCTGTGGGCCAGCTGTAAACTGAGTCCTGCGTCCCTGGCCGAGGGCACAGGAACATCTGGTCGGGGTGAAGCGATTTGTGCTGGCCCTGTGGTGCCTTTCAGGGTTTGCGTCAAGGAGGGGAGGCGCCGGTAGGGTTGCTGAATCCTGCGACGGAAGAGTGACCCGTCGCCCGCCAGGCCAGTGTCGCTGTGGCTACCGCGTGAATGGGGGTGATGCTCCCTAATAGCCGCACTGCGGCAAGTGCAGCGACTCACGGGTGGATAACGCGCATACCTCCGGAAATGGAGTGGTTGGATGAGCCCGAAGCGGGCGCTCGATGAGTCGAATTCGATGCCCGGAAGCTGTCGCGCAAGGCGTTGAGCTCGCGTATATAACGTCTTGTAAAATATACGCCGCTAAGACACCATCTTGCAGCGTGTCCAGTTTCACTTACAACAACAAGGAAGACTAATCATGACGCGATATTCCCTAAGGCTTGCATCCGGCATCTCGCCGCTCATTGCGGGGCTCGCGATGAGTTGGGTGAGCCCAATAGCCTGCAGCAAGGAGCCCGCTCCTGCCGCGCCGCCGATCGCGCTCACCGTGCTTGCCCCCGGCGTAACCGCCGAGGTCCTTGGTGCAGCGCCATCTGCCCTCGCGCCCGGTCAAACCGTCTACGTCGCCCGCTTCGTGTTCCAACCGGGCGCCAGCATATTTCCCCATAACCACCCAGGGACCACTGTGTTGGGCGTTGTTTCCGGGTCCTTCGGATGGACGCTCAAAGCAGGCAAAGCCCACGTCATTCGCGGCGCGGGAGCGGGCGCTACTGGCCCAGTCGAGGATTTGATCGAGCCCGGCACGGATGTAATCTTAAAAGCAGGTGACGCCATTTTCTACGAGACCGATGTGGTGCACACTGCAAGGGGCGCTGGCGCTACTGAGGCCGTGGTCCTCGGTTCGTTGGTACTCAAAACGGGCGCCCCGCTGCTAATGGCAGCCGATATGAAGATGGGAGAACCGACGAAGTAGCCGCGCGTTCGCGAGGCGCGAGGCGCGAGCCACAGATTGAGGCCTTTTACGCTGCGCATCCTTGCCAGAAGCCCCGGCCCCGCGCCGGGGTTTTTCTTGGGGCGATTCGGTAGCAAAGCAACCGGCATCGTATTTGGACATTCCCCTAGGCTGTCCCGGCGAGTTCAATGGTGGGCGCGTGGGCCAATTTGGTTTCCCGATCGCCCGGTGAGCCGCGGCGTCTCTGACGAATCCGCATCTTCATCTCCATTGCAAGCGGACACAGGTGCAGACTGCCGGCGCCGCGCACTAATCCCTGGTGTCGGTGCGAGTCCCGCGCCTTGTGTGCGCTGTTTACCATTCGGGTTCAGCAGACTGATGAGTTGGCGGCGTGCTCGAAATAGTCGTGACATCACAGTGCCAATGGACACGCCGGTGCACTCGGCAATGTCGCGGTAGTTGAGGCCCTGCACGTTCCGCAGCAACAGGGTTTCGCGGAACTGCGCCGGCAATGCGGAGATTGCGGCTGCCAGCTGTCTTTCGTCCTGATGCCTGATTAACACCGTCTCGGGCGTGCTGGCCTCCGGGTCGATAGGTTGTACGCCCTCGACGCCTTCCAGATGGTCTACGTAGATCACGGCAGGTGAGCGATTCTGGTGGAGCCAGTCGTAGGCGGTGTATCGGACGATGGTGAGTACCCAGGCTCGCGGATTGCCATTGGCGTAGGTTCCTATGCCGCGTAGAGCTCGGATGCTGGCTTCCTGGACGACGTCGTGGGCGTCACTGTCGTTGCCGGTAATCCATCGAGCCAGCGCATGGGCATCGGCGAGATGGGGTAGGACGACGCGATTAAACAGTGCATCGTTTTCCTCGCCTCCGATCCTCGGGGACGACAGGGTGCGCGGCGCAGCGGTAGGCATTGCATAGGTGTCAGCGGAGAGACAAGCCGGGGAATTCATTTCGAGCCTCCAGGGGAAGGGGTATCGGTTTGCATAGGCTGTGTGTTTGAACCGGTCCGCCCCGGGACTCAATGGATGGCCGATCTTCTCTGCGTGGAGGCTGAATCCCCGCATTAGATCAGTGCATTCAATCACTTGGCACCGACTGTCCCCCGCCAGAAACGCCGTGACATTCACCTGGCGAAGGCACTGTATTTGCCAGTCGGGTGGCGAGCGGTGTGCCACAATGCAAAAAAAGGGCTCCCCGTGTTGGGCCGAGAGTTGCGCGGTGACTCGACACGGAAGAGGAGCGACCACCCCGTATTCCCGCCATTCTGATTTCGTCGCCATGCAGCAAGCCGTGAATTCAGGCACCCGTTTGAGGTTCGGTGTTTTCGAAGCCGATTTGGATGCGCGGGAGTTGACGAAACTCGGCAAGTTATTGCCGATGCAAGAGCAGCCGTTTCAGCTGCTTGCCATGCTGCTGGAGAAACCCGGAGCACTGGTGACTCGCGAACAGCTGCAGGCAAGCCTCTGGCCACAGGCCGTCGTGGATTTCGATCACGGGCTGAATAAGGCGGTCAGCAAGATCCGCGACGCACTCGGAGATTCGGCCGAGAATCCGCGCTTCATCCAGACAGTGGCCCGACGCGGGTACCGATTTTTGGCGGATGTGACGGTGGTAAACGGTGGCCCCGTCGAGACCGCGACATCAACTCCTACCGTCGCGGCCCCCCAATTGGATAGCGGTCCCGCCTCCATGAAAATACGGTCGTTGAGGCCCGCCGCATGGACGATGGCGGCGCTCACGGTGGCGCTGCTCGTGGCGGTATCCTGGTACCGCTACGCTTCAATATCGAGATCCGCGCTTCCGCCGATTCGCTCCCTGGCGGTCCTGCCTCTGGAAAACCTATCCGGAGATGCTGCGCAAGACTATTTCGCAGATGGCATGACCGACGAATTGATAACCCAGCTCGCCCACATTGGCGCGCTGCGAGTCATCGCCCGCTCCTCGGTGATGGCTTATAAGCACGTGCGCAAACCTCTGGTCGAGATCGGCCGCGAACTGGATGTTCAGGCAGTCGTAGAAGGGACCGTGTTTCGTTCCGGCGATCGCGTCCGTCTTTCCGCTCAGCTGATCCGGGTGCCCACTGATGAGAATCTGTGGGCGCAAAGCTATGAGGGCGACATCCGCGACTCGCTGGAGCTGCAAAGTAAAGTGGCTCAGGCTGTCGCAGGGCAGATCGAAGCCACCTTGAGTTTGAAAGAACGGTCTGTCCTTGGAAAGTCAAAAGTGGTAAATCCACAAGCCTATGAGGCCTATCTTAAGGGTCGCTACTATTGGAACAAGCGAACTTCGGAGGGACTAAGGAAGGCGATCGCGTATTTCCGCCAGGCAATCGAGGCCGATCCATCCGATGCCAAAGCCTATTCGGGCCTCGCGGATTCCTATGCGTTGTCGGGTGACTGGGAATACGGGCTGCTGCCGCCCCAACAGGCGTACTCGCAAGCGAAAGGGGCGGCAACGAAGGCTCTGGCGCTGGATGAAAATCTCAGCGAGGCGCACACGTCGCTCGCCTTTGCCATGGATCTTTATGGTTGGGACTGGAACGCCGCCGAAGTGGAATACAAGCGGGCGATTGAGTTAAATCCCAACTACGCCACCGCGCACCATTGGTACGCATGGCATTTGCTAGTGCGCGGTCACAATGATGAGGGCATCTTCGAGCTCCGGAGGGCCGAGAAGCTCGATCCGCTGTCACTGATCATCAGCGCCGATATCGCGGACGCCTTATGCATTGCGCATCTCTTTGACGAATCCATTCGGCAGAGCAATAAGACGCTGGAGATGGATCCGACTTTTTCACTTGCCCATTTCGAACTAGGCCAGGCCTTTGCACAGAAGCAAAGGTACGATGCCGCCATTGCGGCGCTCCAAAAAGCGATAGAGCTCTCCGGTCACCGTACGGTCTTCGATGCGAATCTCGCCTACGTGTATGCGGTTTCCGGCCGCAGGCAGACGGCCCTAGACTTAGTGAGAGACTTGCAGGGGCGGCAGGATCAGAATCCCGCCTCGGCGGCCAACATTGCTCTGGTCTACGTAGGCCTTGGCAATTATGACGAGGCGATGAACTGGCTGAACAAAGCCTTCGAAGAACGTTTCAATCCATCGATTTTGCTGCGCCCGGCCTTTGATCGACTTCGCTCCGATCCGAGATTCCAGGAGCTTCGGCGCCGAGTCGGCCTTTCCTCAAAGGAATGAATAATTGAAGTTTTCGAGGTGAGTTAGGGGCGGGGGAAAGATTCGGCCGAGTCCATCCTCGAGGAAGTACAACGGTACGAGGACGATCAAGCCGTAGACTCCAGCCCAGAAGAAGACGCGCTTCGCAAAAACTGGACTAGGTGTCATTGCGCCGTCAAAGTCCGCGCGGATCCATGAGAGAGCTGCTGGTACGTCTCAGACGACACGGTGGGCATTTGGCGCAGAAATGCCACGATGTCCCAGATTGTGGCATCGTCCAGGGACTTGCCCCAGGCGGGCATTGCACTCATTTTGATACCGTGCTTGATCGTCCAGAAGGCCCGGCGTGGATCTCGTACATCCTCCTGCGCCAAGTTAGGTGGATGCGGGTAGAGCCCAGCTCGAAGATCTGACTTGGTAACCCCTGGGGCGAGATGGCAACCGGCGCAAAGCGCAGAATAGCGTGCAGCACCCGTCGCGATACTCGCCGGGTCCTCAAGGCGCGGCACTGCGATCGCAGCGGCGCGAGCGCCAATTGAACGCTCGCGCAGCGTTTCGATGATTGCTAATACGGGCTTCGAATGATGATCATCGGCGCCGATATTGTACAAGCCGGAGCCGACGAAGACGGCGACACCGAGGATGGATGCCGCCACTGTCAACACGATCCCCAGGCCCATAGAGGTTGCGACCCGCATGATCGTTACTCGACCACGATAGTTGCAACCATGCGCGGATGAATGGAGTAGGCGATGTGGCATCCAGCCCCGCTGTACGCCATGCATTTGAGCGCACTGCGCCGTAAATGGAGTGATTTGTCTTCCGGCATAATGGTACCCATCAGTGGTGGTTCCCAAAACTAGACCACGAGAGGCTTGCCATTATTCCCGCGACGCTTTCAAATATTCTGTGAATACCTTCTGCGCTCAACATTGAGCAACACTAACCCCTGTAATAAAGAGTTCGGTCGTGCCACCACCGTCATAACCAAGGGAGGTGACCGCCGATCAGAAGCGGCCATCCGACGGTGCACTTGTTATCCAGATGCCGCCGACCAGCGCATCCGTCCGAGTTCAAAATGTGGCGGTGATAAAAAACGCAGTCAATCGGTTAATGGCACCGCTGATATCGAACTCACTGAACCACAGCGCGGACGTGCCACGCTTTGGACACATGTAGGAAAATGGATCGAGGCCTCCGGCCCGCGACACGCAGTAAGACTAAAGAACTGGGCAATTTCTTCCCTGGCGCGGGGCGCGAATTGCGGCTCCGTCGATGTCGGAAGACGCCCGGCTCGGCTCATCGCGACTCTGGAGCGATGTGGCGCACGCGGTCGGCGATGGCGGTAATGTCATCCAGCGAGTAAGAGCAATGAACGCGTCGAGTGGACGGCGGCCGTTTCGCGAGCGACAATCCGGGCCTCCACTCGCTCGCTGGACGAACCGGACGCGCAGTGAAGCCTCCACCGCAATTGGGGCACACGTTGCGAAGAACGCCGTCGACACAGTCCACGCAGAACGTGCACTCGTAGCTGCAGATACGAGCTGCGGTCGAAGATGCCGGCAGATCCTGGTCACAATATTCGCAGTTAGGCCGAAGTTCGAGCGCCATCGTCTCCTCCTGATCGCTGGATGTCGAAATCCCACAAACACTCAGTTTTGTGGTGGAACGGATGCAGAGCGGTCCGAGCCATGAGACCACCGTTGGCGAACGCGGACATCGCCGGAATCAATATCAAATATTGAGCGAACGGTCGAGTCTGTCGGGTTTCCCCATATCCGTATGCCGGTAGTCAGTTAGGGGACGGAATCAACACTTGCTCAATTTACCGTCGGCCGCCAAATTCGGGCGCCGCGCCCGAGCCGGTGGCCCTGCGACATTAGTATGGTCTGCCGTCCTTGTGCGTGAACGCCCATCGCCCGTCGGCGCCGAGCATCGCTTTCAGATCGTCGACCGGATACGTTCCTTGGTCGTCGGCGGTCCGGTCTCCGATCTCGAGGAACTCGACCTCACCGGTCGTGCGGTTGACGAGCTGATGCGCCGCACCTCCTGCGCGGAACCCCGCGCACCATCCCGGTCCGAGCTGCGCCTCGCCGTGGTCCGTCACGAGCGTCGGCGTGCCCGCGAGCACGTAGATGAACTCGTCCTGCTTCGAGTGCGAATGCCGCAGCGCCGAGATCCCGCCGGGCGCTAGGCGCGTCAGGTTGACGCCGAAGTTCCGCAGGCCAAAGACCTCGCCGAGACGGCGCTTCACCCGGCCTGACATCCGCGATGCGAAAGGCTCCGGGTAGTTTGTGCGATGCGCGGGCGCAGCAACCTCGCTCGCGAGCACCGCAAGTTCTTCCTGAGTAGTTGACTTGGCCATCGATTGCTCCTGGAATTGCGTTCAAAACCATAACCGCGACTCCCCGCGTCGTCGTCGGACCCTTAATGACTCGGCAGCGCCGACGTTCGCCGCATCGCCCGCTTGACCGCGCCGGTTACCGAGTCGGTCGGGTGCATGAGTCAGCTCAGCGAGTCGTTGTAGTGCGCGCATGCCTTGCAGACCAATCCGGCACTATCGAAGTGTAACCACTCGATGGCGCGTAGCCCCAGCACGGACCTGTAGTAGATGCTAATCGAAGTCCCACTAAACAGAACTTCGATGAGCACGAAATAGAGGTCCGGCATCTTCGCAAGCGCCTGGGACCAATAGGATGCAATTGAATCCTTCCCGAACAGGGGCTGGCGGTCCTCCCCCATCAGCCGGGCGATGAATGGGGTCGCCAATTCAAAATCGTCACTGAAATGTGAAAGCACATGCGCCAGATCGTGGGAGTTCCAGGCCTCGATCCACTCCTGCGCAAACTTTGTGGCGAACTCCTTCGAAATCATGTGCGTTCCGGCCAATGCTAAAGATGCGCAGCCATAACCTGATCAGGTTGTCGTCATTGACGCCGTATACATTCGGTAAGTACCGACAGAGATCAGCAGGCGGCCCTCAGCGCGTGAGTCAGATTCACCAGGTAGGCGTGCGATACCGCGGCAACACAGACCGCATCGGCCGCATTGAGAGACCGACCTGATGAGTCGGGAGCAGCGCTTAAGCGCCACGTGGTTCCGCGCTCCTCAGCGCACACAATTCAAGTTGATGACCGTCAGGATCGGAAAAATAGAGTGAAATCGCATTCATCCAATCCAACGAGACCGGACCCTCTACCACGACGTAGTGGTTTTCCAATTGAGTTTTCAGTCCGGGTAAGTCAGATTCACGCACCCGGAAGGCGAAATGCTGAGGCAACCAGTGCCCCCGATCTTCCTGCAATACAATCATGCCTTGGTGGCGTCCCACCCAAAGAAAGTGCCAGCGACGTTTCTCATCGAGCAGACCTTCCGAAAAGCCAAGAACCGCTTTGTAAAACATGGAAGAGACGGACAAGTGCCGCACTTTCACCGCAACCTCAAATACGGACTCGATTGTCATGGCAATATCCTCGCCTCTAGTGCTATGGACTGAGGCTCGGAATGTAAGGCATTCTCGCGTTATTAAGCGGAACTCCATTCGTCGATTGTTTATTCCCTGTACGTAGCGTGGAGGGTCGTGGATGCACGTGACCGGGCTCTTTTGTGGGGGGGTCGGCCAGGGATATCATCAAGCCACTAAGCGCCGATCGCTGCGTCGCGCTGGCTACGAAAGTGCGCAACAATGTAGGTTATGCGCTTCATCGACGCCAATTGTTATGTGGAAACTGCCAAGTCAGGGGATCGCGCCATAACCCGGAAGTCCCGGCCTTTGGAGAAGAGCTGCTCCATATCACAGCTGTGTGCCCAGGAATGCGTCGATCTCCCCGGCGGATCGTAGCGGATTCGGGAGCGTAGAGCTGTCAAGCGCACCTAATGCGACACCAATCAATTCGGGATTGTGTCGGCGCGCCGGCTGCCAGTGAGATTGAATCCCCGCGCTCAACATCCTTGCCTCCCACGTTTGCTGGCGCAAGCGCGCGGGCCGAAAGATTCCCCGGGGCGGCCGTCCGGATAGCGGACAGGTATGGCTGTCAAATATCGCAACGAAACCCACGCTGCCGGTGGTCGAACTCGACGTTGCTGACAAACCACGGCGAGACCTTGACGACGGCAACGGTAGGCCTTACCTCGTTGCCTTGTCGGTCGACTTCAGTATTCCCAGCCCGAAAGCAGCTGCGACGGTCTTCTATAGATGACCCGGTCACTATCCGTAAGGCAATCGGTAACTATGGCAACGTCAATCGGAATGTCGCCTTCGTGCGGCGGCACGCTTACTACAAACAGACGGCCCCAACCGTTTTCGTTTATGGATGCCGCGAGTGCGCACAACACGCAAAAGCCGCACTACACGTGATTCCGGGAATATTTTCGTCGACTCGAACGTCTTGCTTCCACGGAACGGCTGTCGACGTCGCGGAGAAGGCCGATGAACTTGCATGGTGTCATCTCAAAGAGACTGCCGGGCGCACCGTCGATCGCCGCGGTCGGCGGATTGACGGGATTGCTAAGCTTGGTGGCATTGCGGGGCTGTGGAGGCGGTGGCTATACCGCGCCTCAGACGCGGTGGAACGCATTTTACGAGTTCACGCCGATCCCATTCCTGCGGTTTCGGGCGGGCTGCCGCGCTATCGCGGAATCCCGAGGAGCGATTCCCAGAACCGCCAGCTCGCCTTTATCGAAGTGCATGCCTTCTTTTAGGGTCCCAATCGGAGTTTCCCGCATATGAACAACGTGTCGACTCAGCGTAATCCGGGCGGTACGTGCTCGGGAACAGGGCAGGGCATAGGCGATGACGACTCGCAAGCCGGATTTCAGCGGCTCGGCGATCATCATTTGATGGGCGAGCGAAATGGCCTGTCGGAGTCGACCGATCGCGTCGGCACCCCCGGGTCGCCGGATCACGTGCTGGCGCTCGCCGTCGCGGGCGGCGCTCCATCAGTCGAAGTAGCGTCACCCGTCGCGCTCCCCGCCCGCAATGATCCTCTGGACGACGGCGTCGATCGCAAGCTCTTAGGCAAAGCTGCGTTCGAGCAACTGTATCTTCGCAATCATCGGCGCGTAGCAGGGTTCCTGGCACGTGTCCTGGGGAGAGACGGAGAAGTCGAGGACGTCGTGAACGACACAATGCTGATGGTTTGGCAGCGCGCGCGTGAACTTCCTGGAGCCTCTCCCGTTTCGACTTGGATATTCAGCATTGCTTACCGCTGTGCTCTGAAAGCCATCGAGAGTCGTGCGATGCGGCGAAAGGCTAATACGCTGGTGATTCGGGGAAATACGACGATGCCATCAGATACCACACAGGCTGTTGAGAACCACCAGATCCTTGACCTCGCTCTAGCCAGCCTGCCCATCGACCAGCGTGTTGTTCTGGTGTTGGCCTACTATCTGGACCAATCGTGCGAAGAGATTGCCGCCGTCGTTGACTGTCCCGTTAACACGGTGAACTCACGAATGCTCCATGCGCGACGCATGCTTGGACAGTTCATCGCAGACGCCGGCCGTGTCAGTGGTATCAGTCCGCTCGGAAGCGGGTGTTGTTGACTGGCGACTCGGGGTCAAACGCATAAACTTTAAGGGAAACCAACAGCAAAGTTGGGGTGAATTCTTCGGTCTGTACCAAAGTCGGAGTGTCAACCAAGTCTCCGGTATAAAACGTCAGCTGTCCCACCGGAATGGACTTGGCTCTACTTGGTCGGGGTGAAGCGATTTGAGCTGTCCCTGTGCTGCAGGTAACAGTGCAAATAAAGGCGGCAAGATCAGGACGTTAGACTTGTGGAGCCGGCGGTTGCCAGCCAACCATGAAGTGAACTCGCGCGGCTCCCCAGTCTTGAGACTGCAACCCGCATCGCTGGCTTAGAGCGTGGCTCCTGGATCAGAGGATCGAAGAGCGGGCCATCTGCGTTACACTGATTAAAAGTGGGGGGCTGCCTATGGGCACGCGACGCGATTTTCTCCAACTCGGTACTTCAGGATTGGCTGTAGCGGTTGCGGGTACCGAGCCTCTGGCAACCGATATGACCGCGGAAGATAAGTCGCGCCGCTTTCATTTTGCGCAGATCGACGTTTTTTCGTCTGAGCGCTTGCAGGGGAATCCCTTGGTCGTCTTCACGGACGCGCGCGGGCTCAGCGACAGTGAGATGCAGGCCATTGCTCGCGAAACCAATTTGCAGGAGACCACCTTCATTTTTCCGCGGGATCCTGACATAGAGAACGCACACGGTGTGAAGGTGCGCATCTTCGACTCCGATAAGGAGCTGCCTTTTGCTGGCCACCCGACTCTCGGCACGGCTATGGTCATCCGCAATCGCATCCTGGGTGCGAAAGTGCGATCGACATCGGTGCCAAAGGTGATTTTGGATTTACGGGTCGGCAGTATCCCCGTCGAATTCACGAGCGACGCCGCCGGACATGTATTTGGAGAAATGATTCAGAAGGATCCGGTATTCGGTCACATTCATGACCGCGAGACTGTCGCAGGAATGATGGGCATAAAGGCGACGGATATCAGCGACGATGCTCCCATCCAAACAGTTTCGACCGGCTTGCCGTTCGCGATCGTGCCGATCAGAGAACGAAGAACACTTCAATCCCTACATCCTGACCAGGAAAGAATCGCCGCTTATGTTGAGCGCGAGCCAGGACTCAATTGGTTCTACTACGTGACGCGTGACACTGAAGATTCAAATATCGGGCTGCGAGCCCGCGGCATGTATCCGGGAGCCGAGGACCCCGCGACAGGATCGGCGGCTGGCTGCACCGCGGCTTGGATGGTTCGCCACGGACTCGCGAATTCTGGCCAGAAAGTCCACATTGTTCAGGGCGTGGAGGTCACGAGGCCTAGCCATATATTCGTAAGGGCGGGGCGAGAGGGCAAGAAGGTGTTCAACGTTTGCGTAGGTGGCCATGCTGTTGGGATCGCCGAAGGCGCGTATTTGCTCTAGTACCGGAATTCGCTCGCTGCAGGCATTACGGTGGCGGTGTATTGCAGCGCTATCCAATGTTTCCTGGACTTAGGGTGGCTCGCAATGGCGATCTCACGGCTCAGCGCTAGTCGACATTGAAGCGAAATATTTGATCTCATGGTCGGGGTGAAGCGATTTGTGCCGTCCCTGCGGTACCGGTAGTACTGCAGATCAAAGGCAGCCAGGTCAGGCCATCAGGCTCAATGCCGGACGGCTTTCCAACGAACCAAGTCCAGTGGGCTGGCCATACTGCTCAATCCGGAAATTTCAGCTGCCGCAGCACCGCCTGAAAGCGTGACTCCTGGCGCAGGGGATCCATGAGCGGGTCGGTTTTCAATTGAACCAAGCCCGGATCGCGCAAGCGCATCGCGGTGTCGAGCCATTCGAGCGCCTTCGTACGATCGCCCCACTGTGCGTAGATCGTGGCGTACTGGAAGGCGGCAGCTTCGCCCATGGCGTTCCGCATCTTTGTCAGCTCGGCCGCCGCATCGACGTGTCGATCGAGCTTGTCGTACACCACCGCCAGGCATTGCTGAATTTCCCAATAATCGCGTTTCATTTCGCACGAGGCGCTCGCTCTCGTGAAGTCCCCGAGCCCGTAGAAGGCGAGCCCGCGATACGCATAATCCGCCTTATAGTCGGGATTGAGGTTGATGGCCTGGGCGTAGGCCCCGGCCGCCTCCTCATATCGTCGCGCGCCATAGTCCACATGGCCGAGTATCGTGTAGCTACGGCGATCGAGCGGATCCAGCACGACCGCGCGGCGGGCGGAGGCAATTGCCGCATCGAAGTGCCCCATGACAGCGGCGAACAGGCCGCTTTCTCTAAGTACCGGCGCATTGCCCGGTGCAAGTGCCACTGCCCGCTCGTATTCTTCATTCGCTCGCGCAAAGTCGAGCGCTCCGGTCGCAAAGACAGTGGCAAGCGCCATGTGCGCATCGGCCAACCCCGGGGCGAGCGCGAGCGCGCGCCGTGCGTCACTTTCTGCCTTCTCGAAGCCCTCCCGGATCGCCGCCCCGGTCGCAATCCCCCCGGCATAGGTCGCGAGCGCGTACGATCGGCCGGCGAACGCGAGCGCGTAACTCGGGTCCAGCCGGATTGCCTCGGTGTATGCGGCAATCGCAGGTGGGATATCCTTCTCTTCGTCGTGCACTGATTGCATTGCCTTCGACGCGCGCAGATATGCATCGAAGGCCGCGGGGTTGCGTGTGCCCCCGAGCTCGATCTTCTGGGCAATATCGCCGAGCAGCGTGACCTTCAGCGCCCCGGCCACGGCGGTGGCGATCTCGGTCTGGAGTTTGAGCACATCCCCCAAGTCCCGGTCATAGCTCTTGGACCACAGCTGAAACCCAGTGACTGCGTTGATGAGCTCGGCGCTGATGCGGATCGTGTGGCCCGAGCGACGTACGCTCCCTTCGAGAATGGCACCGACGTTGAGTTTGTGGGCGATCAGGCCAATGTCGGTGTTCTGGCCCTTGAAGGAGAAAGCGGAGGTACGGGCCGCGACTTGCAGCTCATTGATGGCAGCCAGGGAATTGAGCAACTCCTCGGTGAGGCCGTCGGAGAAATACTCCTGCTCCTTGTCCCCGCTCATGTTCACGAATGGCAGCACGGCCACCGAGTGCGGCGGTGGCGTGAAGGCGGCGGAAGCCACAGGCTTCGTTATCCACGGCCTCTCGATGGCCAGATATGTCAACGCCCCCAACGCAACCACTAGGGCCGCCACAGGCGGGAAGCGCTTCAACCATTTTGAAGCAGGCACCTGCCCCACGAAAGCGGGTGCAATTCCTGACGCGACTTGCGGCCGAGTCGGGACAGATTTCTCGCCCGATAACAAACGCTGCACCCGCTCTACAAACGCCAGAGGAGTCTCCCCGGCAGGAAGGCGCGTCCACTGCACTTCTCGAAACCGATCGGGAACGTTCTCATCGTCCTCTGCGGTATCGTCCACGACCACGGGCAGCAGGAACGCCTTGTTGCTCATGATCAGGTGCGATCGATCGATGGCCAGCTTCCACTCCAGCCGGAAGTAGCCTTCGACTCGATCGTGCGTATGCCGCGAGATGACCGGAACGAACAGAGCGCAGGTCTTGATCTGCCGTCGGATTGACTGATCCCACGCGTCCCCACCGCGCAGCTCGCTCTTGTCGAACCACACCTCGACACCGGCGGATCGAAGGGCGTCGCAAATGCGCTGGGCCGCTTCGGTGTCTTCCGAGGCGTAGCTCAGAAATACGGCCTCAGCCAGTGCGTTCGTCTCCCCCGACATCCTTATCCCTTGTTGGCATTGTAGGAGCTTGGCGAGAATGCCTTTTGCAATAGGCTGCAGGCAAGACCGCGATTATCACGGCCAGTGTCCTGATATTTATAGGAGATTCCTTGATCGGGGTGAAGCGATTTGTGCTGTCCCTGCGATACAAATGACCCTGCAAATAAAATCAACAAGATCGGCTGGTTAGCCCATTTGCGGCGCGGGGATGCCGGTTATACGGTCAGCTGGCCTAACGTACTAATTACGCCTACAGCCGCTGCGCCTACGACCCTTAAGCCAGCGGCCCGGGCTGCTTCAAGTAACGGTTCTTGATTGCGTCCAGCGCCCAAAACGTGAGCGCCCCCACAGTGCCGGTCGGATTGTAGCCACCGTTCTGGGGGAAAGCACTTGCACCGATCACGAAAACGTTCGGCACGTCCCAGCTCTGCAGGTACTTGTTCACCGCACTCGTCCCGGCATCGGCACCCATTACTGCCCCACCGGTGTTATGCGTCGACTGGTAGGGCACGATGCTGTACTTGCCGGTCCGCCCGTTGACGTTCATTTTCACGGGCCCTAACGCCTTGGCAATCTCCGTCGCCTTGGCCGTCAGGTAGTCGGACATCCTGTATTCGTTCTCGTGGAAATCGAAGGTCATGCGGATGAGCGGTAAGCCGTACACATCGCGATACGTCGGATCGAGATCGAGATAATTCGTTCGGTAGCTTTGACAGGCGGCGTGAGTGCTAATGTTGAAGCTGCGATTGTAGTAATGCGCGACTGCTTTTTTCCATCCGGAACCCCATCGTGGCGTGTCGGCCGGCATCGGGTGATACTCGATCGGCCGAGCGCCGGTACTCGAGGCATGTAGGAAGCCGCCGCCGATAAAACCCAGCGACGAATGATCGAAGTTGTCGCCGTCGAAGTCGTCGATTGCGGTGCCAAGTGCGCCCGCACCCATGAACTGGTTGAACACTTTATCTTCGAAGAAGAGATTTACACCGCTGAGAGTCTGGTACGCGTAATTCCGGCCGACGACACCGGTGTTCAAGACCGGGTCATAGGGCTTGCCGATGCCAGAGAGCAACATCAGCCGCACGTTGTTAAACACGAACGAGGTCAGCAAGACGAGCTCGGCGGGTTGCTCGAACTCGCGCCCCTGCGAATCGACGTAAGTAACGCTAATCGCGCGTCTTCGTGCCGAGTCCAAGTTCACTCTGACGACGTTCGCGTGTGTGCGAAGCTCGAAATTCTTGTTTGCCAGTAGCGCCGGAAGCACCGTCGTCTGCGGAGTCGCCTTCGCGCCCATTTCGCAGCCGAAGCGCTCGCAATATCCGCAGTAGGCACAGGCGCCGAGCGTGGCGCCATAGGGATTAGTGTACGGCTGCGTCATGTTCGCCGAAGGCATCGCAAACGCCTTGTACCCGAGCGAGTGGCAGGCCTCTTTAAAGAGTGAGCCGGCGTAGCTCGTCTTCATCGGCGGGTTCGGATACTCACGTGAGCGCGGCCCCTCGAATGGATTGCCGCCGGGCCGGATAACGCCCTTCAAGTTGCCCGCCATTCCGGAAATGCCGTACAGATACTCGAATCGATCGAAATAGGGCTCAAGCTCGTCGTAGGTCAAGCCCCAATCCTGGCTGGTGCAGTCCTCCGCGAGGAAACCCTTGCCGTAGCGGGCAATCGTCCGGCTTCTCGTCTCGAAGTCCCAAGGCAGGAAGCGCCACGTTACGCCGTTCCAGTGCGCACCCGCGCCGCCGACTCCTTCACCGGGCAGGAATGAGCCGAGCCGGCGCATCGGCAGCGCAGTCTCGGTCACGGCGTTGCGGAACGTAAGGGTCTCGCGCGATAGGTCCTGCATCAACTCGTAGCGCCGCGCATATTTCAGTTCGTCATGGATGTTGGGGAGCATGAAGTCGGGGTTAGTGTCGCGGAATGCGCCGCGCTCGAGCCCCACGACCCTTAGACCCGCGTCAGCGAGCTCCTTGGCGAGGATGGTCGCGGTTAAGCCGACACCGACGGTCACGACGTCCACCGGCTTGAGTCGGGTTGCGGCCATGGCTCAGCTCTTCTCGTTGGCAGCGAGCATCACGTGTACCGGGTGGCCGTGCTCATCCACCTGCACGATCTTCTGTTGCATATCGGCGATCGACACGGGTTGGGCGCGGTACGCTTCGTTGTACCTATCGATGTACGGGATATAGACGGCAGCCACGCCTGGAAAGCCCACCAAGCGCCAGCCGATCTTGTCGCGGTTCCCGCCGTAGATCGGGTCGGCGAAGAATCCCTCCTGCGTGTTCTCCCAAAGCATGCTGAAGAACAGGCCTGCAGGCACCGAGTCGAACGCGAGCGTGCCCTCGTCCAGCTCTCGCAAGACCTCGTCCTTCTGCGCGTCGATGAGCCCAGCGAAAGCCTTGCCGTACCGCTTTGTGCAGAGCTGATCTACTTCGCGGATCGCGGCGCGATAGACCTCCTGTGGCGTAAGCCGCGACTGGTAACCCTGCTGCGGCGTGCCCTCGGGCCAGGGTCCCTGGCGGTAGTTGCGTGCCATCGTTCCCCACGCTCCAGCAAGCTGGCGGTCGATGAAGAAGGTGACACCCGTCTCCTTGGCGCCCGGGCCGAGGCCGTCGGCTGGTATCAGGCGCGCAACGGCGGCGTCAACGAACTCCGCTTCCGGCGACGTAAGATAAAGGTACGCCTGTATTGGCGTGCCGATTGCGGCGCGCGGCTTCGCGTGCGAAGTATGGAGCAAGGGTTGCGCGTGTGATTCTTCGGCGATGAGCCCAGTGGGAACGGCACCAGCTGCAGAGACAGCGGTGACGGCCCTCAGGAATCGCCGACGATCCTCTTTCATGCAGCCCCCTTTTGTACTTACGCGGACGACGATCGAGCCGGCCTCTGTGGTCTCGTGCCGACTTGCCGTCCGATTGTAGTCTCCAAACCGGGATCAGGTCATAAGATGGCAGCGAAAGGTCCCCGCGCAGTTGCATCCACCGGTATTACTTGAGGCGTAGAATACATTGGGCGCGATAAAGTGCGATCCATCGACCCCAGTGGCAGTCCCTTAGCACTAGCGACAATCAATGGTTTGGTCGGGGTGAAGCGATTTGTACTGTCCCTGCGGGCACCCACTACCGTACAAATAAAACCCACGATGTCAGGGCGTTAATCTCGCGAAATAGGTGGCTCCCCTATGAATGAATTCGTGTGGGCATGCCGAGCTAATCAGTAGGGA
>Ga0105245_10001666_pt1 | contig 20235 bp, 16 predicted proteins | sample KBSM54metaG_FD_81523 | JGI IMG/M metagenome (GOLD analysis project Ga0105245, IMG submission 81523) | Miscanthus rhizosphere microbial communities from Kellogg Biological Station, Michigan, USA - KBS M5-4 metaG | ecosystem: Host-associated > Plants > Roots > Rhizosphere > Soil | place...
ATAACTTGTCCTGGCGCGAAGAGATCGCTTCCCTGAATCTGCTGATCACATCGACGGTCTGGCGCCAGGATCACAACGGCTTCACGCACCAGGATCCCGGATTCCTCGACGTGGTGGTAAACAAGAGCGCGGAGGTAACCCGCATTTATCTGCCGCCGGACGTTAACTCCCTTTTGTCGGTCGCCAATCATTGCCTACGGAGCGAGAACTACATCAACGTGATCGTCTCGGACAAGCAGATGCACCTGCAGTATATGAATATGGACGCCGCCATCAAACACTGCACCAAAGGTATCGGCATATGGGATTGGGCCAGTAATGATCAAGGAGAAGAACCTGATTTAGTGATGGCGTCGGCCGGCGATATTCCCACGCAGGAAGCCTTGGCTGCAACCGCGCTGCTCCGCGAGGAGTTCCCGGAGATCAAAATCCGTTTTATCAATGTGGTGGATCTATTCAAGTTGCAACCTGCCACGGAGCATCCTCATGGATTGACGGATCGTGATTTTGACTCTTTGTTTACAGTCGACAAGCCAATCATCTTCAATTTCCACGGCTATCCGTGGCTGATTCATCGTTTGGCGTACCGGCGCACCAACCACAGTAATATGCACGTGCGCGGATACAAAGAGAAGGGCAACATCAATACCCCGATGGAACTGGCTATCAATAACGAGATCGATCGCTACAGTCTGGTGATCGATGCCATCGATCGGACGCCCAAGCTCCGCACGGTGGGAGCGGCCGCGAAGGAAAGATGCCGCGATCTGCAGACGGAATGCCGCAACTACGCTTACGAGCACGGCATCGACAAGCCGGAGGTCGTAAATTGGAGGTGGCCATATTAGTAGCTCCCGCGAACGCTTTCTTGCGCACCCCGTCCTCCTGGCTCCGGATTATCCACGCGTGGGTCTGATCCGGATAGACCCAGTCGACCAAGCCTGGTAGCCCAGTCATCAAATGCGTGCGTGGGCAGCCCGGAACTTCTCCTCGCGGGAAGAGTCGACAGAGCCAGCCATTGCACTTTCTCTGAGGACCACGAGAAAAGAGTCGCTGGGCACGCATCAGCATCATTCCTTTGGCGCCGGGCGATGGCCTTGCGATTTGCACTCTGACGAGCGGGCCGTTTCGTTAGTAGGAGAGCAAATCCGGCTAACTAGAATGATGATCCTCACGACATTGCGAAACTGGGCTGAGCAAACTCATCGCGGTTACCGTGGCCTGGATTTCGGTGTCGCGGTTGGATTGGTAGCCGTCGCGACTCTGCTCAATCTGCTGGCTTGGCCCAGCGGATCAAATCAGGATGGCCATTACTTTGCCTTGGTGGCAGCCGTTCTCATCAGCGCGTTGTACGGAGGCCTCGGACCGGGGCTGGTGGCAACGGCGCTGTCCGCCTTGAGCAGCTCGTATTTTACGTTGTCACCGCAGTTTTCGATTGCCATTTCTGCTGCGGGCGCGAAGCAGCGTCTGATTGTGTTCCTCTTCGAAGGAGTTTTGCTGAGCTTGGCGGCGCTTGTCATCCGGAGCCAACATAAATCCAAAACTTCGCATGTCGGCTGGCAGAGATATCTCGTGATTCCGCTTGCTGTAGGCGCCACCATTATCCCGAAGTTGGTTTTTCCGAATCTCGGCCGCGAGCTGCCATTCGCATTCGACTTCGCAGCGGTGTGCGCCTGCGCCTGGACTGGAGGATTGGTATCCGGCATCGTTGCTGTCGGCCTATTGGCCGGGGTAACGAAATATCTTTTCCTGGAGCCCATCTATTCGTTGTCCGTGACTAGTCACGCCGAGGCAATCCGAGTCGGTCTGTTCGTAGGGGAAGGCTTGCTCATCGCGGTCTTGGGGAACTCCCATGCGCAGCTAAAGCGCCTGACGGCGCACGCCTCGGCCCGGGCGCGGGCCTACATGGCGGGAGCTATCAGTAGCGAACAGGATACTGAGGCGATTCGGGCCATCTCCAGAGACACCATTTGGGAATGGGGGCTGGATACCGGCGAAATTGTGCGTACGCCGAGTTGGCAGGATACCCTGTCAGTCGCACTTCCTGTCCGCGAAGAGTTCACGTCCTGGGTTGAGCGCATTCATCCCGACGATCGCACGGCCACCATTAAACGATTGCAACGCGCAATCGAAGAGGGCCGCCTGGAGCTTCAATATACCTACAGATTGTTGGGCCCTGGTGGCACGTTTCTCTCGGTCTGGGACCACGCCTTTATCGTCCGGGGAGTAGATTGGAAAGCGTTGCGAGTCATCGGCCGCAGCGCAGAGCTTCCCCCTTCCCGTGGTTCAGAAAGGTAATTGCGTTTTGGTGTGGGTCAAGCGGCCCTGAGCACCAGCCAGAAAAAAGAAGTCCGACGGCCCAGAAGCGAATCTGTGCGGTGGAGGCACGATTTTGCGCATCGCCCTGAGAGACGAACGACGGCACGGGCAGCTCTCCATCGTCGGGCGCTGGTTAACCGCGATTGGGGTGTTCCTCATGGGTTTCTATACGGGGTCAGTGATTCACCGGGCTGTGTCTTCAAGTCTAGCGCTCCAGGAATTCGATAAGGCGCGGGTCATGGCAAAGCCCGGATACCGGAAAGCCCCAGTCGAGCCGCGGGTCGATCAGCCAGTTGATTTCGGCCTGTGGTCCGAGCAGCGTATTGTGATGTACGGCAAGAATCTACCAACAACAAAGAAACGCTCACCGCTGGCCGTCCTGCGCTTCGATAGGCTAAATCTCCGTGTTCCCGTATTTGAAGGAACTGATAGTTGGACACTCAACCGCGGTGCTGGATGGATAGCGGGCACGACGCGGCCGGGCGAGGCGGGCAATATAGGGATCGCGGCGCATCGGGACAGTTTCTTCCGGGCGTTAAAAGACATCCGTAAGGGCGACATGATGGAACTTGCTTCCGCGGGTCGCACGGATGAATATACCGTGGACCAAGTTGAAATCGTAGATCCCGAAAACGCCTCAGTTCTTCAGCCGCGGCCGGTGCCCTCCCTTACGTTGGTTACTTGCTATCCGTTCTATTTCGTCGGGGAGGCGCCCTCGCGATTCATTGTGCACGCGGCTATTAAAAAGCAGACGGGAGCCCGAGAGTTCTGGAATTAGGAGTCCACGTTGCGGTTCACCAGACTGAACCATCTAACTTAATCGAAGAGGAGAAGAGAAGGAAAATGACAATAAGAATCCACAACATTCTGACGGCGCTAACCACCATCGTCGCCGGCTCCGCCATGGTCCTAACGACCGCGATGGCGCAACCGCAGCCGCAGACGACGAAGGAAGTCATCAAAGGCACCGCATCGATCAAGACGGAACAGCTCCACGGCACGGTGGAGTATGTCGAGGGCAACACCCTCATCGTTCGAATGACGGATGGCGCTATCCGGGAGTTCAACGTGCCGGAAGCCAGGAAGTTCATTATCGATGGGCGGGAACTGACGGTTCACGATTTGAAGCCAGGAACGAAACTCAGCGCGACCGTGACTACCACTACGACCCCCATAACCGACCGAACGACTACCGTTGGAACCGGAACCGTGTATTGGGTTGCGGGAAAGACGGTGATCTTGACACTGCCGAACGGCGAGAACCGACAGTACACGGTGAAAGACGATTACAAGTTCAGCATCGACGGCAACAAGGAGGCCACCGTCTTCGATCTGAGAAAGGGCATGAGGGTCTCCGCGCAGAAGATTGTCGAGGAACCCAGGACCGAGATTGCCTCCAACACCGTAGTGACTGGGCAAGCCCCTCCACCGCCAGCTCCGAAGAGTGTTGTCGCACAAACGCCGCCGGCGCCAGCTCCCACGAAGGAAGTCGCGCAAGCCCGTCCAGCAGCACCCGCTCCGGCTCCGGCAGCCGCTCCGCCTCCAGCCCCAGTCCAAGTCGCCCAAGCCCAGGAGCCGCAACCCCGGCTACCCGAAACTGGCAGTAACCTCCCAGTGATGGGTTTTCTTGGGGTTCTTTTTATAGCGGCAGGATTGGGATTGCGCCGCATAGGCCGCAGTGAAAACGTTTGATTGCAAGACACGGGCAGCGACAGAATCGCCGGCAGAAAGGCCGATGAGACACGGTTCTCGTCGGCCACATCACAATGTTCAACCTCGACGCCGCTAATATTCTGAGAACCCTTCGCGTTCTGACCTCTGGGCTCGCGCTTTTGATTTCGACCTCGGTGCCAACGATCGCGGGAGACGTGAGCACCTTCCCAGTCAAGGGTGTTGATCTCACCACTTATCGGACCTACCGGCTGCTGCCCCCCAAAGTGCTGACCAAGAGTGGTCTGCACGAAGACGAGCCTACCGTGGGTCCCCTGATTCGGGGAGCCCTTACCAGGGAACTTACCAACAAAGGCCTTATCGAGGTCTCGGAGAAAGCAGATATGGAAGTTGCCTCTGCCGCAACGGCGGTGTCCATTCCACAGATTGAGGCCCTGCTTTACAGCTGGGTCGCGGATGGCACGTCTAACATAGGAACCGCCCCCCTCGCCACCTTGGGCCGGTACAACAAAGAGGGTACTCTCTATGTGAATCTCATCGACCCGCGTACGAACCGGAGCGTTTGGCTCGGAATATCCACACGTGCCCTGGGAAAACCGGCCAATCTTGAGGGTGACATCAATAAGGCAGCGCAAGCCATGTTCAAGAAGTATCCGGCGATCAAATAAGACGACGGCGAGAGGGGAACGCCAGCAGTCAGTTCTGCCATTCCGCTGGTAGCGCCATTACGTACACGCCATGGCTCTGACTCAGTGCAAAGAGCCCGTCAGGACTTCCAGGCAACACTAGCAAGGCGATCAAATCGTTCGGGCCCTCACCACCTGCGGCGAGCGGTGTCCATGTGCGCCCGTGATCGCGGCTACCGAAGATTCCCCCGAATAGAGATGCAAAGAGGATTCCGGGACGCGTCGGATGTTTGTAGAGAGCGCTGACCGTACTACCGTCCAGCGCTCCTGGCACAACTTGCCAGGTTAACCCCGCATCATTGGATCGTGCCAAGCCACGAGAAGTCGCGGCCAACAAGTCCCCGTCTTCCATGGTCACGGCGTCGTGAATCCAGAGATCATCCGCGACAGGCCGTGAGAGACCATCGACAAGCTTGGCGGAGGGTGCAGGTATCGTCGGTTGCATCGACTGCGGGGCCAGACCGAGTAGCTCTTCCCATTCAGGTTCAGAGTCCGCGCGGCGAAGGAGGGAGCCGCCACCGGTGGTCACGTACAGGGAATTCTCTATGGCTGCAAGAGTAGCAAAGCGCCGGTTGCTGAATCCCTGGTTTATCGCTTGCAGAGATTCTCCGGCGTCGTCGCTGCGGTACAGGCCCGCTTCATCCGTGGCGATGAATACCCGATTCGGCCGCGCCGGATCAAATGCAATCCACCGCGTCGACTGCGCCGAGAGTCTGCGCCAAGTGTCGCCGCTGTCGACGGATTTGACCAGCCCCCGTGATGTGCCGGCCAGCAGGACATTTGGCTGTAAGGGGTTCTGCGCGATGTGGTAAGTGCGGAAAGATGCGTCTTTTGCCTCATTCAGTTTCACCCAGCCCGCTCCGCCGTCGGCGCTCCGGTAGATCCCTCCGCAGGTAGCCGCGAAAATCCTCTGCCGCCGCCGGTCATCGACCAGGATGGAAAAAACGTCTGAATCGTCGAGCATTCGTTCGTGGATCAACTGCCAGGTTGCTCCTCCGTCGGCCGTCTTCCACGCCAAGTGCGGGGTTCCTGCATACAGAATTTTGGAATCCCAAGGATCAAATGTGAGGGAGACGATGGGGTTCATCTTAGGATCGTCCCAGGGCGCAATCCGTTCCCAGGTTTCGCCACCATCACGCGTCAACCAAAGTCCGTTCTCGCCGCCGGCTGCGATCACTCGAGAATCCTGCGCCCATATGGCGACCGACCATACTGCCCTCAGGCCAGGTTCGGGGATTCGCTTCCAGGTGAAGCCGCTGTCGGAAGTGCGCATGATCCCCGAGTATTGCGGTGTCTCGCTCGACAAGCCCACGAAGTACACGCCGGGATTTTGATGATCCACCGCCAGGGCATGCAAGGTCGCACGCATTTGCGCCGGAAAGGGAAGGGGCCTCCATGAGTCGCCACTGTCTTCGGACCGGAAGACTTGGGCGTTGCTGGTCGCGGCCAGCAACCCACCCGGGTGGTGGCGGTCGACCTGCACAATTACCGCCGATCCTCCGAAAGGGCCAAGCGCTTCCCACCCTCCTCCCATGGCATACGCGGCTGCTAGGAATGCCAGGATTTGTAGTCGCATGTGAAAACCGTCAGGCCGCGCCATCCGCGGAGCGGCCTGCGTCTCAATTCGACTACTGCGGACAGCCCAGGCGGCTCACGCCGCGTGTGGCGGCGTCTGTAGCGCCCTCGCCGGACGGCGGGAGTGCGCCACCGGTCGGGACGAACCAGACTTCCACGCGCCGGTTCTTGGCTGCGTCATCACTGGTGGCGACTTCCTGACCCGCTCTCTCTGCTACTGCCGTTGAGCCTCCGCAGAAATTTGGCTGGAAGCTGACTCCGTTGTCGGTAGCGCCCGCCGCATTTACGAGGATTCGTGACGCCGGAAAGGCAGTGCACACGCCCTGACCTGCGCTAATTACGGCCGCGGCGTTCAAGGCGCGTCTCGCGTCTAAGCCTTGGGAAGCCCGCTCCGCCTCTGCAGTGTGGCCGACCAAAACCACTCTTCCCATCGGGTCACCATCCGTTAGGCCTCGTAGCGTTTCCAGCAACACGCGCTTGCCGCAGTTGTTCACGCGGTCACTTTGTTGCGCGAACAGGACATCGGGAAGTTGTCTTGCGGAAAGCAGGGCCCTTTGTTTGACGATAACGTTCGCCTGCGCGGATCCGGACCCTCGTTCGTCGGAAACTTTGGCTGCGATCGTAATCGTCCTCCGCTGCTCAGAACTGGTGGGAGGCGCAAACTGAACACTGGTCGAGTCATACTGATCCCCGTTTATCATGCCTTCCGTTGCCGCGAATGTTACCGGGCCTACAGTACCCCGGCATTGGCCTCCACTGAAGCTGGCCCCAATCGTCGCCTTGTCGCCGAGCCAGATCTCGGATGGGGACACCGTGAGAGTCCCGCTAGGCGGCATGTATCCAAGGACCGTGACTGTCGTCTCCGCCGAAGCGTCGTTATATCCGTCTGCCGTGACTTTCAGACCGATTCTATACGGACCCGGATCGCGGCCTGTCGCGCCAAACTCGAGCCTTTGCGCCTGGCTGACCGGTTCTCCGTTGATGGTCCACTGGCTGACCGCGCCTTGGGGCAATGGCCCGTTCGGCGCCAGGGCAGCCGTGCTTCCCTGGCAAATCTGGTTGGGGTTGGCGAGAATTCCCAAGTTGAAGCTCTGTTTTGGGCAATCCTGGTCTATCGGCACCGTGCTCCCGCCGGCGCACGGCTTTGTGCGCGGCGGCGCAGGAGGAGCTGGTGGTAGAACCGGACTCGGGCGCTCGCCGCCAAACGTGAACAGAATGCCCGCCGCGTACCGCAGGTTGTGTTGGTTCCGGTTCTGCGAAGGCTGACCGGTCTGACCGAAATCCTCCAGCCGAGTCAGCAGGTAGTCCAGTTGAATGGGTCGAAGCGTCAGATAATGATTCAACCTTAAATCCAGCCCGCCGCCGAGAGCCATTGCGAAAGCGTCTTGACTCGCCGCAATGCGAGTGGTTGTCCCCGTTGTGGCGAGGGGGGTGGGAGTCACAGTGACAGGGAGGCTAGTCGTGAGATGCACCCCCCCGAACAGAGTGTGAATGTAGGGATTAACGGTTCTCGATCGACCGAGGGAAAATCGCGGTCCAAAAAGGTATGTCATCTCCGTAGTGTCGAACTGAATATCATGAATGTTGCCGTTATGGTAGCCGCCGAATTCGAATTCGGCTGCGACGTGGTTGTTGAAGTTCAAGGCGAACGTCCCGACGCCGCCATTGTTGGTGAAGGCGGGAATGTTCCGCGCCGAATTCGCGCGAAGCATCGAATAGCCGAGAAACAGGTCGGCCTTCGGGACATCCTGGGCAACCGCCACCGCGCCGAATAGAAGTGTAAACGCCATTGAATGTGCAATGAATCTCATGTCAACCTCTTCCCGGGTGATCGTCAGGCCGATCCTCCTAGCGGCACGGGCTTCACTGGCAAGGTGATTCTCACCTCGCCTCATCGTCACCCAACCCTACCGCTTTCAAAGTGGTGATGATGTGAGGAAAGGCTGGGTGCAAAGTTTTTTGGGTTAGTGGATGTTTACCGTGAGCAGGTGGCTTCGCGACTGTTCTACGTCCGCGTCTTGCAGTCGTCGCCGCCCGCGGCTTTAAGTCGTCTGGTCACAATTCACCGGATGCCAGCGTTCGCAGCCGCCGAGGCTTGAGCAGCCTGTATCGTTCGCACGATCCGCAAGACCACGTCTGACCAAGCGTTAAAAAAGTCCCTGGGCCGGCTGATGCCGTACTCGAAGCCGTGCAGACGCTTTATGATGCTGCTGATAGGATCCCGCCACAGACCCGGCGGCTGGGCCGGATTGTAGCTCAAATAGTAGACCGGTTTAGCAGGCTTATCGAACGACGCGAGGGCACCACGCGATACTCTGTCGTCCCAGCCTGTCTTGCGTCCCAACACAACCAAAGCGTCGGCGTTTTCCTTCTTTAACTGTTCACGGATGAGATCGCTGGCAAATTGGGCGGGACCATGGCTGAATGCCAACTGCTTCGCATTGACGATACCGAGTTTCAGCGACTTGAGTGCTTCGCCCAAAGCCGGGAGAGGGATCCCGCTTGTATTCTCCTGCTGGTAGACAACCTGTTGAACGTCCAAAGAACATACGATGATCGAGTGCAACTCGATCCGGGGATCGCGTGCGATACGGCGTAGAATTGCCATCAGGCTCTCGAGATCCCGATCATTAAGCCGGGCGCCAGCCGGAGTTGGCGGATCGAAGGTCACGATGATGCTGACGCGCGGCAAGTCGATTTTCGGTGCGTGGATAACCGGCGGTTCCTCCGCGAAGAGTCGCCCAAGCGGCTGCACCCCAGTCTGGGGAATCCACTGCCTCAAATCGCTATCCTTCGAATTCAACTTCGTCTCCAAGTCCCAAGACACGGCGCAAACATGTTCCTTCCGGTTGCGCATCAGCCAGTCGACGTGGTATTTCCCTTCTCCCACAGTGAAGATGCCGTAGAACGTTCCTTCTCCTTTGCTGCCCTCCTCGACCGCAGGGACACGTGTCCTCTGCACCATGTAAACCGGATCGTCACGCCTGTCCTGGGGGACCACGCGGAAAAGGATAGTCAACTCGGTCCCGTTACCTACCAAGTTCGTCAGCGGTACTTCTACCCGATAACCCGTGTGAAAAGTGAAGTCCCAGTCCAACTCTGGCTTGATCCGGGAGACAGTGCAGGGCAGATCGTTTCGTGGCTGTTGTCGTTCTAGCACCGCGAAATCTGCTTGCCGCAGTCTCATTATGCCTCCGGATCTCCATTCAGGAAGCAACATCTGGCCGTAGCCTCTGCAAACAGACAAACCGCCGGCTAGAACGACAGCGAGTCGCAGGGCCTTTTTCGCCCAGGATGAAGCACCGGGCGATGAGACGGGCTGCCGCGAGACGCGGAACTGCCGGAGGGATACGCGACTTTGCGCAACCACTACTCCAAGCAGCGGCCAAAAAATGAGTTGGAAGCCGGCCATACTTATGTTGGAGGCTGCACTCAGACGCCTTCGATGGACCTGATTCACACAACCAATCGACGGGCTTAAATTCTTCCGTTCTCCCGCAAATTGTTGCCAATTCGCCAGTCTGATGCGTGCGTTCCATGAAAGTTTTGGATCTCGCCCCATGTGGCTGCATCGCCACATTATGGGCTCGGAAGAGGCGCACGCATGAAGTACACACAATGGGCCCTCCTCTCACTCGCTTTCGCTGCTGTCTCCCTGCTAGGACAGACGCCCGTGAAGGCGTCGGCAGCACCTACGAGTCCGGCCTCGCTAATAACCGACCAGGAAAAGAACTTCCGCGCCTACATCGAACGCCTCCGCAGTGACGTCGCCAAGTTCTGGCCTGTCTACTTGCAATTCGAGAGCGAATACACAAAGTGCGGCTACGGGGTTCTCGCGCTGATCCTGAATTACGCGGCAAACTACAACGACATGACGCCCCGGGTAGCAGATCAGCTTGCGACCAAACTGCTCGACCTCGAGCAGGAGCGGAACAATCTGAAGCGGAGATACTACCAGAAATTCAAATCAGCGCTCGATTCGATCACAGCCGCAAGATTTCTTCAAGTGGAAAACCAGATCGAGCGGATCCTCGACTTGCAGATCTCATCGGAACTTCCGGTCATCGATACGCCCCAGAGGAGCCAACTCCCCGCCGAGACCCGGATGGAGCTTCAACGGCTAGCCGAGTGGAAGTTTCAATAGAGGTGTATAAAAGTACGGAAACGAGCATAGATGTCTTCACAGTGCGAGATGACGGCTGTGAGCAGTTACTCGCTTCCGGCCTGGGTGCGAGAGAACTCGCGGACCTTCAGGATTGGTGGCGTTACACGAAACCCTTCGGATCGGGCGTCAAGATCGTGGTCCGTGCGGATTCCCGGACGATTGCCGGTTTTAGCACTGCTGGCACGGAACCTGGGCTGGCTGCTGAAACCCACCACCCCGAAGTCTTTATTAGCTAGCGGAGTACACTCCTCAAACCATCAACTTCAGCGAGGACCGCGCAGAACGCGAGACTCCTCTCAATTCACCGCCGCAGTGGCCCACATCCCGTGTGTACCGCGGACTTACCTTCCCCAACGATGGAGACGGCTGGGGATCCGAGTTCCAGTCGCGGCAGAGCTCGCGGCGACCTCCCTTGCATGCCTCAACCCCCCGATATTTCCCAAAGTAGTGCGCTTAAAAGACTTGACATCGAAAGCAACTGCAGATACTATTGGCCGAATCCGAGACTTTTTCTTTCGTTGCAATAGGTTAAATCAGGGGACGCATTTGGATTTAGGCCACCAAATGGGGGATTCGCCTATTACCGTGGTCGCTAGCGCACCAGCGCCGAAGTCCCCTCACGCCACATCTAACCCGGTCCACATATTCGCAGTCAGGGGTCCCCCCTAATAGGGTCGACGCCTCGCAACGGCGAACGTTGCCCTTCGGAGAGGTCACGGTTGGACCTCACTTGCTCGATCCGCATAGCACCACTAATAGTATTTCCATCGGAGGATGGCTTTGAGCAGACCCAAACCAGGATTACGCTCCAAGCGGGTGGGACCTCTTACAGCGGGCACCCCCACTGGAACATTGAGGGAGGCGATTGACCAGCGCAATAGCACGGAGGAGTTGCTGCCGGAAGGTGAGGGGCTTACTCGCACAATCATCGCCACCGCCCTCGATGCCATTGTGGTGATGGATCAGAGAGAACGCATTCTGGAATTCAATCCCGCCGCTGAGCGATTGTTCGGATACAGGAGAGAAGAGGTGCTCGGCCGTGAATTGGCTGACACGTTGATTCCTCCCTCGTCGGGGAAGCAATATCGTAGCGGGCTTGCTCACTTTCTTGCCACCGGGGAAGGATCAATGGTGGGCAAACGCGTGGATGTCGTCGGGATGCGTGCCGACGGCAGCGAAGTGCCCGTTGAACTGAGCGTCACGCCAACCGGGTTGCGAACTCCGGCGTTCGTGGGATTCCTGCGCGATATTACGGAGCGCAAACGGGCCGAGGAAGCCCTTCGTCAAAGTGAGGAACAGTTTCGCAACCTGGCGAATAGCGCTGCGGTGATGCTTTGGATGAGCGGCCCCGATAAGCTGTGCACGTGGGTCAACGCGCAGTGGCTCACCTTTGTAGGCCATGCTATGGAGCAGGAGCTCGGCAACGGTTGGGCGGAGAGCATCCATCCTGAGGACTTCGACCGTTGCCTCCAGACCTACGCCACAAGTTTCGATGCGCGCGAGCCGTTCAGCATGGAATACCGGCTCCGGCGTCACGACGGACAGTGGCGGTGGATCCTGGACAACGGCACTCCCCGATACGACGCGCACAAGAACTTCACCGGCTATATCGGGTCGTGTGTTGATGTCACTTCCGTCAAGCTCCTTGAAGAACAGCGGGTCATTGCGGAGCGAAAACTCCGCCAACGCGGCCGCGCCCTGCTCGAAACCCGCACCGAGCGGCGACGGTTAGATCAGTCGCTGCGCCAGCGCGACCAGGAGCTGGCCGTGTTGTTTGACCACTCTCCCGACTCGCTGGTGCGCTTCGACTCGAATATCCGTGCCACTCATGTGAACGCGGCCTTCGAGAGCGCGACGGGGATTTCATCGAAAGACATCGTAGGCAGGTCCATCCGTGAGTTGCCAGTCCCCGCTGCCACCGTGAAAGCGGTTGAGAGCCTGGTCCGAAGCGTGCTCACGACAGGGCAGACGCAAACGGCATACTTCCCCTATCCCACGCTCCAGGGCATACGGGAATTCGAAGTACGCTCCATTCCGGAATTCGCAGCCGATCAATCGATTGCGGCGGTCTTCTCCATCGCCCGTGATATCACCGAGCGGAGCACCGCAGAGCGGGCTCTCCGTCAGCGTGAACAGGAACTCGCGACGCTATTCGACAACTCTCCCGATGCCATCGTACGGCTGGATCGCAACCTTCGCCACCTTTACGTCAACGCCACATGGGAGAGACTGATGGGAATTTCGCGGGAAGCGGCTCTAGGAAAGACCAGCCAGCAACTCGGATTGCCACAGACTGCTGTCAGACACCAAAGACGTTCGATCCGCGCGGTGCTCAAGACCGGGAGTCCGCTGACTGCCGATTTCACATACCCTTCACCGCGTGGGCCCGTTGATTGTGAAGTGCGCCATATCCCCGAATTCGGCGACGGCGGTGTCACTTCGATCCTTTTGATTGGGCGCGACGTCACCGAGCAGAAGAGCCTGCAAAGACTGGCTGCCGCAAAGGAGCGCGATATTCGTGCGCTCACGATCAGCCTCATGACCGCCGGGGAGCAGGAGCGCCGCCGTGTGGCGCGCGACATCCATGACTCCCTGTGCCAGCACTTGGGCGCCCTCGCTGCTGAAATTGGGAACATGACCGCCGATGTTCCCGCATCCAGTGCTGTCGGGCAACGTCTTCGGGCAGCGCGGAAGCATGCTCTCAGCACGGCGGAGGAAGCCCGCCAGATCGCACGCCAGCTGCATCCGGCCATTTTGGAGGATTTGGGGTTGCCCAAGGCGCTCCAAAATCTTTGCGAAGAATTCAGCCGGCAGCTAGGAATTCCTGTCAGTTTCAAGGCGCTCGGCCCGCGCCGCGTGGTTCCAATTGAGGCCTCATCCTGCGTGTACCGCATCGCTCAGGAGGCGTTGAACAACATCGCCAGGCACGCTGGCGCGAAGAACGTAGCGGTGCTATTGACGGTGCGTCGCGATCTCCATTTTTCGATTCGCGATGATGGCGTCGGTTTTGACCCCGAGGCGGTCCAAGGTGCCGGCGGGCTCGGATTAGTTGGCATGCGGGAACGCGCGCGCTTGGCCCATGGCGAGTTGTCAGTGGACGCGAAACCCGGTCAAGGCACTTGCGTCCGATTGCTCGTGCCCTTGCCCGGCGGGAGTGCCTCATGAGCAAGGCGCGGATTTTGCTGGCAGACGACCACGCCATCGTTATCGAGGGAGAAAGAGCCGTTCTCGCCGAGCATTTTGAAATTGTGGGAGCCGTATCGGACGGCCGAAGCTTGCTGGAAGCGGCGCTCAGCCTAAAGCCGGATTTGATCGTTCTGGATGTCTCTATGCCGCTCTTGAGTGGGATCGAGGCCGCCTCCCACATCAAGGCGCGTCTTCCGGAAGTAAAGTTTTTGTTCTTCACCATGCACTCGGAGATATCGTACCTGCAGGCCGCGTTCGAGGCCGGAGCGGCCGGATATGTTCTCAAATCGGCGGGGAATAAGGAGTTGCTAGGTGCGGTCCAAAAGGCCCTAGAGGGCCAGATTTACGTTTCCGCCGATCTTTCGGGCTACTGGGGACACCTTCGCCATCCCGATCAAGTCGCCAAGGCTCTCCGGCTCAGTTCCCGCGAACGCGAAGTGCTCTACCTCATTGCGGAAGGGAAGTCCAGTAAAGAGATTGCTGGCATTCTGAGCATTTCTATTAAAACGGTCTCATTCCACAGAGAGAATATCAAGCGAAAGCTGGGAGTAAGAACGATAGCAGGATTGACTCGAAACGCAATCGCCGGAAGATTTATGTGACCGACCCCTCAGGGCCAATGGTGGACGATTCGCTTGGAAATAAACACAAAATTAACACAAAAACCTTGGGTACTAGTACTTTACCTAGTTCTTCATGGGCCAGTCCTAGGGGTAACCTACTAGTTCTGGGAAGTGATTAAGGATCCGTAATTGTGTCCCGCGAAGATCACTTTCGATTATCGGTGGGACCAAATGGAGTAGCCAGATGTTGAACAGAAGCACCTCCCCCCTTCGCATTCAACAACGTGGAAATGAACGTCCGATTTCATCGAAGATCGTTCTCCGCTCTGCTATTGCACGTAAGCTGCCAGGGACTTCTCTGGTAAGAAGCGAGAGCCAACCTTCGTGTGATCAATGCGATAAATCCAATAGCCTGCCTAGTACTGATAATGCTATCCCCGGGGAAACCGCGGAGATGACACTGCTGGGCACAGCAGCTCACGATCTTCGTCATCCCGCGGCGGCTATCCTGATCTACAGCGAGTTGCTCTCGGAGGCCATCGGTCACAAGGTGAGCAAGGAGCAAGGGGCATTGATCGACTCGATCCATTCCGTTAGCCAGTTCATGCTGCATATGCTCGACGATACTTTGGATCTGGCACGGGCGCGGGCCGGAACGGTTCGACTGCATACCGCATGCTCTACTGTGGCCGCTATCGTTACGGAGAGCGTCGAGATGAGTTGGCCGCTGGCCGCTAAGAAGCACATGCGCCTTAATTTCGTCCAGGAAGGAGAAGCATTGCCCATCATCCTGGATGCCGTAAAGATAAGACAGGTCTTCAATAACTTGATCGAGAACGCGATTAAGTACTGCCAACCAGGGGCTAGGATTGACGTCCGCATCTCGCGTACTGCGGACAGGGTTCTGGTAGCCGTTGAGGATAACGGCCCTGGCATAAGCCCTGCAGATCTCGAAACTCTATTCATCCCCTTCCAACGGACTCTCGCGCGTGCTCTTTCCGAGGAAAGAGGGGCGGGCTTGGGCCTCGCCATTGCCAAGCACATTGTGGACCTCCACGGCGGGCGAATCCAGGTCGACAGTCAGGTTGGCCGCGGCACAACATTCTATGTGTCCTTGCCGGCTGAGGCTCGCCAGAGTCCGAAAAAATCCTGAAGCGGGAGTTACCGGCGCTCATCACTCAATGTGTGGGACAACCGCTATGTTGCTGCCCACAGTGATCTTTTTTTCGAGAGGAACGAGCGTTGTGGCCCAAGACCTAGTCCTTGACGGAACGCCTGTAGTGCAACCAACACGTGCGCGCCTAGTTCTGCTCTCCGGGCTTGCTTTTGCATTGGGAGTCGCAGGCGACCTGGCATCGTGCGGGTGGATCCCGCCCACTCTTTGGGCTCCATTGCTCACTGGCTGTCACTATGTGGGAATTGTTCTCGCAGCCGTCGCGTTTGGCCACCGGATAGGCGTGTCGGTAGCCGTTACGGCAGCCTTGGTTCACGTCACCGTGGGTATGCTTGTATGCGACCGATCCATCCCACAACAGGGCGAGGCAGCCACCTTCGTCGTGGTCGGACTTCTAGCCGGATTCGTGACGAGATATGCGCCGAAGCTCGGCGAGTCGAGATTCTTGCGGCCGAGTCTGGCCGCACCGGGCCAGTTCCTTCAGAGCGAGGAGTCTGCGAAGACGCACGTAGTGGGAAGCACTCACCTCTCTCCAGGCGTCGTTCAAGCATTTCGAGCTCCACTCGCTGCTATCGAAAGCGCGGGATTTGTGCTGGAAGAAACAGCGTCGACGGACGAAAATCACCGGGAGATGGCAGCCATTATCCTGAAAGAATGTCACCGCCTTGACGTTCTCACCCGGTCGCTGGAATTGGTTCAGCCGCGGTTTCCGGCCTACTGCGAAGTCCAACTATCGTCCTTGGCCGGCGAAATATTCCTGTTGGCGACTCCCGCGACCGAGGCCGCATCCATCACGCTGCGCAGGGCGGAGGGTCCGAACCTGAAACTCCTCTGCGACCCATACCTCATCGAGCAGGCGGTTTTGAATATAATGACCAACGCAATCCGACTGGTTGGACATGGCGAAGAAATCGTGTTGTCGGCTCACATCGCTAAGGGTGATGCCGTGATTAAGATATCCCAACGGCGCGCGGGAGTACTGGGCTACATAAGAATTCCAATGGCTGCCGCGCCGCATGGCGGACTCCCTAAGCACTCGCGAGTTGGAGGACTCAAATTTGAAAACCAGGGATTGAACGATCGTGGCAAACACTCCAGCTAAGATCCAGAAAAAGGTTGGAACCATTCTGGTGGTGGAAGATGATGCAAGCCTGCGCCGCCTGACGCAGGTGCAACTGGACAAGCTCGGTTATACGACAAGGGTAGCCGCAGACGTACCGGGAGGCCTGGAGATTCTGCGACGTGAACCGGTCGATCTCGTGATTTGCGACCTGCACCTTCCCGGGGAGTCCGGCCTCGACTTGTTAAGGAAGGTCCGCGCTCAGTACCCCGAAATCAAGTTTGTGATAGTGACCGCCTACGGCTCGATCAGCACTGCGATCGAAGCGTTGAAGGCCGGGGCTCACGATTACTTGACGAAACCGCTGCATCCTCTGGAGTTGCGGACTCTTGTCGACCGAGTGTTCGAGCAACAGCGACTGGTGGAAGAAGTTCACGTGCTGCGCCGGAGCGCCCAGCAAGAGCATGGATTCGAAAGCCTGATTGGCGAGTCCACTACCTTGACAAACGTCATCGATGCCGCGTCGCGAGCCGCGCGAACGGACGCCGCTGTGCTGATTACGGGCGAAACCGGAACCGGTAAAGAAGTGCTCGCTAAAGCCATTCACGGCAACAGCGAGCGTCGCGAGCGGCCCTTCGTCATCGTGAATTGCGGCTCCATACCGAGGGACCTAGTGGAATCCGAATTGTTCGGCCATGTCAAAGGGGCCTTCACCGGAGCCGTCGCAAACAAACAAGGAAGGGCTGAGTTAGCGGATGGGGGAACTCTCTTTCTGGATGAAATCGGCGAGATGCCGCCGGAGATGCAGGTCCGTCTGCTTCGCTTAGTGCAAGATGGCGAGATCCAAAAGATAGGCGCCTCAAGCATGACACATGTTGACGTGCGCATTATCGCCGCCACACATCGCAACCTGGGAGAACTGATCAAGGGTGGGACGTTCCGCGAGGATCTCTACTATCGTCTAGCGGTGGTTCCCATCGAACTTCCGCCCCTGCGCAAGCGTGTAGAGGACATTCCCGAATTCGTGCAGTACTTCTTCGAGCAGAGCAAGGAGAAGCATCATCGCCAGGATCTGCGCCTTCCCCCGTCTCTCATCGATTGCTTCACACACTACCACTGGCCTGGTAACGTGCGCCAACTCGTCAACTGCATCGTGCGCCTTGTAGTTCTTGCAACAGGGCCGGAGATCACGCTGAGAGACCTTCCGGAATTCCTGCAGAGTTCTGCGCCTACCGCAGTCGAGCCAAGCGTCTCCGGCGATTCCGGTTCGTCCCCCGAAGACAGGACGCTCGACGCAGCCGAGCGCAAGGTAATCCTGGAGGCTCTGGAGAAGTTCAAATGGAATCAGACCCGCGCCGCTCGCTATCTCGGCGTTACACGCAAGATTTTGCGAGGGCGCTTAACAAAGTATGGGATCAAAAAATCTACCTTATCCTGGGCTGCCCCGAGATAGGCGCGGAGCCCGCGGCTGTTCGTTTCTTTAGCGGACTTTGAGCGCCTCTCGCGCGTGAATATTTGCGCCGATCACTTCTCCGGACACGACAATTTCGATCCGCCGATTCAACTGCTGGCCCTCGAGGGTATTATTGGAGGCCACCGGCTTGGCCTTGCCGAATCCCCTCGCGGTAACTGCTTCCCCAGGCACGCCCTGCTCCATAAGATAGCGGTGAACGGACTCCGCCCGTTTCTCCGACAGTTCCTGGTTGAATTCAATGCTGCCCAAACTATCGGTGTGGCCTTCAATCTCCAGCTTCAATCCGGGGTGAGACAATACGATTCCTGACAGCTTCGCCAACGCCTCCCTGGCAGCCGGCCGGAGATCGAACCTTCCGGTGTCAAACAGCACATCCCCCATATTGACCACCAAACCGCGAGGCGTGTCTCTTGTTTCGAGGACAGCATCGAACTGCTTCAGGAGGCTGACGCGAAGCTCCTGTTGTTCGGTCTCCACGCTGAGTCTCGCCGCCTCCGCCACTGCGGGGCCCTGAGGGCCCGGTGCGGAAAATACCAAGGGCGCGACAACGTTCACCAGAGACACCAGACAAATGCAGCAGCCAAAACTCATCACACCATCCTCCCGGTGCAGCCGCCGATTCCGGCAAAGTGAGGCACGCTCTGCCCCGGCGGACCGCTGAAGGGATGAAAGAATCAGCTGAGCAGCTGCAAGATTTTATTGCGGGTGGCGCAGTGTACCCGTCTTGGGCAATGGCCTATTTATTGAAGCAGTCCGTAATAGCCATGACGCCATGAAACGTGCAAGCGAGGATCGGCAACCGGCGGCACAACCTCTACCTTTACGCTATGGTACTTCCCGTCGCGGGGCCCTTCGGCGGGAACAAACCCTAAAACATATGCGGCGTGGGCTTCTGTACCTGCGGCAGCCGCCACCTCGGGCAGTTCTTCAAGTTTGCGCACTTGATACGCGCGTCCCCCACTCTCCGCCGCTAGCTTGTCCAGGATCGGGGTATGGCCCTGAATAGAAATGGAAAGAATTCGCACGTTAGACTCGCGTACGAGGTTCTTCACTTCCGATTCATTATATCGACTGTTGTTGTCGCCACCATCCGTCAACACCAGCAGAACACGACGGCTCCGGCTCGCGCGCTTCATATGATTGATCGCCAAAACCATGGCGTCGTACAACGCAGTCCAGCCTTTGGGCTGAACCACCCCAAGATCGGCTTCTATATCTTCGGGAGCGGTCGTGAACCCGCGCACAAGTTCGGGTTGGTCCCTGAAGGTAACTAAAAAAAACTCGTCTCCGGGTGTACTCAAACCCAGAAACTGGCTGACAGTCTGTCGGGCCTCCGCTAACTTGTTCCGCACACTTGCGCTGACATCGAAGACCACGCCGATGGAGATGGGCCCATCCTCGACGAAGAACTCTGACAGTTCTTGTTCGATGCCGTCTTGCAGCAGCCGGAAATCCTGCTTGTGCAACCCCTCCACAGGGCGGCCGTAAGAATCCGTCACCGTCGTGGAAATGAACACCCGATTCGCGTCTGCTCGAATCACGCCAGACCGTAATGCTCTAGCCTCCGGCATCGTGGAGACACGCGGCGTGATGGAGACTTTGGCGTCGCTATTCTGTTGCTGTGCGCAGACAAGACTCGTGAGAGCGGAGCAAGCCAGGACGATCCAACCAGCTGCCATCGCAGCGCGTCGGACCCTCCTGGCTCGCCTCCACAGCGGGAGGTAAGTTAATTGCATTTGATACTCGGCGCATCCTTTCGCCGAGTATCATAACACACGCCTCGCTATAGGGCCGGGGCGATTGCCAGACCCGCCACCCACATACGGGCGTCAAACCTTATTGATTACTACTGGCCGCCAAACTTAAATACGACGCCTCCTAGGTAACGAAAACTGTTTTGATTGTTAGTATCTGTGATCGGATTCGTATAGCGCGTGAGCACCCAATCCACTTCGCCTAGCCGGAGAGCGACGTGCTTACTAAGATTCACATCCAGTCCGCCGCCGAGGGCCATCGTAAAAGGATGCTGGGATCCAGTCCCGTTAACCGTCCCCCCTCCCGCGATGATCGAGTTCGCTAGTTGCCCGTATAAGCCGCTAGAGGAACCACCCAACAGGTATTCTCCATATATATATATTCTCTTGGCATGAAATCCTACGGCGGGTCCGAATAAGTAAGTGAACATGTTGCCACTCGACCTGAATGTCCCCGTGGGAACCGTGCCGTGGGGCGTCACGACCGGCGCGCTGGTCGTGAACGTCCATTGAGTGCTTCCATAACCCTGGAAATCGCCTTTGATTGCGAAGGCCCGGCCAAAGTTGAACTGAAACCCTCCGCCGCCCCCGTTAAACGCGCGGCTCTG
>Ga0105245_10001668_pt1 | contig 20218 bp, 22 predicted proteins | sample KBSM54metaG_FD_81523 | JGI IMG/M metagenome (GOLD analysis project Ga0105245, IMG submission 81523) | Miscanthus rhizosphere microbial communities from Kellogg Biological Station, Michigan, USA - KBS M5-4 metaG | ecosystem: Host-associated > Plants > Roots > Rhizosphere > Soil | place...
TGAATCCGGAGAACACCACGCAAATGAAGAGCAGGCAATGAAGAAAATGAAAATGCTGATCGACACCGACCCCGGTGTCGACGACGCCTTCGCCATCCTGATGGCGCACGCGCACGCCGACGTGGTTGGTTTGTCGATCGCGGCCGGCAACGTCGGTCTGGCGCACACGGTGCGCAACGCGCTCAAGCTGGTCGAGGTGATCGGCGCCGACACGCCGGTATTCGCCGGTTGTCCGGGCCCGCTGGTGCTGCCGGCAGGGGACGCCGGTTTCGTGCACGGCCAGGACGGCTTTGGCGACGTCGGCTACACGCCGGCGTCGCGGCAGGCGTCGAACGAACATGCGGCGCACGCGATCCTGCGCCTGTCGCACGAACACGCCGGCGACCTGGTGATCGTGGCGATGGCGCCGCTGACCAACGTCGCCTTGGCGCTGAAGCTCGATCCGAGCCTGGCCGATTCGTAAAACCGATGTTTTTTGCCGGTGGAAGAGAGGGGGTTGCCGGGTGCCAAGGCCGATGCTAGAGGCCGCCCCCTTACCCGCCCGGTCAACCTGACCGGCGCAGGCGCCAGAGCGGGCGTAGCTCAGGGGTAGAGCACAACCTTGCCAAGGTTGGGGTCGAGGGTTCGAATCCCTTCGCCCGCTCCAGTTTTCAAAGCACATCTTTGATACTGGCCGCCGCGGCGGAGCAGACACCGCCTTTTAAAAACCGAAACCATGCTGGGCCGGTTCGGGTGGCGACAGGTCCACACCCTCGATCGCGAGCATTTTCAACTTGGACGTCGATCCGCCCGGCGCGGAGAAACCGCCGACTTTGCCACCCGCCGCCAGGACCCGGTGGCACGGGATGATGAGCGGTATGGGGTTCGAGGCCATTGCCTGCCCGACGGCACGCGCCGCTTCCGGCCCCGCCCCAAGCTCCCTGGCCACGGCGCCATAGGTTGTGGTCTGTCCCCAGCCGAGTCGTCGCACGGTCTCGTAGACTTGTGCGAAAAAGGGCTGTTGCGCGCCGACGTTCACCGATACGCCGGAGAAATCCATTTTCTCGCCATCGAAATAGCGCGCCGCCGCCGTGATGGTCGCGGCTATCTCGGGCGGCGGCTCGCCGGGAATCGCGTTCGGCAAGTGGCGCAGCAAGGCGCGTTCGGTCGTTTCTGGCGAGGAGGCGGGCAAGCGGAAGCTGACGATGCCGTCCGCATGCCAAGCGATCGCGGCGATGCCGTGCGCAGTCTCGAAAAGCCGGTAGCGCGGCACTGGCCTGGTCACATCCTTTCCTGCGCGTCTTCGGGCAATTTCGGTGTCCGGTGCGCGCTTGGCAAGTCTGGCCTGGGCCGATGTCGTCCCGCTGTAACGAATCCTATGCCGCGGCGGCCCGCTCGACGAAGTCGCTTGTCGTCACCTCGAGCCGGGCGAGCTTGTCGTCGACCGCGCGGAAACCCGATTCGAGGCGATCGATATCAGCGGTAATCGTCTCGGTATCGACCCGGATCGAGGCGATCGTGTCGGACATCGAATCCGCAGTCAGCGCTGTCTCGTCGACGGCGGCGGTGATCATGTTGACGGTCAGCGCCTGCGCTTCCATCGCCTCGCGAATGCGCTGGGCCGAAACCTGCACTTCGCCGACAATATCCCGGATCGTGCCGTTGACGTCGAGCGTCTGGCGGCTGGCGGACTGAATCGCGGCGATCTTTCCGGCAATGTCGTCAGTCGCACGCGCCGTCTGTGAGGCGAGGCTCTTCACCTCCTGTGCGACGACCGCGAAGCCGCGGCCGGCATCGCCTGCGCGGGCCGCCTCGATGGTGGCGTTGAGGGCGAGCAGGTTGGTCTGGCCAGCGATATCGCGAATCAGGTCGAGGATCGATTCGATCGCCTGGGCATGGCCAGAAAGCGCGATCGAGACCGCCACTGCCTGAGCCGACTGATCGGCGGCACGCACGGCGACGCCGGTGGCGACTTCAACTTCGGTGCGCGCCGCTTCGATGGCGCGGATCAGGCCGGCGGCGGTTTGTGCCGCTTCGCGCATCGCGACGGCGGACTGCTCGGCTGCCGCTGCCACTTCGGAGGTCTTGCTCATCATGCCGCGTGCAGCGGTCGAGGCCTGTGCGGTCTGATCGCGAAGCACTGACGAATCGGCAAGTGTCGATCCCAGCATCGACTGGACTTGATCCCGGAATACCACGCCGTCGCTACCGCGCTTGCTGGCCGCAACCAGTTTCTGGCGTTCGGTGATCTCGGCACACAATATCTCAAGCTCGATGCTGCTCAGGTGGCGCAGCGTCCGCTCGGCGGCCCGGAGGGTTTTGACATCGTCTGCGAACTTCCGGTGGAGGAGTTCGACCATTGCGTCGCCCATTGCATTCACCGCGATGACCAGCACGCTGGTCGACAGCCCGCGCTCGACGATGTGCGCGCCCCATCCAGCTATGTCACTGATCCAGTGCGCATCGATAGGGCCGCGAAGTTTCCGCCGCTGATGCTCCGCAAAACGCGCGGACAACTGATCACCGGCCTTCCCCCCGGCGCTGCTCTTCGTCCAGCCCTTGGTTGCCGCGGCCAGAAGATCCTCGCCGCAACGATCCCACAGCTCCTGCAGTTCGCGGCTGAAGGCGCCCTTTGGGTCGTACGCGCTCACCCGCTCCTGGATCGCTTCGGCGCTGAGTGCGACGCCGGACGCGCCCTGCTGGGCTAAGGCCGCTTCAGTCATGATAATCCCCTCCGAATCCTAATTCTCTGCTGCTCTACGCGCGTGTGGTAAACGAACCATTGTCTGCGGCAGGCATCTTGCGAGATAGGCACTGTATTTGCGTAAAATTGTGATCATTTCAGTGCGGGCTTGAACCAGCTATCCTTGGCGCGGCACTAACGGGCATCACCAACGGAAAGCATCCATTGAACGGGCAAGGCACCGCGACAGAACGGGCGTCGGGGGCAAGCGCGCCGAGCGGCGGCGAGGATTTGCGTCTGTTCGCGCTCGTGCGGGCGGGGGATGCGCAGGCTTTTGAGGAACTCTACCGGGCTTATCACCCGCGGCTGACGCGCTTCCTCCTCAAATTCGTCCGCCGTCCGCAGATCATCGAAGAGGTGTTGAACGACAGCATGATGGTGGTGTGGGAGCGTGCCGACAGTTTTCACGGCGCGAGCAAGCTTTCCACCTGGATCTTCGGCATTGCCTATCGCAAGGCGATGAAGGCGATCAACCGACAGGACGAACCGATCGAGGACCGCGAGTCCGAAGAGCGCATGTCGCTGGATGCGAGCCCCGAGGACCAATTGGGCGCACATAAAAGGCAGCTCTTGCTGAAGCGCGCGATGGAAGAGCTTTCGCCAGATCACCGCGCCGTGCTCGAGCTCACTTATTATCAGGAAATGGGGTATCGCGAGATCGCCCAGATCATGAGTTGCCCGGTCGATACCGTGAAGACGCGCATGTTTCATGCAAGACGCCATTTGAAGCGCCGGCTGGCGGGCGAGCTTGCGGATTGGGTATAGGACGAAGATCATGGGTCATATCATTCAATTGCATGACGATCCCCATGGCGCGGCGAGAAGCCTGCTGCCCTGGTACGTCAACGGCACGCTCGACCCCGCCGAAACGGCTTTGGTCGAGGAGCATCTGGCTGCCTGTGCCGATTGCCGGGCGGATCTTGAGGCCGATCGCGCGCTGGGGCGGCAGGTTGCCGACCTGTCGATGGACGTCGAGCATGGCTGGGCTGCGATGCGGACCCGCATGGAGGCCACGCCGCAGCTTCGGTCTGCTTCGCCGATGCGCTTCCTGCGGCGGCCGGTCGCTATCGGCTGGGCTGTGGCGGGCCAGCTCGCAGCGGCGGCGCTGATTGTCGCCATCGCGCTGCCGGCGCGCCACGCACAGACCGATGCCGATTATCACGTACTCGGCTCGGCAACGGTCGCCGCACCCGGCAATCTCATCATCCAGTTCAAGCCCGACGTCACTGCGGGTGCCATGCGTGCCGCTTTCATGCGGGCGGGTTCGCGCGTGGTCGATGGGCCGACGGCGAGCGGTGCCTATGTCCTGCGTGTGGACGGGAACAGGCGAGACGCCGCGCTGAACCAGCTCCGCGCCACACCGGGGATCGCCCTCGCCGAGCCGATCGACCGCGGCGATCAGCCATGAATCCAGGCCGCGCCCTCTGGCGCGGGGTAGCTATCCTTTCGTTCGTCCTCGTGATGTCGATCCCGACCAGGCCGGTCCACGCCCGGATACAGACAGGCGAGCCGGATGCTGATCGGGAAATCCTGGTGATGCTGCGGCTCGCTCCCCCGCATTATCGGCCGAACGCCGGCTATGGTGGCGATTATGGTGACGGCACCTCGCGCACCGCGCGCCGCCGGATCGCGCTCCATATTGCCCATAGGAACCGGCTTGATCTTATCGATGGCTGGCCGATGCCGCTGGTCGGCGTCGATTGCTATGTCATGCGCGTGCCCGCCGACATCGCGATCAAGGCTGCCATCGCACAGGTGTCGAAGGACCCGTCCGTTGTCTGGTCCGAGGAGCTGGGGGCGTTTCGGGCCGAGGGCGAGGTGCCTTCACGCGCCTTCTGACGCGGGTTCGGCGCAGGCCTCGACCATGTGCCGCAGATGCTGGTCGGTCGCGGCCTGGGGGCCTTCGAGCTGGGCTTCGACAGTACGCACATCGGCGCCGCGCTCGAGCAGCAGATGGACCGGGCAGCGCATCGCGATCTCCATCAGTCGCCGGCGTTGCGCGCTGTCGAGCGCACCGGCGATCTCGATCTCCCGTTCGAAGACATCGCGTGCCTGAAGCGTGCCACGGACATGGTGGACGCGGGCCTTCACATGCGCGACCGGCCAGGCCTTGCGCTCGGCATAGAGCCGGACGGTCATCACCGTGCAGGCGCCAAGCGCTGCGCAGATCAGGTCATAGGGATTGGGACCCGAGCCGAGTCCGCCAAAGGCCTGTGGCTCGTCCACGAGGAAGGTCGTCGCGCCGGCATGAACCTCGACCTGGTAGCGACCCGTCCCGGTCTCCTCGACCAGAATGATCTCGGGATGAGTTTCGGCGGTCGCCGGCGACTCGGTCATCGCATGCTCCTTCTGGAATATGGGTTGCGTCTTATGGCGCCAATAGCCGCCGGGTCGCCAGACTCACTCGACAAGGTGCCCTCGCATACCCATTTTACGCGCGATTGGAGATTCACCCATGACCATCTATCGCAAAACCGACGAAGCCATCGCAGCGCTCACGCCGGAGCAGTATCGCGTCACCCAGCAGAGCGGCACTGAACGGCCCGGTACCGGGCCGCTCCTGAACAACAAGGAGCCGGGCATCTATGTCGACATCGTCTCGGGCGAGCCGCTGTTCGCCTCGTCCGACAAGTTCGAGTCCGGCTGCGGCTGGCCGAGCTTCACCAAGCCGATCGAGCCTACGCACATCAATGAACTGACGGACACGGCTTACGGCATGGTCCGCACCGAGGTACGCTCGGCGCATGGCGACAGCCATCTCGGCCATGTCTTCGACGACGGGCCGCGTGATCGCGGCGGCCTGCGCTATTGCATCAACTCGGCGTCGCTGCGCTTCGTTCACCGCGATGACATGGTGGCGCAGGGCTATGGCGCCTATCTCGACCAGGTGGAGGAAGTGGCATGAGCCAGGAACGTGCAATCCTTGCCGGCGGCTGCTTCTGGGGCATGCAGGATCTGATCCGCAAGCTGCCAGGGGTGATCTCAACCCGCGTCGGCTATAGCGGCGGCGAAGTACCCAACGCGACCTATCGCAACCATGGCAACCATGCCGAGGCGATCGAGATCGTCTTCGATACCGACAAAACCGACTATCGCGCGCTGCTGGAATTCTTCTTCCAGATCCACGATCCGACCACGCGTAACCGCCAGGGCAATGATGTGGGGGCAAGCTATCGCTCGGCGATCTTCTACACCAACGCCGCCCAAAAGGCGGTCGCCGAGGATACGATCGCCGATGTCGACGCCTCGGGCCTGTGGCCCGGCAAGGTCGTGACCGAATTGGCCCCGGCGGGCGATTTCTGGGAGGCCGAGCCCGAGCATCAGGATTATCTGGAGCGCCTGCCCAACGGCTATACGTGCCACTTCGTCCGCCCGGGCTGGAAATTGCCGCACCGCGCGGACGCGGCGTCCTAAAGTCGGGACCGAACCGACGCGCGCAGCACCGGCAGCAGATCGCTCTCGAACCACGGGTTGCGCTTCTGCCAGCCGATGCTGCGCCAGGACGGATGGGGCAGCGGGATGACCGAGGGGCCGCAGGTCGCGAATCGCCGGACCCGTTCCGTCAGCGTCAGCGCTTTGCCGGGCAGATACCAGGCCTGGGCATAGAGCCCGACGAGCAATGTCAGGCGATCGGTCGGGAGGTGCGCCAGGATGCGTTCGTGCCAGAGCGGGGCGCATTCGCGGCGGGGCGGCAGGTCGCCGCTCGCGCCCTTGCCGGGATAGCAAAAGCCCATCGGCATCAACGCGACTCTGGCCGGGTCGTAGAAATCGTCCGTCGAAAGCCCGGTCCAGTCGCGGAGACGGCTGCCGCTGTCATCGTCCCAGGGGACACCGCTGCGATGGACCTTGATGCCCGGCGCCTGGCCGATGATGAGGATGCGCGCCGTCGAGCTGAACTGGACGACAGGCCGCGGACCCGCCGGCAGAAAGGGCGCGCAGATGGTGCAGGCACGCACCTCGTCGAGCAGGTCGAGCGCCGGATCGATCATGACGTCGCCTGTCGCATCCGGCAGCCCCGGGATCAACGGTCCGCGCGTGGCAACGGCATTGCGGGTGCGGCGTTGAAGGCTGATGCCGTCAAGCGTCATCCGTTCCTTCGACTATGACGAGGCCGAGCACCGGCTCGACATCGAGTTCGTGAGCGGCCGGCGTTACTCCTATCTCGATGTACCGCTGGAGGAGGTGGCCGCGATGCAGCGAACCACCTCCAAAGGCGGCTTCTTCAATCGCCGGATCCGCGACCGCTACGCGTTTGTCGAGCAGGCCTGACTGGCGTCATACCACCGGGTGCAGATATTGGTGGACCGCCGAGACCACCACCGACCCCTCACCCACCCCCGAAGCGACGCGCTTGACCGAGCCCGAGCGGACATCGCCGATCGCGAAGATGCCGGGCTTGCTGGTCGCATAGCCCGAGGTCGCACCTGGCGCGTCGGGGCCGGTCTTGACGAAGCCCTTGGCGTCAAGCGCGAGGCAGCCGTCGAGCCAATCGGTATTGGGCTCGGCGCCGATCATCACGAAGACATTCCCGATATCGTGGCGTTGGGCATCGCCGGTCTCGACATTCGTCCAGCTCACATGGCGCAGGTAATTGTCGCCTTCGAGGCCGGTTACCGCGCAATGGGTGTGCAGCGTGATCCGCGCGGACGATTTGATCCGCTGGACGAGATAGTCGGACATCGTCTCGGCGAGACCCCGCGACCGGACGAGGATATGAACATGGGCGGCAAAGCGCGACAGGAACACCGCGGCCTGGCCCGCTGAATTGCCCCCGCCAACCACCAGCACTTCCTCGCCCGAGCAGAGATTGGCTTCCATCGCGGTCGCCGCATAATGGATGCCCTGGCCCTCGAACCGCGCGTACTCGGGCACGTCGAGCTTGCGATAGCGCGCCCCGCTCGCGACGATCACCGAGCGGGCCGAGACGCGCTGACCATCCTCCAGGATGACGACATAGGGATCGGCGCTGCAATCGAGCGCTGTCGCCGGCCGGGCGATGGCAAGACGGGCGCCGAATTTCTGCGCCTGGACCTGCGCGCGGCCGGCCAGTGCCTGGCCCGAGATCCCGGTGGGGAAACCGAGATAATTCTCGATTTTCGAGCTGGTACCCGCCTGGCCGCCCGGCGCCATTGCCTCGATGACGACGGTATCCAGGCCCTCGGAGGCGGCATAGACCGCCGCGGCGAGCCCCGCCGGCCCGGCGCCGACCACGACGACGTCATGGATGCGCGCGGGATCGAGCGTCTCGGTGAGCCCCAGCGCATCAGCGAGTTCAGGCGTCGATGGATTGCGCAGCACGCGCTCCCTGGTGGCGATTACGACCGGCAATTGATCAGGGGTGATCGCAAAGCATTCGAGAAAGCCCCCGGCATCCGGATCGGTATCGATGTCGAGCAGCCGGTGCGGATAGGCGTTGCGCTGGAGGAAGCGTTCGAGCCGGAGCGTATCGGCCGCGTGAGCGGATCCGATCAACGTCACGCCATGGCTGTGGCGGATCATGCCGACCCGGCGCAGGATGAAGGCCCGCATGATGATCTCGCCGATATCGGCTTCGGCTGAGACCATGCGGCGGAAATGCGCGGGGCTGACCCGCAGGACCCGGCTGTCCTCGGCGGCGCGGCCGCTCATCAGGGTCGCGCGCTCGTTGAACATATAGAGCTCGCCGGTGAACTGCCGCGGACGGATGGTGGCGAAGATCGACACGGTGCCGCACTCATTGGCGTCAAGCACCTGGATCGATCCTTCGAGGACAAGGAAGAAATCGATTCCGCGCTCGCCCCGGGTATAAAGGACTGTGCCGTCCGCCACCGCCTCCTCATGGCCATAGGGGATCATCCGCGCCACCATATCCTCGCTCAGGACGGGGAAGGTCTGCGCCTCGCGTTCGAGCGGATCACTCGGGTCGATCTCGGTCCGTTCCGCGGCCATCATCACTCCTTGCGCTTGCCCGCGGACGATAGCAGCCCCGGCCCTCTTCGCGAAAGCTGCCGCGCCGATTAGAATGCGCAAATGAGCAATGGGATGATTCGCGCCGGGATCGGCGGCTGGACCTATGAACCCTGGCGCGGGGTCTTCTTTCCCGAAGGCCTCGCCCAGAAGCGCGAGCTTGAATTCGCGTCGCGCGCAGTGACGGCGATCGAGGTCAACGGCACCTATTACAGCAGCCAGAAACCGGCGACCTTTGCCGGCTGGGCGAAGACCGCACCCGAGGGCTTTGTGTTCGCGGTCAAGGCATCGCGCTTCTGCACCAATCGCAAGGTGCTGGCGGAAGCCGGCGAATCGATCGCGAAATTCGTCGGCCAGGGAATCGTCGAGCTGGGCGAGAAGCTTGGGCCGATCCTGTGGCAGTTCATGGCCACCAAGAAATTCGACGCCGAGGATTTCGGCGCCTTCCTGAAGCTGCTCCCGGCCTCGCAGGACGGAGTCGCGCTCCGCCACGCGATCCAGGTGCGGCATGAAAGCTTCGCGGTGCCCGCGTTCGTGGCGATGGCGCGGGCGGCGGGGGTTGCGCTCGTCTTTGCCGATTCGGCCGATTATCCGGCGATTGCCGATGTGACCGGCGATTTCGTCTATGCCCGGCTCGAAAACGCGGTCGAGCATGAGCCGACCGGCTATACGTCTTCCGAGCTCGATCGCTGGGCGGCGGCGGCGCGGACATGGGCGGGGGGCGGCCAGCCCGACGGCCTGCCCTATGCCGACAAGACCGCGCCCGAGAAGACGCCGCGCGATACGTTCGTCTTCTTCATCAACGGCGCCAAGGTGCGGGCGCCGGCCGGCGCAATGGCGCTGATCGAGCGATTGAAGACAGGCTGACCGGCACCCGATCGCGCCCGTCGAGGCGCCGTTTCTCCGCTGTTATCCGCTGTTCCGCTGCCGAATTTTTTTCTGCCGCTGTTAAGTTCGATTTCCGACGAGATTCCGCCCCGTTTCTCAACGGGTTGATGCCCATCTTGCTGTTATCGGATAACAGCGGTGAAAGTTGGAAATAACAGCGGTGGAACAGCGCGGACCACCGCTGTTCTCGATCGGAACAGCGGACCCGGATCGACCCTTATTTTCTGCGACGATGAGAAAGAGCGGGACGGGGCATGATCGGCCTCGTTCCGCGCGGTGCTGCAACGACTCGCGCAAATGTTGAATCAACTTGACCCGACGGCCGGTCAACGCGCCGGCGCGGCCTGGCCCTGGATGGCGGCGGTCTCGATCGTGTCGAGCGCCTGGCGCGCGCCGATATAGCGCCGCGCCGCGTTGATCCAGCGTCCGCCCTGCGCTGCCCCCGGCATGCGGGCGACTTCGGCCAGAGCCGCCTCGACCTGCCCGTTCTGGAGCATGCGCCGGGCACGGGTCAGGCGGTCGGCGGGCAGCGGCGAGGGTGTATCGGCGCGGTGCACCACGATCAGATTGCCGAGCTCGCGCCTGAAACTGCCCATCCAGCCGTCCTTGATGACGCCGGTCGTGAGTTCGGGGGCGATGACGTCGAGCCCTGCGCGCAGATCCTCGATCGTGACCGGGTCGCCGGCGGCCTGGATGATCGTACCGACCGCCGGGCCCTGGCTGGCGCCGAACCGCTCGCGGAGCTGCCCTTCGAGAAAGCCGAGCGGCTGGCCGCGATCGATCTGGCGCCGCGCCGCGAAGGCGATCATCAGCCCTTCGGCACGCGTGGCAAAGCCCGAGGCGGCGCGCGCATCCATGCCGACATTCGCGGTCCGTGCTTCGAGATCGGCAAGTCGGGTCGAAAGATCTTTCTCGCGTGCCGACAATGCGTCCAGGTCGATCGCGGGCGCCGTTGTGCCGCTATTCCCCGGCACGATCACCACCGGGGTCTGCTTGCCGCTTGCGGTCGTCGCCAGCGGCAGGGTCACGGTCGCGACCGGCTTGGGCGCGAACCAGCCCGCATAATTGTGCAGGATGAACGCCATCACGCCTAGCCCGGCCAGGAATGCGATCACGCCGAGGATCGCCGCGTTGCGCCAGACGGGCTTGATCTGGGCCGGCTTCGGGGACGTCGCCCCGGCAGGAGCAGGCGCGGCAAGCGCCGGTTCGACTGGAGCCGGTTCGGCGGGCGTCGTAACGATCAGCGGGTCAGCGTCCATAGCGTCTTATCTTCGCCTGTGCCGGGTCGGTCAATCGCGCGTGCACGCCGCTTCGATCAGGGCCGTATCGGTCGGAGCGGCTGCGATAATGACCATTGCCCAGCCCGTGCTGGCCGCCCTCGCTACCGCGGAGCTCAGCGCGGCGATCGCGATCGAGGATCGGTCGAGCGCATGGCTATCGACGAGCGCTCCCAGTCGGGCCGCGGCGCGTGCTGAATGGAGCAGTGCCGTCGCGCCAGTCAGCCGCCCAAGCAGTGAAGGCGGGACGGGTACCTCCTCGCTCGCATAGACGGCGATGGCGCGGGTGACCGGCCCATGAGGCTCGATCGCGCGGTCGCGGCCGCCGAGATGCAGCACGCGTGACAGGCCATTCGCCTGGGCAAGGGCAAGCATGGCTTTCGAATCGCTATCACCTGCCGCCATGACGTCAAAGCCAGCCAAGCGCGCGGATTCAGCGGTCTTTTCGCCGACCGCAAGGACCGGCAGAGACAGGAGGCCGGCGAGATGGGGCCCTCCGAAGCGGACGGCATTGGCGCTGGTCAGAAGCAATGCATCATGGTCGGCCGGGTCGGGCGGAGTCCAGTCGAGCGCGCGAACCGCGAACAGCGGCAGGCGGATCGCCTGGAGGCCGAGCGCCTCGATGCGGCCAGCGGTCGCGCTGTTGCCGGGCTCGGGGCGGAGTATCGCGAGCGGCCGGTTCATCCAGCGAACAGCCGCCGTACCGATGGAGGCGCGCGTGCAAGCAGATCTTCAGCCAGCGCTCCGGCAATGCCGGGATCGGCGATGTCGCCATAGGCGTCGCCCGTGACATGGGCGCTGCCGTCTTCGGAGAGGAGCTCGGCGCGAATCGTTGCCTGATCGCCTTCAAGCGTGGCCAATCCGGCGACGGGCGAGTGGCAGTCCGCATGAAGCGCCGCCAGCAAAGCGCGCTCGATCAGCACACAGGCAAGAGTTTGCGCGTGGCTGATCGCCGCGAGCCGGTCAAGCATGCGGGCATCGGCGGTGCGCGCCTCGATCCCGACCGCACCCTGTGCCGGCGCGGGCAGCATGACGTCAGTCGGGATGGCAGCGCCGATTTCGGCGCGCCCGAGCCGATCCAGCCCCGCCGCCGCGAGCAGGGTGGCATCGACTTCGCCCGAAGCCAGCTTGGCAAGGCGGGTGTCGACATTGCCGCGGAACAGCATCGGCCGCAGATCGGGCCGCAGCCGGCGAAGTTGCGCGGCGCGACGTGGCGAACTGGTGCCAACGCGCGCGCCATGCGGCAATGCCTCGATGCTCGCAGCGCCGATCAGCCGGTCGCGGACGTCAGCGCGCGGCAGCATCGCAGCGATCCGGATCGCGTCCGGGCGGATCGTCTCGACATCCTTCATCGAATGGACCGCGCAATCGATCTCGCCGTCGAGCAAGGCGCGGTCGAGCTCCTTGGTCCACAGGGCCTTGCCACCGATCTCGGCGAGGGCGCGGTCCTGGACGCGGTCCCCGGTGGTGCGGATCGGCACGATCATGACGTCATCCTCGGCCCAGCCATGGGCGGCGCAGAGGGCGGCCTGGACCATGTGTGCCTGGACAAGGGCAAGCGGCGATCCGCGAGTGCCGAGGCGGAGGATAGGATTGGCCAAACAAATTCTCCGTGTGGTCGAGCCAATCGAAGCCCCACCGTTCTTTCCTGCGACACTGCCCTTCCGAGAGCGAGCGCCCAAATCCTTCTCCCGGCGGGAGAAGGTGGCGCGAAGCGCCGGATGAGGGTGAGTGGGGGTTCGAGACGATGCGTGTCACCCTCACCCTTCCCATCGCTACGCGATGGGCCCCTTCCCTCTCCCGCAGGGAGAGGGAGTAAGAGGGGTTAGAGGAAAGGGCGGCCCTTCGACAAGCCTGGGACAAGCGGCTAGGGAGTTTGGCATCATGAGTTTGATCCTAGGCCTCGAATCGAGCTGCGACGAAACCGCGGCGGCGCTGGTGACGAGCGACCGGCGCGTGCTTGCGCATCGGCTGCTCGGGCAGGAGGCGGAGCACCGGCCTTATGGCGGTGTCGTTCCCGAAATCGCCGCGCGCGCACATGTCGAGGCGCTGATTCCCCTGGTCGAAGGCGCGCTGGCCGATGCCGGCGTGACGCTCGCCGAGGTGGATGCGATCGCCGCGACCGCGGGGCCGGGGCTGATCGGTGGCGTCATGGTGGGGCTAGTCACCGGCAAGGCGCTTGCCCATGCGGCCGGCAAGCCGCTGGTCGCGGTCAATCATCTCGAGGGCCATGCGCTGTCCCCGCGGCTTTCCGACCCCGATCTCGCCTTTCCCTATCTGCTGCTGCTCGCGTCTGGCGGGCATTGCCAGCTGCTGCTGGTCGAAGGTGTCGCTTCCTATCGCCGGCTCGCCACCACGATCGACGATGCCGCCGGCGAGGCGTTTGACAAGACCGCGAAATTGCTCGGCCTTGGTTTTCCCGGCGGGCCGGCCGTCGAGCGCGCCGCCGAATTGGGCAATCCCGGGGCCGTGCCGCTGCCAAGGCCGCTCAAGGGCTCAGCCGAGCCGCATTTCTCCTTTGCCGGCCTCAAAAGTGCAGTCGCGCGGGCGCGAGATGCGGGGACCTGGTCGGCCGAGGATATCGCCGCCTCGTTCCAGGCGGCGGTGGTTGATTGCCTGATCGACCGCACCGCCCGGGCGCTGGTGCGCGCGGATGGAGTGACCGCTCTGGTCGTCGCCGGCGGCGTGGCGGCGAATCGCTCGGTGCGGGGGGCGCTCCAGGCGCTGGCCGAGGCGCATGGCCTGCGCTTCGTCGCGCCGCCCTTGTGGCTCTGCACCGACAATGCCGCGATGATCGGCTGGGCGGGCGCCGAGCGTTTTGCCGCCGGCCTGACGGATCCGCTCGATGTGCCGGCGCGGCCGCGCTGGCCGCTCGATCCGGATGCAGAGGCAGTGCGCGGTGCGGGGGTAAAGGCATGAGGATCGGTGTTATCGGCGGGGGTGCCTGGGGCACTGCGCTTGCCAGCGTTGCGGCGCGCGAGGGAGAGCCGGTCCTGCTCTGGGCGCGCGAGCCCGAGGTGGTCGAGGCGATCAACACTGGACATGAGAATCCCCTGTTCCTCGCCGGCATGCCCCTGCCCCGCTCAATTCAGGCCACCGGCACGATCGGCGACCTTTCCGGCTGCGAGGCTTTGCTCGTCGTCAGCCCCGCCCAGTTCGTCCGCGCGACCTTGTCCGGGCTTCCGGCCGGTGACACGCCTTTGGTGCTGTGCGCCAAGGGAATCGAGGCGGGAACGCGGCTGCTCATCAGCGAGGTGGCGCATCAGGTGCGGCCCACGGCGCCGATCGCGGTCATTTCCGGCCCGACCTTCGCGCATGAGGTCGCGGCCGGTCAGCCGACGGCGGTGACGCTCGCCTGCGCCGATGAGGCGATCGGGGAGCGGCTCGCGGATCGTCTCGCCGGCCCGACCTTCCGGCCCTATGCTTCGAACGATGTGGTCGGGGCCGAGATTGGGGGCGCGGTGAAGAATGTCCTCGCGATCGCGTGCGGCGTGGTCGAGGGTGCCGGACTTGGCCAGAATGCCCGTGCGGCGCTGATCGCGCGGGGCTTTGCCGAGATGACTCGCTTCGGCCTGGCGCGCGGCGCGCGGGCGGAGACGCTCGCCGGGCTGTCAGGGCTGGGCGATCTTGTCCTGACCTGCTCCTCGACCAGCTCGCGCAACTTTTCGCTCGGCGTCGGACTCGGCCAGGGCAAGGCGGCGCGCGAGCTGCTGGCGGATCGCCGGTCCGTGGCCGAAGGCGCTTTCACCGCGCCGGTGCTGCGCGAGGCGGCCGCTGAGGCGGGCGTCGACATGCCGGTGACCGAGGCGGTCTGCGCCTTGCTCGATGGCATGGATGTGCGCGCCGTTGTCGAGGCCCTGCTCGCGCGGCCGCTTACCCGGGAGGATCGCTGATGCGCTGGGCTGCTCTGCTCAAGGGGATCAATATCGGGGGCAAGAAGATCCCGATGACTGAACTCAAGGCCCTGGTTGAGGGCATGGGATGTCATGACGTCAAAACCCTGCTTGCCTCGGGCAATGTCGTTTTCAGCTGCGACGAGGAGGATGGTGCTGCGCTGGAGAAGCGGCTGGAGGCTGTGCTGGCGGATCATGGGTTGAAGACGGACGTGGTGGTCCGAAACGGTGGCGAGTTGAGCGCGATCATCGACGCCAACCCCTTTCCCGGTCCGGCGCGCGACCACCCCAATCATTTGCTGGTGGTATTCCACCGCGACCCCTTCCCGGACGGGCTGATCGAAAAGATACCTGACATTTATGACGGCCCGGAGCGGCTGGAGGCGGTCGGGCGGGAGCTCTATATCGATTTTCCCGACGATGTCGGCCATTCGAAGCTGCCCCAGGCGATGGCCAAGCTCAAATTCCCGAAGATCGCGACGATGCGGAACTGGAATACGGTGGGGAAGCTGCGGGATTTGGTGGGGTAGTGGCTCCGCGTTCAGGTGCCGGTACGATAGTTTGATTCGCGCAGAGGCGCAGAGGCGCGAAGAGACTGTGTGGAAATGCCGCCCTTACCAGCAGGCGTTATACGACACCCGCTATCTTTCCCTCGCGCAACATCTCTGCGCCTCCGCGCCTCTGCGCGAACCTAAACCTTTTCGGCAGCGCCTACCGCCCAGGTGAGAGATGGGTCCGCGCTTTCTCGGGGACGACCGTGGGAGAAGGCGTGGGCGGCGATCGACTCAGAAGTCGACGGCTATTCCCTTGAGTTCCCAGTCGCCATAGCGGGTGGGATCGAGGCCGAGCGGGTCGCTTTCAGCGTTTTCACCCGGCTTGGGGTCTGGTTTCGGCACCGGCTTGTTCTTGGAAAGATAGGCTGGCGGCTTCACATGTGGCGGGCGGCGGCCCATGGCGGTTCATCCTGGATGCTGCTGTCACGCCATCCTCCCGTATTGATATGAGTTCAAGTGCTTTGACCCGACCACCCAACCGCTCCCCCGATCGTTCCGGCGCTCGCGCAGATGATGCGCCCGGTGTCCCCGCGCGCCGCGCTGCGTTGAAGCTGCTCGATGCAGTGCTCCGCCAGGGCCTGCCGCTCGAGGCCGCGCTCGACCGCGCGACCCAGGGGATCGAGCGCGGTGACGATCGTGCGCTTGCCCACGCGATCGCCGCCGAGACGCTGCGCCGCCTGCCCGATCTCGATGCATTGATCGATTCGGCGACGCGCAGCCGCCTGCCCGATGACGCCAAGGCGCGCTTTGCCCTCAGGATCGCGCTGGTCCAGGCGCTTGCGCTCGGCACGCCGCATCATGCCGCCATCGCCACGGTATTGCCTCTGGTCGATGGCGGTCCGCGCAAGCTGGTCCATGGCGTATTCGGGACCCTGATGCGGGGCAATGCCAGCCTGGCGGAATTCCCGACGCTTCCCGAAGATGTCGAGGCACGCTGGCAGAATGCCTGGGGTGAGGAAAAGGTCGCGGCGGCCGAGCAGGCGATCGCCGCACCGCCGCCGCTCGACCTGACGCTGGCCGATCCGGCGAAGACCGCCGCTCTGGCGGAAGCGGTCGGCGGGGTGTCGCTGCTCCCGGGCCATATCCGTCTTGCCGGGGCGCATGTTCCCGAACTGCCGGGTTTCGAGGACGGGGATTGGTGGGTCCAGGATATCGCGGCGTCGCTGCCGGCGCGGCTGATCGGCCCGGTTGGGGGCGGGGGCGCCGGCAGTGCGCTCGATCTCTGTTCGGCGCCCGGCGGCAAGACGATGCAGCTTGCGAGTGCCGGCTGGAGCGTGACGTCAGTCGATTCTTCGGAAAGTCGTCTGGCGCGACTTCGCGATAACCTTGCCCGCACCCATTTGTCGGCCGAGGTCGTGGCGGCCGATCTGCTCAAATGGTCGCCGCCCGAGCCAGCCGATGCAGTCCTGCTCGACGCGCCGTGCAGCGCGACCGGGATTTTCCGCCGACATCCCGATGTGCTGCACCGCGTGAACCCCCGGGTGATCGCCGAGATGGCGCGGGTGCAGGCGCAATTGCTCGCCCGCGCGGCCAAATGGGTGAAGCCGGGCGGCGTGCTGGTCTACGCGACCTGCTCGCTGGAGCGGGCCGAGGGCGAGGAGCAACTCATGGCCTTTCTCGGTGCGCAGCCGGAATTCGCGATCGATCCGGTCGGGGCGGAGGAATTGCCTGCCGGCATCGCCCCGCATCAGCGTGGCTGGGTCCGCACCTTGCCCGGAATGCTGGGGAGCGAAGGCGGGTGTGACGGGTTCTTCATCGCAAGGCTGAAACGCGCCCTCTGAGCCTTGCGGCGCGACTCGGCGGACCCTAAGGATTCGTCATGCAACAGCCAGTCCGCATCGCCCCGTCCATCCTCTCCGCCGATTTCGCGCGCCTTGGCGAGGAGGTGCGCGCGGTCGATGTCGCAGGGGCTGACTGGATCCATGTCGATGTGATGGACGGGCATTTCGTACCCAACATCACGATCGGGCCAGCCGTGGTGAAGGCGATCCGCCCGCACACCACCAAGCCGCTCGACGTGCATCTGATGATCGCGCCGGTCGATGCGTTTCTCGACCAGTTCGCCGAGGCCGGTGCCGATATCATCAGCATCCATGTCGAGGCCGGGCCGCATACCCATCGCAGCCTCCAGCATATCCGCAAGCTCGGCAAGCGCGCAGGCGTAGTGCTGACGCCGCAGACGCCGGCCAAGGCGCTCGATTATCTGATCGAGGAGGTCGATCTGGTGCTGGTGATGAGCGTCAATCCCGGCTTTGGCGGGCAGGGCTTCATCCCGAGCGCGCTCCGGAAGATCGAAAGCGTTCGCAAGATGATCGACAAGGCCGGGCTCAGCGTCGATCTCGAGGTCGATGGCGGGATTGACGCCACGACCGCGCGGACGGCGATCGCGGCGGGTGCCGACGCGCTGGTTGCCGGCACGGCGACGTTTCGGGGAGGTGCCGATGCCTATGCCGGCAATATCCTCGCGCTGAGGGGTGGGTGAGGGGCGACGGACCCGATTCCGGCGCCGACGGCATCGAGGAGGGCAAAAGGCTGATTCGTCTCGGGGGAGACAAGGGATTGTCGCTTGCGGAACGTCTGGCCGAACGCTTTCATCGCCTCACCTGGCGAACGCCGATCCATGGCATGAGGCTGAAGGGCCGTCATCCGTTGAAGCTGATCGCCGTGCCCGACGATCCCTTTCTCGGCGATCCGCGGCGCGGTGCGGCGCTGCTCGAGGGCGAATTCAATTTCCGGGGCGAACGCCGGAAATTCGCCGAGCTGAATTTCGCGAAGCCCGATGTGTCGAAGGGGTTCAGCGACTGGTTCCACAGTTTCGCCTGGCTGCGCGACCTGTCGACGGCAACGACCCGGCCCCAGGCGACGCCGGTCGCCGAACTTATCATGCGGCGCTGGCTCGCCGCACATGCCGACACCGTCAGCGAGCCGGCATGGCGCGCCGATCTCTGGGGCCGACGGATATTGTTCTGGACCGCGCATGCGCCTTTGATCCTGTCGAGCACTGATCTCGTCTATCGCTCGCTGGTGCTCAATACGCTGGCGCGGGGCGCGTGGCATATCGATCGCGGTGCCGACAAGCTCCCGCCCGGCGCGCCGCGTGTCGCCGCCCTGTGCGGCGTGGTTGCGGCGGGCGTGCTGATCCCGGGCGGGGATGCGCGGCGCGGCGCGACTGAAGCCGCGCTGGCCAAGGCATTGGCGGTTTCGGTATTCGATGACGGCGGCAGCGTGGCGCGCGCGCCGGCGGCTCAGCTCGACATCATCATGCTGCTGACGATGCTCCGTGAAGTCTATGCGGCGCGGCGGCTCGAAGAGCCTCCCGCGATCGGCGCGGTGCTGGTGCGGATGGTGCCGGCTTTGCTCGGGATCTGCCACGGCGATCATGGGCTTTCGAGCTGGCAGGGCGGCGGCCCGGTGCCTGGCGAGACGATCGATCAGATCATCGCGGCAACCGGGGTGCGGGCCCGCCCCCTCCGCCAGGCGCGCGACTGGGGCTATCAGCGGCTTGCCGCGGGTTCCGCCATCTTGATCATGGACGCGGCCCCGCCGCCGGTTGCACGGCTGGTCGAAGGCGGCTGTGCCTCGACGCTCGCCTTTGAATTTTCGGATGGGCCGAGCCGGTTGATCGTCAATTGCGGCGGTGCGCGGGCAGCGCTGGCGCAGTTGCCGGCAGCGCTCGCCGAGGGGCTGCGCACCACGGCTGCGCATTCGACGCTGATCGTCGGGGACAGCAATTCGACCGCGATCCATGCCGATGGCACGCTTGGCCGGGGCGTCGGCGAGGTCGAGCTGGCGCGGCAGGAGAGCGAGAGTTCGAGCCGGATCGAGGCGAGCCATGACGGCTATGCCCGGCGCTACGGCTTTGTGCATCGTCGCCAGATCGTACTGGCGGGCGATGGCCGTGAGCTGCGCGGCGAGGATATGCTGTTGCCGGTGGGCAAGCGCCGCAAGCTGGCCGCGACCGGCTTTGCCATCCGCTTCCATCTTGGCCAGGGCGTGACGGTATCGCCTACGGCTGACGGCATGGCCGCCCTGCTCCGCCTGCCCGGCGGGTCGCTCTGGCAGTTTCGCTGCCGTGGCGGCACGCTCGCGATCGAGGACAGTCTGTGGATCGATGGCGAGGGACGGCCGCAGGCGACTCAGCAGCTTGTCGTCTCAGGCGAGTCGCCCGCCGGCGGTGCAAGTGTCAGCTGGGCCTTGAAGCGCGCGACCTGAGCGGGCAGGAGGCGCGGGATCGACGCCTGCCGAGCCCAGAGAGACAATCATGACCGATATTACCATCCGCCGCGCTTTATTGTCGGTGTCCGACAAGACCGGCATCGTCGAGCTTGGCCAGGCGCTGGCGCGGCATGGCGTCGAACTGGTCTCGACCGGGGGCACCGCGACGGCGCTGCGCGCGGCCGGGCTGGCGGTGCGCGACATCTCGGATCTGACCGGCTTTCCCGAGATGATGGACGGGCGGGTGAAGACGCTTCACCCCAAGGTCCATGGCGGGTTGCTCGCGGTGCGCGATGATCCCGCCCATGTCGCCTCGATGGCTGAGCATGACATCGGCGCGATCGATCTGGTGGTGGTGAACCTCTATCCTTTCCAGCAGACGGTGATGAAAGGGGCCGATCGGCCCGAGATCATCGAGAATATCGATATTGGCGGTCCGTCCATGGTGCGTTCGGCGGCGAAGAACCATGCGTTCGTCGCGATCGTCACTGATCCGGCCGATTACCCGGCGCTGATTGCCGAGATGGACGCGGGTGGCGGCACGACGTCGCTCGAGCTGCGCAAGCGGCTCGCCGCGCGCGCCTTTGCCGCGACCGCGACCTATGACGGCATGATCGCGAGCTGGTTCGGCTTTGCCGATCAGGGTGAGACCTTTCCGGAGACTCTACCGATCACGCTCAAGCGCGGCGAGACGCTTCGCTACGGCGAGAATCCGCATCAACA